>Ga0209539_1000431_pt1 | contig 24237 bp, 20 predicted proteins | sample BarGraNGADG00312_2_FD_184499 | JGI IMG/M metagenome (GOLD analysis project Ga0209539, IMG submission 184499) | Arctic peat soil microbial communities from Barrow, Alaska - Barrow Graham LP Ref core NGADG0011-312 (SPAdes) (version 2) | ecosystem: Environmental > Terrestrial > Soil > Wetlands >...
GTTCTCCGCCTGCGCGACAAGGATCCGTGGAATCCGGGGAATCGCCCCAGAGGTCACGAGTTCGGTGAAGCCAATGAAGCAACCGAGAACCAGGCTGCCTGCACCGGCCGGAACGATGACGCTGTCGGGAGCCGCGAAACCAAGATCTTCCCAGATTTCGTAGGCGAGGAGCTTGGTGCCCTGGATGAAGAAGGGGTGCCAGTTGTGACTCGCATAAAAACAGGTCTCTGCCTGTCGGATTGCTTCGTGTGACGTGGCAGCTCGATCACCCGGAACCAGCTCGACCCTGGCACCGTGAATGCGACTTTGCAGGATCTTGGCGGCCGACGTGCTTTCGGGAGCCAGGATCTTGGCTGTCATTCCGGCCGCCGCCGCGTAGGCGGCCACGGAGGACCCTCCGTTCCCGGAACTGTCTTCCAGGACATCCGTGATGCCCTGGCTGGCCAGAACGGACATCATGACTGTTGTCCCACGGTCCTTGAAACTGGCCGTGGGGTTGAACCACTCGGGTTTGACGCGCAGGGGGACGCCGTCCACGGTGGCACGCAGAAGAGGGGTGCATCCTTCTCCGAGCGAGACCCATTGCTCCAAGGAGACTGGAAGCGCCGCCCGATAGCGCCACTGCGAGCGCTCGGAGCGATCGACCCCGTCCCGGGTGATACCTGCAAGCGGCGAGACCATCAGAGGCGACCCGTCGTCGCCTCTCCACCGCGCTTGCGAGATGGGGTAGCGACCGCCTCGCCGGTCGTATAGATAAGGAAACACGGCGTCGTCCATCAGTTGTCGGTCCTCTCGATTGAACTCGCCACTGGCATACGGGGCGCAGCTTTTGCGCAGCGGCCACTAGGCCAGCGGCTTTGCCAACCAGTGCTCGGCGTACCGACCGTCGTTGAAAGCGTGCACCTCCTCGTAGCCGAGGGTCGCATACAGCCGGCGGGCTTCGACGAGGTCGTGGCGGGTGTCCAGGCGCAGCACTGCCAGACCGTGCCCGCGAGCGAGGTGTTCCAACCGCCCATAAGGAAACGATGCCACTTGCCTGGCCTGCGGAATCCTGGCGAACAGGTCGGCGCCGCTGATCCGCACGGTGGCGGCCCCGCCCTCGGCGGCCGAGCTGGCGATGGTGCCGCCGAGAGTGATGACGGCGACCCGCGGGAGCTCGGTCACCGAGGGTGCCCTTCGGCGGGCTGGACGTCGCAGAGGGCGATGGCGTCGAGCTCCACCAGGATCCCGCGTAGCTGCGAGCCGACGGTGGTCCGCGCCGGGTACGGAGGAGAAAAGTACAGCTTGTACACGGCGTTGAACTCGTCGAAGTCCTTCAGGTCAGCAAGATGTGCGGTGACCTTGACCACCCGGTCGGGGGCACTGCCTCCCGCTTGGAGCACGTTGACGACGTTGCGCAGCACGGCATGGCTCTGCGCCTCGACTCCCTCCGGGATCGCCCCCGATTCGGAGTCGACGGGCCGTTGACCGGACAGGAAGAGCAGCCCGTTCGCGGCTATCGCCTGGGAGTACGGCCCCGCGGGTGCAGCCGCCTGGTCGGTACTGACGGGCAGCAGTCGCGGGTTACGGCCAAGCTGCGGGAGCGGGCTGAGCTGAGACACCTGCACCTCCTGTGAGGGATCGTTGGCCTAGCCACACTCGTGATCAGCTAGCGGGCGCCACGTCGGCGAAGGGATAGGCGGCGCGATAGTCCTCCACGCTCTCGGCCATAGTCAGCCACCGAACTCCCTGGTTGGGAACTACAACTAATCAGCGACAGCGGAATCTGTCAACGATGTTTTAGCCGTTGAGTCGACCATGCGTCGATCACCCTCTCTCAGCAGAACGTGGTGGCAACTAGCGAGCAAGTGTCCCTCCTGGGTCAATGGTGAGCCGTGCCTTATGCGTCATGTGCATGGCCCCTATGGAATCGGCATTGGACAGCGAGGTCGTCTTTCGATGAACTGAAGTAGGTTCATCCGAAACGACGACACTGATGTGAGGGCTCCATGGTCCAAATGGCACGCTTCCCGCGCTTCCCGCTGGGTCATTTCCCGACGCCGCTTGAGCCGATGGACCGTCTGACCGCGCACTTGCGAGAGATCTACCCTCAGGTCCCCAATCTGTGGATCAAACGTGACGACTGCACGGGCCTGGCGACGGGTGGCAACAAGACTCGAAAGCTGGAGTTCCTCGTGGGTGAGGCGATGCAGCAGCAGGCCAACGTTCTCATCACCCAGGGCGCGACGCAGTCGAATCATGCCCGACAGACAGCCGCGGCCGGCGCGGTCGCGGGCATGGAGTGCAAGTTGCTTCTCGAGAAGCGTCAAGAACGTGACGAGGAGTATGAGCTCTCCGGCAACGTGCTGCTCGACGAACTACTCGGAGCCGAGATCGTTGACCGTTTCCCGGCCGGAACAGACATGCAGGAGGCGATGGAACTCCTGGCCGACGATTTACGCGCACATGGAAAGCGGCCGTACGTGATCCCCGGTGGTGGCTCGATTCCGGTGGGAGCCTTGGGGTATGTCTCCTGTGCTGAGGAACTCGAGTCCGCGCCGGTCGCTATCGACTGGGTCGTCCACGGCACGGGCAGCACGGGAACGCAAGCGGGACTCGTGGCAGGTCTGTGTGCGATGAACAGCCCAGCGCAGGTGCTGGGTGTCAGCGTGCGACAGAAGGCGGAGCCGCAGATTGATGCGGTGCTTGACCTGGCTGTGCGCGCAGCCAGCCTGATTGGGGCGGAGGGTGTGGTGGCGCGACAGCACGTCCTCGTGGACGACCGTTGGGTCGGAGGAGGCTACGGCGTACCGACTGACACGATGATCGACGCCGTGCGGCTTGTGGCGTCGATCGAAGGCATCCTGCTCGACCCCGTGTATTCAGGAAAGGGCTTCGCCGGTCTGATCGGGAACATTGCGGATGGCCGGTTCTCCGCAACTGAAAACGTCGTCTTCTTGCACACCGGCGGCAGCGCGGGGTTGTTCGGCTACCGGACCGCCTTTGCGGAGCGCTGAGGTTGGGGATGGCAGTTTCCATGTCACGCGCGGGAGGCGGCGCGAACCAACAGGGCGGAGGGGCAACGGCTCTTGCGGCTCGGCACGACCACTTGGTCGGCATCCTGGGCGGGATGGGGCCCGCGGCGACAGCCGATTTCTACGACAAACTCATCCGTCGAACACCGGCGGCACGCGATCAAGATCATCTACGCGTCGTCATCTGGGCCGATCCGACCATCCCCGACCGTAGTGCTGCCGTGATCGACGGCAGCACTGACCCCTACCCGGCCATCCTGGACGGCGCGAACCGACTGCGCGACCTCGGAGCGACCCTGGTTGCCATGCCGTGTAACACCGCCCATGTATTCCTGCCAAACCTGGTCAGAGACACGGGCCTCCGGTTCATCGACATGGTGCTGGAGACCGTCACCGCGCTCACGCGGCGGGAGGAATCGGTGACCGCCTTGGGCTGCTCGGTACCCGTGGGACCATTCACAGCGGCTTGTATCAGGGACGCCTCCAGGAAGCACATGTCGACACGGTGGTTCCGCCCGAACGGATGCAGGAGAACGTGGACCTCGCGATCAGGAAGGTCAAGCAAGGTGACCTCAAGGCCGGTGGCGCTCATCTTGAGACCGTTCTCGGAGGGATGGTTGAAGCAGGTGTGTCTATCGTCATTCTCGCGTGCACCGAGCTCCCACTGGCAGCGCAGCATGCTTCAGCACATCACCACCTCGAGCTCCTCGATCCGACTGACCTGCTCGCAGACGCAGTCGTGCGGGCGTGTTTGTCGTAGCGGGTGGCGATGCCGCGCCAGCCCTGGGGGGTTATTCACAGTTGATCTTGTAGAAGTGGAGCGCAATCACGGTTGTGATTGTTTCAGTGAATGTTGACAGCGGCCGGCGATAGTCCGTGTGCAGGATCCGCCAGGTCTTGAGGTTGGCGATGGTTCGCTCGATCATGTAGCGGATACTGCTCACGTCGTTGTTGAACTGTTTCTCCCACTCCAGGAGGTTCCAGTGTTCCGGTTTTCTGATGGGGGTCAGCATGCCGCCGCCGATGTATCCCTTGTCACCCATCCAGTTGCTCGGGTCGAGAGTGTCCAGGATGCCGGGCATCCGGAGGCCGGCAATGTCGTGGCGGCACCCGTCAACGGCGTCCGAGATCCACACGAGCCGCCCGGACAGGTCGCAGACGACCTGCACGTTCATGCCAGTGGTCTTGTGCTTGCCGGAGAACAGCTGGCGCTGATCGTGCCATGACCAGCACGGCAGTAGCGTGCCGTCCACGATGTACTGGGTCTCTGGGTCCAGGTCCTCGGCGACCGGCACGTACTCCACCAGCATCCGGCCGAGCACGGGAGTCAGTGCCGTGACAGCACGACTGACCGTCGGCTGACAGACCCCGAACTGCTCACCGATCTCGGCCTGCACGCGATTCCTACGCAGATAGGCCAAGGTCACCACGATCGAGTTCCACAATCCCAGGACCGGCGGCCACTTGATCGTCCCATCGTCGGAGCGCGCGGCGCGCACGCACAGGTCCAGGATCTGAGCTTTCGTGAAGCCTGTAGTATGACCGATGTTCGGTGGTCCGTTTCTTGGAAATTGAGCGTCGTAACCCAATTCTTTCAAGAAGCGGACCGCCCTTTACGTAGGCGCGCCGGACAATTCTCGTTCAATCAGCCTGAATAACCCTCGCGGTGTCACCTCTACATTCGCTGGGCTTGTCGTGGCGGTCGTCGCCGTATCTGCAGCCTGTACGAACTGGCGAGATTGATCGGGCCGCTTGGTGGCGCCCATTACCCGATCGGCGTGTACGAAGACTGGTTCTTGAGTATCCATATTATCCGCATCAAGTATGGAATGAATTATCTTCAAATTGAAGGCGCTCGCCGTTCGAATAGTTCTTGGCGGGGTCAGGTCAAGTCGCTCGCACAGATCGGATCCGCGCGCGACCGTCCCGATGCGCGACCACGTCTCGAATTTGCGCGATGGAGGGCCCACGAGACGAGACCGGGTTCAACGGTTCTCCGTTGGACGTTGGGGGGTGTGGCTCGGGTCGAGCTGGTAGTCGGCGAGGAGCGCGCCGAGGACAGGTCATGTCCTGGGGCCCTCAGGCCGGTGACGGCTCCAGCCCCGCGGCTGAGTGAGCCGCCAGGATCGTTCCCCACGCCGCCCCCCACATGCCCAGGCGGGCGGGCACGATCGGGGGGACGTGGTGGAACGTTGCCGCGCCCCGTGCCTTGGCGATGGTCGGTTCGAGGATCTGGGTCCAGGCCTGGGCCACGCCGCCGCCGACCACGATGATACGCGGATCGACGATGGCCACGAGGTCGAGCACGCTGCGGGCCAGCGCGGTCGTCGCCTCGTCGAGGATCGCGACCGCACGTGCGTCGCCTGCGACTGCGGCCTCGATCAAGTCGCGGGCGGTCGCCGACCCCGCGGGCGCGCCGGTCAAGGCGCCCCAGCGCTGTCCGAGCTGAGTCCCGCCGACGAAGGTCTCGAGGCAGCCGTGCTGCCCGCAGCTGCACAGCCGGTCGCCACCGAGCGAGACGTGACCGATCTCGCCGGCGGCGCCATGCGCGCCGCGTCGGATCTCGCCGTCGACGACGTGAGCGCCGGCGATCCCGGTGCCCAGGCTCAGCACGAAGACGTCCGCGTGCCCGCGGGCGGCACCGAGCACCACCTCGGCGCGGGCTGTGGCGGCGCCGTCGTTCACGACGACGCCCGGGGCGCCAAGAGCCGCCGAGATGGCGTCGGCGGGGGCCGTTCCCTCGAGCCAGCGCACGTTGCTGCAGGCGATGACGCCGCCGCACTCGTCGATGATGCCCGGGACCGCAAAGCCGAAGGCGTCGGGTTCGTCCGGGCCGACGAACTCCTTGACGTGCGTGGTGATCTCGGACAGCGCCTGGGGATGCTGCGGGGTGGGGAAGTGGTCGCGGCGCAGCGTCGACCACTCGCCGTCGGCCTCGCGGGCGAGCAAGAACTTGGTGTTGGTGCCGCCGCAGTCGATGCCTAGCAGGAGCGTCACCGTGCACGCTCCAGGGCGTCGAGCGCGGTGCGTAGGGCCCGGACGCGTAGCTCGTCGGTCACTTCTCGCGTAGATGTGCCTGCGCGCGCGAGCGCCCCGAGGTCGATCTGATGCGTCTCGTCGACGGTCCGTTTCGCGGACGCGTGGATCGCCGCGACTCCGGTCGCCGCGACGGCGCCGACCGTGGCGGCGTCGATACCCGCACCCGCCATCACCTCCACGCGGCCGTCCGCCCGGGCGACGAGGCGCGCGATGTCGTCGAGGGCGTCGGTCGCGCGGCTCGCGCCGCCGGAGGTGAGGACTCGGTCGACGCCGAGCTCGGCGAGCAGGTCGATGGCCTGGTCCCGGTCGGCCAGGGTGTCGAACGCCCGGTGGAAGGTGACCTCCGCGGACCCGACGGTCTCTCGGACCCGGGCGACCAGTTGGGTGTCGACCCGGCCGTCACGGACGGCGCCGACGACGACCCCGCGGGCTCCCGCGTCGAGGGCGCGGCGGACGTCGTCGAGGATCATGGTTGCCTCGGCCGAGCTGTACTCGAAGCCTCCCGGACGGGGCCGCACGAGGACGTGGACGGACTGTGCCGCGGCGACGGCCGCCTCGATGAGTGCCGCCGACGGGGTGAGGCCGCCGAGTGCTAGAGCGGTGCAGAGCTCAATCCGGTCGGCGCCCCCGCGCACGGCCGCCACGACGCCGTCTGGATCCTGGACGGCGATCTCGAGTGCGATGGTCACAGGATCCGCGCCTTCAGGGGTGGGCGGCCGGCGAAGCGGTCGTAGGGGTACATCGGACGGTTGATGCGGTGGTGCCCCAGCCGCTCGAGATCCTGGTCAACCGGTCCAGGGGTGAGCGCGAGCGTCCAGCCCTGCGCAATGTCATAGAGGGTCGGCTCGAGGTAGCCGATCTTGGTGACGATGATGTCGGCGAGCGCTGGGTCGAGGCCGATCGCGGCGAAATCGCTCGTGCTGTGGAAGGCCTTGCGGAACTCCGTGACGATGATGCGGAGGCCACCGTGCTGCACCACGGCGATTCGCCCCGCGGCGGGGTCGTCCTCGTAGTGACCGGCTAGCCGGCCAGTGATGCGTACGGGTGGGCTCACGCGGCCGTCCACGCGGGCGCCAGCGGTGACGTCGACGGGCGCCCCGACCGGCGTCGCGAAGAGCGTGTCGATCGCGGGCTTGTCGAAGATCGAGGCGACGTAGGCCACCGGCGCGTCGTCGTTGGTGAGCTCGGGCTTTGCCAGGAGTTGGTGCAGTACCCAGGTGACGTCGCCGCTGCCACCCGCGCCCGGGTTGTCCCCGGAGTCGCTGATGAGGTAGGGCCGGCCGCCGCCGGACGCGCGGTGCTCGAAGGCTCGGGCGACGGCCTCGTCGAGCGAACCGGGCGGTCCGACGAAGGTGAAGTCCTCGCGGACGTCCCACAGCGACCGGGCCAGCCTTTCCGCCGCCGGCCCGATCACCGTCGGGTCGTCGCCGGACACGAGCACCGTCGCGTGGCAGCGCGGCTCGTCGGCCCAGGCGTAGCCGATCCAGATCGCGGCGTCGGTGACGCTGGGGAGAGCCTCGACTTCGGGAATGCCGCGGTAGAGGCTGCGCGCTGGCTCCACACGGGTCGACGTCATCTCCCCGGGCAGCAGGATCGGCACCTGGACCCAGGCGCGGCGCGGCCTACCACCGTGCGCGAGCCAGGCGAGCAGCGTGCGCGCCGACCTTTCCCTGGTGTCCCAGGCATCCTCGTGGGGCGCCATGCGAAAGCAGGTCGGCAAGTCGACGCCGAGCGCGAACCGCTCGGAGACGTTGCCGTGCAGGTCCATCGGTGCCGCGATGAGCGGCTCGGGCCCGACGAGCGCCCGGATGCCCGCGACGAGGTCACCCTCGGCGTCGTCCATGCCGTCCACGCTCATCGCCCCGTGGACTTCCAGGTAGATACCGTCGAGCGTGGCGGGGTCGAGCGCTGTCAGTCCCTGCAGCATGCGCTCCTTGAAGTCGTCGTACACCTCACGCAGCACGGGCCCGCCGGGGATGGACCGGGCGGCGAAGACGCCGAGCCACTGCGCTGCGTCGCGAAGCTCGGTGCCCGGTGCGAGGAACGGGTACCAAGCGACGACCTCTTCGCCTTCGCGGACGACGAAGTCGCGGTAGCCGGCCCGGTGCTGGGCGTACTGGCTGGACTCGATCGCCATGCCGACGATCGCGATGCGAGGTGTTTGAGCGGTGGTCATCGGACGGACGTCCCTTCGGACGGAATGGCACTGGTCTCACCGGTGGATCCGGTGCGCAACAGGTCGGCTTGGTGACGGTCGATGAGCCCGTCACCGACGGCGAGGTCGAGCACGTCGCGGTCCGCCGCCGCCTGGTGCGCCAGTCGCGCGGCTGCTGCGTAGCCGACGAGCGGGACGAGGGCGGTCAGCCACCCTGAGGCCGCGCTGGCGCGCTGTCGCAAGACGTCCTCGTTGGCCTCGATGCCGCACACGCAGAGCCGGTCGAGCGCGGTACAGCCCTTGCCGAGCCAGTCCACGGCGGTGAGCAGGGCGTGAGCGATCGTGGGCTCGAAGGCGTTGAGCTGGAGCTGCCCGTTCTCGGCGGCCATGGTGACGGTCAGGTCGGTGCCAGCGACGTAGAACGCGATCTGGTTGACCATCTCGGGGATGACGGGGTTGACCTTGCCCGGCATTATCGAAGAGCCTGCCTGCAGGGCGGGCAGCCGGATTTCGCCCAGGCCGGTCTGGGGGCCGCTGGACAGCAGCCGCAGGTCGTTGCAGATCTTCGTTAGTTTCATGGCGGCGCGCTTGAGGATCCCGGAGAACAGCAGGAACGCGCCGGTGTCCCACGTCGCCTCGAACATGTCCGCGGCAGGGGTCAGTTCGACGCCGGACAGGCCGGCCAGGACGGCCACGACGCGCTCGCGGTACCGGGGATCGGCGGTTATACCAGTCCCGATCGCGGTGGCGCCGAGATTGCACTCGCGCAGCAGGACCATCGCCTCGCGCAGCCGTTGCCGGTCCTCCTGAATCGTCACGGCAAATGCGGTGAACTCCTGTCCCAGGGTCATCGGGACCGCGTCCTGCAGCTCGGTCCGGCCGACTTTCGGGGTCGAAGCGAACGCGCGGCCACGTTCGGCGAACGCGTCCGAGAGATGGTCGAGGCGCTCGAGCAGCCCGACGGTGGCGAACTGCAGGGCAAGCCGGACGGCGGTGGGGTAGACGTCGTTGGTCGACTGGCACTTGTTCACGTGCTCGATCGGGTGGACACGGTCGTAGGACCCGTGCGGCAGCCCGAGCACGTCAAGGGCGAGGTTGGCGATGACCTCGTTGGCGTTCATGTTCGTCGACGTGCCGGCGCCGCCCTGCACGACGTCCACCGGGAAGGCGTCGTCAGCGTCGCCCCGGATGACGATGTCGCACGCCTGCGCGATCGCGCGGCCGACGTCCGCCGGGATCAGCGCCAGGTCGGCGTTTGTCACAGCCGCCGCCTTCTTGACCAGCCCGAGGGCGCGTACGAGCTCGCGGTGCTGGCCGACCGGGATGCCGCTGATCGTGAAGTTCGCCAGCGCCCGCTGGGTATGCGCGCCCCAGAGGGCGCCCGCCGGAACCCGAATCGGCCCGAGGCTGTCGCGCTCGGTTCGGAAGTCGTCGGTCGTGTGCACCGACATCTGATTGATTCCTCCTGTCGTGTGTGATCGGTGGTCAGTTGGTCGCGACCGTGAGGGGCGCCCTCGCCAGTGCGGCGCGGGCCGTCCGGCGCCGCAGTTGCTCGTCGGGATCCGGGGACGGGGCTGCTGCCAGCAGGCGCTGCGAATAGGGGTGCCGTGGGCGGGTCAGGACCGTCTCGCTGGTCCCGACCTCGACGATCTCGCCCTGGAGCATTACCGCGACCCGGTCGGCCATCGAGTGCACCACCGCGAGGTCGTGGCTGATGAACAGGCACGCGAACCGGTAGCGCTGCTGCAGGGCACGCAGGGCGTCCAGGACGTGGGCCTGGACCGACACGTCGAGCGCGGAGGTCGGCTCGTCGGCGATGAGCAGGCTGGGATCGAGCGCGATCGCCCGCGCGAGCCCGACGCGCTGGCGCTGCCCGCCCGACAGCTCGTGCGGGTAACGGTGGGCGTAGTCCCGGGGGAGCTCGACGGCGTCAAGAAGGTCGAGCACCCGCGCCCTGCGTGCGCGGCGGCCCGACCCGTGCGGGCCCCGGTGGATGAGCAGCGGCTCCGCGATGACCGCGGCAACGGTCATGCGCGGGTCGAGGGACGAGCCCGGGTCCTGGAAGACGACGCCGACGCGCGATCGCGCCTCCTTGTCGCCGTGGGTCAAGGCGAGCCGCTGGCGCACCTCGTGGCCGAGCAGCCGCACGCTGCCCTCGGCGAGCGGCACGAGGCCGAGGGCTGCCCGGCCGAGCGTCGACTTGCCGCACCCCGACTCGCCGACCAGGCCCACGATCTCGCCGGAGCCGATGGTCAGGCTGACGTCGCGCACGGCACGGAACGTCGCCCCACCGCGCCGGTAGTCGATGCTGACGTGGTCGAAGCGCAGGGCCGTCTCGGCATCGTCGGGCACGCCCGCGTCGGGAGCGCCGACGATTGCGGCGGCTGCCGCGGGCCCGGCCAGCTCGGCCTCGATCGCCTCCCACTGCGCGGGCGGGAGCCTGGGCACCGCGTCGAGCAGGCGACGGGTGTAGTCCGCCTCGGGACGTTGGAGGACGTCGCGGGCGGCACCGACCTCGACGATCTGCCCGCGGTACATCACCGCGACGCGGTCGGCGACGTCCGCGACAACCCCCATGTTGTGGGTGACCAACAGGAACGCTGTCGAAGAGCCGATCGTCAGCTGGTGGATCAGGTCGAGTATCTCGGCCTGGATCGTCACGTCGAGGGCTGTCGTCGGCTCGTCGGCGATGATCAGTCTCGGCTCGCACGCCAGCGCGATCGCGATGACGACGCGCTGGCGCTGTCCTCCCGACAGTTCGTGCGGGTAACCCTTCGCCCGCAGCTCGGGTTCGGGGATGCCGACACGGGACAGCAGGTCGATCACGCGCCGGTAGGCCTCGGCGGGCGGGCACCCGCCGTGGTTGGTGATGACCTCGGCGATCTGGGCGCCGATCGTCATCGTCGGGTTCAGGGCCGTCATCGGCTCCTGGAACACCATGGAGATGTCCTTGCCGCGGATCTGGTTCATGCGGTGCTCGCCCGCGTCGAGCAGGCTCTCACCGGCGAGCGTGACCCTGCCGCTCACCTGGGCCGTCGAGGGCAACAGGCCCATGACGGCCAGCGAGGTCACCGACTTGCCCGACCCCGACTCGCCGACGAGCGCCAGCACCTCCCCGGGAAAGACCTGCAGGCCGATGCCGTCGACGGCCAGGACCGATCCCTCGTCAGCGCGGAACGATACGGCGAGGTCCTCGATCACCAGGACCGGCTGCGCCGTCGCGCCGGCCATGGCGGGCGCTGTGCCGGTCACAGGTCGCGCCCCCTGACGTCGAACACGTTGCGCAGGCCGTCCCCGATGAAGTTGAAGCTGCAGACGGTCAGGACGATGCACAGGCCGGCGGGAAAGATCAGCCACCAGGCGCCCGAGTACGTGTAGGTGATGCCCTTGGTTAGCATCGCGCCCCAGTCCGTCTCGGGCGGTTGCAGCCCCATGCCGAGGAACGACATGTACGCGACGAGCAATATCGCGTCGGCTACCTGGAAGGTCGCGTTGACGATCATCGTGCCGATCGTGTTCGGCACGATGTGCCGCACGACGGCGCGCGCGTGGGAACCGCCGACCGCGCGGACCGCCAGGACGTACTCCCGGGTCTTGATAGACAGGGATTCGGCCCGTATCAACCGGGCCGGTACCAGCCAGGAGACCAGCCCGAGCACGAGGATCATGAGCTGGATCGACGGTCGGGTGATCGCCGAGAGGATGAGGAGCAGGAAAATCGCAGGGATCGCGATCCCCGCGTCAACGATGCGCATCATGACGACGTCGACCCACCCGCCCACGTAGCCCGCAACGGCGCCCCAAACGGTGCCCAGCAGCGTGGCGAGGACGCCGGCCGCCAGCCCGATCGTGATCGACGTCTGGCCGCCCACCATGAGGCGCCCGAGCACGTCGTACCCGAGGTCGTCCGTGCCGAGGAGGTGCCCGTCGAATCCCGGCGGGGCGTTGAGGTCGGCGTAGATGTCCGGCTGCGTCTGGTTGGTGGGGTGGATCAGGGGCCCGATGAAGCAGAAGACGAGCAGCGCCAGGATGATGACCGTGCCCACGATCGCCAGGCGGTTCGACAGGTAGCGGCGAAGCGTGCGCCGGCCGGGGGAGATGCTGGCGACCGTCGGCGTGATCTCGGTCTCGATGACGACGCTCATCGCAGCGACCCCCGGGTCCGCGGGTCGAGGGCCGCCTGCAGCAGGTCGGCGAGCAGCGAGCCGACGACCGTGGCGATCGCGATGATGAGGATGCAGCCCAGGAGAACCGGATAGTCGCCCTGCTGGGCGGACCTCCAGAACAGCAGGCCCATCCCGGGATAGTTGAACAGCGACTCGACGACGAGCATGCCGCCGAACATCACCGGCAAGTAGTACCCGAGCATCGCGATGACCGGGGTGAGCGAGTTGCGCACCACGTGTCGCACGATGACGCGCGCCTGCGACGTGCCCTTGGACCGAGCGGTGCGCACGTAGTCCTCGCTGAGGTTGTCGAGCGTCGCCGAGCGCATGTACCGGGAGAACGTCGCGATGATGCTCAGGGTCCCGGTGAGCACGGGCAGCACGAGCACTCGAGGGTTGCCCAGCAACTGCAACACGGTGGCGTTTCCGCCGGGGGCGATCGCCGGCAGCCAGCGCAACTTCTGGGCGAAGATTATGATGACGATGAGCCCGAGGAAGAACGACGGCGTCGAGTAGACGACGAAGTTGAGCGCCGTCAGCGCGTAGTCGGAGAACTTGCCGCGGTGCACGGCTTGGAAGATCCCCATCGGCAGGGCAACGATCAGTGCGGTCACCATGCACAGGCCGGCGAGCAGCAACGTCTTGGGCAGGCTGGTGGCGATGGCCATCGACACGGGCATGTTGAGCTTGAACGAGTCGCCGAGGTCGCCGTGGGCGATCTGACCGACGTAGTTGACGTACTGGTGCCAGACCGGCAGGTCGTAGCCGTGCGCATGGTTGAACGCGTCGATTTGCTCGGCGTTGGCCTGCATGCCGAAGACGCCCGCCCCCGGACCGTCGGGCATGGCCAGGTGCAGCAGCGCAAAGACGATGACGGTGACGATGGCGACCACGACCAGTGCCTGGACGAGCCGCTTGACCACGTACCACTGATAGGTCGCGCGCCAGGTCGCACGGGCGTGCGAGCCTCCGGCGCCGCGCACTACGGCGCCGGGAGCGACGGCCGCGTCGCCGGTGAGGGTGGCAGCGTTCATGGGGTCCGGGCTCCCTTCGTTCTCGGGGGGGGGTCGGGCCGGAGCGGGCGGTGCCGCACGAGGGTCACCCGCACGGCACCGCCTCCTCGGCTACGCGGGTGACGTCAGGACTTCCAGCTCCACTTCTGCGGGTAGAAGTCACCGATTGGGTCCTGGGTGCCGATGTTCAGCTCGTTGCTGACCACCGACACTTGGTAGACCGGGTTGGGCATCCAGAGCACCGGCAGGTTCTGCGCCAGGTACGCGGAGTACTGCTGGTCGGTGGTGGAATCGGAGGACACGAGGGTCGCGTTGATCAGGTCGAACGCCTTCTGGTCGACGTACTGTCCGCAGTTCCACTTGACCCCGTCGGCCCACAGGTGGTCTCCGGTGGGGTAGGCGTTGAAGTACCACGAGCCGGCGGTGCCGAAGAAGACGAGCTGCCAGGAGCAGTCGGACCCGCTCTTGCACTTCTGCGCCTCGGTGAGCACCGAGTCCAGGGTCGCGTCCTGGATGGTCATATCGACGCCGATCTGGCTGTACGCCGACTTGATCGCCGCCATCATGTTGTCGGTCTCCTGGGAGCCGTTCTGGGTCATGACGGTGATCTTCATCTGCGTGCCCGAGGCGATGTCGGCACCGCACTGGCCGGCGCCCGTGCCCGGGTTGGTGCAGGCCAGGATTCCGTCGGAGCCCTTGGTCCAGCCGTTGTCGGTGAAGTACTTCGCGGCGGTGGTCAGGTCGTACGGGTACGGGTTGTCGGACTGCACGCTCGACAGGTAGTCCGACGGCGGATTCTGCGGGACCGGCCCGTAGTCAGGGGCGGCCGCGCCGTGCCAGATCTTGTCGGAGATGGTCTTCTGGTCGACCGCGCTCTGTAGTCCCTGCCGGACGTAGAGCTGCTTGAACACCGCGCCCATGGTCGGGTTGGCGAAGTTGTACGGCATGTAGGTGACAGACCAGCCGTCCCACGGCACGACCGAGTAGCCCAGGTCGGTGAACTGCGACGACGTGCTCAGCTGCGACGGCGTGACGAAGCCGTAGTCGACACCCTTGGCCCGCAGGTCGTTCATCTCCGCGTCGTTCGACGTGTACGGCTTGAAGTTGACCGTGTCGATGTGCGGCTTGTCCTGGCCGGTGTACTTCGTGTTGGCCACGATCGTCACGCTGCCGTCGGGGGTCCACGACTTGACGACGTACGGCCCGTCCACAACCTGCCACAACGGGTTGGTGCTGTAGGTGGTCATGTCCTTGGCCTGGTCTTCGATGAAAGTCCAGACCTGCTTGGCCCCGGCGGTCGTCTGGTCGTAGTCGCCCACGGCGCCGTCGGCGCTCGTCTTGTCCCAGGCGTGCTGCGGCATCGGGCTGAACAGCGTCAGCTGGTTCGCCAGGATGAACTGCTGGCTGTAGGCCTTGTCGAACGTCAGCGTGAAGTGCTTGTCGTCCGTGATCTGGAAGGACTTGACGTTGTCCGGGAACAGGCCCTGGGAGTACGAGCCCCACTGGTCCGTATCGGCCTTGATCAGGTTGTAGGCGAACTGCACGTCACGGGACGTGACGGGCGAGCCGTTGTCCGACCAGGTCAGGTCGCCGAGCGTGATGCTGATCGCGGTGTTGTCGGAGTTGAACGTGTAGGACGCCGCTACCGATGCCGCCGTGTCGAGCTGCATCCGGCCGCTCGTGCCGTCGTAGGTGAACAGCGAGGGCCAGTTCGTGGTGTGGATCGCGTTGTTGGACGTGATCATCTTGTCCGCCGGGCCGATTGGGGCGATCCAATTCGGACCCTGACTGGGGGCGACTGCATAGGTGACGGGCTTGGTGCTGGCCGCCGCGGGCCCCCCTGCCGAGGCAGTTGGGCCGTTCGTGCCCGAGTTGGGCGAACACGCGGCCACGGCCAGGGCGCCGGCCGCGAGTAGGGCGACGGTCGCTGCAAGCCTCCGACGACTGCGACCAGTTGACGCGGTGTGCATGAAGACCTTCCTCCATCGTTGGGAGACAGCTTGGTTCGTGACGATAGGCCGCCGATAGGCTGAGGTCGTTTCTTCGGCGTGACGAACAGGTTTCTTCGAAATCGAAAGAAACATAGAGTGACCTCATTGTCAATCGTGGCGAAGTTGCCTACGTCTCGGAGGGTAGCCTTCACGGATTGCCGTGGCAAGGTGTGCTGGACCCTAGGCGGCGCGGCCTGTCGTGGAGTAGAGTCTGGCAAGATATTTCGAATGCGAAGTAACAGATAGGCGGCCGTGGTGTCCAATGCTCTGGTCGGGACCCCGTCTCAGCGGGGCGAGCACGCGAGGGTCGTCGGCCTGATCGCCTCCGGCCGCGCGACCAGCCGGATTGCGATCTCGCGTGCGCTCGGTATCGCCCCATCGACGGCGTCCCTGCGGGTACAGGGTCTGATCGACGCAGGCCTCCTCGTCGAGTCCGGGGACGGGCGATCGACGGGCGGCCGGCGCGCGAAGACGTTGTCGCTAGCGCCCGACGGCGGTTGCGTGCTGGCCGTCGACCTCGGCACCCACCACGCGAGGATGGCTCTCGTTGACATGGTGGGCGAGATCCGCGCGGTCGAGGAGATCCCGGTCGAGATAGCGACCGGGCCCGAGGCGGTGCTCACCACCGTCGTCGGTGCCGCGCTGGCCATCGACGGGCGTCCCCGGCTCCGGGGGCTCGGACTGGCCCTGCCCGGACCCGTCAACATCGCGACCGGCGCCGTCACACTCCCATCGCGGATGCCGGGCTGGAAGGACTTCGCCGCCCGGGACTGGCTCACCGAGACATACGACATCCCCGTGGTCGTCGAGAACGACGCCAACCTCATGGCCTACGGGGAGTACATCGCCCACGGCGCGGGGCCGCAGGACATCGTGACGGTCAAGGCGGGTTCCGGCATCGGCGCCGGCGTCATCGTGCAGGGAAGCATCCACCGCGGCGCGACGTTCGCCGCCGGCGACATCGCCCACGTGCGCGTCGATGCCGCCGGCGACCACCCGTGCTCCTGCGGGAACTACGGCTGCCTCGAGACCGTCGCGTCGGGCGCCGCCCTCCTGGCGATGCTGCGCACCCAGGGCGTCAACGTCGACACCGCTGCCGACGTCGTGGAGCTCGCCCAGCAGGGCGACCCGATCGCCACGACGGCCGTGCGCGGTGCGGGCGCGCGCCTGGGAAGCGTGCTGTGTGTGGTGACGAACTTCTTCAACCCCACGGCGATCTACCTCGGCGGGCTGCTGTCAACCGTCGAGCTGTTCGTCGCGGCCGTCCGTTCCGAGATCTACCAGGGCTCTCACCCGCTGGCCACCCAGCGCCTGACGATCGAGCGGACCCTCAACGACCGCAACGCGACGCTGATCGGAGCGTCGCGCCTGGCGATCGAGCACACGCTCCAGGTCGGCATGACGGCGTAGCCCGACGATGCGGCCCGCCAACTCACGACAGCAGGAACGACAGGTCCGCTCCCGGCGAGAGCTCGGCGGGCTCGCGGCCGGCTCGGAACATGCGCGCCCCGGCGGGGTCGCCATCGAGCGTCAGCCGGTCGTCGCGCCGGCGCAGCCACGTCCCCTCGCGGAGGCCGAGCACCGGCACGTCGGACTCCTCGTGGAACTGCCGGATCCGCTCCTCGCGTGTCTCGCCCTGGTGGGTGTCGCCGGGGACTGGGTCGAGGTAGTGCGGGTTGATCTGGAACGGCACCAGGCCGAGCGTCTCGAAGCTCGGCGGCTGGACGATCGGCATGTCGTTGGTGGTGCGCAGCGACGGGGTCGCGACGTTCGTCCCGGCCGACGAGCCGAGGTACGCGGCACCGTTCAACACGGCGGCCTGGATCGCCGCGATCAGGCCCGTGCGGTACAACGCCGCCGTCAAGCGGAAGGTGTTGCCGCCACCGACGAAGACGATCCCGGCATGCGCGACGATCTCGACCGGGTCACCGGTGTGGACGCCGACCACCTGCAGGCCGAGGGCGGCCAATGCACGTGCGACCTGCGCGGTGTACGCGCCGTGGTCAGCCAGGGCGTAGGGCACGAACGCGACGACGCCCGTCCTGGCGGCGCTGGCGAGATCGCCGACAGCCGTGGCGGCGTGGGCCAGGTAGGGACGGCCGAGTGCGGTCGAGTTGGACAGCAGCAGGAGGTTCACGGTTCTCTCCTCGAAGCGGGGCGGTATCGTGAGGCTAGCGCGGGCGAGACATCGCCGCGGGTCTCAGGCCGGGTGGCGCCCACCGGGGTTCCGTTGACGGTTCGCACTCGTCCGCCCACCCTGGTCCGTCTCTCCCGCAGGAGCCGCCCCGATGCTGTCTCAGGTCCTGTTCGTCCTCGATCTGCTCGAGTCGCGGTCCGTCGACGGCGAATCCGTCGCACGTGCCTTGCGCGCCCTGGTCGGCGCGCCCGTCGTAGGCCCCGCTCCGACCGTCGAGGTCACGCCGGTGACCGGCGCCGGCGGCCGCACCGATTTCCTCACGGTGCATGTGCCCGGCGCCCGCGGCCGGACCGCCGGTGGCGACGCGTCGACGCTCGGGATCATCGGCCGGCTCGGCGGAGTAGGGGCGCGGCCCGCGGCGGTCGGCTACGTCTCCGATGGAGACGGCGCGGCCGCCGCCCTCGCCGCGGCCGCGAAGCTGCTGACCATGCACGCCTGCGGCGACCGGCTGCCCGGCGACGTCATCGTGTCCACCCACGTCTGCGCGTGGGCGCCGATTCGTCCACATGCGCCGGTGCCGTTCATGGACTCTCCGGTGGACATCGCCACGATGAACGCGCACGAGGTGGACCCACAAATGGACGCCGTGGTGTCCATCGACACGACGAAGGGCAATCACATCGTCAACCACCGCGGTATCGCGATCTCGCCGACAGTGCGCCAAGGATACATCCTTCCGCCGAGCCCGGATCTGGTCGCGCTGCTAGAGACGGTCTCGGGGGAGCCTGCCCACGTGTTCGCGCTGGCAACGCAGGACATCACGCCCTACGGGAACGACCTGCACCACCTCAACTCGATCGTCCAGCCCGCAGTCGCCACGGCGGCGCCGGTGGTCGGCGTGGCGATCACCACGGTCACGGCCGTCGCGGGCTGTGCCACCGGGGCGAGCCACGAGACGGACATCGCGCTCGCCGCGCAGTACGCGGTGGAGGTGGCGAAGGGTTTCGGCGCCGGGACCCTGCGTCTGTGTGACGAGGCCGAGTTCGCCGCGCTCATGGCTCGGTACGGCAGCGCCGCACACCTGCAGACGTTCGGGAAGCAGTGAACGGGATGACCGGGGAGGACGCGTGGAAGTCATCGTGTTGCCGGGGCCAGGCGAGGTCGGGGAGGTGGCCGCGCGCCGGGTGGTGGCCGTGCTCGGGCCGAGGCGGCCCGGCGTGCTCGGTGTGGCCACGGGCTCGTCGCCCCTGGCGGCGTACCGCGCGCTATGCACGTGGCAGCTCGCCGCCCTGGGCGAACGGGTCACCGACCAGTCACAGACCTCACCCACCGCGTCGGCAGGCGACTGAAACCGAAAGACAGGGAGAATGAAGCCGTTTCAGAACTTCGACCTCGACACCTCCGTGCAGCCGACCGTCTTGCGGGTCAGGGCCCGAGGTCGCGACGTGCTCAGAAGCCCTGTCACCAACTGGGGTACCGCGTACACCCTGACCCAACGTGAGGCACTCGGACTGTCGGGGTTGTTGCCCAACCGGGTCACCACGCTGGAGGAGCAGGCGCGACGGATGTACGTGCAGTACGGCCGTGCGTCCGGGCTGCTGGCGAAGTTCGTCGAGTTGTCGCAGCTGCGTGACCGCAATGAGGTTCTGTTCTACCGGCTGCTGCTGGACCACCTGGAGGAGATGCTGCCGATCGTCTATACGCCGACGATCGGAGAAGCGATTGAGCACTTCAGCGAGGAGTACCACGGAACGCGCGCGGTCTTCTTGTCCATCGACCACCCGGAACTGATCGAGGAGTCACTTCGGGACTTCGGCCTGGATGCCGAGGATGTCGATCTGGTGGTAGCGACCGACTCCGAGGGAATCCTGGGGATCGGCGACCAGGGTGTCGGCGGGGTCCAGATCGCCATCGGCAAGCTCGCGGTCTACACCGCCGCGGCCGGCATCCACCCCCACCGAGCGATCCCCGTGGTGCTGGACGTCGGTACCGACAACGTCGGCCTGCTCAGCAGCGACTGGTACCTGGGAGAGCGGCACGCCCGCGTCCGGGGCGAGCGGTACGACGAGTTCATCGACACCTTGGTCCAGACGGTGTCGTCGCTCTTCCCGAACGCAATGCTGCACTGGGAAGACTTCGGCGCGAGCAACGCACACCGAATCCTCGACCGCTACTCCGACAAGATGTGCACGTTCAACGACGACATCCAGGGCACCGCGGCAGTCGTCCTGGCCGCCCTGCTCTCCGCCGTGCGGCTCAGCGGCCTCCCACTGACTGAGCACCGTGTGGTGGTCTACGGCGCCGGGACCGCTGGGATCGGGATCGCGGACATCGTCGTCGACGCCATGACGCGTGCGGGGCTGCAACCCGACGAGGCCCGTCGGCGGTTCTACGCCTTCGGCCGCCACGGCCTGATCGTTGAGGACACCCCGGGGATCCGGGACTTCCAGCAGCCCTACGCGAGGCCTCGCGCAGAGGTCGGCCGTTGGGAGACCGTCGATCCCACCTCTGTCACTCTGGCCGAGACCGTTCGCGCGACGAAGCCGACGATCCTCATCGGGACGTCGGCCGACCGTGGCGCCTTCACCGAGGACGTGGTGCGCGCGATGGGGACCACCTGCCAGCGGCCGATCATCCTGCCGCTGTCCAACCCGACGAGCCGCAGCGAAGCCCACCCGGCAGACCTCCTGGCCTGGACGGACGGGCGCGCGCTCATCGCGACCGGCAGCCCGTATGGCACCGTCCAGTACGACGATGTCGCCCACACCATCGCACAGGCCAACAACGCCCTCATCTTCCCAGGGCTGGGTCTGGGAGTCTCAGCAGTGCGCGCTGACCGGGTGACCGACGAGATGATCTTCCGCGCCGCCGAGGCGCTGGCGGGACTGGTCCATGACCACCGACCTGGCGCCTCCCTGCTGCCTTCGATCAACGACCTGCGCCTGGCGTCCGCTGCGGTCGCTGTAGCCGTCGCCACCTGCGCAATCGAGGAGGGTCACGCGCGCCACCCGCTGGCCAACCCTGTCGACGAGATCTACCGCCGGATGTGGAAGCCCGAGTATCCCCAGCTGGAAGTCATCAACCAGCAGGCCGACCCCGCCATGGCGTGATCTTCTTGTCGCTACCGACTGAAGACCCGCCGCCTGGTGCCGCGGCAGCCGCGGATCGGACTTCGCTCTGAGCCCGGCCCCCCTCTGATTGCGGTGTGATTATCCGAGCGGAGCGAGCCTGGAGTTAGGGTTACCTCAGTGAGCCGGTGCGCTTGATGCTGGCTGAGTCGCGGTGGTCCCTGTTGCGCCGTTGCGGAGCGGCGGGCTGCCCTCCAGCTCGTTCGGCGTGTTCGCGCAGGATGCGGTAGTAGGTATCGGGGTCGTCCGTGTTGTTCAGGTGGAGTTGGGCGAGGCCGAGTAAGAGGTTGGTGCGCCGGGCGTTCCGGAGCGCGAAGGACCGGTGCTCGAACATGCCGCGCAACTGCTGAGCCGCGGCGTCGACGGCCGCTGTGGAGTAGTGAGCTGGGAGCCGGTCGCGGGCGGCGACCTGAGCGCTGATCCGCGTGTCGTTCGTGCTTGCCCAGGCCTTCGCATCTGCGAGTTCGCCACACGCATCCGCGAACTCTTCCCAGCCTTCGGGCCGGCGGAACGCGGTGTCCAGGCGCGTCATCCACCGACCGCGTCCCGCGTGGGCGTTGTCCCTCGTCAGTGCGGCTTTCGCGCGTTCACGAAGGTGGTGTTCGCACAGGAACAGGTACGGCGCCGGGCCAGAGCTCGCCGGCCACATCCGGCCCACCGCAGCCTGTATCGCCTTGTCGCCGTCGGCAACGACGCTGACCGGAGGCCCGGGAAGGTGCAGGTCAGCAAGGAGCTGGACGTAGTCGTCGCCTTGCGCGGTGGCCGAGGCCCGTACTCCCCACACGCGCTTGGCGCCGGCCGCGGTGTAGCCATAGGCGACCATGACCGCGAACTCCCGCTGTCGCCGACCAGTGCGCGGGCTCGTCCAGACGAAGTCGGTGGAGTCCAGCACGAGCGTCTCTGGCTGCCCGGTCTCGGCCAGCGCCGCCAGAACGACCGGCGCCCAGACATCGACCCACTCCGCGGCAAGCTGCCCGGCGCCGTCCCCCATGAGCGGATCCCGCCCCGCTGCGACCCGGGCGCGCTGGGAAGCGCGGGTGTAGCTCACGCCCCGCCCTACGGCAACGAGCACGTCAGCGACCAGGTGAAGGCGGTGCCGATACGTCCGGGAAACCACCGGGCCGGCATGCGCGGCGACGTGCGTGTCGCACGACCCACACACCCCACCTTCGGTGACCTCCCGAGGCAGCAGCGGCGTGAAGCGGTGAAAGACCCCGTCGGGGTCAGTACAGCGGTAGCGCTGTCGCGTCGGAGCCTGGCCGTAGGTCCCGTCCCGGCTGACCCGGAAGCCGAACTTCGGGTCGTGGCCAGCCCTCGGACACGGAGGCGCTCCGATCAAGGCGAGGCGAGTCATGCCGCACCATACGCCGGGCCATAATCACACCGCAATCAGAGGGGGCGGAGCCCGGATCCGCCGGTGTGCTTTCGTGATGGGCCGCGGGCCGGGTCTCGCGCTGGATGGGGTGTGAGGGCACAGAGTATTCGCCGGTGTGCCCGGCGTTTCCACTGCGGGGTTGTTCCTGGGGCCGTTGCCGGCAAGGTGGTCAGGTCGCAGGAGTGGCGTCCCGCAGAGTGGTGTGCGATCGGCCCTCGTCGGTGAGGGCGTCGTGGACGAAGTGGCGGTCACCGCGTGATTCTTCGAGAGACCTACCAAGTCGACTCGAGAGAAGAGCATGCGATGACCGCTGGACCCAGTATTGAGCCTGCCCGTTTCCTGCACGACCAGCTGGCAGCGGCCAGCCCGGACCTGCTGCGTGACCTGTTGGCCACGTTCATCGATGCGCTGATGGGTGCGGAGGCGGACGCGATCTGCGGGGCCGAGTACGGCGCCCGCAGCACGCAGCGGACCAATGTGCGCAACGGCTACCGGCACCGGGACTTCGATACCCGGGTCGGCACGATGGATGTGGCGATCCCCAAGCTGCGGGCCGGCACCTACTTCCCGGACTGGCTGCTGGAGCGGCGCCGGCGCGCGGAGGCCGCCCTGACGTCGGTGGTCGCGACCTGCTATCTCCTCGGCGTTTCGACCAGGCGGATGGACAAGCTGGTCGAGAGCTTGGGGATCACCCGGTTGTCCAGGTCGCAGGTCTCCCGGATGGCGGCCGACCTGGACGAGCAGGTCGCCGCGTTTCGCACCCGGCCGCTGGACGCCGGCCCCTACACGTTCCTGGCCGCCGACGCCTTGACGGTCAAGGTCCGTGAGGGCGGTCGGGTCGTCAACATCGCCGTCATGGTCGCCACCGGCGTCAACGCCGACGGGCACCGGGAGATCCTCGGGATCGACGTGTCCACCGCCGAGGACGGGGCCGGCTGGTTGACGTTCTTCCGCGACCTGACCGCCCGCGGCCTGACCGGGGTCAAGCTGGTGACCTCCGACGCGCACTCCGGGCTGGTCGCCGCGATCGGCGCCACCCTGCCCGGCGCGTCCTGGCAGAGATGGCGCACCCACTACGCAGCCAACCTGATGAGCGTGTGCCCGAAGAGTTCCTGGCCGTGGGTCAAGACCCTGCTGCACTCCGTCTACGACCAGCCCGACCCGGCCTCCGTGCACGCCCAGTTCGACCGGCTCCTGGACGCCGTCGCCGACAAGCTCCCCGCGGTCGGCGACCACTTGGAGGCAGCCCGGGCCGACATCCTGGCGTTCACCGGCTTCCCCACGGAGGTCTGGCGTCAGATCTGGTCGAACAATCCGAACGAGAGGCTGAACCGGGAGATCCGCCGACGCACCGACGTCGTCGGGATCTTCCCCGACCGCACCTCGATCATCCGCCTGGCCGGGACCCTGACCGAGCAGCACGACGAATGGGCCGAAGGACGCCGCTACCTCGCCCTGGACGTCCTGGGCCGCTCACGGCTCACCGCCGTCCCCGACCCCCCGGAGGTGACCTCGCCCCAGCTCCCGGCGCTCAGCGCCTAAGAACCATCGAAGATCACGCAGCAACCGTCACACACCACGACCCGGGACTTGACCAGCTCTCGCCCCGCGATTGGCTCGCCAGTGCAGGGCACCATCCGCTACACGTGCGACGGCATCCCGGTGCGCCGACCAACCTCAAGCCGCCGGGACCGGCCGCCAGTCAGCTGGTCGAGATGAAGCCGGACAGGGGTCGAGGTTGTCCCGAGTTCCGTGGAACTTCGGTGGTGGCCCGATGATCATCAGGCGACATTCACGTTCTCATCTTGACGGTCGGTACTGACATTCTGCTCGGCGACGTGCCGTTCGAGGGCCGCTCGTAGGGCCGGGACGTGCAGATGACCGTTGACTCGGCGGAACTGCCGGGCGGCTTCGACCATCCCCGCGGCGGACCACCGCATCGCCATGCGCCCGTCCTGCCAGTGCTTGACGTTCTTGGCGTGCTCACGGCAGATCGAGATCATCGACTTGATCGCGTTCGTCGAGCGCAGCGTCCTGGCCAGGGTCGGCGGCACGCCCAACGCGGGGACGGTGAGGGTCTCGGCCAGGCCCTCGCGCAGGCTGGCCGCCGCGGACGGGTGAGTCTTGTCCAGGTCCCGGGCCAGCGCGTTGAGCTGCGCCTGGGCGTCCAAGACGGAGTCGGCCCGGTAGGCGGCCCGCATCCGCTGTTCGGCGGGGCC
>Ga0209539_1000435_pt1 | contig 23954 bp, 24 predicted proteins | sample BarGraNGADG00312_2_FD_184499 | JGI IMG/M metagenome (GOLD analysis project Ga0209539, IMG submission 184499) | Arctic peat soil microbial communities from Barrow, Alaska - Barrow Graham LP Ref core NGADG0011-312 (SPAdes) (version 2) | ecosystem: Environmental > Terrestrial > Soil > Wetlands >...
TAGCCTTGCCCATTGCCTCCCAGCTCCTTCTTGCGTGAATGTTTGACAAGCGGAGGATATACCCTGTAGTCTGTGATTGTCAACAACTAGTAATCGAAGGAGGAAGTGCAGTGGCAACCATTACCCTGACAGTCTGTGACACCTGCGGTGCGCAGGAGGGCATCACCACCTACACGGTGGAGGCCAGTGGGAGGATCGGCGTCGCCGACCTCTGCCCCGAGCACGCCGCCGCGCTGATCGAGTTCCTTGACGGCCACGCGGTCGCCCCGCAGGCCCCGACGACGCGCGGCTCGTACCGTCACGCCGGACGCTACCGCAACACCATCTCCACGCTTGAGGAGATTGAGGCAGCCAAGCGCAAGGAGAAGGCAGCCGCCGGCGCGAACTGATCCACAGACACAAAGAAGCCCCCCACCCGGGTTATCCGGGTGGGGGGCTTTGTGTTACATGGCGGCGTGGCGGGGGATCACCTCGGCGGCGGGCTGACCTGTCGCGGTAGAGGTGTCGGTGCGCAGGTACGTGATCAGCATGGGCACAATCATGGAGGCGAACAACAGGACCGAACCCGCCAATCCGAGCAGGCTTGGAGAGACGAGGTTCACCCCAGCGAGCCCGGCGAGCAGGGTAGCGGCGCCGCCATAGAGCACGGTGTAGTCCACGCGCTTCGTCTTGATCGCGGCCAGGATCAGTGCGGCCACTTCCAGCGTGGCGTAGGCAACGATCAGCCACGAGGCCACGCTCGGCGCGGTCATCGTATGGGTTGCGACAAGGAACGTGCCCACCGCAGCGAGCAGTCCGTACAGGGCCTTACGAAGTTCGACTGTCATACTTGTACCTCCATTGTAGTTGCGGGGCTTACGGCCCCATTTGCGGCCGTCTCAAGGGCCTTGCGGGTAAAGGGCGGGTCAGCCCCCAAGCAGCATGGTGACCATTGCGACAAGGAGGCCGCCAAAAATGCTGGCGCCGACCGCCGCGAGCGCAATCCACTGCCCCGTGCTTGCACGGTGCTCGGCGACCTGCGTCTTCTGCCCCTGGCCCTCGCTCTGCGCTTTCGTCAGCAAGGCAATCGCGTCAACCAACGGCCTCATGTCCTCGGCCGCGCCCCGCGTCTCAATGACCTGCGCCTTCTGCCCCATCGCCTCGTACTGGGCCTTCCTGAGTTCGGCGATGTCCTTCTGGATCGGGTCCAGCGCGCGCGTCAGTCCCTCCTGGGCAGCCTGGGCTGTCGCGGCCACCGTGACTCGCATGGCGTCCGCCGACTGGGCCACCTGTCCGGCGAGCGTGCCGGCTCGGGTCTCCTGGACGGTAGCGGCTGCGGCGACGGCGCTGACATCAACCATTCGAATGGCGTCGATCCGCTTGGATTCGGCATTGTCCAGCTTCTCCTGGTACTTCTGTACCGTGTTCCGCATCGTCTCCTCGAAGTCCGCCTGCATTCGAACCGTCTCGCGCATGTGGTCATGATCGGATTTGCGGAGGTCGTCCTGGCGTCGGATTGCCGCGTCAACGAGGTTGAGGACGTTTGAGGTGGGGTCCGGCGCGAGAGTGGGGGCCGGCGCGCCTCCCATTTTCGTCTCAGGCATATGCGTTCTCCTTAGGTCGTGATGATGAAGTTCATGCCCACGTAGGGGGGCAGGTTGTTGTGAGGTGTTCCGCTGCCTGAGGACTGCGCCGAATACGGCCCCTGGTATGACGCCCCGTTGGTGGACTGCGCCTGTAGCGCGAAAGCGGTAGTAGCGCCGCTGTTGGCGCCGAAGTTCACACCGAACGACTCGCCGGGACCCAGGGCGTGGGTGTGTGGGCCATTCTCCACGCCGGTCAGTGCGTGCGTCTCTTCGCCACCCACCTGTCCGAGCGTGTGGGCGGTAGCGCCAGGCGCGCCCGTAGCGGTACCGACGCCAACGGCAACCCGGCCGTTCCTGTTCGGCACGTTGAAGTGGTTACCGTCCGGCAGGCCGTGAGGCGAGTTGCCGCCGCCGAGCGCAACGAACAGGCGCAGGTAGTCGGTGCGCAGATAGGACGCGCCATCGCACCACAGGTGTCCAACGGGCAGGATCGCTCCCGCGTACTCCTTGATGACGGCGGCAGGATTGAGCAGCACGCCCCCGACGAAGATGTCGCCAGTCATAACAATGTCGCCAGCCACGAAGGCGTCGCCACCCACGTCCAGTGCGCCTTGCTGCCAGACCTTATTGACGCCGACGCCAGTTCGACTCCATGACATCGTCACCGTTCCGGTGGCTAATGTGACAATGGACAGGGTTGCGCAAAACTGGTCCCGGCAGTCGAGAAGGAACTCATAGGCGTCTATCGCCGAGTAGCCACCCGCGCCGAGGATGTCGGTACTGGCCCACGAGATGCCAGTTGCGGCGGGGGTGTTCTTGATAGGGGTGCCCCAATCCGACTCTCCGGCGAGTCGGGAGTAGAGCGCCCAGGAGGTGAGTTGGTTCCCCTCGGTCACCTCGCCCGGGGAGGGCGAGACGACACCCGCCGTGATGATCTTGACGTAAGTGCCGATATCCTTCAGCGTGCCGTCAATGTCGCAACGCTCAACGGTGAAGTTCGTGACCCTCGGTCCCACATAAGGCAGAACGTCGATCGTTGTGGTCGCGGTTCCCCTGTGTCCACGCCTGTCGGTCACGGTGAAGACGACTACCAGCGGGGCGGATGTGGATAGTATCGGCAAGTCAATGGAGAACTGGTTGTTACCAAAGAAGACATATTGGGCGACACCGTTCACCTCGGCCACTACGGATGCCACCGAGGAGCCGTATGCCGGCGTTACGTCAACCTGGAACGAGGGGGCCGACAGGCCCTGAACGAACCGCCCCCCAAACATTGCTGCGACATTCGCCGTGGCGGCGGACTCGTATGCCCGAATCGGGGAGAGCACGGGCGCAACGCTGGCGGGGACGATGGCCGTAAAAGTCGCGTAGGCGTACTCGCGGAGGTTGCCTCCAATGTACCCTCGTACGTAGACCTCGCCCGTACCGGACGACGCTCCCGTGAGGTTCGGGGCCAAGACGGAGACCGGGAAGTTCCAGGTGCCAGTCCAGCTAGTCGGGCTACCGTACGCCGAGAAGATCAGTGCATGAGCGACGTTTACGAAGGGGAAATGAACCTCCGTAGTAATCGTGTCGCACTGATTCCAATCGACAAATCCCCCCGGGGCGATCGTCACGGTTACGGGCGTGCCCATCTCAAAGCTCGCCGGTGATATCGTCATCTGATAATCTGCCATTATCCAACCCACCTAATCAATGTAACGTCCGCGTTGTATTTCTGAATCTGATGAAAGCCGACCTTCAGATTGTCCGTAACCTCGACTTGGGTAGCAAATAGTTTGCGGTACTGCGAATCGATGTAGGCGACTTCGGCGCCATTTGCCATAAAGGACATGCGCCCGCTTGAGATAGTCACCTGGTGGGGGTCCAGGGGATTCCCGTTGCTGATCGTCACGCCACTACTATCGATGACGACGGCGTTTGCGAGGGTAGATACGGTCCTGCCCAGCGTGTCCACCGTGCCCACGAGCGCATTGCCCGACAGGTCGATATCTGCGCCAATGCCTACCTGGAGCCGCTCGGCGTCGATCGTGCCAGCCGCGATCTTGTCGGCCGTGATAGCGCCGGCCCGAATATCGTCGGCCATGACCGCACCGGCGACAAAGCTGCCAGCGATAATCGAGCCAGCCGCGATAACCGCAGGAAAGCCGTTGGCGATTGCATCGGCAAGGGCGGGATCGTCTAGCACGGACGTAACCACGACCGACGCGCTCGCCGACCAGGCCGAAACATTTCCGCTGCGATCAATGGCGCGGGCTCGCGCGTACACCGTGGTTCCCGGATCGGCCACTACGCTGACCGTGCCTGCGCTACCCAATGCGCCGGCGACGACAACGGGCGATGCGTTGGTACCGATGGCAATCTCAACCCGGTTGAAGTCGGTCGGCATTGCCAGGCCCGTTCCGGTGAGACCGTCCCACGTGGCGCGGACGATGCCGAGACCCGTTGTCATTGTCGGTACGGACGGAACGCCAGGGGGCGCTGTGTCGGTCGCCATCGTGACCACGGCATCACTCGAAACGTCGCCTGGGTTGACGGTGTACCTGCCGATCGCGCGCACCCCAAAACGCCAGGACGAGCCGACCGTGTAGGGCTGCCACGCGGCGGCGGGGAACGTGGTGACAGTCAGGAGTCTCCACGGCGAACCGGGAACGTCCTCGCGACTGAACACCTCGTAGGACGTGACCTCAAGGTCGGTGCCGTTGTCGGCCGTGGCGACCGGGGTCCATTGCAGGAACACCTGAGCGAACACGTTGCCCTGGGGGTCGAAGAATGTGGACGAGTCGCCCTCCAGTCCGGTCACGGTGGCAGGGGTGCGAGGGTCAGCGGCAGACGGGGGTCGGGGCGTGGCGCTCGTGCCGCCGCTAATCGTGGAGCCACCGAGGATGCCGTTAATCTTGCGAGACTGCTTGGTCAGGGACTCAAGGAACCTGTCGCCGAGCAATGCGTTGCCAGTGACCAGTGACCCATCGCCGCCCTTGGTCAGCGTGATCTGGAAGATGCGAAACGGCTCCAGCATCCCGGCTGTACCGGGGGCCATCACTACGTCGCCCACTCCATAGTTGAAGAAGGGGAGGTACAGGCACTCGTCGTGCAGGCTCAGGTCGCGGGTGAGCTCGCCGCGAATCTGCGAGCCCCGGTCGAGCACGCTGTCAGCGAGCAGGGTTGCGGTAGCCTCTTGCGTCACGCCACCCTGCGACTGCACCGCGACGCGGGGGCCGCGCCTGCGCGTTGACGGGCGGGACCGTAGCAGCGTGTAACCCTCGTCGCCCAGGACGAGAACTTCGTCCACCATGTCAGCAACCGAACGCTTCTGTGGGCCAGAGGTAACCTCACGGCCAAGCATCAGCTCGACGTTGGGGTTGCCGAAGGCGACCATGCTGCCCGCGTTGAACATGCGCAGCACGTTCCCCTCGAAGCGCCAGTCGCACAGGCCCTGCGCAGTCAGCGACTGGAGCACGTCATGTGCGGTCGCGTTCTGCTTGAGCCCCATCGTGACGGCCATCGACCAGGGCACGAGGGACGAGTCGTGTTCCGAGGTGAAGTCCCACGACAGTGCGCCGGCCAAGCCCTGAGCCTGGGCGTCCTGCAACATGGCTGCCAGGTACTGGCCCGGGGTGGCGTTGGTGAACGTGCGGGTAAGGTCCGTCCCGACGAATGCGGTCGAGTCAAGATTGACAATGCCGGCCAGATCGAATGCGCCAGCGGACACGCCGCTGAACTTGATCCCGTTGACGCCGGAAGGATCAACGTCGTCATCCAACAGGTAGAAGCGACAGTTGGGCGGCTCAACCCATGAGCCGTCCTTCGACACTTGAAGTGCAATGTCGTAGTTGTATAGATATTGGTATACATGTGTGATCGAAGCCACCCCCACGCCATCAACGGTGTCGATGGCGGGGAGCGTGAAGCTGATTGAGGAGTCATCATCCAGTGGGAGGGCTGCGTTGAAGTCCTGCGCCAAGGGGAGTAGATCGACCAGCGTGTCCAGGTCGTAGAGCGCGAGGCGAGCGTCGTACATGTGACCCCCTTTAGAGGTAGGACGGACGGGCGGCGACAGTCCAGAGGCTTGCGATTGTCGTGCCCCCTGCCGTGCAGGTCACGGCGTCACCCGGGTATAAGTCGAGGAAGCGGGGATTAGACCCTCCGTATCGAAGGTCTACGGTCACGGGCGTACCGTCCAGCGTTGCCTGCAAGGTCCCGTTCGAGATACTTAGCGTCTCCCCAGTGAGAAGGTCTGGCATGTACTGCACGAACCCGCGAGAGGTAGACAGTCTCGGACTCGTGGCTGGACCTACCACGACAAACTCCGCGTCCATCACGGCAGCCGTGCTCTCCCCAAGCAGGGGGATGGCAACCGCCGCGTTGAATACGGTGGAGGTGTTGACCACCAAGTCAGCTCCGCGCCAGAACACGCGAGGCAACTCCAACGCCACTGTGAAGCGGGCGAGCAGTTCCAGCTCGTCAATCTCAGGTTCGGTTGAACCCAAGAGGCGGGCAGCCCCGCGACGAATCGAATAGTCGGGGGCTACCCAGTCCACGTTCATGAGTCCGGGCTTCGCGAATACCCCTAGGAGGTCACCAATGGCCCACTCCAGGGCCGCGAGGGTTCCGGGTGAACCATCAGGCCCACCCTTCACCCAGAGGCCCAGAGAGAACGGCCAGGGCTCGAACGCGCCAGTCACGGGAATGACCCCGTGACCACCGGGGGCGGTCACGCTGACCACCCTGCGACCTGCAAGGCCACGCCGCCCCTTGAAGGAATCCACACCCGACATCGCCGTGTTGAGCGGCGTGCCGTCAATGAACACATCGAGTGCCGTCATGCGATTCCCCTTAGAGCAGCGTTGCGAGCTGAAGCGCACGGTTTACGGTGCGCGACGTGGGCTCGGCCTGCGGGTAGTAGTTGGTGACCTGCACGCTCGGGCTAGCGTTGGCGCCCGTCGCGCTTGCGGCGTTACTCGCAGCGTTCATGGCGTTGGTGACGAGGCTGCCGTTGGTGGAGAGCGTGGCGGCAAACTCCGTGCCCGCCAAGTCCTTCGTGAAGGTATCCAGGTAATCCCAGATACTCTTGGCTCCAAGTTCAAAGCCGTTGAGCAGGGACTGCATGATGGCGATACCGGCAGGCTTGAACAGCACACGGTCAAGCTCGATCGGCCCCTTGTGGAAGGGGAGGCTCGCCGTGAAGTTGTCGAGCGCGTCAGTGATAGTCCTGAACCAAGACACCACCCCGGAGAAGAAGCCGGCCATGAGCGACGAGCCGGCATTGAATAGCCAGCCACCAAGGTTGCCCATCGCGGACATTATCTGCTCGGGGAACCAGTAGATCATGTTGAGGACCATGTTGATACCCGCCTGAACTGCATCCGGAAGGATGTTCCAAGCGGTCCTGGTTATGTCCTGAATCAAGTTCCAGCCCGACGAGATGCTATTCTGGATGCCGTTAAGCGCCCACGAAATGATCGAGCCGATCGCGCCCCAGGAGGAAGCCACCCCGTCCTGAAGCGTCCAGTCAAAGATGCTGAATACATTGAGCACGGCAGTCAAGAAGGCGTTGATCGCAGCCTGCTGCATGTCACTAAAGGCTTGGGTCGCGGAAAGAACGCCAGACCACAGCGTATTCCACGCCCCGTTTACGGCCTGGGCGAACACCCCAAATCCATTGATGGTATCCAGGAACCAGCCCGTAATGTTGAGACCGGTAGCGATGAGCCAGCTCAAAACCGTGGCGGGCATGGGGCCCATCGCGGCGGAGATTCCAGTGTCAATGGCCTGCCAGAAAGCAGCGATGCTCGCCGCGATAGAGATGCCCCAGGCGTTGATACCATCGCTGGTGCGCTGGAGCATCTGGTCGATGACGGTGGGACCGTCAACCGTTGCGTTCTGGCCGCTGAGGTTTTCAACAATCTTCTGGCCTGCGGCTGCGGTGTTCGCATTCGTCGTTTCGATGAAGGTGGTCCAGGCGGCACCGATGCCATTCGTCAGCGTCGTGAACGCGCCAATAATATCGCCCTTGCTCAACTGGTCGAACGCCTGCATGAGCGTCGTCGCCATCGACTTGATGGTCTCAATTACGTTGAGGAGTTCCTTCATATAGAGACCAATCATGGTCCAGCCGGTGGAGATGTAGTCCCCAACGAGTTCCATGAGGAGCGCGACGATCGGGCCGATGACCGGCATGAGCGCCTTGATAACGTTGGCCATGTCCTTGATGACCGGAACGATGTTGTCGATGGCCTTCTGGATCAAGGGCACCAGGTTCTTCGCAATCTCGGCGATGTACGGAGCGAGGAATACCATCAGGTCATCGAGAATGACGGCGATTTTGTTGATGCCCGTACCTACGGCCAAGATAATCTCGTTCACGTACGGCATGATCGGATCGAGAAGTGCCTGAAGTCCGTGCGAAAGGTGAAGAATCGTATCGGCCAACGGGCCGATCATGGAGTTGAACATCTTCAGAAGATCGTTCAGGAGGGGGGCGAACCCCGTGACCATTGCGGCCAAGTCCAAGCCGAGCGTGTAGCCGATCTGCCTGACGGCTTCCTTGATTTGGGGAGCGAGCAGATCAACGGCCCCGGCAATCGCATCGAAAAACTTGAGGATGCCAGGCATGGCTCCCGCGAGTCCACCGAAGATCGCGTCGGCGAGCTTGCCGCCAGCGGTTCCCAGTGTCGGGAGGGCCTTCATCATGAAGTCAGGCAGGGCGTTGAAGAAGTCCGACATACCCTGATGAGACTCGGTCCAGAAGTTGTGCATTGCATCCTGTGCCGACTGGAAGACCTTCGTGATGTTGAGCTGTCCGAGCGCCGAGTTCATGGCGTCAGCGCCACGCTGGAAGGACTTGGCGAGGCTGTCGATCGTCATCTTGTTCAACGCTTCAAGCGGGCGGGTCAAGGCGTTCAGCCAGTTGTAGACCGAAATGATGAGAACCCAGAAGTCCTTGAACTTCTGGACTGCGGTCTCGATCATGACCTGCAACCTGCCCGTGTCGTTAGCGGTCTTGAACCATTCGGCGAACTTCGCCGTGAGGTTGCTCAATCCGGCAGCGAACGATGGGAGTAGCCAGCTCGACATCTTGAAGATCGTGTCGAAGATGCTCGTGAGTGCTGTATTGAAGGGGAGGAGGCCGACGTTCATCTTGGCAACCGCACGGAAGAAAGTCTCGAACGGAAGCGTGTTGGAGAACTTGCTCATGAGGTCGGCGAACCATAGGCCGGTAGAGGAACCCACCGCGGCCATTCCCGCATTGATCCGGGGGAGCATCGTGGTAAAAGCCTTCTCCACCGGATTGAGCGCGGTACCCCAGAAGGAATCCTGCATCGTATCCTTGATGTCCTGGAACTGCTTGGAGACCTCGGGCATCACCGTGCTGAGCTTCTTGAAGGAAACGAACAACGTGGCCAGCCCGAGCCCCATGCCCAAGAAGACAGCGGGAACGGCGAGCAGAATCGGTACCGCCTTGGCGACATCGCGCCCAAGCGACAGGAGCGCACCGCCCATATTGAGGATGGCCGCAGTCACGACGGCGATAGCCGGCACCATCAGAATGAGACCAGGGACCATTGCGGGCAGTTCCTTGAAAGCGTTGATGCCAGCCCTGATCTGATCGGTAAGCATCTGGGCGCCAGAGAGCCGCATGAACCAGGCTTCCACCTGGGCCGCGCCGAGCTTATCGAGTACCGGCTTAATCTTGACCTTCTGGTTCTTGGCGAACATCGCGTCCATCTCGGCCTTGGCCTTGATGAGATCGACCGCCGAGAGGGTAGTCTTGATGGTCGCGGTCCGAGCCTTAGCGAACTCCGCGTCCAGTTTGGCCTTGACGACATCGACATCGACCGCCGAGAGGGCGGCCTTGATCTTGACGGTGATTTCGTTGAACTTCGCGGCAATCTCAGCCTTGACCCTATCGGCCGTCTCGTTGTCCAGTTTCGGCTTGACCGGAACCTCGACCTCTACGTCCTGCATCTTCTCGAGGTCGGCCTGAAGTTCCTTACGGAACTCCTTTGTATCGGGGTAGACGCGGACTGCTACGCGAGCTACGACAATCGTGCCTGCCATGTTTTCCCCTAGCTGCGCGACATGCGCGCAAACAGAGTGGCAACCGTAGTCGGCTGCGACTTTTTGATGATTTCTTGTGGCATCGGCCACGGCTTGAACTTAGGCGGCCTCTTGAAGTTGCCAGTCGCCGCCGTGTTTGTATTCACGGCGTCATAGATGCCGGCCATCACGTAATACTCTGGACTAAGGTCGAGATAAGCGTGCCAGTCTTGCTTGTTTTGATGCTGCGCAGCGAATGCGCTCGATGCGGGAAGACGCTCGATCAGGGAAATGAGCAGGAGGGGGTGCAGCTTTCCGCGCACTACATCCCGAAGGTCCACTTGGTAGTAGAACTTCAGGTCCGCGTAAAGCGCACCCCCATACTCATCTATCAGTCCTGCGAGCCCAAGGCTTCCCCCGGCTTCTGCTCCTTCAGGTAGGCGTCGAGAACCTTCATGGCAATCGCCATGTCGTCGCCGATCGCCTTGAGCAGAAGGTTGGCCTGCGTCTTGTCGGGGACCGCAGCCTTGATGATGCCGAGCATCCTGTCGAACTGGCCTTCGAGCGTTTCCTTGGTGGCCTCTTCGGTGTCCTCCATGCTCGCGGAGAGCTTCGCGCGCTGCTCCTTGCTCATGCGGATCGGGTTCGTCATGACGACCTCGACCTCGCCGATCTGAATCTTGGTTGAGACGAACTCGCGTTCTACGGACTCGCGAATGTCGTCAAGGGTGAGTGTTGCCATGAGTGCGGACCTCCTGGTTGGTACGGATGGGATGTGGACTTGATACGGGATACGAACCTCGGGGTGGAACCCCCTCCCCGCACGGAGGTCCGCTTCACGTACGGGGAGGGGTGATTCTTGGGGGGCTTACGCCTCGACCGCGCCGAGTGGCGTAATCATGTAGGCGTAGTCGTTGTCGCCGTCGATCAGTGGGGTGATCTTCAGTGGCAGGGAGGCCAGGCCGTCAGTCGAGACGCCGGGCACGTCGCCACGGAACATCTCGGCCTTGGGGGCGTAGATGCCGAAGTAGTTCATGCCGTCGATGAAGATGCCGAGGAACGCACCGACGAACGGGGCGGCGTTGCTGGCGGGAACGTGGAACCACTGAATCTGATTCGGCTCAACGCCGACCAGTTCGGTTGTGGCGTTGGTGCCGAAGAACTTCTTGAGGGCCGACTCGTCCCACTGTTGTACGACGACCGTGAACGTCTCGGTGCGGACGGAGTACGTGGTGCGGAGCTGCTTGTTCTGGAGGGTGCCGAGGATCGTGGCCTCGCCACCATCGACAGCCCAGGCGAACACGTCAGCGAGCGAGGTGTGGCCCACCTCATCCCAGGGGGTGATGGGCGCGACGTTCAGAACGGTCGGAACGACGGTGCCGGTGGGGGCGGTGTAGAAGTTGCCTGCGCCAATGACAAGTGTGGCGTCATCCTTGATAGCCATATGGAATCTCCTAAGGGAGTAGTTAGCCCCAGAGGGGGCGACGGATTTGCACGGAGTAGACAGCTTCGTAACGGACGAGGCCGGTAGGAAGGTCGGCGAACTGGACGGGGCCGGTGCCGCTCGCCCAGTCCGTTTTGCGTACGGCTTCCTCGGCGCGACGGACGCTCGAAAGCGAACCCAGGCCGGGGTAATACTTGGGCCGCCGGACCTCTTTATGGAGCGAGGAACGGATAGCCTCGGAAATCAGGGCACCCTTCAGGTCTGCCTCGGGGTCCTTTACGAATACCTGGATCGAGACGTTGGCAAGGTCTATGAACCGTTCATCGAAGTTCATTGACGACATGCTTGGTTCGCGACGAACGAGAACGAACGGTCCCGTAGCGAGCGCGCCTGATGCCTGGTCGAACGGAATCAACGAGAAGAACAACAGGTCGGGGTGCAGGTCGCGTAACAGCGCGAGCATGAAGTCCTCAACCGGGGTCAACTCCACGGCGGCCACAACAGAGGCGGGTAGGTTCAGGCTTGAAATATCCATCCGTCACCCCATCGTTCTGAAAGCATCGACCGTCTTCTGGAGCGTGTGCGTGCCGGGGTTCCTGCCACGGGCTCCGTATTCGATAACGGCAGCCGCAAGTTCCGAGCCCGTGTCATCGAGAATGATGAAGCGGTCCACGCTGCCGGCTTCGACCTTGATGCGTGAGTGGTCGGGGCGGCTTCGCGTGTACGCGGTGCGGTTGTAGTCGAGATGTGTCGCCTTAGCGAAGGCGGCCATTGCCAGGGAAACTTCGGTCATCTTGGCTTGCACCTCAATGACGCGAGACAGGCCCTTGCCGATCTTCTGGCCCATAAAGGGACCGGACTCGATTCGCCTGAATACTTCCACGCCCCTCATGCGAGGTTCCCCCCACTATCGGGACGCTGGCGAATGAGGATCGACCAGTGCCGCGTGTGCCGGTCACCAATGTGCCAGCCCGGGGGGGCGACAATATCCCACCAGAGGTTGCGCCACTTGACGAGAGACCAGAGGGAGACGCCCGACAGGTCGGACGCGGTGAGCATCCGAAAGACGTTCACCTGTTGCTGTCCGACGACTTCCGCGCGAGCGGAACGATCGGGGGCGAATGCGCCACGCACTTCAATAAAATCGTCAAGTGGCGTTTCGATGACATTGTTTCGCGAGTCCGTGACCTTGGCGGTGAGGTAGATTCGCGCAACCTCTCCACGATCACGCTGAATACTCATCCCAAAGCACCTCGTTAGGCGTGAGGTACGGGAACGGCTTGCCCCCGTAGTCAACGGGAACCCTGTCCCCATATGGGCGATAGTGGGTCTGGTAGGCGGTCATCTGGATTGAGCCGAACCTCGGGAGCACGGGCTTGCCGAGCTTTCCGATCTGCTCGATTTCGATGTCGGTGAAGTGGAGCTCGGCAATCGAGTCCTGCCATGCCAACGTCTCGTCGGCAGCTCGTGACTGCGACAGGCCGGTGGGGTTTGCCATGAAGCGGGCAACCGCGATGGCTACGATGCGCTTCACTCGGGGTGGCGCTGTATCGATCAGCCACGCTTCCGAGCCGTAATGGCGGGCAAGGTCCGAGGCGTCGTCAATCTTCGCCTCGATCATGACCAGCATCTGGTCCGTGACTTCGCCTTCGATCCGGTTCGTCACGTCCTCGATGGTCGCCAAAGCAATATCGCTCACGGGTCCTCCTTTCGAGGAACGCCAAAGGGAGGGGCGCTAGCCCCTCCCCATGACGAACGGTTCAGTCGATTACGGGGTGACGACCGCGATCGGGTTGACCCAGCCGGAGGTGAGGCCGGTCTCGCCGCCGACGTAGGTGTTGCTGGCCGGGTAGGTCGAGGCGCCGTCAAGCGTCAGCTTGATGCCGCGCACGAACACCGTGGCCGTGACGGCGGTGATGTCCTGTACCTCGTCGATGTCCTGCTGAGGGTTCAGCCAGATGTCGTTGATGTAGTTGACGCCGGCGTACGTGTCCACGACCGAGCGGTCGGTCAGGTACTCCATGTCGTAGTCGCGCATCCAGCGCATCGCGAAGCCGTCGTAGCTCGCGGTGCCGCCGATGCCGACCGACTGCGGGACGTAGGGCGCGCCGGTGATGAGCACGAACGAGGACGGGAGCAGGGCGTACGCCGAGTCCGCATCGATCGTCTGATCGGTCACGACCGTGAAGCCGTTGACCTTGCCGTTGGTGGCGTCGGACAGGGCCGGGGAGGCGATGGCGTCGCCGACCACGCTGGCGAGGATGAGCTTGTCCTCCTGGAGCATGGCCTGCTCGAAGTTGCTGCCCACGACCAGGATGCGACCGGCGGCCGGCAGTCCCAGCTTGTTCAGAACCTTGCGAGCCTCAAGCGTCGCCGAGCGAATGGCGGTAGCGCCGTCCGCGTTCGTGATGCCGCCGATGGTGAACAGGTACGGCGCGGCCTCGATGGCGTCAGCCATGATGGTATTCAGGCCACGGCCAACGGTCGCACCCTGAACCACCTGAAGGCAGGTGGGGCTGTCGAGGTCGAACTCGGCCTGCTCGTCGGTGATCTTGACGCCGGAGTAGACCCGGTCGCCCCATGTGATTGTGGTGATGGCCTCCTTGTAGGTGTCGAACACGATCGGGTTGGCGCGGTTGTTGCGGAAGGCATACTTGCGGGGGACGAGCCGGCCGGGGATGCGGTAGGTCAAGGTGTCATCCTTGGCGCCCTTGAACTGATCGAAGCCCTGCCGGATGAACAGCTTCGGCAGCGTCATCTCCTGATCGGCGATGCCGATGGTGGCGTTGACGATCTTCTCGGCCTTGATGACCACGTGCGGGGTGTACGTCATTGGATTCTCCTAAGGAGTAGGTTCAGAACAGGCGGGTGCGGTTCGCACGCTTCGCCAGGGCCAGCGGGCTCGACTCGCCGTCGTCGTCGCTGTTTGGGGTCAGGCCACCGGAGAGGTCGCCTGTTACCGGAGGGATGTTGATGAGCAACTGAAGCGACTTGGCGTCAGCCTCCAGCTCCTCGCGCGTGGTCCCTTTTAGCCGATCCGCCAGGGTCTCGGGCAGTTGGAACCGGGCGGCTACGAGGGCACGCTCCAGGTCGGTGTTCGTCTTCGTCCACTCAGCGAGAGCGGTGGCGAACTCCTCCGGCGTCTTGGCTGCCTTGAGCGCGGTCTCGGCCGTGGTGGCGCGAGTGCGACGGTCAGCGTTCTCGGTGCGAAGGTCCTTGATCTGCTTTTGCGCCCAGTCGGGCAGCGAAGCCACGTCGTCAGCGGCCGGCGGGTCAACCACCGGGGGGACGGTCGGAGTGATGACAGGAACGATCGGAGGAACGACCGGGGGAACGGTCGGGGTGATGATGACCGGGGGAACTTCGATAACGGGATTGCTCATGTGCTTTGCCCTCCTGGGGTTTAAGCGGCCTGGCTCCTGGCCTCGGCCTTACGGTCACGGAAACGGCGACGCCATGCGGCGACGCCTGCTGCGTTGTTGCCTGCGTACTGGTCGCGGAACTCGGAATCCCATAGCTTGCGGTATTCACGATTCAGCGCGTACTGCGGGTCCGTCTCAAACGCGGACCTGTTGTACACTTCGATTGCACGGCAATGGCAGCCGGCGTGGAACTCGTCGAAGTCTGAGCCCTTCAATGAGGCTGCGGCTTTCGAGGAGTAGATTTCATCTATCCCACGCGAAATAAGAAGGGCGCAGAATCCACACGGATTCACGTCACCCTCGGGGAAGTGGATACGCACAAAGCCCATCACCCGCGAGTCGCGACGACCCTTGGCGATTTCGGTTTGGCGTCCACCGTTCAATACGATCCGCTCACCATGAGCAGATACACCGCGACCGACAATGGCGGAGGCTTCCTCGCGGGCGGCGTCAAGCTCGTCCGGGGTTAGCGTTACCCTCTTGTCAATCTCAGCAAACTTCAGTTGAAGCCGCTTGACGCCCAGGTCATCGAGAACGTTGTGCGTCTCTTTGGCTGACCATTCATCGAGCGTGTCGAGCATGTCGTCTAAGCCGTCGATAGGCTCGACGCCTACGTTCATGTCATCGCCCCAGCGGTCGGGGCTGTACGGGCGATACGTGCCGTTTGGCGGGTCTACCGTCACTCGGTCGTCGTGCCCATCGTTGGGGGTGGGATCGGGAAGTACGTTGGTACGAAGCGCCGAGGGGGCAAACTCCCTCACCGTGTCCACGAATGCCTGACGCAATTCGCCGAGCGTTTCCGGCGCAGTTCCCCCGCCTCGCGGTGGGAACGTGTAGCCGGTATGTAACGCCCTGCTCAACATCAGGAATGCGTGGGCCAGTGTGGCGGCATCCTTCCGCCCGTCGTTGATGATCGTCTCCGCGCTAGTTGCCCAGCGTGTCGATGTCACCGGCGCCCGCCTCGGGGTCGGCGTGACTAGCCGAGCCCAGAGGGCGAGTAGTGCGGCGTATACCGCATTGCCGATTAGGGCAAGGGCTACGTGGAAGGTGTTAGATGCCTCGTACGCTTCGTCCGACTTAGGCTGCCAGGCCATCGGGCACAACCGGGGTTGCCGGGGCGGCCTTGCCTGGCATGGCGGCCCAAGCGCTCATCATCTGAGCGTCGGCGCCACCGATGCCCAAGCTGCTCTGGTAGAGCTGGGCTTCCTTGTCCAAGCGGTCCTTGATGCTGTGCCACTCGTCAATCTCGGCCTGCGATACGCCAGGAATCCGGGACCACATTCCCTCCTTGGGAACGTCAAGCGACTCGGCGAACTTGCCAAGTGCATCGGCCGACTGTGCAAGAGAAGACACGCCCATGTCGCGCCAGACAACTTCTCCGAAGTCGTCATCGGCGGCGATTGTGTCGCCCGCCATTGCGGCGGCGATGCGGAAGACGCGCTCCCACGATTCGCCGAAGCTGTGCTTGAACTCCTCAACCTTGCGACCGAGGGCGGCCTCTGCGGCTTGCAACGCTTCCGCGCTGACGTTCGCGATCTGGCCGAGCAGGAAGTGCGGTGGGATTTGAGACAGGCCCACCCAATGCTTGAGTGCCGTGTCGAGAGCGAGAACGAATCCATCGAGGCTGCCGGCTGGCAGGGTGCCGAACTTCACGTCCGAACTCTCGCCGTACATCCATCGGGATGCGTTCAGGAACTGTCGATCGGGAGTGGGGTTACCATCCGAGTCGAGCACCGGCTCCATGATGCCGTCTGCGTTCTTCTGCATCTTCAGCGGCGGGGCAAGGCCCGTTGCCGTACGCACCACGAAGGCCGTGTAGGTCTGGGCAACTAGAAGGTCGAACACTGTCTGGTTGATGCGATCCTGCACCGGAATCATCGGCTCGACCACGCCCCACGTGTCACCCTCAAGGTCCACGTACGCGGCGAAGCGCGTGACCGGGCACTCAAGTGCGTCATGTCGAACGGGCCTGCCGACCTGATTGATGTGGTCGGAGTCCTTGTACTTGAACTCGTACCGGAACGTGGAGTCCCAGTAAATGAGCTTCCCCAGCTTGTCATCGCCGTTCGGGCGGGAGACGCGATACAGGGCGGCCTGCGGAACTAGATCGGTGGCGGCGTCCTCGTAGAGAGCGACCGTCCGACGTGGCGACAGGCCGCGCGTGATGACCTTGCCCTTAACCTTCTCGGTGACGACAAAGGAATGGCCGAACTCCAGCGCGGCGCGGTAGATCGACGCCTGCCTGGCGTCCAGTCGAGACGCTTGCCAGTGGGCCATCTCCAGCGACCGCGAGCCGGCCGAAGCCGCGACACCGCCGCGCCTGAAGTTGTCCACGTACAGCGCCTGCCCCGGAACGCCCACGAGGTTCGGGCACCAGTTCGTCACACACTTGCCGGCGAGCAGGTAATACTCCACCTCCGCAGAATCCGGCATGTAGGGGATGTCATGCTCGCCCTTGAAGTATCGGTCGATACGGTCGAGGCGGTCTTGGTCGCGTGCAAGGATTTTCAACCCCTCGCGTACGTTATCGAGAATGCTCAATGGGTACCCCTATCAGAAGAACCAGGCTTGCCCGGTACGGGATTTGGTAGTGACCTTCTGTCGAAGATCATTGAGAGCTGCGTATGCGACCATCAGGGCCGCGTATCCGTCAACCTTCTTGGGCGACTCGCGGCTTTCCTTGCCGAACGAGACGCCGTATCCGTTCTCACGGCGGCGGGCGTTCAACAGGTGCCGGCGAAGCGTCACGTTCAGTGGGTCGGTGTCGTCACCGTGGGCGAGATTGCCGTCGAGGATCGTCTGCATGAGCAGTTCGTTCGCCATCGTCACTCGCTTGGTAGCGCCACGCATGTCCCAGCCGATCGCGTTACCGCCCAAGTCAGGACCCTTAACTTCAAGCTGCTGGCCATATCGGGCCGACCACTGTGCAATGTAGGACTCCCACAGGCTCACGTCGGCGTAGAAGCCACGGACCTTGAAGCGCTGGAACGCGCCATGTACGGCGGCATCCACCTTCTCGCGGTTGACCTCCCAGTAGTCGAGACCGCTAGGACGCTCCTCGATGAGCAGGGGCTGCACGAATGCGTCGCGTACGCGGATCGCGATCAGTGCGGTTGCGTCGTCGGACTTGCCGCCGTCGAAGCCGAGCACGATTTCGTCGTTCGGCGATAGGCGCTCGCCCACTTGGCGCAAGTCGTCCCAGTCGTCCTCCTCGAACAGCGCATCCTCGTCGGCGACGATCTGGTTGAGCCACATGCGCCGCGAACGGGCAGGGCTAACGTCTGTTTTCATGACTTCGGCGATGACGTTGAGCGGGTCTAGCCAAATGCTGTCTCCACGGATAAGGGGGATCGCTTGCATGATCCCCTCGGGAGTGAGGGGTGTCTTCGGGTGCGCCTCCACGCTGTCGTACAGGAAGCCAACGTCTACGGCGCGACCCTCCACGATGGCCACGTGGGCGCGACGCATCTTCTCGGCGACGCTTTCCTCGCCAGGCAGGTATGCGTTGGTGATCGCGAGGAAACGGTTGCCGCCTTTAGTGGCGTTCGACTGAATCGTGTCGTACATCTGATGGCCGTTGTTCCCCTTCACCCAATGCTGTGTTTCGACAAGCACGGTGAACGTGGTACGCGAGCCCTCAAGCGTGCGGTAATTGGCGGTGACGGCAACGATCCGGCAACGCCCTCCACGGGCACGGATCAGTTCCTTACCATCGTCAATGTTGTAGTCGGCGATGAGTTGCTTGCTCATGAGACGCGGGAACATCTCAAAGGTGGTCACTGTCGCTGGCTGCGATGAGGCAACCACCTGCACCCAGGCAGCGGGGTGTATCTTGCCGACCGGGAAGCCGGTGGCGTCGAAGTGGGAGAAGCGTGAGGGGCCGACGAGTTCAACCAGGGCGAGGACCGCTAAAATTGGGTCTTTGCCCCAACCCTTCAATCGCTGGAGAACGCCCGTGCGGTAGATGAAACGGCCGGTCTTATCGACGGCGTACCACCACAGAACGAACCGGAGCTGTTCGAGGGTAAACTCCCAGGGCTGCGGATCGTCTTCGTCGCAGTTGGGGTCAAGAATGTAAGCGTGGCACCAACCTGCAATCTCCCACCCGAGCGTGAGGGCGGGCAGGATGAACTGCCCATCCTCGTCACGCTGCCAAGTGGGGCCAATGTAGGTGGGCATCAAGGTGCTCAGGTCGAGGGGTGCGAGAGTGGGCACCGGGGCGCTCGTTTTGGGAGAAGCCACAGGTGCTCACCTCCGATCAAGTTGTTAGGCAGCCCAGCCCGGGGGCACGTCGCCCTCGATGACGCCGATGAGTTCCTTGCGACCAAGGACGCGAATTGGCACGTTCTTGGCGACCAGGATCACGCCGGGGCCAGCCACGGGGAGTCCTGTGTTTCCAAAGCGCGTGCGCGTCTCGTAGTTAATGTCGGCCGCCTCTGCTTCCGTCTTGACCCAGCGACAGGTTTCGAGGTCGCCGAAGAACACCGCCGGGTGTCCAGCGAACTTGTAAAGGTATTTCTGTGATGCCATGTCTTCGTCCTCCAGTGTGAGCGGGATGAGAGTGTCCAGGTGCGACTCCCACGTCATGCTGACCCAATTCCGAGGGCCGTTGTCAGAACCATTGCTCGCCAGCCCGTCGTGACCGTTGCGATACGAGGTGACCTGATCCGTGGCGTCGGGAACGTTCAAGTCGGGGCAGCCGATCGCGACACAGTGGGTGTGTTCGACCCACAGGTCCTTGATCGCGAACCGATGCCAGGCGGCAAACCCAACCTGACGCGCAGCGGCGACGATGCACGCCCACTCGGCCTGGGTCCAAAGGTTGCCCGTGACCGAGTTCCAGCGAGAGATGTCAACGACACCGCAGCCGGCGTGGGTGTTGGCCGAATACTTCGACCAGGGCCGGTACGAGCCCTGCGCGAGCGTGATGCCATTGGCGATACCGGCGCGCCCCTGAACGGCGAGCAGGACCACCATGCCAGTGAGCATCGCCGCAGCGCGGACGCAGGTTGTACCGCCCCGCCAGTTCACGTGGGGATGGGATGCTTGGGACACGGGCACTCCTCGGGGTTAGGCCGACTTCAGCCGGTCGCGGTAAAGGTCGAGACCCACCACGGTGAGCGTGGGCTTGGGCGTGTCGGCTTCATGCAGCTCGATGCGTACACGGCGACGATCGCCCTCGGTGACAAGTAGTCGCTCCATCGAAGACATGATCGTCTGAAGCATCTGGCCGGATCGGTAGTGGTCATTCGACTTGTAGAACGACAGGTCATCGCATAGCGAGTACAGGAGCCACCAGTCCGAGTCTTGGTAGAAGTCGGATTGACCCGAGCGCTTCACCGCGTTGAACAGGTTCTTCGCGATGAGGTGCCACTGGGGATCGGCCCGGGGAACCCGTGTGGGGCGGCGCTCACCAACGGTAAGAGGCTTGTCTTCGCCGCCCTTGCGGGTACGCTTACGGGCGAGCGTTTCGTCCGGCTGCGGGATGGGACCGCTAATACCTAGACCTGCCATTGGGAACCTCCTTTACGGGGCGTTGGGCTTCGACGGCGATACGACGGGGTGAGGTCAGATGGTCAGGGTGACCCCCTATGATGGATGACTCAGGCGGCCCGGAACATCATGCCGGAGAGGCACATACTGGACACCTCGGACGTCCACGTGTACGGCACCCAGAACTGGCAAACCCCATCGGCGCCAACTTCGCAGAAGACGACGGTGGCATCTTTGGCTACCATGAACTGTTCGGTCCCCGCTGGCCGAGCGCCCACGGGCAGGGTGAAGATTGCCCCGGAATAGCCTGCGCTGATTGTGGTCCCTGTGCGCTTTAACAGTCCGGTCAGGCGAATGTAACCGTCCATATCCTTGTACCAAGTGGCGGCAGGGTACGCGCCGCCGAGGTCGGCCCAGCCTGCCGAATAGACGACTCCGGTGAGACTGCCCCCTCCTCCACTCGCGGGAGTTTGGTCGGTCGGACCGTCGTTGTAGACGAGAATCTTGCGCCCGACGCACGTCCCGCTCAAGCCGGAACTTGTTGCCTGAGACATCCCCCTGACCTCAGCGAATAGCTTGGTTCCGCCCCCGATGGAGAGTAGGCTCTCCAGGGTTGCGTTGGTCGTAATAATGCCGTCAATCAACAGGTGTGATCCTTTGCTGGACCCGCCCGTGAAGGAAAAGAGCCAGTCCGCAACCGTATCCGTATCCGTATCCGACTGATTGAGCAGTATGTTCTTGAGCGTTACCAGCCCGTTCTCAGCCATGTGGAAGATGATCCGATCGGTGGCTTCCGCCGATCCGCACCAGGTGATGTTTTCCATGCTGATGATAGATGGATTTGACCAGTTATTGGCATCGCTGGTAAACAGTCGCCTATTCTCCTCCACCCGCGAATCCTTGTAGGAGAATGTGCAGATTCCCGATTTGTGGATCACCGAGTCGCATCCGGTAGCGCTGCCTCCCCGAATGGAGACGGTGTTGATCGAGGCGATGTGATACAGCCGCCGTAGTCCACTACCGATGCAATGGGTGTAGTAGTGGTTGAGGGGGTTGCCTCCGGTTTGGTTGCTGCTGTAGTAGCCCGCTTGGAATAGCGTTGTGTCGTCGCTGTCGAGGACGCGCTTACCGTTGACGATGCAGTCCATTAGGTGTATGTCTGCTAGGTCGTATCCACTAGAGTTCAGGCCGAGGGTGAATCCGTACTTGAACTTCACGTCCTCGACGAGAACCCTGTTGATCGTAGCCGAGCCACCCCATGCTGCGGATTGCGCCGGGGTGAAGTCGAGCGCGATTGCGCCAGCGGTGATAGCGTCGGTTCCCGTCCATCCGCCGACTGAACAAACCTTGAAATCCTCTAACACTAAGGTGGGCGCGCCGATGACCGTAATAGCATTGACGATTGACCCGTCAACGGCGATAAGGCTCTGCCGAATCCCCGCGCCGCGCATAACGAAACCGATAACCGACTTGATGAGAAGTGGTGCGGTGGTGCGATATACCCCCGAAGGGGTGTAGACCTCACGGATTGCGTAGCGGATTGGGGATGGCTCCGCTCCTGCGGCGCCACCGCAGGCAGCGTCGATGCAGGCCTGGATCGCGGCCGTGTCGTCGGTGGTGCCATCGCCTACTGCGCCGAAGTCCTTGACGTTCAAGGGGAGCCACGCCTTTGGCGCCCTCGCCGCCACGGCTGCCGCGTTCGACGCCTCGGGTAGCCGTGCGTTGTCCACGGTGCCCGTGGTCAGGCCGGAGGCATTGGTCTGTGTCGGGCCGGTAGCGCCGGTGGCTCCAGCATCGCCTTGAATGCCTCGGAGCCCACGCGGTCCAGTGGGGACTTCGATCACGGACGCGGGGGCGGTGGTGACAATCTCGATAATCGGATTACTCATCGGGTCACATCCTCTACTAGCGTGATCGAGCCGGCGAGACGCGTCCGAACCTCGCCGCCGTCCGTGCCCTCAAGGTCCCATGAGCCGCCACGCCGGGGAATTGTGGCGGTGACGGTGTCGGCCATCGCGATAGTGACCTCACCGGACGGGGGGTCATCGACCGTCACGGTGAAGTCCGCAGCTACGGAAGCGTTGGGATACTCACGCACCTGCGCCGTGAATGTCCAGCCGGTCAGATCGTCCGACACGCCGCCCGTGGTGAAATGAAACGTCTGTGCGAAGGTGTCGCCTCTGTATATGGTCAGGTTGTATTTGCCGGGGGCCATCGCGATCGTCTCCTAGGTATGTCTATTGGGGGGAGGAAGTCGGTGTCGGCCACGCTCGCGCCGGGGGTGACCGGAGTGGCGAGCTGCCGACTCTCACGCTAAGGGCGTGAGGTGTTTGGCGGGGAAGCTGGGGGAGGGACTGGCCTCTACCCGCCAGAGGGAATGGGGCGCGAACGATTAAGCAAGTCCTCCCGTGGGGAGTGCCTAGCCCTAGTAGATCGGCTTCGCTTGTTACGCTTTGACCGATGACCCTTGACCCTGGACTACTTGCCTTCCGCGCAACACCCACTCCACAGAAAACCCGTTAAGGCACTCGCGTCTATAGCCGCATTGAGTGCCAGACCACGTTCGGATAGTCCGCCTTTGGGGCAGGGGACCGCAACGGTAGGGCCGGGTGTTAACCTTTGCGAGCGTTGCCGCTCACGATCAATCCGGGGTGCGTTTCCGTACGCCGGAACTTCTTGTGAACCCTGCTGCGCTGCGCCGCGTTGGCGCGATGCCCCTCCCACGAAGTCTTGTGGGCGTGGTGAGGGTGGCAGAGTGAACGAAGGTTCTGGGGAGAATGGTCATCGCCCGGCTTGATGTGATCTACGTCATCAGCCGGACGAGGGCAGCGAACCCGCTTGCCCTCTACGATGTCCACCCATGTGCATTGGTAGCCGTCCCGCTTACGGACTGTTTGGCGTATGGAGTCCCAGTTTCCGGGAAGCCGGCTACTTCTTGTCGAGGAGTCCCACCGTCCCATGGTGGCCTCCTCGTAGTAAACGCTCCGCACACGTACCCGCCGCAATGAAGTGGTGGGGTGGTAAGTGAACCTGTGAACGCGGAGCGAGCTTTACGGGTAACGGGTTGCCCCTTACCCTCAAATTCTTGGTGGGGAAGTGAATGGCCCCGAAGGGGCCTCTACCAGTACGGATTACCTGGTAGCACGTATGGCCCCGAAGGGGCCTAGCTACCCTTCTTGTTCTTCTTCATAGACGGATACCGTCTGTGCACGGCGGCTTTGATCTTGTTCACGTTGCCGAACGTGTTATGCCGTGCACCGTACGCGATGGCAGCGGCTGCTCGCTTCTTGGTGTCGATGGGGTACTTGCGTTGCTTGGGGTACACGAATGCACTGCGCGGCAACGCTTTCCGTCGCTTGGCGCTCAGAGCCATGATAATCTCCAATCAGGTGAGGACGATACCAGTAACGGGTTACCCGGTAACACGTATGGCCCCGAAGGGGCCTATACCTTAACCGTATACGGTTACCCGTTATACGTACTCTCCCCCTCCGGGGGAGTACGGGGTAACCTGTAAACCGTACTGGCTACCCTTACGTTTTACCTTTACATATAGGTATCTAGGCTGAGCAACCCCCCTGTACGGCGGATCGCTCAAACTGACCCGATCGTCTCACATGTTGAGACACGGTGGGGTACGGACGGGGCGGGCTCGCTCCTACCGGCGACCATCTCAGCGACCTTGAGACCGTGGCGCACCGCGTGCTGCTTAAACTGTCGGGTAGGGGAATCAAGCTCGCGAGGGGTCACCCCCCGGGGTATGACGACGAACGCGCCGAGCTGGCGCGCTGCCGGCAGTCTGAACTTGACACGCGCCACGCTTGAGAGGAGAATCACGCGCCGCGCGTTCTCTTTCAATGTGGACACGCGCCAAGGGCAGCACGCAAGGGCAGCACGCAAGGGCAGCACGCAAGGGCAGCACGCAAGGGCAGCACGCAAGGGCAGCACGCAAGGGCAGCACGCAAGGGCAGCACGCAAGGGCAGCACGCA
>Ga0209539_1000436_pt1 | contig 23951 bp, 21 predicted proteins | sample BarGraNGADG00312_2_FD_184499 | JGI IMG/M metagenome (GOLD analysis project Ga0209539, IMG submission 184499) | Arctic peat soil microbial communities from Barrow, Alaska - Barrow Graham LP Ref core NGADG0011-312 (SPAdes) (version 2) | ecosystem: Environmental > Terrestrial > Soil > Wetlands >...
CGCTTCACCAGGAAGGACCTCGACAAGTTGATGGAAAAGATCTCCAATCACAGCGACGGCATGCCGCTTGCTGCATAGTGTTATGTTATTGAAGATACGTCACCGAAATTACGAGTTAGAGTACTAGCAGGCCCTATGGTCAAAACGGCTCCTACATGCCCTGACGTCCCGCAGAGAAGGTCCACGTGTACCGAAGCCGCCTGCTGTATTCGGGTTCGCTATGCACAGGTACTCCTCGAAGCCCTGCCGGGTCGTGCCCTCGGCGAAGTACCATTCGGCCTGCGGCGAGGTCGCCGCGCTGGCCACTGAGGGCAAGAGTACCGCGAGGATTAACGCTGCCAACACAAGTCCGATAACCTTTCTCATCCTACTAACCTCCTAGTTGAAAGGGGTGACCGGCCCGCCGCAGGAAAGTGGCGTGGTAGAGGTTCCGGTGCAATTGTGCTGAACGGTTCCCACAGGGAACGATACCGTTCCCTGTGGGAACGACTTTGGCTCCCAATCGTTCCCCACGGGAACGTATTAGTAACCCCCCTGTGGTCATAGGGGGCCTCCCTCGCCCTCCTGTTCCTCCCCGGCCTCCGCTGCCTCCTGTTCCGCCCGCTTCGCCCGTTCCTCGCGTATCCTCTGTCTGGTCTCGCGTATCTCCCGTGGTGTGGGGGCCCGCTTCGGCAGTTTTATGGTGGTCGCATCGACCCGCCCGTTCCCCTGCTCGGGGAACACCACCGTCTCTATCAGCCCCAACGCCGCCAAGCTCTCGAGGACTCCCCTCGCGTGGCCTGGCGTCACCCCGCCTGCCTCCGACAACTTTTGGTACGAGACGTGTATGGGCGCGTGGTAGGACAGGTTCCGCTGATTCCTCACCACGTCGTAGATTGCGACCAGTTCGCGGAACTGCGCTGGCGTCAGCTCCCGGTACACCCCCGCGTTGACGAGGCTTGTGGGGTCCATTCTTGCCTGCATCCACTCTTTTTTCTGCTTCTGGAAAGGGCACCCGGAGCCCATGCAGAATACCTTGAGCTGCGTGCAGCCATAGGTCATGTCCGTGGGCTTGGGGCTGCGCCGGGCGTGCCTCTCGACGTCGGCCACCTTCGCCGGTGGGATGTTCCTGCTGTTGTAGTCCTGCAATAGCCTACGCCGCTTCTCGGGGTCTCGGATTCTGTGGTAGTCCATCTCAAGGCCGAGGACATGGAGCCCGGTCTCCGGATGCTCCCACCCCGCCTCGTCCAAGTAGGCTATGCAGGGCCGCATGTTCTCGGGCGCGACCCCCCACTTCGTTGCCACACGGACACAGCGGTCGAGGTCAATATCGCGGGGGTGTTCCCGTTTCATACCGGTCGCCCGCTGGCCGTTCCCGTTGTCGTCGGGAGATGCGGATTTCTCTGGCTTGACGGGTTTGAGGGGCTTGTCAAGATTTACAGCCATCACGAAACTGCCCCTTGCCACTTATCAGCTTCGGCGCCATCGCCCTTCTTAATCGCCATGTCCCTTCCTCAACCCCTAAATCGCACCCTCGTCTTCTTCATCTTCTGCCAACTCACGGGCGAGCTCGCGGACATCGTCAAAGAAGGACAGAACCCCAACGACAATGGTGTCACCGTCGTTGAAGTAGTCCTTCTCGGCCACCGCCGCTTCGGCCTCAAGCTCCTCGTCGGTCATGTCGGCGGGGATGATATCCAGCCACTCACTTCGGGACTCGACGGCCGACGCGTCAACGACCTGCGGGAACTCGCCGGACTCCAACATGCCGTTGATAATGACCTCGATTTCCTCCTCCGCCTCTACCGCGTCCTCGGTGAGGGTCCCCACGTTGTTTGACCCATCCCACTCGGAGTCCCATCCGGCGGCCACCCGTTCAGCAAGCGGCGCGATTTGCTCCATCAGTTCATTGACCATCTCGGCCGGGGCCGGACGGATATGGTAACGACGCTTAAGTCCGTGCCACACGCTAAAGGGAGTCATGTTGTCCGCGGAGTAGTCGGCGTGGAGTGTTCCCTCTAGGGGGTCCAACTGGATGAACACCGGCTGGGGCCGGTACTGGCCCGGGTACTGGCAGAAGAGTTCGTCGTCGTCCTTGACCTTGATGATTTCCAACATTGTCACACCTCCACAATCAGAGCCACGTCGCGGCTCGCCTGACTTATCCACTTTACTCATTGCTGCCCCCCGTCCAGCCCGAGGTCGGCTAACACCTCGGCCCACTTGAACCTCACGTAATGAGGCCCTATGGGGTGCGCCCGCAGCAGGCCCTCCCTACCCCAACTCGCTATCAATGCCTCACGTACCGAGAGCCTTTTTGCGGCCTCGGCGGCCGTGATGAAATAGTCGTTGTCGGGGGTCGCTGGAGCCGGTTGCTGCTGCTCCACCTGCGCCTTCACTTCTGCTACCACCACGGGGACGAGCGCCGCAATGAACTCGGCGGCAATGGACACGACGTCGGCCGACGGTATAAACTTCGGGGCAGGGAGAATATGTAGTGTGTTTTCCATCTCGGAACCCCCGGTGTCTCGGGGGTTCTTTGCGTTCAAGACTGACATCTCGTCCTCCCCCCACCGGCGTAAGAAAGGGGACGGGGGTCCGCCAATTAGCAGAGATGGGCAACATCGAGCATGGCGAAGCCCCCCGAATATTTGTGTTGGTTTTCTTGTCCATCTCTGCACTCCTAGTTCTGTTGCCTCCCTCTTATAATCGGTGCTGGCAAAAATCAGGTCAAGTCCGGTTTTTGGCTCAACCAAGGGATAATTGACGGTTCTTGTTTTTTTTGTGACACTCTGTTTTCGGTGGATATTTTAGGGGTTGATAGGGTCCCCGTTACTAGACACAGGTGTCAGCAACGGTTCATGTATACCAGAACTTACCAAATGTTCCAAATTATTGAATCGGGGTCGCTGGGCTCAAATCTGCCCGGGGCGGCCATGTTGCCTTTTGTTAAACCTACTCGGGAAGGTGCAGAAAACCGCATGGTTGAGCCAAAAAATGAAATTCCCTCATTTATTTTCAAAAAACTTTCGGGGCAGCAACGCAAGCAAACAGTGGGAATACCGCGTGGTTATGCGGAAATACGAGCCTATTCCGATGTAGAAATAAATGTCGGGTCGACGGGGTAGAATGTAGCTTCAAAGGCAGCAGGGTGGGCTGACGTGGCCGACCGCAACATCGAGAAAAAGATTCTCAAAGGTGGCGAGACGCGCTATTACGTCCGGCTGACCATCAATGGCAAGCGCGAGAGCCAAGGCGGCTACCGGACGTTGCATCTGGCGAGGGCTGCACTGCGGGAAGTGGAGAGGAAGGTCGCCGAAGGCACCTACGGAAAAGAGGAGGAGGAGCCGGGCCTGACCCTCAGGGAGTGGTATGAGGATTGGATTGCAGCGAAGGCCCTGTCGGCGAAACCTGCCACGTTAATAGACTACAAATACACTGTCGCGCAATATGTCCTGCCGACCCTCGGGGACAAGCCGCTGAATGAAATAACCCCCGACGACGTACAGGATTGGATACTTGGCCTTTCGGACAAGGGGCTCGGCAACGCCACGGTCAACAAGGCTTATCGTTATTTCCGGAACGTTATCAACTCCGCCGTCGCCAAGGAAAAACTAGACCGCTCACCATGCCGTGAGATAGACGTACCGTCGGCGTCCGGTGAAACTGAACTGGACTTCCTCTCCCTCGTGGAGGTGGCTCGTGCCATTGAGGTCGCGGCCGAGCCCGAGAAGACGCTGGTCGGGGTCCTCGTGTATGCAGGTCTGCGGATTGGGGAGGCACTGGGGCTCAAGTGGAAGGACATTGATTTCGGCCAGCACTGTATCCGCGTCGAGCGGACGTGGACGAAGCACAACGCCTGGAGCACCCCGAAGTCGAAGTCGAGCCACCGGGCGGTGCCCATGACTGCGACCCTGGCGGCCATGCTCGCCGACCTGTACGACGACACGGGCAAGCCCTCGCCAGACACCGTGATATTTTCCGCTGACGGCAAACGGCCGTTCAGCCAGAGCAATACACGCAAGCGGTTCAAGAAAATATTGGACAGAGCCGAGATTCGGCACGTTCGGATTCACGACTGTCGGCATACCTTCGCCACACAAATGCTGGCCTGCGGTTGTTCAATCAAGGCGCTCCAGCACGCCCTCGGCCACTCTAGCGCAGTAATGACCCTCGACGTGTATTCACATTATGTGCCCGAGGATGCTGCGGAGGCGGTGGACCGGTTTGAGGCACTTATCCTGAGCACGAAAAAGGGTGATTCTTGAACCTATTGCCGAACCACAGCCGAATAGAAGATTGCCTGTACTGTTGCCTGTACTCTATGCTAGGTTCGCTTAGATGCTTTAGTTAAGGGATAATATGGTGGTCGGGGTGGGCGGATTCGAACCGCCGGCCTCCTGCTCCCAAAGCAGGCGCGCTAACCTGGCTGCGCTACACCCCGACGTAGTAAGTAAACCAGCTATCTGCTCATAAAGCCAAGTGCACCGCATCAACAATAGAATTGTTGCGCGATTGAAGTCGCGCCTGAATTGTTGCCGCTCAACGTTATGATCATTGTTCAGATTCTAGATCGACACGATCTCGTCAGGGATCCCCTCCGGCGAGAAGGCGTCCTTGATGAGCGACGGTACGAGGTAGAAGAACGCCGCGCCCGCGATACAGCTGAGCCCGGCGATGAGAAACGTGATCCGGGTCGAGTCGATCTTGTCGGCGAAGAGGCCCATCACCATCCCGCCGAGAGGGAAGGCTCCGACGTAGACCATGATGTAGATGCTCACGACCCTGCCGCGCATGTCCCTGTCGGAGTTCGCCTGCAGCACCGTGTTCGCCGCCGAGCCGAGCATGAGGTAAGCGCCCCCCAGGCCGAGCGCCGCGATACATGAGAGCCAGGTCCATCGGGAGGCGCCCATGAGCGCCAGAAGCAGCCCGAGGGACATCAGCGATGCCTTGATGACGGTCTTTTCGGGTAAGCGCCTGTCGAGCCAGGTGACCAGCGGCGCCCCGATGGCCGCGCCTATCCCCATCATCACCAGCAGCAGGCTGTAAGTGGAGGAGCCGCCGTGCAGCACATCCTTCGCGACCGCCGGCATCAGCACTATGGTAGAGAACCCGAAGAACGAACCAATGCCGAGCGCGACGAGCACCCAGATCATCCACCGGTGCGCTCCGACGTAGCGGAAGCCCGCGACCAGGTGGCTCTTCAGTTTCCCGGGCTCGAGCCGGCCGCCCGGCGTCTTGGTCCTTCCCATCATCACCGCGACGATGACGAACAGGAAGCTCACGGCATTGAGATAGAACGCTCCGGCGGGCGACCATATCTTGAAAACGATTATCCCGATGGCCGGCCCGATGACCCTTCCCAGGTTAAACTGGGCTGCGCTGAGCGAAAGCGCGCTCATCATGTCCTCTTCGGAGACGAGGTCCGGCAGCACTGACAACCATGCCGGGAAACCCATCGCCAGGGCGACGCCCATCACCCCGACGACGATGAGTATCGCCGCGTTGCTGTCAGCGTTGAAGGTGACCAGCAGGCCGAGCACCAGCGCGCAAAGCGTCTGCACCGAGAGCGAACCGACGATCACTTTGCGCCGGTCGTAAGAGTCGGCGAAGAACCCGGCGAACAGGACCAGCAGAAGAACCGGCAGGTAATTCATCATGTTGACGGCGCCGACCCATCCGCTCGAGCCGGTCCTCTGGCTCATCAGCCACAGCAGGACGCTGGTCTGGAGCCAGCTCCCGATGTTCGAGAGCAGCGAGCCGCTCCAGTAGAGCGTGTAATCGCGGTGCCCGAGCGCGGCGAATATTCCCCCGTGAAAGAGCGAACGCTCTTCCCTCGGGGCAGGCGGCTGTGCCGATGGTGTCTTCTCAGAATTGGAGTCTATTGCTCTTCCGGGCTTCGCTAGTGTCCTTCAGGCCGCTCATCGCGGCCACGAAAGAAGGTAAACGATTGAAGGCCCCCGGGCAACATAACTCAGGATCAGGTATGCGAGTCGGACGAGTCGGCTCGTTCAAGATTGAGCGGCGACTTCAGTCGCCGGTCTCGCTGGCGGGAAAGGCGATTACGTGAAAGAGCGCGGTTGAAACCGCGCCCCAATGTTATTCTGGTATCCCAGATATTGCTTTAATGAAGCCTATTTCAGCAGAACAGGCACTTCCGAGAGGGTAAGCGACCGACCGGCGGTAGCCGGCCGCCAGGCGATGTCGCCCGACGCTCCGCCGACGACCGAAGCGGACGACGTCATTCCCTGAGGCACATTGAGGCTTCCATCGCCCCAGGCCACGTAACGGACCCCGCCGTCGCTCCGAGTCACCTTGAAGACGTATTGACCCGAGGCCGCCACCTTCTCGACCTTTTCGAAGGGCACCAGCTCGTTGCCCAGGAGTTTGAACGAGTAGTAGGACGGCAGCCGGGTCCCATCGGCCGTGAGAAGCCCGTACAGCCTCCAGTCATTTCTCGCGTTGTCTTCAGACGAGATGTACGTATGCCAGCAGACGAGGGAATCGCCCGCCGCGTAGGACTGTACGATCCGCCTGAAGACGTCGGCCGCCTGCGACTCGGGGCTGTTCGGGTAGTCGGTCCTGATCGTCAGCGTCGGGCTGGCGGTCGATCCGGTCTCGGTGTTCCAGACAGGCTTTCCGGAGAGCCCGAGCTCGTTGGCCGCCGACGAGAGCTCAGCGCGGCCCTGCGCGTAGCGGCTCCAGTCGCCGTAGTAATGGTAGGTGACCACGTCGAACGTGTTGGCGCCCGCCGCGCCGATCACGCCCGGAAGCCAGGTGTCGAACTCGTAGTCGCTGAAACCGGGCATGCCCGGCATCACGATGACTGCGTCGGCGTCCCGCTCCCTGATGAAGGAAGCGGCCTCCGCGAAAAAGCGGCCCTGCTCGGCGGGGCTGAAGCCGTCGGCCGGCAGGCAGGCCGGAAGCTTCTCGCGCCTCGCGCGCGCATCGCCGGGGTCGGCGGCACGCCAGTGGGACATCTCGTTGCCGAGCTCCCAGTACTTCACGTACTTTCCGTATCGATCGACTACGATCGAGAGGTACACTTTCGCCTCGTTGCCGAGCGTCTTTTGAAAAGTGTCGGCCTGACCGTACCAGGGAGGCGTCGGTGACGCGTACTGGTTGGCGAAAAGCGTAACGATCGGGGTCGACCCTCCGGACTTCAGGACAGCGTCAGCCGCCGTAAAGTCCCACTTGCCCGCCTGCGGCTCGACGACGTTCCAGAGCAGGTCCGCCCGGACGAACTGCCTGTAGCACTGTGCCCCGAGTTCGTCGAAGTCTTTGAATATTGCCGCCGGCTGCAGGAATGGAGTGGTCGTGTCCATCGAAGCGCCCCTTCCTTTCGGCCAGAAGAAGCGGATGAAGTTGAGCCCCAATTGCGGGACGTCCGAGGCCGAGACGGAGTCCACCACCTTCGTTGTGCCGGCGCCTCCGCCGCCGCAGGACGTGCAAACGAGCGGGACGATGAACAAAAGCGATAAGCACAGTGCCGCGAAGAAATTTCCCCTGCTCCATCTCATAGGTACCACCACCCGGGTCGGCTTCTACAAGTTATTTTCGTCCGCGCAGACTGAAAAGATTCGAAGAGCGCGTAAAAAGCTCGTGAAGAATATGCGTCTAAACAGCAATTGCCCGGCAGTGTTAGAATCACGAAAAAGCCTTTGACGATGCGCTTTTTCGAGGTGGAGGAGACTCGCTTGACGACAGACGGATTCATAGAGCTCGGGGACGGGGACAAGGAAGACGCCGTGGCCCTGCTCTCCCGGGAAGTCGAGAACAACATGCTGATGCTCTACAACATCTCGGTCTTCGGTCTCGAGGCGGACGAGACGAGGCTGTCCGGCCGGTACTTCGGACGGCGGGATGGGGAGAGGTTGGTAGCGATCGGCGCGATGTATGACCTGGGCTCGATGCTCTTCTACTCCGAGAGAGACGAATGGCTCCGCGGCATGGGAGAGCACGTCGTCGAGAACGGGATCTCTCCGCACTTCATCAGGGGGAAGCGCGGCCAGGGGCACATCCTGCTCTCCGAGATCGATGGGCGCCTGGGTGATTACAACCTTTACCCGAGCGAGCTCATGGCCTTGAGGAACGGCACGATGAAGGACGAGGACACCCGGCCGGCATCGAGGCCGGCGACGATGGACGACCTCGAGGACATAGTGGACATGGCGATCGCCATGGAGGTGGAGCAGTTCGAGGGGGCATCACTCCTGCGGGTGGTAATGCGCGAGTTGCTCGCCCTGTATGTCGAGTCAGGCACGGCCTTCGTACTGGAAGCTCATGGCCGAATCGTGTCGAAGGCAGAGGGCAGGCTGGCCGGCGGAACGGGGGCGCAGATAGGAGGCGTCTACACGTACCCGGAGGAGCGCGGGAAGGGTTACTCGACCGACGTGGTCCGCGCCGTTTGCCGAAGGCTCTTCCAGGAAGTGCCGCTGATCGCGCTGGACGTGAGCGAGGACAATACTTCCGCGATCGATGTTTATCATAGAATAGGCTTCGCGAAGAAAGACGAGAGCCTTATCGCCACGCGCGGCAGCGCGTCTTAAAGATTCCTGTCTTTCGCGCCGAGACTTTCTTATCGGAGATTTCGTGTTGAGCGAGTGGAGGTCGGCCTGATGGAAATGAAGAACATGCTGTTCTACGAGGCTTTCAGGACCCTCCTTGGTCCGCTGATAGACTGGCACTATCACATCCACCCGGAGGGCTCCGAAAACGTCCCAGAGAGCGGCGGGGCGCTCCTGGTCTGCAACCACCGGTCCCTGCTGGACCCGCCGATGGTCGGCTTCTCGGTCGACCGTTTCGTCAACTTCGCCGCCGCTTCCTACTCGTTCCAGATGCCCCTTGTTAAACAACTCTACGAGCTGGGGGGCGCTTTCCCGCTTTCTATATATGGGGGCGAGGAGAGCGACAAGAACATCAACAGGGCAAAGGAATTGCTGGATAACGGCGAGCTGGTGGGAATATTTCCTGAGGGCGTCCAGTCGTTCTTCAACCCCCACCGGGTGACCAAGATCGCGAACTTCAAGACGGGGTTCGCGAAGCTGGCACTGGAGACGAAAGTACCCATTATCCCATGCTGCGTGGTGGCGGACGAAGAGCGGGAATTGCCGAAGATACCGGGGTTTATGGTGTCCGCGTACGTCACACTGGACAGCGCGAAGGAAGGCATCCGTTTCATCACCTACAAGGGCGTGACGTGCCGGATCGGGCGCCCGATCGACCTCTCTCCGTACTACGAGGAGACCTACAGCAAGGCCCTCATAGACACCATTGCCGGAAGGATAAGAAGGATCGTTATCAAATTATATGATGGAGAAGATTTAGATAGATTTTTGACAGGCGAGAAGCCTTTCGACTTCGCGAAAGATAACGTCTAACGTAATGGGCGGCGAATCGTGGGTGACTCGCATTTTTGCGAAGCAAAGTAATCGACAAAGGAGTTTATGGCTTCCAGTAAGGCTAAGAACAACGGCGAAAGCGAAAGAAAACAGGCGCTCGACATAGAGGTCGAGGATCGGCTCAATCTCACCGCCAAGGCCCACGACGACGCTCTGGTCGAGCGTTTCCCGATCCTCTACGTCCCCGGCTACGGGGCACCGGCGTTCCACGGAAAGTACTTCTGTTCCAGGCTCGAGGTCGAGGGATTCGACATATTCGAGGCGGACCTGCCGCATTTCCAGACAGGCGACATCGCACGCTCTGCGGCGATACTGGCCGCGCAGGTGCAGAAGACACGATACGAGTTCGACGCTGAGAAAGTGAACCTGGTGGGGCACAGCCTCGGCGGGATCATCTCGAGGTATTACCTGCATAGCCTCGGCGGCTGGCGCTACGTGCACCGCGCCGCATACCTCGGCACCCCGCACAAGGGCGTCTACTGGGCGGTCTTCGGGCTGGCCACCAAGGCCGGCAGGCAGCTGATGCCGAACAGCAAGCTGCTGGAGGAGCTCAACAACGACCCCTCGAGGTGCCGCAACATCAGGTGCCTCTCGATCGTTAGCAACTTCGACGAGATGGTCATCCCCAAGGAGTCGGGGATCCTCGACTGCGGCTACAACAAGTCCGTGAACTGGCCGATGGGCCACTGGGGCATGGTCTTCTCGAACAAGGTCATCTACTGGATAGTGGACTTCTTTGACGGCCTGTTCGACATCCGCGAGGGCTTCGCCAGGGTGACCGAGGAGCGGGCGGACGACGTCGAAGTGAGCTGCCGCGAGGAGCTCATCCGCAAAGCCGGCTGACAGCAGGGGTCAAACCTAAAAACTTGCATTTTGTTCTTGATTAATTTCTGCTGCTATTGAAAATGCAAGTTTTTAGGTTTGACCCCTGTTTTGCATTTCAGCCCAGGAAGTCGAACAGCAAGTCCTTGAAGGCGGGCAGCATCTCGTACATGAAACCGTGACCCCCGCCCTCGAACTCGACCAGCGTCGCGTCCGGGATGAGCTCCGCGATCAGGCGCGAGTTGTCCGCCGGGATGATCACGTCGTCGCTGCCGCACGCGACCAGGGTCTTAGCCTCCAGGTCGGGGAGCCTGTCGCACGCGGCGAAATCGACCGTGGCCATGAACTGCTTGACCGCGTTCTCGTCCGTCGTGGGGGCGATCGTGAAGCGGTTGATGAACTCCTGGACGAAGTCGGGGTGAGACTCGAGCCAGTCGGTCGAGAGCATCAGCCTGCAGAACCTGCCCGCCATCTCCTCGGTCGTGCCGGTCCTGTCGATAAGCACCTTCATGACGTCCTTGGAGGGCCGTACGCACTCCCTGCCGCTGCAATAGGTCGCGCACAGCACGAGCTTGTCGACCTTGTCCGGGTAGTCGAGAGCGAGCTCCTGAGCGATCATGCCGCCCATCGACCATCCAAGCACGTGTGCCTTCTCGAAGCCGAGCGCATCCATCAGCCCGACGGTGTCGGCCGCCATCTGAGGCACCGTAAAGTTGCCTTCGGTGCCCGGTGTCGTGCCCGCGCCCCTGTTGTCGAAGACTAGCAGCCGGTACTTCTCCCCGATGGAGGCGAGCATCTCAAGCGGCCACCAGTCAACGGTGGCGGTCATCCCCAGGATCATGACCAGCGGGGGCCCTTCTCCCATCAGCGCGTAACCCATATCCAGGTCGCCGACTTGTTTTCTTTCGAGCTCGATCGGTACTGACATCTTTTTACTCCGTGTCCATGCCTTTCTGAAAGGCGTCTATCAGGAAATTAAAGTACTCGTTCATCTCTTCGTCGAAGGCCTCGGGGTCCCCGACGTAGTCGCGGTTGATCGCGGCGAGCGTCTGCTCGGATACCGCCTCGAGGTCGACCGCTTCGCGGCCCGCGAGCTCCACCGCTTCCATCTGGGACTTGACCCGCTCGGGGTACACGCCGAACATCATCGACCCGGGGAAGTAGAGCTCGGCGATGAGGTCGCAGTAGAGGTTCTCGCAGATCTTCTTGAAGGTGAGGCTTACGGCGTCGAAGGTGGATCTCTCGGGGAAAGCGCAGGTCGAGATGACCACGACCTTGCGCCTGTGGCCGACCGTCTTCGGGTGAAGCGTCCTCTTGCCGTCGAAGATGAAGAACGGCTCGGTCCCCGAGACCAGCCTCTCGAGCATCAGCTTCATGTACCCGCTCATCGAGTCAACGTAGACGGGGGTGGCGAGCACCAGGAGGTCGGCACCCTTGTGCCTCTGCACCAGGTCGCTCATGTCGTCTTTGTGTCTGCACACGCCGGGCGTCTTGAACCAGCAGTCGAAGTCGGCCAGGCACGGCGCGATCTTCATCTTCGCCGGGTACACGACTTCGATCTCCGCGCCCGCGTCCGCGGCCCCCGCGAGGAACCTCCTCATCACCATCTCGGTGATGCCCTTCTCGGACCGGTGGCTCCCGTTTACCGCGAGAACCTTGAAAGGGTCGCCTGTCCCAGCAGCCACCTCCATCTCCTTTCATCCCGGCGATCGACGGACCGATCACCCTCGTTTTCGAGCATAACATAACGGGAACGGGCGAACGCCGCGGAGTTGGCGGCGGGCGCGGCTCCCGAAATGGTTTGCCAGTAATTGCCACGATTAATCAAATTCAACACGGCACATTGTGCTAATCCCTTACGTAATTACGTCCAAGTACATAAAATCTCTATGTCGTAAGGCGAGTTTGAGGCCAGGGGTTCTGCTTGAGCGAAGACAGCGGCGATAAAAACAACGAGGATATTGCGAACGGCGGGAAGACGCCGGATTCTTCACGGCGCCCGCCCGATCCATCACGGCCCGTACGCAGGCCGGTGGTGGGCGAGAGCCATATCAGGCCGCCTGCCTACTCCACCCGCAAGCCTGACGTGAAAGAGGCTCCCTCAGGCGATCCGAAGGTCGAAGAGGTGCCCAGGAACGGGAAGGCGCCTTCCGATACGGAGACGCCGCCGGCGAGGTCTGCAGAGCGCCAGCGGCTGTTCGACATACAGTCGGACGGCGGCGCGGTGGAGCCGGACGGTTCCGAGGAGCAGCCGAAAAAAGCGGGCGGCTTGAAGAAAAGTGTCGCGCGGGTCTCCGCCGGGTTCGGTTCCGCGGCCGGGAAGATCGGCGCCGCGGCGAAGAGGATCCCCGCTCATTCCAGGAAACCACGGGAAGAAGGCGACCTTGCGCCGGAAGGCGACAAGCCGCGAAGGCAGTGGCATTTCCCGAGGTGGGCCAGGATTGTCGTCGCCGTCATCGCTTTCTGGCTGGTGGCAACGGTCGTAGTTGCAGTTGGGCTGGAGATCGCGAACGTCGGCAAGATAAGCAAGGGCGTGAGGATAGACGGCATACCGGTCGGCGGATTGACGACGTCGCAGGCGGTGGCCAAGGTGAGCGCCGAGCTCAAGCCGCTAACGCAGCCGCTGGTCTTCAAGTACAAGGACAGGGAGTTCCCTCTCGGCATGGACACCATAAAAGTCCAGGTGCAGCCGGACGCCATGGTGTCGATGGCGTACATGCAGGGAAGGGGCAATTTCCTTCCGGCCCGGATGGCCAGAAGCCTCCTGGGAGGCTCCTCTGACGTGAACGTGCCGGTCCTCTACAACGTGGACAAAGCGCAGCTCGCGAACTTCGTGGCGAACATCGCGAAGACCGTGAACGCCGACCCGGTCAGTTCCTCCATCGGGCTGTCGGGCGGCGTGCCCGCAATAAAGCCTTCGGAGGACGGGGTGACCGTCCAGCAGGAGGAGACCATCAAAGCGGCGCTGACAGCCCTTACGAAGAAGGACAGGAACCTCGAGGTCCTGGTCAAATACAAGAAGCCAGAGATAGTCGACTCCGATATCTCGAAGATCGTCGTCATTCAGCTCAGCCAGTTCAGGCTCTATCTGTACGACCGGACGAAGCTGTTGAACGACTTCGTGATCGCGTGCGGGATGCCTAAATACCCGACGCCGACCGGTAAGTTCCATATAACGTATAAGGAGAAGAACCCGACCTGGTTGCCGACCTCCGAGTGGGCGCTCGATAAGCAAGGCGTTCCGCAGCCACCCGGTCCCAACAACCCCCTGGGCGGTTACTGGATGGACCTGGGCGGCGGAATCGGCATACACGAGACCCCGTTCGTGAAGACGCTGGGTTCGGCGGCGTCGCACGGCTGCATCCGCATGTCCAACGAGGGAGCGTCGACCGTCTTCAACACGGTCAACGTCGGCACGCCCGTCTTCATCATTCCTTGATTGGAACACTTGCACCGCAGCGCCGGGGGAAGTACCCTTTTTGGCCGTGCCCGGATTCGAGATGACATCGAAAACAGGGCGCTGAGCCGCTGCCGGCGAATAATCTTTCGTGCAGTTTGAGGCGGGTGGCGGAACCCGCACAGAAAAACGGTCGTTTAATCTTTAAGACGAGCGTACATAGTAGGAATCCATTGCAGGAATCATACGGGGGGAATTTGTTATGCTGAAAAGAGGAACCAGGGTGCGTCTGGCTGTGTCGTGCGCGGTCGTACTGGGCGTGATGCTGTCGCTGGTCGGCTCCGCACTGGGCGGGAGCCAGGGCGGCGCAAAAACCGAGTCGAGCACACCCGCAACTGCGGTAACGACTGCGGACATGACAACCTCCAGCCAGGCCGGGAGGACCATCCTGGGTCTCCACAGTCACGATGTGAGCGTATGGAAGTCCAAGGTCCCCTCGAGCGAGTGGGGATATGCCCGCAACATCAGGCTGGTCGCGGCCTGGGCAGATATCGAGGGCTCAGGCAAAGGGTTCTACGATTGGGCTAGGACTGATAGCATGGTAAATGAGGCGTTATCTGTCGGCGTGAACAGTATCATCCTCACGCTCGATAAGCCGCTTCCTTTTTGGGCAAGAAATGCTTCGGCCCCTGGAGACCCCAGCATGGCACCCCCGCTTCACCTGTCTGACTGGTACGATTTCTGCAAAGCGGTCGCTACGCATTACAAGGGTTATATTGACCTGTATCAGATATGGAACGAGCCGGGCTGGGACCTGGACGCTCCGCCGGCAAAGCAGGGCATCGTCTATTTCTCAGGCTACTGCGACCTCAACTACATGGGCCTGATGAGGGCCGGCTACCAGGGGATCAAGGCGGCCGATCCCGAGGCGTTCGTCTCCTCGGGCTCGCTCATCAACGGCCTCTATAGGAACCCGACGGACTACACCAACTTCAACGCGCTGCTCGCCGGCACAGGCCAGGACCTCTCGATGAAGGTGACGGCCGACAAGAACATCGTCGCCGAGCGCCCGATGTACTTCAATTACCAGAACAAGTGGGACGGCGGCCACGTACAGGCCGGAATCCCCGAGCCGAAGACCTCCTGGTACCTTGCCGAAGGAACGACCAACCCGGGCTTTGATGAGTGGATCACACTTCAGAACCCCGGCGACATCGACACGGCCGCCGGAGTAACCTACATGTTCCCGGGCGGCAAGACGCAGTTCCAGCAGGTCGGAGTGCCTGCCCACTCGCGTGTCACGGTTGACGTGAACAGCGTGGTCGGGGCGAACAAGGACGTCTCCGCTCATATAACGTCGGGCCTGCCGATCGTGGTGGAGCGCCCGATGTACTTCAGCTACCACAACAAGTGGACCGGCGGCTCCGTCGACTCGGCGGTCACCGAGCCCTCGCCGATCTGGTACCTGGCCGAGGGCACGACGAACCCGGGCTTCGAAGAGTGGATATCGCTGATGAACCCGGACGCGAACCCCGCGAAGGTCACGCTGACTTACATGTTCAAGGGCGGCCAGACGCAGCAGCAGGTGGTCGACATGCCGCCTACCTCGCGCCAGACGATCAACGTGAACGAGATCGTAGGGCCCAACAAGGACGTTTCGACCAAGGTCGAGTCGACGGTGCCGATAATCGCCGACCGGCCGATGTACTTCAACTACCACGGCGCCTGGAACGGCGGCGACTCGCAGTCCGGTTCGACCAGCGCCGGCACCTCGTGGTTCCTCGCCGAAGGAACGACCAGGAGCAACTCTGCAGACGGCTACTACGAAGAGTGGATATCGATAATGAACCCGGGCGACGCGCCCGCGAACGTGAATCTGACTTACATGTTCCCCGGAGGTGCGACACAGCCGGGTAACATCATGGTAGGCGCGCACTCTCGCGAGACCATCAACGTGAACGAGGCGGTCGGGCCGAACAAGGACGTGTCGGTCAAGCTGGATTCCGACAACCAGGTGATCGTCGAGCGGCCGATGTACTTCAAGTACCGGAACGCATGGACGGGCGGAAGCGTCGAGCTCGGCAACAGGCAGTCCGGCCAGCAGTGGTACTTCGCCGAGGGATCGACGCGCAGCGGCTTCGCCGAGTGGCTGACCTTGCAGAACCCGGGCGCCGAGGAAGCGCACGCGGTCGTGACGTTCCAGTTCTCCGATGGCACGACCCAGAACAAGAACGTGACGCTGCCCGCCAACAGCAGGACCACGGTCGACGTGAACAACTCGGTGTCGATCGGGACCATAGCCGACGCGGTCGCGCTGCACCCGTACGACTATCCCGAGTACTGGAAGGACTACTACAACAACGTGGTCAACATCTGCCGCAACAACGGGTACCCGAACACCGAGGTCATCATCACCGAGATCGGCTGGCCGCACGAAAGCGTTAGGGCCGGCTTCTCACCGGAAGGCCAGAGGCAGGCTCTCGACGGCGTAGGGCTTGGCGGCTTGTTCGCGGCCGGCGCGAAAAAGGTCTGGATCTACGAGGACATCGATGACCCGACCCAGACTTGGGCAGGCGAAGACTCGAAGCACGGGCTCTTCGACTCGAACGGGAACGCCGAGCCGGCGTGGAACGAGTACAAGAAGTGGGAGCAGTCGTTCCCCAACTACGGGAACAAGCCGAGCAGCCTGTAGGCAGATAGAGAAAAAGCGAGGGCGGTCGCAAGGCCGCCCTCTTTTTTATCTCCATCCTTCGGATGTCGCAAAATGCGAAAAAGGTGTCAGGCACTAATGTCGCAAAATGCGATAGTTATTCGATGCGGTAGACGTAGTCGGAGCCGAAGCGGGCGACGGGGACCAGGCCGGCGTGGGTCTTCTGCCAGGCGAGAATGGCGCCCAGGGTCCTGCTGTCGATCTCGCTCCCGTGAACGATGACGAAGCGCACTTTCTCTTTCCTGAAGAACGCCACGCTCTTGTCCGACGGGAACTCGTTCCACGCGAACGCGGCGCCGTACAGCGAATCCGGCAGAAAGCCGGAGTAGCCGTTCATGATCTTCTTCCAGTGGGACGTCGAGTAGTAGTCACGCGCTGAATCCAGTTTCGCCCAGCGGATCGCGTCCGTGGTCAGCGGGATGGGCAGCTCGACGGTCGGCGCCTCTCCCGGCTGCTTCGCGAGCCATGAGTATACCGCCGGGAACTTGTCCTTGGCGGTGACCTTCTGCATGGGGATCGAGGTCGGCGCCAGGTCGACGCACACAAGCACCACGAGGACCAGAGCGGCTACTGCGGCTGCCTTCACTCCCCATTTAGAGTGCACCCACTCGACGATCCACTTGACTCCGAAGGCCGAGAACACCGCCAGCGACAGGATGACGAGGATGTCGAAGCGGGCCGGGACCCTCATTGCCTTGAAGCCAGGCACCACGTAGTAGAACAGCTGGTAAAGCGTCGGTATCTTTATCGTGTGTCCGAAGAAATGCAGCGGATAGCCCAGGCACATGATGAAGGCGAATACGAGGATCACCAGGTAAGCCCACAGCGCAAAGCGCTCCTCTTTCTTTCTTCCTCTCCGCGCAAGGAAGATTATCCCCAGGATGGCCAGAAGCAGCGGAATAAACCCGGGGAACAAGGCCCGCTCGGTCAGGCCGTTTCGCTCACCCCTGTCGAGGATCGCTTTCCTGAAGCTGCTCAGAGGGCCGCCCCAGATAAGAGATTCGGCGGGCGGCGCCAGGAAGTCCTCGACGTCGGCGCTGAACGTCCCCACCTCGCTGATGTTGCGCTTGAAGCGCGGGTTCTGGCTCTGGATCTTGAAGTACGGCAGGGCGAACGGCAGTATGAGCAGCCCCGCCACCGCAAGGGCGACGACGAGCCCGATCGTCCAGTGCAGAGTGAACGTGCGCCGCCTGGCGATCAGTCGCGTGACGAGGATGATGCCGACCGCGAGGGCCAGCATGATCCCGTAATGCCACGTCGTGAGTGCCTGTATCGCGAAGAAGAGCGCGAAGAGTGCCACGTCGTAGATCTTCTTCGACTCGAAGTACCTGTGCAGGAAGTACAGGGAGAAAGGTATCCACGCTGCGGAAAGAAGGTTCAGGTGCATGATGTGAGTGAACCTGTATGGCGCGTAGGCGAATGCCACCCCGGCGACCACGCCCGCGATCCTGCTGCGGGTCAGGCGCGAAGCGAGCAGGTACATCCCGAGCGCGCAGAGGAAGAACTGGAATACGATGAGCAGATTGTGGGCCAGCATCGGGTCGCCGGTGACGCCCGTGATCGGGGCCGCAAGGAGCGCGTTCGTCACCTGCGCGTCTGAGTATGCCAGCGTGTCTCCGTTCGGATACAGGATGTTCGCGTTGAACAGGTTCGTGGGACTGGTGCGTATCGCCTTGAGGTCCCACGCCAGCGTCCAGGCCTGGAACTGCGGGTCGGACTCGTGTCTGACCGTCGAGGTGCCGCCCGCCGTGATCAGCGGCCGCGTGAACAGGACGGCCAGCCCCGCGAAGAAGACGATCACGATGAGGGTGGACAGCACCTGCCTGCGCGTGACGCGTGGCAGCCGGGCCCTGCGCGGAGCTTCCTCCGCCGGCCCTCCGCTGTCCAGGCCTGTCACTTCGTCCAATCGTGCCTCCATGCGCGTGTACCGTCTATTGTTTCGTCATTCTATAGTGCGCGCACCTGCGATGGCCGGCTCTCAGGGTTTAAATGGCGGTCGTCGAATGCTTTAATAAGGCGCAGCGGGAGTAGCTCAGTTGGTAGAGCGGGAGCCTTCCAAGCTCCAGGTCGCGGGTTCGAGACCCGTCTCCCGCTCCATATTAAGGCGACGTGGGGTTTTCTTGACCTCTTCGTACCATATATTGAATGGTGGCAAGCCAAAGAACTTGACTTCCATGTGTTCTCGGTAGAGGAGTATCTCTTCCACATACCCCTGAAGGATTTTTTTCTGTTCTTCGAGGTTGCCCATGCTCCATATCGCTGAAAAGGGCAGCTCACTGAATCCGATGACGAGATCTTCTATATCTTTCATGGCTCGGCAGTATTCCTTGTCGAGATTATCAATGACGCTCTTCTCTTTTGTGATCGCCAATAGCTGATCATCGAGTTTTGTGTTTTCTGCTTTGAAATCCTCGAGTGTCATAGCTTCGGCTTCATAGGCCTCGAGTATCCGCCCCTTCCTGCGCTTGATGGCAGTTTCCTGTTTAACGAAGTCCCGGCTGCTTGTAGCCGCCTTGTCGGCTATATGCTCTTTGGTGGTGCGAAGATAATCACGCATATCGTCAACTAGCTTGCCATTTTCCTTGATTAGGTCAAAGGCCCTCATTAGACATTTCTCTAGAGTGGTAATGGCTTTGTGTCCGAACCCGGCGCACGCTGAACCGCTGTTATGCCTGCAGCGGAAAAAATGCTCACCCCGACCATTGGCGCAAATGGTTGCTCTCCTCCCACAATACGAACATGTCATGAACCTGGATAGGGCGTACCGGCTCCGCTTCTTAAACTTCTCCGTTCCCTGATTCCGGATTTGATGGACAGTATTGAATGTATCCTCATCGACTAACGGCACGTGCTGCCCACTGACGAAACCCCCCTTGTGGTCAGGTACAAGGCCTATATACGCACGGTTGACCAGAACACCTCGCAGGGTAGATGCGTTGATGCCCGTGAGCTTTGCAGCATCGTTCATAGTCTTTCCGTCCTCGACCAGGCGGAACGCATTGGTGACCGCGGCCGACATCTCGTTTGGCACCAGCATGCCATCAACAAGGTCGTAGCCCGTAGGCGGGGTCGAGTTCCATAGCCCTTGGGAAGCGCGCCTCTCAAGACCTGCGATGATATTTTCCGTCTGGAGGCCTAAGTAGTACTCGTTAATACTACCCATCACGTTGAGCTGAAGAAGGCCAGCAGCGGAGTCAGTGTCGATAAGCTCGTTTAGAGATATCAAGTCGACGCGATGCTCTTTGAGTAGTTCGATAAACTCCAGTAGCTCTTTCTGTCGACGCGTTAGTCTGTCAAGTCGCCAGATAAAGACGAGACCGACCTCACCGCTTATTATGGCGGACTTCAACTGGTTGAATGCTGGACGAGTTACCTCGGAACCAGAGAATCCAGGGTCAACAAACTCCTTGGGGGCGGGCAGGCCCTTCTCCCTGCACTTGGATGTGCACTTCTCAATCTGTGATGGGATGGAGAAACCTTCTTTGGCCTGCTCTTCACTGCTTACTCTCGCATATAGAGCTGGTAGTTCTGACATGAATGCATCTCCGGTTCTTGAGCGGAAAGCCATCTCGCACGTATTTTCCAGCTCAGTTGTTCGATTATATAGTCAACAGACACTAAAGATAGTGAACTAACATGAATCCTCGGGCGTCGCAAATCGCCGTCAGGTGGCTCTGCGCCTCGTTCTTGGTCGGCCCTCCTGCATATCCTTCGAAACCACTGGACTTGATGCCCCTCAAACCCCCGTAGCGCGACTTCGCGCCTCTTGAGTCCCCTAGGACGTGTCAGACTATGCGTTGAGTCCGTTAGGCTTGCATAAGCAAGCATACTCACGAATCCAGACCTCAGAATCGATTCCAGGACTCGCCCGCTTACTTCAAACCATAGCGTCTGACGATTTCCCGGATGGGGAGCTCCCACCACAGGGGCTCGTCTTCTGCGAGCTCCTTGTAGGTCCCACTAAAGACACCCTCGCCGTATTCCTTGCCCGCCACCTCGTAGGGGTTGACCGCGTACCCTTTCCGCGCTGCCGTCCTAGGCCTAATACCGAACCGTCCCGGCCAGTTGACGCAGTCGATTGCCGTGCAGTCCCTGACTCCGCTCGAAGAGAAGCAGGAGCAGTCCAGGCATTTCTTGCGGTTCCCCTGCATGCCGGTAAGATACTTCGGTTCACGCATTGCACATCGCCTCCACCAATCTATGCCGGCTGTGCCTAGCCGGACTTCTCGCCGTCCCAATTGCGCTTGCTCGGTATCCGCAGTCAGTGGCCGCGGAATACGACTAGGCGTTCTGCTCCCCCCCTGTAAGTCACAACAAATCCCGATCGGGAACCGTTGTCGGGTCGCAAGATGAACTGCGTCCTGGCGTCAAGCGAGCCCCCGAGGTCTCTTGGTGATCCTCATCATCATGACAATCGCCGTCTCCATGCCCCTGTTCCAGCGCTCGTGCCGTAAGGGCCGCGAGAACCTTGAGCGCCTCGGCCTGCTTTTTATCCATCCAGATACTCCACCCATGAAAAAAGCCTCAACGTTCGCCATTGAGGCTAAGAACTGGCTCGTTGATACGAGCCCGATATTTTTCCCGTCACGTGTATAAGGCCGAAACCACCGGATCCGATAATAGAGAAAACTCTATACCTATACGCCTTATACATATGAATTCAGGGGTGAAAGAGCTGTGATAGGCTTAAACAAGCAAACAGTCAGGCAGACGACGAGGTCAAACTTGTTGGATTTATATCAAATCCCGGGAGAAAGGCTGATATCCAGGTGGACGACCATGTGCTGGCGCAGCTCAGGGATAACGAGAATGCAGCGAGGCGCTACTTCTTGAAGCTGAGGTGGCCCAACTATCAGCGTGCTTGCCCGCGGTGCGGGTCCCGGGAATTCAGCTGGGTGCGGGCCCATACAAGACGAGCATGCACCAGATGCCGGTTTGAGTACGGTGAGTTCACATGGACGTGGATCGGGGCGTCTAGGCTCCCGTTCGCTTGTTGGGTCAAGGTAGTCGACGGATTTGTAAGGGGACTCACCACGAGCGGCATACACATCAAGGATGGTCTACGGCAGCCAACCGTGTGGAACTGCATGCGCACGATTCGCCTGGCGATAGAAGCTGGCGCCCGGCGCCCAATCACGCTCGATGAGATCAAATCGTTAGAGGCAGGCGATCAGGCAGAAAGGTCGAAGTACGCAGAGTTCAGGGGAAGCCTTACCAGGCACCACGGCGTGAAGGAAGCGGAATGGCCCCACTATTACCACGAGTTTGAGTTCAAGAAGAGGACGGGGAAGGCTGACATGTTCGAGGAAGTCGTCAAGCTGCTAGTTCGCCCCAAAGGAAGGATACTTGGGGAGGGACGCCTGGAAACCGACGAGGGCTGACCTGACTAATGCAGTCATAGCTGAGCAACTATCGACCACTAGAATCAAGGTCGCACCAATCGCGGGGCTTCTATATCTCGCGACGGCTCTCGCGTAGCTCATCGCCTCAACTTGTTGAGCTCTTCCCCCTTCCCTCTTCTAAAGCCTCTCGTCTTTTTTGACTACGGAACTCTCTCTCGAACTCATCGGACAAGGCGTTGCGGTCTTCCCACAAGGCGTCCTCGATGACGTCAGACGCCATATCGGAGGCAACCTCCATGCCTTTTCTCTCTTTTACCTTTAAGGCCTTCCGCCCAGCAGCTTTGTATAGATAGGCCCTGAGATTGAAACCTCTTGGATCATAGCCTTGGATAGTCTCGTAAACGTCAATGAATGTGTCAGCCAAAACATCATGCACATCGTAGCTAGAGCCAGTAATCGAGCGTACGAAACGTCCGAGCTCCTCTTTGAATCTCCCGTATAGCTCTATGTACGCTTCTATGTCATCAGACATAGCCGCTCTCAATAGCTCAACATCACTGGTTGGTCCTTGGTCATTCACGGCGGCCGACTCGGCTAGGGGTCCACTGACTCCAGGCGGCGTTCCTTCACACTTCTCGTCGTTCATTCTCCAGCTCCTCCTTCTAGTCCCGCGGTTGGTCGCAATTCGACCTCTTGTCCCGCACTTGCCGACTGCCTTCTCAGATGCCCACGCTCTGCAATGCGAGCGGACTTGCATGTAATATATGAGCAGATATATACTATCTGCATGGAGATAAATAAAAAAAATTATCTCCCTAAAACGACAAAAGAGCGGTTCCGCGGAACTCGCTCGTCATGATTATACCATGTATTCTGTCGGCCAATGATTGGGGAGATCAGATTTTGTCAGCCCTCGCGAGTCGGGTTCGAACGCGGCGGGAAGCCAAGGAGATGAGCCAGGCTCAGTTGGCGACGTCATCCAAGACTACCCAGTCCACCGTTTCCCGTATTGAGCACGGGCAGCTCTTGAACCCTGGAGCCCAGACCCTCATGCGTCTTGCCGGTAGCCTGGATGTTTCAGTGGACTATATTCTGGGTCGGACCGATGAACCCGGAGAGGCCGATGCCTTGGCGGGGCCCAAGGGCAAGAGGCTCCTTGAATGCTATTCGAAACTGACGGAGGCAGGCCAGAGCGAGTTGCTCGCTTTCGCGGAGTTCCTTCTTGATAAGCGTAAGGAGACTGTCGGTAGATCAACTTAGGTATGCGGGACAATAAAGAAGAAGACTACGGCAGCAGAGGTAACGGAGGTTCCTCGACTCGACAACTTATCCTTCGGTTCTCTTCTTTTTCCAGCGGCTCAAGATTCCAAATAGACCAGCATTCTATGAACTCGGGGCCATCCACTGAAGAAAAACAATGATCTGCAATCGGCCTTCTATGGTGTATTTCCCATACAGATCCCCAGTTTTCCCAGTTCATACGATCAGTGAATTGATTTTCGATATGAGCCTTGAGATCTTCCCACGTATAGCCAACGATGTCTTCCCAGTGGCCTCCCTTGCCCTTCTTGAGAGAGTTGTTAATTGCATTTCCAATATATGTAGAGATTTTGTATCCGAGGTCATTTTCTAGCTTGTCCCGCTTTCGCTGAAGAGTTATCTCTCGGTACTCCTCATCGCTGTGATATTTCTCCAACCGTGTCTCCGCATATCTTCTGTTACGATTCTCCCTATACTCATCATCACTTCGTTTTGCCCTCTCCCATTCGTTCTTATACCCATTTGAGCATCGCCTACACTGGGGGAGTAATCGACCCTTGAGTGTTGTGAAGGTCTTTTCATTTTTAGGTTTCCAGGTCTCGCAACTTGAACACCACTTTAGGCCAGATCGTTCCATGTCTTGTAGCATGCGATAGTACTCGTCGTCGAGGTCGACTCTGTTTTTCATATTCCGATCACGGGTATTTTTCTTTATTCTCTCGGCGTCTCCCACGTAATGATCCGCTTTGCACTCTCTACACCACGACGCAAGACCTGATTTCAATCTATTGTCTGGCGGAAACTCCTTATCGGTTGCAGGCTTCCATTTCTTACACCTAGAGCAGCGTTTCAGACCTCGCTGCTCCATCTCTATGCGTTCAAGATCGGCAGCAGTTGGCCCCTTGTGATTACGCCCGGATAATTCATATGAAAAGGGAAGGACTCCCCCCTTGTATTGCTTAAGGATGCATTAGAATCGGCAATTCCGTCAATGCGAGGTTCCAATGAGAGAAAACCCAATGGGTGCACCAAAAAACGGG
>Ga0209539_1000442_pt1 | contig 23817 bp, 23 predicted proteins | sample BarGraNGADG00312_2_FD_184499 | JGI IMG/M metagenome (GOLD analysis project Ga0209539, IMG submission 184499) | Arctic peat soil microbial communities from Barrow, Alaska - Barrow Graham LP Ref core NGADG0011-312 (SPAdes) (version 2) | ecosystem: Environmental > Terrestrial > Soil > Wetlands >...
CGCCCAGGGCGTCGAGCCGGGGTTCGTCGGCCCGCTGCCGACGCCACTGCCCGTGTACGCCGACGAGGCCCTGCGCCGGGGCGCCTACGTCGCCGGCGCCAACAAGCCCGGCTACCACCTCAGCGGCGTCACCCTCGAGCAGGTGCCGCGGGCGCGCTTCGCCGACCTGCGCGCGGCGCGCCCCGGCGACCCGTGCGCGCAGTGCGCCGGCGCGCTCGAGGGCGCGAGCGTGATCGAGGTCGGCAACATCTTCCAGCTCGGCACCAAGTACTCCGAGCCCATGGGCGCCACGTTCCTCGACGAGGACGGCAAGGAGCAGCCCATCGTCATGGGCAGCTACGGCATCGGCCTGGCGCGCATCGCCGCCGCCGCCGTGGAGCAGCATCACGACGCCAACGGCATCGCCTGGCCGGCGAGCATCGCGCCGTACCACGTCCATCTGGTGCTGGTGCGCGCCTCCGACGAAACGCAGAAGGCGCTCGCCGAGCGGCTCTATGACGAGCTCCCGACGGCCGGCTTCGGGGTGCTCTACGACGACCGCGACATGAGCCCGGGCATCAAGTTCAAGGATGCCGACCTGCTCGGCTGCCCGGCGCAGGTGATCGTGGGGAAGAGGGCCGCTGAGGGCTTCGTGGAGCTCAAGCAGCGGAGCAGCGGCGAGCGGCGCGACCTGCCGGCCGCGGACCTCGCCGCCGCCCTTCAAGAGTTGCTTGCCCGAGGGGCAGGCGGCAGCGCCTGAAGCGCCGTCCTCGCGGCAATCCGTAACCTTCCCAGGCAACGTAAGGTGCGTTGCCTCTCAAGTATTCACCCAGACCGGGCGATACCTGTTACTGCAATGACCGCGAGGTATACAACCCCGATCGCCAAGAACCGGTTCTCGCAGGAGCGCTTCCCCGAGGCACTCAAAGGCCTCATGGAGGAGCGTCACCTCAGCTACCGCCAGCTCGCCTACAAGACGAAGCTGTCCGCCGGGTACCTGAACCACCTCACCAAGGGCACGCGCCCGGTGCCGGCCGACGCGGTGGTCGCCGTGCTCGCCGAGGCTCTGTGCGTGGAGCCGGACTTCTTCCTCGAGGTCCGCCTGCGTCAGGTGGCGGAGGTGCTCGACGGCGCCCCGGCGCTGTGCGACAAACTCTACGGCATCCTCCTCCGTCAGCTGCCCGTGCCCGACGACATCGGCGAGTCCCTGAGCCACCCGCATAACGGGAACGGCGGCAACGGGCCCTCGCAGAGCGCCGCTGTCGGCTTCTAGCGAACCACCTCCCAAGGGTCTGGAAGGGACGACCTCCCGCACAGACCGGGGCGGCTGCCCGCGGGTGAACGGGCACTGCGCCTCATCGAGCTTCTCCCCCGACTGCCGACAGCCATAAGGGAATGGGCGGCACGGGCCCCCGTGCCCAACGTAGGGAGGACGTTATGGGCGGCAAGCAGGCAGTCATCGAGGGGTGCGTGCGCGCCGCGCCACAACCGCGGACGAGGCACGTGGAATGGTCGCAGATCCGCTACGACGTCGACGCAGTGCGCCTGATCGGCGCGCCGGCGGCCTTTTGGAGTGACGACGGCGACCTGTGGGAGCACGAGGGCGGCCGCTTCTTCCTGACGGAGCCGACCAGCGACGGCCGGCGCCGGCAGGTTCCCGACGAGCGCCACCTGCCGCCGGGCCCCTGGCGCCACTACGTATCCTGCATCTGCGAGGTCTGCCGCCTGGGCAACGCCTGAGTCACGCCAGGCGCACGCAGGGTGCGGGTGCTGTGCTCAGCAACGTCGCGGGGGGCGAGCAGCGGCAGCAAGGATATCCGCGCGCTCGTCCGCGTCCGTTTGTCCGTGGTGCGCATCGCCGCTCTCGTCCGCCGGTCGTAGTACACTCATCCCTCGGCTGGCCGCGTCATGCCTCTGGGCGGCGCTTCTCTTTGGAGGGGATCGAGCCCAGTGGTATCCTGCGCCTGGCATTGACCAGACAGGGGGCATGTCTTTTGCGTCGCTTGATCGTTACCGGAGTCGCCGGCTTCGTCGGCTCTCATCTCAGCGATCATCTGCTCGCCGACGGCCACGAGGCCCGCTTGGCCGGGCTCGTCCGCGGCGCCGCCTGGAGAGGTTGCTGATCGTGCGCAAAGTGCTCGTTACCGGCGGCGCCGGGTTCATCGGCTCTCACGTGGCCGGCGAGCTGCTGCGCCGAGGCCAAGCTGTCCGAGTCCTCGACAACTTCTCCACCGGCAGTCGCGAGAACCTGGCGGCAGTCGGGGGAGAGGTCGAACTCATCGAGGGGGATATCCGCAGTTACGAGCGCACGCACGCCGCCACGAAGGGCGTCGACTGCGTGATCCACCTGGCGGCCCTGCCCTCAGTGCCGCGCTCGGTGCAGGATCCGCTGACGACCAACGAGGTCAACGTCACCGGCACGCTCAACGTGGTGCTCGCGGCGCGCGACGCCGGGACGCAGAGGGTGGTCATGGCCTCGTCTTCCTCCGTGTACGGCCGAGCACAGGAGCTGCCAAAGACCGAGAGGCTCGTGCCGCAGCCGATCTCGCCCTACGGCGTGTCGAAACTGGCGGCGGAGCAGTACTGCATGGGGCTGAACGCTGTGTACGGCATCGAGGTCGCGGCGCTACGCTACTTCAACGTGTTCGGGCCCAGGCAGGACCCCAACTCCCAGTACAGCGGCGTGATCCCGAAGTTCCTCTCGCAAGCGCTCGACGGTGTACCTCTGTTGGTCTACGGCGACGGCAAGCAGTCGCGCGACTTCACCTACGTCGACAACGTCGTCGCGGCCACGCTGTCGGCCAGCGAGTGCGAGCTTGACGGCCCGCTGATCTGCAACGTGGGCTGCGGATCTGCGCACACGGTCCTCGCGCTCGCCGAGGCCGTGGGCAGCGTCGCGGAGCGCGCCGTGCAGATCGAGTACGTGCCGGCGCGGCCCGGGGACGTGCTGCACTCCTTCGCCGACATCACGGTCGCCCGGGAAGCGCTTGGGTACAACCCAACGGTCGGCCTTGAAGAAGGCCTCGAGCGCACACTGGACTGGATGCTGACGCAACACCGGGCGGGTTCGCCTGCGGCGTCGATCGACAAGCGGTGAACGGTCACATGGTCGAGGCCTGACTCAACCCTTCTCGGGGGGTCCCGGCGGAACCGCATCACTCCGCGGGTCCCCGGACACGTCCGTGGGCGCCGCCGCGTCCCTCGTCGCCCCGCGCCTTCCTCTCGGAACGAGGGCGCCGATCTTACGTAGCGCCAGCCTAATCGCGGACTCGCCGAGCACGCGATTCAGCCGGCGCACCACGTAGAACATGACGCCGAGGGTGCCGGCTCCCCCAACGACCATCGCCCACGGCTGCGCCATGAGCTGGAGGACCGCGAAGACGGCAGCCGCGCTGGGCAGTATCACCAGCCAGAGCCCGATGTTGGCTCTCGACCACGAGAAGCCGTGTCGCCGGCGAACCACCAGAAAGATGACCAGCCAGCTCGCTACGTAGCCAGCGAAGAAGCCGATTCCAGTGCCGACCAAGCCGAAGAGAGTGATGCCGAGCCACATGAACAGGATGTTGAGAAGGTTGGTGGCCAGCTGCGTCCAGAAGAACGCGCGGCCGTCCCCTCTGGCGAGGAGCACGTAACCTACCGGCCAGGTCATGACCTGGAAGATCAGCCCAAGACCCTGCCACTCCAGCATGGGAACAGCACCGAGGAACTCAGCGGAGTACAAGACGCGAATGACCAGCGGGGCGAGTGCCATCGTAGCCAACACTCCGGGCACGGCGACCAGCAGCCCCACTTCCGCCTGTTCGTTCACGAGTCTCGTGGTCATCGCTTGATCGGCTGCTGCTGCGGTCAAGCGAGGGTAGTAGTCGGCCACCATGGCGCCGATGATCATGCCGACGTAGAGGCCCGCCAGCGTCGCGCCGGCCTGGTAAAGCCCGAGCTGGATCGTGCCGAGCCCTCTGGCCACGAGGACCCTGGTCAAGTACACCGTCGCGGTAGCCATGAGGCCCGTCGTCATGAAGACCGCGCCGAGGCGCAGCAATGGTCGTGCTTCCGTCCACGTCTGACGCAGCGTCATCGATGCCGGCCGCACCGGAACGCGTCGCGCATACACCCATGACGCGGCGAGACTTGTCACGGACACCGCCACCAGACTGAGCGCGATGCCGCGCACGCCGAGCACGTAGACGAGCGGAATCCCGACGACGACCCCCGCAAGCACTCCAAGGACACTCACTCGAGCGAGGTCGCCGATTCGTCTGAAGCCCTGCAGCAACGCGTACTGCCCAGCGGACACCTGCCCGAAAAGTACGGTGACTGACAGCAGGACGAGAGCCCAGCCATAGGCGTCGCTTCCAAAGCTGATACGCGACAAAGGGAACGCGAGAATTGCCAGGGCCAATGCTCCCGCAACGCCCGTGAGCAGGGTCACGCGGCGCAGCACGGCGACTGAGCGGCCAATGCGCTGCGAGTCTGCCGTTCCGACGGCTTCGGCGATCTGCCGCACGCCACTGTTACGGATGCCCAGGCCGGCAACGCTCCCCACCACTCCCGTGATCGACAAGTACATCCCGGCGATGCCGATGCCGGCGGGTCCGAGGAGCACGGCGAAGACTTTGGCGCGTACGGCGCTGAGCAGGATTATCAGGACCTGCGACCCGCCGAGTACGGCAGTCGCCCTCAGGACCTCTCTGTGCGAGGAATCAGCCACAGACGCGAACCCAGAGGCGGGGAGACCGAGCAAGTTCTCGCCTGCCCGGTGCATCTTGGGGGAAGGGCCAGCAGGCAGCGCTCGGTCTGCGGGAAGCACCCATCCACTGAGCCATGCAGTCAGTCAACACGCATAGTCGATACAAGGCCGCAGCACTCTCAGGGCAAGTGAGTCGATGCCGTCCCTACAGGGTGTATCGCTTCTGCACGGCTCACAGAGCATGCCACTCCTGAACGCCTCCTGCTCGGTTGCGAGTCGGCCGAAGACCCTGACTCGTCGATCACCGCCGCTGACGAAACGTGACGGTCTTCTGTAGCAAGTCTACCCTTGCAGCAGCGCGCAAGCTGGGCCGACCACGGATTGTGCCTACTATAGCCCAGGGCACCTGCCGCACGGGCTAGGGTGTGGTGACGCGCTGATTCCTGATACGCTGGCGGCACACTGCTCTGTCGGCGCACCTCGATATGTCAAGTATTCTCCGGCGGCGGATTTGGGTCTTGCCATAGTAGCGTTGGACGGCACGTCTGCGAAGATGCGGCCATCAGCGGCGTCACCCAACCGTGCGATGGCATGATGCAATGGGGTGCTTGAAGCGTGCAAGGAGTTCACCGATGCGCACTCGGCTTGCTCGCAAGATGCGTGCCCTGGCGGGCAAGTCGACTCAGGGCGCGAGAATCGCGGTCTACTCATGGCTGTCCGACTGCCACCGAGTTGTCGGTGTGCCTTCGCTTCGTCAGCCGTGTCTCCTCAAAGGGGCAGGCAGCATCACTTTTGAGGAGAACGTCACGATTGGCTACGATCCGTCACCGTTCTTCTTCAACACCTACGCCTATCTAGAGGCCAGGAATCGATCTGCGCAAGTCATCATCGGCAGAGGGACGCACCTGAACAATAACTGCGTGATTTCGGCAGAGCACGGATGCATCCGCATCGGCAGGCACGTCCTCATTGGCACAGGGGTGGTCATTCTGGACAGCAACTTCCACTCGCTGGACCCAGGTGAGCGGCGGCTAAGCCCGCCAGGTGATGCGCGGGACGTGACCATTGGCGACAACTGCTTCATTGGCTCTGACGTGCACATTTTGAAGGGTGTCACCATCGGCGAGAATTCCGTCGTAGGCAGCGCCTCGGTTGTCGTCAGCGATCTGCCCAAGAATGTCGTTGCAGCTGGGAATCCGGCCACGGTCATCCGGCCGCTATGATTGAGCGAGGCCCTCGCTCCGGAGCGTGCGCCACTTCCACGTGCGGCGCCGCAGTGGCGGCCCTCTGGCTCCTCCCTTGGCGTGGGCCGGTTTGCAGCACTTCAGGCCTGCCCAGAGGACATGGGGCGGGAGTCTGGTCGAAGACACCTCGATGCTGGTCGACGATTCGAAATGCAGGTGTCCGAGCAGAACGCTGCGCCTGGCCGCTTCGTCAAACCTCGTTCAGGTGCGGACCGCCTCGGCCTGTGGATCAGCGAACACGTTGATGACACAGGCAAATGAACAGTTCTATTGCGGTCTGCCCTTGGCCGAATCTGAGGTGCGCTTCCGCCGTGGATTCGTCATCGGGGCCGATCGATTCCTCACTCCCACGTACACGATCAGTCCGTTCTCGTCGCAGCACATGTGCGACGAGACACCAACGTGTAGCGCGAGCGGGGGTGTTCGCGAGTGGTTCGAGCAGAGATTCCCGGGGCGCCAGGCGGTGCCGACGACGAGTGGGCGGGCGGCGATCCGACTGGCACTGCTCCACCTCGGGGTCGGACAGGCTGACGTCGTCACCATTCTGACCACGACCGGCAACCACTACATCAGTGGCTGCGTCACGTCCGAAATCGAGAAGCTCTGCAAATGGTCAAGGGAGCTCTCGCCGGCTTCGAGAGTCATCCTGGTGAACCATGAATTCGGTCATCCGTATGAGGCAATCGAGCGACTTCGCTCTCATGGCTTGCCCATCATCGAGGACTGCGCCCATGCTTTTGCCTGCGAGCTGTTGCCACGGTTGCCTGCTGGCGGTGCGGGCGACTACGCAGTCTTCAGTTTCCCGAAGTTCTTTCCAGTGCAGTGCGGGGGCATGCTGGTCTTGCCTCAGCGTGCGCACGTTGGCGATGTCGGAGAGCCACCGGCGCTGATCGACCACGTCGCGTCGGTAGTGTCCGGGCACCTTTCGCACATCGCGGATTGGGTGGAGTCCAGAAAGCGGAATGCAGCAGTGTTGGCGCAGCTTCTTGCGCCATTGGACTGCACCCAATTGCTGCCCATCAACGCCGGGACGGTGCCTGGCGCGTTCCTGTTTCGCCTGCCCCCCGATGTCGATTCAGAAGCCCTCAAGACGCACTTCCAAGGGAACGGCGTCGAAGCAAGCGTCTTCTATGGTCAGCATGCCTTCTTCGTGCCCGTACATCAGTACCTCAGAGAGGTCGATCTGAGGTATTTTGTGGCTCTCCTCGAGGACTTCCTTGCCACGCGAAGCAAGGCTGCCGCCCATGAATCGGGAGGTGGCGTTTGCTCAAGCTCTCAATCCAGGCCAGGTGCTGTCGGCGGCGCCACGATTCAGGGCAAGCAGGATAGGGGGACGCAGTGACCCAGACGCTGGAGGCCATCGTGAAGGGATGGGTCGCCGCCAACGGGCCGGCGCTTTCGAAGCGAGTCAAGCGCTTCCTGGCTATGTACTTTCCCGACGCTGTCGTGCGCCGCCGCTTCTGGATGGAGACGAACGTCGAGCTCGGAGAGGGCACCTTCCTCAACCCAAATGTGACTGTGGTGGATGACTACAGCGGCGACGAGGTGCTGGTGAGGATTGGCAAGAACTGCTCGATCGCTCCGGGTGTCGTCTTTGCACCCGTTTCTGCGCACAACAACTCAAGGAGGCTTCGGGTGTCAGGTATCTTGGATTCGCTCGAGGGGCGGGCGCGAATCACCATTGGCGATGATGTGTGGATCGGCGCGAACGCTACCCTGCTGCCCGGAGTCACCGTCGGCGATTGTTCTGTTATCGGCGCAAACAGCCTGGTGACCCGAGATATCCCACCGTTCTCCCTGGCATATGGCGTGCCTGCTCATGTCGTGAAGACACTGCGAACATGACATGTCCTTCGAGCTCATCATGAGCACGTCGTAGCGGTGGCTTCACGACTCGGTGGGCAGGATACCCCCTCGTCGACGATCCACGCATCGGCGAGGTGGTGCCCGACCGTTTCGGCAGCGCTCTGCCAGAGCGGGGCCGACTGGAGAAACGAGGTCCGGGTGGACATCGAAGGCGGAGCGGCAGCCAACCTGAGACCAGGCGGTGCTGCGGTCAGAGATCGGCGTTCGCAGTACAGGAGACCGCCACGAAGGGCCCGCAGCATGCGGAGGAGATGGCGAGATGCAGGCTGAGTTCTATGGTCGGTCCGATGAGACTCTGTGGGACCGCTTCGTAGCGACCAGTACGAACGGCACCTTCCTCTTCTGTCGCAGCTACATGGACTACCATGCGGATCGTTTCGCGGACGCCTCCGTTGTGGTCCGAGATGCCAAGGGGCGGGTCTGCGCGCTGCTCCCGGCCAATCGGGACGGGGACCGCCTGGTCAGCCACGGTGGACTCACCTATGGAGGTTTCGTCGTCGACGGGAGCATGCGGGTTGCCACGATGTTGGAGGTCTTCGACGCGTCTCGCGGACTTCTGGTGGCGGAAGGGATCACGGAGTGGATCTACAAGCCGGTCCCGCACATCTATCACATCGAACCTTGTGAGGCGGACCTCTACGCTCTCTTCCGCTGTGATGCAGCGCTGATTCGCCGAGACGTAGGGGCATGTGCCTGCCCGGCTCAACTTGGCGAGTGGCCTGAGCGCGTAGCGTCGTCCTTGCGAAAGGCCGGGTCTGCAGGGCTGCACGTGACGGAGTCGAGGGACTTCCTCGAGTTCTGGCCGCTTCTGGAGGAGAACCTGGCCGCACGACACGGAGCGTGTCCAGTCCATTCGCTCCTTGAAATGGAACTGCTCGGCTCGCGATTTCCCCGCGAGATCCGACTGTTCGTCGTTCATCGCGCAGGCCGGATTGAGGCCGGAGCTGTCATCTACGAGACCAAGACCGTGGCGCATGTCCAGTACGCCGCGTCAACGGAGGAGGGTCGAAAGGCCGGTGCGCCGGCGCTTCTCGTTACCGAACTGATTCGGAAGCAGTTTGGACAGAAGAGATGGTTCGACTATGGCACCTCCGTCGAGATGGGCGGGCGCGTCATGAACGATGGTCTTCAGCGCTTCAAGGAGGGATTTGGCCTTCGCGGCGTCGTGGCTGACCACTACAGCGTGCCGCTCACCTGAGCCGTTGTCGGTGCGCCTGGAAGCGGGTATGCCACGCTTAGCGTGAACGGCGGCCCACGCGCTTCGCGCGGGAGTCCAGAGCGAGCCTCACTTCGCGATGACGCCACGTGCCTGCAGTCTTCCGATCGCACGGTCATAGAAGATCTGTGCTGCCCAGCCGACCACGAAGATGACGGGGATGGAGGCGACAAGGAGCACCACCTCTACGTGGACACCGATGCCTCTCCCCTCCGCAACGTAGGAGATGGTCCTGAAGAAGAGCCGATGACCCAGATAGGCCATGAATGAACCGTATGCAAGAGCCCAAACGACCCGGTGGGTCTGGGGGTGTCCCACGGGGAGGTGACGACAGTCGCGACAAGCCATCTCACCGCGAAAGCCTCGAGAGTCACAGCGGCCAGAATGAGGGGTGCTCCGTAGCGGTACGTCGCCACGTATGCAGTAGCTGACAGCACAACGAGCGCCAAGCCAAGGTGGACCTGGCGCGACCCCGAGAACTCGCCATCGGGCCTGCACAGGTACCAGCCGATGGCTACAACGGGCGCATACATGAACAGGCGACTGTCAGGCGAGGCAAACAGCAGCAGGGCGATGACGGCACCTGCCATCAGTGCAATCTGCACGATCGCCGATCGGCGCCGATGCTCAGGCCGTCGATCGCGAGCAGCACGGAGCACCTTCATCAGCGCGATTGCGGCGTATTACCAGATGACGATCTCCACGAACCACAGAGTGGGCGGCATCTGGCCCGTGGCCGGCCCAAGAACGAGGACGTTCTCGACGAGGCCTGCCGGTGATGGCAACCACAGACGCGCCGCAAGAAAAAGGAACAGCGCAACCACGAATGGCGGGTATACGCGCAAGATCCGTCTGCGGAGAAAGGCCGATGGGGCCTGCCGTGAGGGACCATCCAGGGACCGATGCGCAAGAAGGCCACTCAAAGCAAAGAGAGCGGACAGCGCCGCTCCGGTGATCAGGTCGTCCAGGATGGCAGAGGGTGTCGACGACTGAAAGAAGCCGCCAACGTAGTCATCCATGTGATGCACCATGACGATCTTGACGGCTACCATGCGGATCACATCGACAAGCGTGCTGCGGCCCATCCACGGCTGAAGGGATTGTGTGTCGGCCTTCACGACCGTAAGCTAGCATGTCGTCAAGAATCGCCCTTCCCGGGAGGTGAGGTGTCCTCTCGTCGGCGCCGTGCATCAGTAATCGCTCACGTGCGACAATCACGTCTCGGGACTTGTCGGTGTTGAGACTCCATCAGGCTGAGGGCGACACTCGCTGGTGTAGACTCACAGACTGCCTTGGCAAGGCCGATTTCGACGCCTACACAACGGAGAGGGGGAGATACGATGTCCTTGGCTGATGTCAGAGTTGTAGACCTGCCGCGGATACCGGATCCACGCGGGAACCTGACCTTCGTGGAGGGTGGGCGACACATACCGTTTGAGATCAGCAGGGTCTTCTACCTGTACGACGTGCCCGGAGGCGAGAGCCGTGCCGGACATGCGCTCAAGACGTGTCAGCAGTTCATCGTGGCCATGTCAGGAAGCTTTGACGTCTTCGTCGATGACGGGACCGACAATCGCCGGTTCCATCTGAACCGCTCCTACAACGGCCTGTACCTTCCCGCACTGATCTGGCGCGAACTGGACAACTTCTCCTCGGGCTCGGTCTGTGCCGCCTTTGCTTCGGAGCCATACGACGAAGCCGGATACTTCCGCGACTACCCGTCCTTCGTGCGCGCCATGAAGGGTCTCTCGCCGTGAGCATCCCCTTTCTCGACCTTCACGCCGCCTACGATGAGTTGAGTGCGGAGATGGACGAGGCGTACCACCGCGTGATGGATTCGGGATGGTACATTCTCGGGGAAGAGGTTGAGGCTTTCGAGCAGGAATGGGCGGCGTACTGCGGTGTCAGACACTGCGTTGGCGTCGGCAACGGGTTGGAGGCTCTGCAGCTAGCCCTGCTCGCGATGGGGATCGGCCGAGGAGACGAGGTGATCGTCCCATCGAACACGTACATCGCGACTTGGCTGGGCGTGAGCCTCTGCGGAGCGACGCCTGTCGCCGTTGAGCCCGATGTTGACACCATGAACATCGATGTTTCTCGTATCGAGGCGGCTATCACTTCGCGCACGCGTGTGATCATGCCTGTTCATCTCTACGGCCTGCCGGCAGACATGGATCCGATCGTGGAGCTGGCGTCGAAGCATCAGCTCAGGGTCGTGGAGGATGCTGCCCAAGCCCACGGCGCGAGGTACAAGGGGCGGCGCTGCGGAGGCCTCGGCGACGCCGCGGGCTTCTCCTTCTATCCAGGGAAGAACCTGGGAGCCATGGGCGACGCGGGAGCCGTGACCACCGATGACGCAGACCTTGCCGACCGCGTGCGGGTATTGCGCAACTACGGTTCGCGGCGCAAGTACGAGAATGAGGCGAGGGGTTTCAATTCACGTCTGGACCCACTTCAGGCGGCGTTCCTGCGCGTCAAGCTCCGACATCTTGACGAATGGAACCGGCGGCGCGCGGGTGTCGCAAGCGGCTATTTGGGGGAGCTCTCGAGCGCCGTGGGTGTGGTGCTGCCGACGGTGCCGGCGGCATGCGAGCCGGCCTGGCATCTCTTTGTCGTGCGCCACCCAGAGCGAGACAGGCTGCATGCCGCATTGGATGCGGCCGGGGTGGGCTCTCTCATCCATTACCCGGTCCCCCCGCACCTCTCGGCAGCGTACGCAGACCAGCGTCTAGCATTGGGATCTTTGCCGATCGCGGAGATGCTTGCCCGGAGAGTACTCAGTCTTCCCATTGGCCCGCATCTGGCACTTGAGCAGCAGGAGAAGACGCTTGATGAGCTGCGAGGAGCGTTGTGTGCGGTGTCCCGGGAGTCAGACGATTGACTGAGCCGCTCGTTACGGTCTACATGCCGTCATACAATCACGCGCGCTTTCTCCCCGCGGCTCTGGAGAGCGTCAGTCGGCAGACGTTCGGCGACTTCGAGTTCATTGTCGTCGACGATTGCTCTTCCGATGAGTCGGTCGCCATCATCGAGAGATGGCTCACCGAACAGCCCTTCCCGTGCACCTTTGTGAAGCACGCTGAGAACCGTGGGGTTTGTAGAACGCTCAACGAGATTCTCTCCAAGGCCCGCGGCAAGTACTGGGCAGGCGTTGCCTCCGACGACTCCTGGTCCCCGGAGTTCCTGGAACGTTTCGTGTGCAGGGTGGAGCAGCTGCCCGAAGACGTGGCCGTGCTCTACGGCGATGTCGAGGTCATCGATGACCAGGGTCGCGTCAGCCCCGAGCTCTATATTGGCAGGTTTCTGCAATCCGGCGCGCCTCCCGAGGGAAGGGTGTTCGACGACCTTTGGAAGCTCAACTTCGTCCCGGCCGCGGCGACCATGTGCCGGACAGACTGTCTGCGGGACGTGGGTGGATATGACGAGGGTCTCTGGTACGAAGACTGGGACTTGTGGCTGCGCCTTGCCGACAGATACTCGTTCGCGTTTCAGCCCGGGGTTCACGCGCAGCGTCGCATCGCGGGCACTTCAATGACAAGGACGCCGATTTGGAGCCGGCGCATGGCTGAGAGTCGGCGCCGCATCCGCCTTGGTTGGTTCGCCAAGCTGGCCGGAAGCCATGAAGCGCCAGAGGATACGCTCTATTGGCCCGACGGCGCAGAAGACCTGTATAGCATCGGTGACCCCAGGGCTGTGCGCTTTGCGAGCAGGAAGTGGCACTTTGAGAGATCCCTCCGGAGCCTCCTTCTCTTGTCCTGCATCCGCACGGGCTTGCCGTATTCTGGCTACGAGAGACTGCTCAAGTGGACGAGGACGCTCAGAGGCATCACGGAGGGTCGATGAAGATCTGTGCGGTGGGCGTCACGGCCGACAGGCTGGGGGAGGGCACAACCGGCGGCGCCGAGAACCAGGTGGCGTTGCTGCTTTCTCATCTTGCCTCTCGCGGCCACGAAGCGACTCTGGTCGTGCCCGGACTCGCCGATCCGCCTTCGACCCGGCGGGGTGTGCGCGTCTTGAGCGGCTGGGACAAAGAGTCCGGTGTCCGCGTCCTGCGGGCCTTCACCTACCGTTTGCCACACCTGCGTCAGGTGCTGCGGGAGGTGACCGCCGACGTCTACTACGCCCGCGGCTTCTCGCTATTTGCACCCTCGCTGGCGAGTGCGGCGCGCGGTGCCGGGGGCATTTCGCTTCTGGGCTTGGCCTCGGACGCTGATGTGCGTCGGCGGCGCGAGGCGCTGGGCAGCAGCCGCGACAGCCTCTACGAACGTCTTCTCAACGGCAGGGCGGCGTCCCTCTACTATCAGCGTCGAGGCCTGCGCCGGGCTACGCGGGTGATCGCCCAGACCGCCGGCCAGCTGGACGCATGCAAGCGACTGGGCCTTCCTGCCGTGCGCATCCCCAACATTGTGGAAGAGCCGCCGCCGCCGGTTGCCGGCGTGGACGACGGCGCCGACGTCATATGGGTGGGCTCGCTGAATCACTGGAAGGGGGTCGATGCGCTCGCCGGACTGGTCGCAGCGCTGCCCGAGGTGCGCTTCGAGGTGGTCGGACCGCGGCGCGACAACGTTGCCGTTGGCACCCTCGATCGTGCGTTGGATGCCGCCAACGTTCGCTACTTGGGCGAACTGCCGCACGCTGTGGCCTGGGGGCGGATGAGGACGGCCCGATTGCTCGTCAATACCTCGCCTCTCGAGGGCTTCCCCAACACCATGCTCGAGGCTTGGGCGGTGGGCACGCCGGTCGTCTCGCTGGCGGCCAACCCCGACGATCTGCTGGCCGTCGGCCGGTCGCTGAAGCCTTGCTCGGCGGCGCTGGGCCTCTGTGCCGGCGGGTCGGCTGCTGCATTGGTGGACATAGTCCGCACGATGCTGGACGACGCGGAGGTCCGCCGGGCGGCGGGGCTGCGGGCGATCGAGTACGTCCGGAGCGTCCACGACCCGTCGTCGGTGTGCGGTACTCTGGAGGAGCTGGTCGAAGGCGCGCGACGGCCGCTCGGCGACTGAGGGATCTGACCGTGCCGGACGAGAAGCGGGTGCCGGGCGTGGTACGCTCAGAGAATCGCAGCGGAAGAGTCGTGGCCAGCAATCGGGGTAGCGTTCGTATGTTCCTGGCCTGCGGTGCTGGCCGCCAGGTGTCGTGAGGCGCGGATAGGTATGGCCCTGCTCGTGGCGCTGGAGTCACGGCCGGTGACTGGTCCTGAGAGGATTGGAATGGGATGAAAGAGGTCCTGGACTCACTCTGCGGCAGCCTCGTCGCCAAGGGCGTCCATCCGCGTCTGCTGCCTGCCGCCGCTTACTTGGGCTTGAGTGCGGGCGCGGCAGAGCTTGCTCCCGCTCTCGCCAGACTCGAACTGAGCCTTCGGAGCCGGTCGCAGCCGTTCCTTGCGGGAGCCGCGGTAGAGAAATGGCGCAGGGAGGAGGCGGAGGTCCTCGACATCGGCCGCACTGGCTACCGGGTGCGCCTGAGCGAACTGGACCTCGAGGATGGGGTGCTGGCGGCGATCAGGGACACCTTGGCGCGCTCGCAGGCGTGCACGATCGGAGAGTTTGACCAGGATGGTCGTCTCCTCTCGGCATTCGGAGCTGTCGACGATCTCCCCGCCGTTGACGCTCAGGACTTCATGCCACGCCATCGGTTTCTCCTGGAACTGACCGTTGATTCCGAGGAGACGGTCGGGGTCAGAAAGTTTTACAGAGGTGACCAGACGGCCTTCGTCAGCGAGATGGCGGCGCTTCACGACCTGACCGCGGCTGGGTGCAACGTCCCAGCCATTCTGGCGATTGACTTCGAAAGCCCCGCCCTTACGGTGTCCTTCGTTCGTGGACAAGTCGTGCGTGAGGCTCTTGTCGTTCGCGGGGCCCGCCTCAGGGACGGGGACGCCGATCGCGAGGCGTCGTGGGCTGGATTCACACCATCGCAGGTGAGACTCCTACGCATCGCGGAGGGCCGGCGCCATCTTGGGGAGGTCGTCGGCGAGAGCTTCGTGGACGGTCTTCTTGAGCAGGTCAGGAAGATCCATGCGCGTGGCTACTTTCGCCTGGACATCAAGTACGGCAACGTGATCGTCGAGAGGTCCACCGGCGCCCCGTACCTTGTCGACTTCGAGTCGGCTTTCAAGCGCCGCAGCGGGGACGATATGGCAAGAACCTTCGGCGATGCGGACAACGATCAGGTCAATCTGCATTTCGGGCGCAGCGAGCTCACGCGGGGAAGACTCAAGAGCGCGATCCAGGCAGATACCGTGCCGACGTTCTCGCGTACCTACGCGCCCGTAAGCATAGGGGCGGGTCTGCGGATCGGCCAGGTCCTGCGTACCGATGCCGGGTACGGGCGCTGGCACTTCATTCTCAAGAAGAACCTCCCGGACTGGCATGGCAGGCGCATCCTGGATCTGGGTGCAAACAACGGAAGCTGTAGTCTGCAGATGCTGCGCGAAGGGGCACGACAGGCGGTCGCTCTGGAGCTTGACGGCGAGTTCATCGAACAAGGGCGCTTCTTGAAAGCAGCGTTCGAATGGGCGGACGGCAAGTCGTACGACTTTGCCTACGTGAACGCGGACATCGCGGACCTGCCATCCATGGACCTCGGCAGGTTTGACTTCGTGATGGCGCTTTGCTCGATCTACTACCTTGACGACGCGGTGATCGCGAACGTGGTCCGTCATGTCAGCACCATCAGCGATTGTCTGGTGCTCCAGTGCAATACGGCGAGCGACATCGGCAGGGCTTCCGAAGAGACCTACCGGAAAGCCTCCGTCGACTACGCTGCGAGAGTTCTGAGCGAAAACGGGTTCCCACGCATCCGCGTGGTCGCACCCAGGTGGTACAGTCGCCCGCTTGTCATGGGCTGGAGCAGTGGCGAACAAGGCACCATGGGGGGCCACGCGCGCAGCGGGCTGCCGGAGTAGTCGGCGACTGGCGACCAGTCCGACCACGGCTCTCGTACTCTCGCCCAGCTCCTCCCAGCCGGCCGGGCACGGTATACTCGGCGTCCATCGGGCACAGGCGCTGTGGGTGGCCACACGTTCCACACCGCGCCGATCTGACTCCTCCGCGCTCGGTCTTTGCGGGATCACCGGGATGCGGGGCAGGAGGCACGTGGCGTGAGAATACTCGTAGACACGGTAGGCCTTGGTCGCGGCGGGGCAGAACGGCAAACGGTCCAACTGGCATCCGGACTCATTGCACGAGGTCACGCGTGCGTTCTGGCGGTGAACAAATCTACTTTGTCGTATCAGGAAGAGCTGCAGAGCGGCCACGTGCCTGTCAGGATCCTCGGACGCGACGGACGATTCGACATTCGCGTTCTCGGCGACCTGCTTCGAATCGTCTCAGACTTCGCCCCGGACGTAGTTCTCTCCGTCGGTTTCTCCGCAACGCTGTGGGGGCGCCTGGCGGCCCAGATTCGCCACGTGCCGAGTGTCATGGCGGAGCACGGAACACCGGCTGCGTCCCCCAGGAAGGTCACGATCAGCAACCGCTTGCTGGGAAGTGGCACGGCTGCGATAGTCGCCTGTGCGAGGGAGCAGGTCGCTTCACTGGTGGCAGCCGGCAACCCACGGGATCGCCTGGTGGTCATATACAACGGCGTGAACACGTCAAGCTTCTACCGACATCGTGAGGAGGGCCTGGCATTTCGAGAGCGCTTTGGACTCCCCCAGGATGCCACGGTAGTGGGCCTCGTGGCCGGTCACCGTCGAGAGAAGCGACATGACCGGTTTCTGCGCCTGATCGAGGGGCTCGTTTCACGCAACGCCGATGGCGTTTGGGGCTGCATGGTCGGAGGGGGGTCGCTGTTCGAGCGGGATGAGGCAGCTGCGCTGCAAAGCCCGGCGGCACATCGGCTGAAGGTGGTCCCTGCGCAGACACAGATGCGAGCTGTCTACAGCGCGTTGGACGTTGTGGTTCTCGTCTCAGATTCGGAGACTTTCCCGTTGTGCTTTCTCGAGGCGCAAGCGTGCGGCTGCGCCGTCGCGGGAATGGATACGAATGGCGTGCGAAGCACGCTCGATCCGGGACGGAGCGGTGTCCTTGTGCCGGAAGGAGACACCGACTCCCTCATGCGCGAACTGGATGCGCTTGCAGTGTCGCCGCAGAAGCTGAGGGCGATGGGCGAACATGGTCGCCGCTGGGTAGAGAACCACCTGTCGCTCGACCGCATGGTGGACCAGTACGAGCAGCTCCTGGCCCGAGTGGCGCATGTGTAGGTTGAGGTCACTGCGGTCAGCGCGGCGTTGTCGGACGGCTCGAAGTGCTCGGGCTCAGCAAGCCATGTTGTGCAGGTCAACCGGCTCAGAGAGTACGTTGGGCGCTCACACTTGTGCTTGGCTTCCGGTGTTGTGCACCGAAGGCTCTGGAGAGCAACAGCTTTGTACATAGCGGCGACGGCGTTCGTTGCGGCATATGACGACCTCGTCGATCGGCACACCGGACGGGAGTGACCCGTGACTGAACTGAAGCAACCGAGTTGCAGGCATTGGGGCCGGGCTGACGCGGCCAAATCGAATCGGCTACTATGGCCTACCAATGGAGTTCTTGACGTCTGGAGAAGTGTCGAACCAGAGACCCGGGCCATTGGCGGTCCTCTAGAGTGATGCGCATCTACGTTGTCGCATCCCTCAAGGGTGGGTTGGCGCCGTTCACGCGACGGGACCTTGCGGGGCTGGCCCAAAAGGGGCACGACGTCTTCGTCTTGCCGACCAAGATCGCTTCAGACGCCGTGGTCCCGGCTGGGCTGCATCTCGCCTACAAGGGACGCCTGGCGCGTGTGGTATCGGCCCTGGTCGGTCTGTGCAGACTGCTGGGGGCCCACTCGGGGCGGTCACTGGTCCTTCGCGCGGTGAGTGCCGGCGAGCCGGGCTGCCTACTTCTCGCGTGTGCGTTTCACGCGACCCTGCCGCGTCCGGACGTGGTGTATGCGGTCTTCGGTGACCGCAAGCTCTTCACGGGCTACTTCCTGAGCCTGCTGTGGGACTCCCCGCTCGTGGTCACAGTCCACGCCTACGAACTCCACAGCAACCCCAACCCGGCGATGTTCGTGACTGCGCTCACCCACTGCCAGCGCGTGCTCACCGTCACCGAGTACAACCGTGACCTTCTCGTCGAGAAGTGGAAGGTCGCACCGGAGAAGGTCGAGGTCGTGCGCGTCAGCGTTGACACTGAGCTGTTCTCGCCGAAAGAACGCTTCGTCATCCTCATCGCGGGTTCCGTGGGCCACATCAAGGGCCATGCGACGCTGTTCGAGGCCGTCGGCCTGCTCCAGGACCGTGACATCGAGGTCTGGGTGCTCGGCGATGCAGCCGGGGCTCATCAGCAGGAGCCTCGCGCCCTGGCGCGCGCCTATGGTGTCGAGAGCCAGTGCGTGTTCCTCGGCTGGCAGTCCGAGGCCGCTGTCGCGGCGCTCATGCGACGAGCCGACGTGCTGTGCGCGCCATCGCGACGGGATCCCAGCGGGAATCTGGAGGGCTTCCCGACGGTCCTCGCCGAGGCGATGTATCTGGGGCTGCCCGTGATCACCACGCGGCATGCGGAGATCCCGGCCGTGGTGTCGGCCACAGTCGTGCCTGAGGACTCCCCTCGCGAACTGGCCGCGGCTGTCAGCCGCTACAAGTCCTCGCCGGCGGCCCGGGCGGAGGATGCGGCCAGGAACCAAGACATCGCGGCACGGCTCTTCGGAGGAGACGCCGTTGAGCGGTTGACCGCCGAGCTCGAGACTGTGTCGGCGGTCCGACGACAGGGAGAGGGCATTGGGCAGACTGACTAGAGCCGCCCGGAGCGGGGAGCGCCGGCTGTTGATGATCGTTCATAGCGACTACCCGGTGGAGGAGCCCAGGGTACGCCGCCAAGCGGAGGTCGCGCACCGGGCGGGCTGGGACGTGGACGTGCTCGCTCTTGCCTCGGCGGGGAGACCGAGGAAAGAGATCGTTGACGGCGTCAACGTGTACCGCAGCAGGGTTGCGCACACGCGGCGGATGTCTCGCTGGGGGCTACTATCAGAGTACGGGCGTTTTTGGCTGGACGCCGCGACGTATTGCTTGCACGCTCCCGCCTATCGGACCGTAGTGGTGGCCAACCCTCCGGATTTCCTCGTCTTCGCGACGCTGCCCCAGCGGCTGCGCGGTGCGATTGTCGTGCTCGACATCCACGACCTGATGACCGACCTGTTTGCGGTGCGTCTCGACAAGACGATGGATTCGCCGGAGATGCGCCTTCTAGCTTGGCTGGAGCGGGCATCGTCGAGCTATGCGGATCGGCTCATGACGGTCCATGAGCCGTACGGACGGGAAGTGAACCGGCGCACCCGAGGCTCTCGGCGCGTGGCGATCGTCATGAACAGCGCCGACTCCCGGCTGTTCCGTCGGCGGGAGGCCGCGCCGGGAGGGCCGCCGGTGATCTGCTATCACGGGAGCATCTTCGAGCGGTACGGCGTCTTCGATGTGCTGCAGGCGTTCGCCCGGGTCTCCGCACGGTTCCCGGATGCACAGTTGTGGATGCTGGGCGGGGGTGACGCGCGCGCCGCGGTCGAGGACGAGGCAAGGCGGCTTGGCATCGCTGGACGGTGCCGCTTCAGTGACGGTTTCATCGCAGCCGAGGAGATCGCAGAGCTGCTGCCCAGGGTCCACATCGGGGTCATCCCCAACCGGCCCAACGTGCTGAACCGCTACGCGCTGTCGACCAAGCTCTTCGAGTACGTAGCTGTCGGGGTCCCCGTGATCTGCGTCCGGCTGGAGACGCTCGCCGCGCACTTCTCGGAGGACGAGCTGCTCTTCTACGAGCCCGCCTCCGTGACAGATCTCGCCGAGAAGCTCGGCCTCGCCCTCGAGAACCCCGACGACATGGCCGCGCGGTCCCGGAGAGCCGGTGAGCGCTATGCTCGCTCGTACAGCTGGCAGCACAACGGCGAGGTCTTCCTTCAGGAGATCGACACGTGAGTGCGGCCTTGGAGGCCGTCCACCGGCCCCTGGTGGTGCACGTCGTCGGCACGCGTCCGAATTTCGTCAAGGCAGCGTCCGTCTTGGAGGCGCTCGCACGATGGAATGGGGGTGTCGCGCGACTGGGCGGTGGGCGCGGTCCTCTCACATTCGGGCAGCTCCTGATCCATACCGGCCAGCACTATGACGCCGCCATGAGCGCCGTCTTCTTTGACGAACTGGGTTTGCCCAAGCCGGACGTCTCGCTGGGCGTGGGCTCGGGAAGTCACGCCTCCCAGACGGCGGCGCTTCTGGTTGCCCTCGAACCCGTGCTGCGCGACAACGACCCCTCTGTGGTGCTTGTGTACGGCGACGTGAACTCGACGTTGGCGGCTGCCCTGTGCGCCAGCAAGCTCGGGCAACGCGTCGCGCACGTGGAGGCTGGGCTGCGCAGCCACGACAGGGCGATGCCGGAGGAGATCAACCGCGTCCTCACAGACCATCTTGCCGACCTCCTGTTCACCACATCGACGCGAGCTGACGAGAATCTGCTCGCTGAGGGGATTCCGCCGGCAAAGATCCGCTGCGTAGGTAACGTGATGATCGACACCTTGGGCCGGCACCTTCCTCTGGCGACGCACCGCCACGCTGCTGCGCGCTTCGGGCTCTCCGAGCGCCGCTACGCCGTGGCGACGCTTCATCGGCCGTCGAACGTGGACGATCCGGAGCAGCTTGTCGGCTTGATGGACGGGCTCGCTTCTCTCGCCCGGGAGTTCCCGGTCGTCTTCCCGGTGCACGTCAGAACGCGCTCTGCGCTCCGCATGGCCGGGTTTGACGAAGGTTCCCTGAGTGGCTCAGATCTGAAACTGATCGAGCCCCTTGGCTACCTGGATTTCCTATCGCTTCTTAAGGACGCACGCCTCATCCTCACCGACTCGGGCGGGGTGCAGGCCGAGGCGGCGGCTCTTGGCGTAGCATGCGTAACCGCGCGCACGACGACGGAATGGACCGAGACGCTCGAGGGAGCGGGCAATCGACTGGTCGACCCGTACGATCATCGGGCTCTTGTGTGCGCGGCACACGCCGCATACCAGGCCTCCCGACCCGGCGGACGGTCGGTGCCTCGGCCTCCCCTTTGGGACGGTCACGCGGCGGATCGCCTGGCAGAAGCCCTCGCCGAGTGGATCGCTCGGGCATAAGCCTCCCCAGTTCGCCACCGTCGCTCTTCTCGGCTTCGGCCGCGCTCGGCGACCCCCGCGACCACGAGGAGCGCCCGTGAAGCTGGTCGACTCCTGCGGGTGGCTCGAGGTGCTCACCGCGACTCCGCTGGGCGAGGCCTACCCGCCGGCGTTCAAGAGGTACGGCGAACTCATCGTGCCTAGCGTGTGTGTGCTCGAGGTCGCACGGCGGCTGCTCGACGACGTCGACGACACGGAGGCGACGGAGGCCGTCGCCATAATGGGGCAGGCTCGCGTCGCGCCGCTCGACCTCGCGCTGGCCCTTGACGCCGCGCGCATCGGCCAGGCCTGCCGGCTGCCGTTCCCCGACAACGCTGTGCTCGCGCTTGCGCTTCGGTACGGCGTCGAGCTCTGGACGCACGACGAGCACCTCCGCGATCTGCCCGGGATCCACTTCATCGAGGCGCCGGGCCTGTGAACGTCACACAGCGCCGGCGGTAGACGTCTGCCTCGCTTACTGCACTGCTCGATGCAGGCACCTTGGCAACATGGCCATACTCAGCGGGAGATGAACGTGGCGCTCACCATCAAGAACGCGGAAGTCGAGCGCCCGACGAGGGGTATCGACCCGCAGGCGGGGGTGGCCGAGGCTGCCGTTGTCCTTCAGGCCAGGCTCGGCCTTTGTGGGCTGACCTGCGTGGGTTTCTCGTCAAGCTCTCCGGCCCGCCGCTCCTGTGCGTCGGCAGCGACTTCCCGCAGACCGACCTCACGCTGGTGCCGCCGCCTGCGTAGCGTCCGTGGCACACTGGGTCGATCGAAGCGTGAGGCAGCGCCTTGGTCGGCTACACGGTCACCGCCGAGCAGCGGAGCACCGACACGGGCGCTAACACCGTCGGCTTGAGCAGTTCGACACCCGCGTTCGCCGGCCCGACGAGGTCGCGGCGGTGCTGCGCACCAACCTCGAGTTCATGGCCGTCGCCGCCCCGGGAGTGGGGGAGGGCGTTGTTAGCGCCAGCGGCCGGGTGCGGCATCGCTGCGCTTTACTCGTCTTCGATCTTGTATATAGTTGACCCAGTGATTACTCGGGGGGCCGCCCGAAGGCGCAATGGGCCGGTCGGTTCCCTTTGAAAGAGGGGCAAGTCTGGGTTCTTCCCCAGAGACGGCCCATGCGGCGGGAGGTCGCGTGATCCACGTTCCGTTCGTCGACCTGCGCGCCCAGTCGCGCGAGTTGCACGACGAGTTGCACGAGGTCTTCGAGTCGGTGACCTCGCGCGCCGCCTACACAATGGGGCCAGAGCTCGGCGAGTTCGAGGCCGCCTTCGCCTCTTTCTGCGGCGCCGGGTTTTGCGCCGGCGTGAGCTCAGGCACAGACGCCGTGCGCCTCGCCTTGCAGGCTGCCGGCGTAGGCCCTGGCGACGAGGTCATCGTGCCGGTGAACACGTTCATGGCCAGCGCCGAGGCGGTGAGCCACTGCGGCGCCACGCCGGCGTTCGTAGACTGCCTGGCGGGCACCGCCAACCTCGACCCGTCGCTGCTCGAAGGCGCCATCACCCCACGCACGAAGGCCATCCTGCCGGTGCACCTCTACGGCCAGCCGGCCGACATAGATGCCATCGGCGGGGTGGCGGCGCGCCACGGCCTGGCCGTCGTCGAAGACGCCTGCCAGGCTCACGGCGCCGTCTACAAGGGGCGGCCCTGCGGCTCGCTGGGCGTCACCGCCGCTTTCAGCTTCTACCCGGGCAAGAACCTCGGGGCGCTGGGCGACGGCGGGGCGGTCGTCACCAGCGACGTTGCCGGCGACCGCATGGTGCGGCTACTCCGCAACCATGGCGAGGAGACCAAGTCGGTGCACGAGGCCATCGGCTACTGCAACCGCTTGCACAACCTGCAGGCCGGCTTCTTGCTGACCAAGCTCACGCACCTCAAAGAGTGGAACAACGCTCGACGCGCCGCCGCGTTGCGGTATGATGAGCTTCTCACCGCAGTGAGCGGCGCCACGCCGCTCGAGTGCCGCGGTGACGTGCAGCACGTGTACCACCTCTACGTGGTGCAGGTGGAGGGCCGAGACGCCGTACGGGGGCAATTGGGAGCCGAGGGCGTGCAGACCGGTATCCACTACCCAGTGCCGCTGCACCTGCAGCCGGCCTACAAGCACCTCGGCTACGGCCCCGGGGACTTCCCGGTGGCCGAGGCCATGGCCGCGCGCATCCTCAGCCTGCCGATGTTCCCGGGCATCACGCCGCAGCAGCAGGAGTACGTCGCCGAGCAGCTCGCGGCGGCCATCGCGGGAGGCGCCGCCGCATGAGCCTGCGCTCGCGCCTCTGCTGCTGGTCGCTGGCCGCCGACGTCGGGCTCGCGATCGCGAGCTACGAGATCGCGCTCGTCGTCTTCGGCTGGTTCCACCACTACCAGCTGACCCTGGCCACCGACACCTTCGACTGGTGCCTGCCGCTCGCCTTGGTCGCCATCGTCGGCGTCTTCACGTGGCTGGGCCTCTACAAACTCGAGGCCTACGCCTCGCGGCCCCTGCACCTGATGACGCTCGCCAAGGGCTCGCTGGTTGCCCTGGTCATCACCGCCTTCTTCGCCTTCTCCTTCAAGGCGCCGATCGTCAGCGATTCGCGGCTCACCGTGTTCACGACCTTCGCCGTCTTCCTCGTGCTGGCCGCCGCGGTGCGCATCGGCCTGCTCGACGGCCTCTACGTCGCCGACGCCCGCCGCCGCCGCGGCGGCACCCT
>Ga0209539_1000444_pt1 | contig 23807 bp, 25 predicted proteins | sample BarGraNGADG00312_2_FD_184499 | JGI IMG/M metagenome (GOLD analysis project Ga0209539, IMG submission 184499) | Arctic peat soil microbial communities from Barrow, Alaska - Barrow Graham LP Ref core NGADG0011-312 (SPAdes) (version 2) | ecosystem: Environmental > Terrestrial > Soil > Wetlands >...
ATACGAGGACGAAAACGCTTGCGACCGATCGATGACGAATACCCACGCATAGCGCGCTCGGCGGCGATAGGCTGACGGCGGCGGGGCCCGTAGCTCAGTTGGTTAGAGCAGCGGACTCATAATCCGACGGTCGCTGGTTCGAATCCAGCCGGGCCCATCTCGCTTTCTCGGCCGGCGGCTCCATACGGCCGCGGAGCCCGGTGTCGTGAGCCGCGCCCGCCATGTCGGTCGCGGCGGCCGTTACAAACTCCGATGGCCGGCGATTTCGCATACGAACCGCCACCTTGGCCGGCGCGTACAGGTTTGCTGGTTTCCATATCGGGCGATCGTTAATAGGATCAGCGCATGCGCCGCAAGTGGCTACAGCTCGTTCTCCTCACCGTCTTCGTGCTCGCGTTCGCGGCCGCTTGCGGTAGTTCCGGCACGAAAAACTCGGCTACCGGCAACGCGTCGCCCGCAGCGCTTCCCTTCAAGGCGACCTTTTCCGCCCCCAGCCACCACCCGGTGGTGAAAAAGAACTGGCCGATCACGATTACCGTCACCGACCTTTCCGGAAAGCCGATCGCGGCGACGTTGCAGATGAATGTGCTCTTCAGCGGCGCGCGGGTCGGCCGGATCGACAATGGCAAGATTTACCACTTCGTAGGCCGCCACCATGAGAACGTCACCTGGCCGAAGACGTCGGTCGGCTATCCGCTCACGCTACAAGCGGTGGTCAAGGCCAAGGGAAAGACGAAGACGCTTCTCTGGGCCGTCTCGGTCTTGAAGTAGAGCGCCGGCCCGAGCTGTACAGCCTCTGCCGGCGTGAGACAATCACCTAACCGGCGGTCTAGATCGGTTAGCCGATCTGCCGCGCTTGGTAATCGAATACCGGAACGATCGCGTAGGCCAGCCGAGCGATTCGAGAGGACAGTGAGCGCGAACAACGGACATGGTGTAGCGGTCACCGTCGAGCACGTCCGCAAGAGCTTCGAGGGCGGGCTCATTCGCTCGCTCGAGGACGTGACCCTGCAGATCGAGCCGGGCGAGTTCGTCTCGCTGATGGGTCCTTCGGGTAGCGGGAAGAGCACGCTGCTCAACCTGATCGGTGCGCTCGACAAGCCCGATTCGGGCTCGATCCGTGTCGGCGCGCAGCAAATCGAGAGCCTACGGAACCCCTCGGAGTACAGAGCCGGAGTCATTGGCTTCGTCTTTCAGCTCTCCAACTTGATCCCGACCCTGAGCGCGCTGGAGAACGTTCAGCTGCCGATGCTCGGACGTCATCACTCGCGTAAGGAGCGAGAGGCGCGCGCCCAGAAACTGCTCGAAGAGGTCGGGCTGTCGCATCGCCTCGACGCCAACCCGGGGACGCTCTCCGGTGGCGAGCGCGCGCGGGTCGCAATCGCGCGTGCGCTCGCAAACCGGCCCTGCCTACTGCTCGCCGACGAGCCAACCGGAGCGCTCGACTCGGTCACCGGCGAGCGGATCATGCTGCTTCTACAACGGCTGCGCGAGCAGTATCAGATGACCACGCTCGTCGTCACCAACGACGTCGCCGTCGCCGCCACGGCCGACCGCGCCTACCGCATGCGCGACGGACGCGTGGAGCCGCTCGACGAACCGCCTACTCGCGGCGCAGAGCCTCGACCGGAGCAAGCCTGACCGCGCGCAGTACCGGGTAGATCGCGCCAAGAAGTCCTACCCCGAGCGAGAAGGCAAGCCCCCAGGCGAAGACGCCGGCGGTGAAATCGGGCTTGACGAAGGTCGAGATCAGGCCATAGCTCGTGAAGAGACGCGCGGCCAGCACCCCGACTCCCAGCCCGATGCCGAGAGCAAGCAGGCAGATCCCCATCGCTTCGCTCACGATCAGGGCTGCGATGCGATAAGCCGGCCAGCCGATTGCGCGCAGAATGCCGATCTCTCGCGTGCGCTCGGAGACCGACATCGCCATCGTGTTCATGACGCCGATGCCGCCGACTATCAGCGCGAGTAGCGAGAAGATCCAGCCGGCGCTGACCAGAAGCCGGCTCTGGGTATCAACCTTGACGGCCTGGCCGGGCTCGGCCACCGGCAATACGCCCTGGATCGTGCTCGCGATCTCCTTGGCCACCTCGCTCGACGGCCGCCCGGGCGTCACAGTGATCGCGATGGTCGTCACCTCGCCCGGATGGTTGCTCAGCTTCTGCAGCTCGGAGAGCCGCATCACGGCTCCGCTGTCTTCGGACGGGTCGCCCGTGTGGTAGACGCCGACGACGCGGAACCCGCGCGTGATCGAGCGGAAGACAGGTGCTCCGCGAAACCCCTTTATTTGCAGCGTGTCGCCGAGCTTCGCGTGCAAGGAGCTGAGCGCCCCGTCGCCAACGACGATCTCGCCTTGCCCGGGGCGATTTCCATCCACGAGCACGAGCCGCTGCCAGGGGAACTGGCCCGGCTGCATCCCGAGGATGAGGAAGGAGGTCTGCTTGTCAACCGTGGTGACGTACAGCTCGATGCCGGCCACCTGTTGTACGCCCGGCTCCTTCCTGATCCGAGGCTCCAGCGACTGGGGCAAGAGCGATTTGGTCAGATCGGTCGTGCCCGATTGGAAGAGCCCGAAATCGGCCCGACCCAGATGAATGAGCTGGTTGGCGGTATTGGCGACTCCGTTGGTGATCGAGAGCAGCGCCACTATCAGGCCGACGCCGATCGATACTCCGGCCGCCGTGAGAGCCGTGCGCATCGGGCGACGCAGCAGGTTCTTCCGAATCAGCTTCGCCCAGGTCACGCACGCATCTTTCCCCTTTGCCGGTTTCCTCGCAACCGAGCCAAACCGCCCACGCGTCGGAACGACTCGGGAGCCGAGGCCCGAGCGGCTTTCGAGGAGGTACTAGATCAAGCCGCAGGAGCGAGCAGTGTTCGGCCAGGGATAGAAGCCTCTACCGCTCTTGAAGGCGCGTTCCGCCACCCACATCTGCTCGTACGGGCCCCAGTGATTGGCCGTCCCCTTGACGCTAAGCAGATATCCACCGTAGGAGCGCTGGAAGGAAAGATTCATCTGGAGGCCTCCGTAGTAGCCGTTGCCGGTTTGAGCGTTCCAGGCGCCCTCGCCGCGATGAATGCACAACCATTGAGACCTGTGAGGCACGCCACGTGCCAACCGCTGGACGCGAGTGACCCGCTTCTGCCAGAGCGTGAGAACCCAGCGACGGTACTTCGTGCTGGACACCGCGAGGGCTTTGTGGCGCGCGGGCGTCCTTGACACGCCCATAACGTTTTGCCAGTGCCAAGTTGTGGTCCTCAACTGCCGGATTACCCGGAACTCGGACGTTCGCTTGTTGCTGGCGCCGGCTGTTGCCGGAGCAAGTAGAACTACGATCACGAGCGCGAAAACAAGAATGCGCAAAGCGCCTGTTCGAATCACGAGCAACTACTCCTTACGCGACAACGACGACCGATGACGCCCGGGAGAATTCAGTCGGGCCGCCTCGGCCTGACGTCGCCGAAGCGACATCAGCCTCGTAAGGCTAGCAAAAGCACACAATGCGCAAGCACCCCATAGCGAACATGTACTACTGGCTACATATGACAACCTTCAAGCACGAAACGCCGGGGGAAAAGCGTCTCCCCCGGATGCGCGCGATTACTCCTATCGAGCGATGCGCGGTTCCCCCAGCCTGACGACACTAGAAGTAGCCCCAACCTGCGGAATCATGCAACTGCGACTAGGCGACACGATCTCTACGGAACGTCTGGCTTCTTTCCTGGAAAGCCTCGGCCAGGCAACGATTGTCTCCGGTCCAAACGAGATCGACTTTCTCGCCCCCGACAGCGGCAAGGCTGGTGACATGGCGCGGCGAGAGATCGCCATCTACCTGCGCGTCTGGAGCGTTTTGTATCCCGACGCCGAGGTCTCGCTGGTCGGCGAAGGCGCCGGAGAACTGGCCGAGGCGCAAGCCGTAAGCGCTAGCTAGCCGCGCCCGTCCTGCTACTAGAGAGGCTTACCCCCGCTCTCTTCCGTTTGGGCACAAAAAATGCGTCGAGCCGGTGACGCTTTCGTCCCCTCTTCCCAGGAACCTCGGTCCCGCCGTTTCCGGCGCTTCCGCTGCCCCTTGGATGAGGCTCAACCTACTCGCGTTCCGTGCTCGACGCTCGATGATCTTCCCACGCGCAGTCGCCAACTTCAATACGGGAAAATACGTATTTCGCGTCGCTTGGCAGATAGGCGGGGCGCCCGTGCCGCACAGTCTCGTTCGAGCCCGTCGTGGCGGCTCCCAGAGCGCGCTCTGAAAGCGATGGGCACGCCCTTGACAACTCCTCGGCGGCGGCGGAAGAGCCCGTTAGCGCAGCACGATCAGTGCTTGTTCCGGTGTCCGCCGCCGTGCCCAGCCATGCCGAGCAGGAAGACGACGAGCACCAGCACGGCCCACCAGGCGATGCTCAGGGTGCCGTTGTTCCAGCTGAGGACGTCCCACATGACGGGGAGTCTAGTACTCGAGTCCGCCCCACTCAGGCGAACCTGAGCACGACGAGCGCGATGGCGAGCGCCACGACCGAAGCACTGAGAGCCCGCAGCGCCGCCTCGGGAGCGGCCAGCAGCGTGCGCTCGTCGATCTCTTCGATGCTGCCGTCGTTGTAGACAAGCGAGCCGGAGATCTCGCTCACGCGACGGCGTACGACGCGCACCTGAGTCGAGAGCCGGCGCTGGGCAGCGGAAAGGAGGGCGGCGAAGAGCGCCGCCAGGAGCGCCTCGGCACGCAGCGTTCCACTGGCGCCGACGTAGGCGGTAAGCACGGGAAAGGCGCCCCAGGCGAGCGCGAACCAGAGATCGCCGTGTAAACGACCGCCGACCAGCTCGAGCGTGTAGGCGACGGCGATGAAGGCGCCGAAGACGACGAAGGGCACCAGCCAGAGTGTCCAGGCAATCGCCGCGCCGACCCCGATTGCCGTCGCGGCACCGATCGAGACGGTCGCAACCGCGATCAAAACCCAGGCCGGGATTCGTGTTGCCAGTGGCCGCCCGTTCAGCTCGTCGAGCGAGTGAGCGCCCACACCCATGGCGAGGAAAAAGGCGAGTAGGCCCCAGACGAGCCGATGCGCCTGCAGTCCAGGAACGAGCGAAGCGCCGATGGCCACATAGGAGAGATGCCAGAGCGTGTACGGGGGATGCAGAAGCGTCACGTAGTCTCGCCACCCACCCGAATCGAGCGCGTAGAAGGCCGGGCGGGTGCGGACCGTCATCTCCGCCGCCCCCAGACGACGATCCCGCCGCCGAGTGAGAGTCTCTGATAGCGCAGCTCCTCGATCCCGGCCGCAAGCCAGCAGTCGAGGACTCGTTCCAACCCGCCGCCCGAATAGAGCTCGCGGATGCTTGGGCCGAGGAAGCGTCCCACCTCTTTCCAGCCTTCCGAGACCAGCGCTCCGGCTGCGGGAAGGCCAAGCCGTACATACAGCTCCCAGGCGGCGCGCGGAAGCGGGCGCGGTGGAACGCCGAACTCGAGCGACGCAACAACGCCGCCCGGCCGAACGACCCGTGCCAGCTCGCGCATGGTCGCAGCCGGATCGGCGACGTATCGGAGCAAATAGGTGAAGCTGAGCGCAGCGAAGGAACCGTCTGCGAAGGGCAGATCCTCGGCGCGGCCTTCGAGCAACTCGATTCGATCGCCAAGACCGGCCCGATCTATCCTCTCGCGCGCGTGCGCGAGCATCTCGGGACTCTGATCGAGCCCGACGACGTGCGCCTCGGTGCGCCTGGCGATCTCGATCGCTACGGCACCCGTGCCCGTGGCCACGTCGAGCACCGTGTCGCCAGGGCCGGCCTCGATGCGCGAGACGAGGAAACGGCGCCAACGGGGGTCCTGGCCGAGCGAAAGCAGGCGGGCGTAGCGATCGTAGGTCGGCGCGATCGGCGCGAAGAGAACCTTCGCTACGTCGGTCGGCGGCGACACCCCTTCCACCGGGCCAGTCTACCCCGGCTCAAGTGGTTGTGAACCCCGCCGCTTTAGCCTGACCTTAACGACAGCTAGTTCGCGCTTAACCCGACGATCGCGATCATGGAGGCATGAACGGAAACCAAGGCCTATTTGGCCAGATGATGAGACACGGAGCCTTCGGAGACCCGTCGCACATGCACGATGCGGGAACGAGTTCGGTCGAATGGTCGATTCTCGGAATCGTTATCGCGATTCTGCTTGTCGTCCTCTTGCTGCTCGCCGATCGCTGCCGGCACCGGCGCCTTCATCGTCGGCACGGCTGGGATCATCACGGCGCTTCCGACGAGCCGCTGGCGATCGTGCGAACGCGCTACGCGCGCGGCGAGATGACGCGAGAGGAGTACCTGCAGTCGCTGGACGATCTCGGCGCTCCGCCGGGAGAGAAAGAGACCACGCCCGAGACCGCGGCGGCGGAGACCAAGCCGCGCCGGCGGCGCAGCCGCGGCTAAGAGCCGTCGGCCAGCGTCGCGAGAGGAAACGGCACCGGGTTCCATGCGCGGCGCATGGGGCCCGGTACCGTTCTCTCACAGAGCTCGTTTCGATTGACGACCCGCCGATCGCGGTCAGGCGGTGGAGTGCTTCAGTTGAAACGAGCTCTTAGGCTGCCAGCGAATGATCGGGCCGGAGTGCGGGCGCGAACTGGAGCACGTCGATGATGCGCGAGCTGGTGAGCGGCAGCTCCGCGAAATCCTCTTCGGTCAGGATGACCACCTCGCCGCTCGGAAGCTCGTAGCCCTTGGCGATATCGGAGTAGGGAACCTCCTCGCCGTCGATCGAGCAGACGCGGCGAATGCGAACGCGCCGGCCGTCGGCGGCATGAACCTGGTGGAAGGCGACGTCTTTCTCCTCCGTCGCCGAATAGAGCTTGACCAGGATCGTGACGAGCCCGAAGGAGATGGCGCCGTTCCAGATACTCCTCATCTTTATCTCCCCGTCTGTCAGGGGGCCGGAAACCTCAGACGGCTCCCAGCGCGGTGAAGAAGTACAGCCGCGACTACAATCTTCAACATGCGAAGCCTCTGATTCCTGACCGGTTCCATTTCTTTCTTTCCTACTTCCGGAGGATCAGATGTCTGCTCGTACCGAACCAAACCCGTACGACCTGAGCGGGCGTAGCGCGCTCGTCACCGGCGCCAACATGGGGATCGGCGCGGCCACGGCCGTCTTGCTCGCACGCCGCGGCGCCGCCGTTTTCGTCACCTACCTGTCGACGCACCTTCCCGAAGACGATTCGACCTTCCCGCCCGCGTACCGTGAAGCGCGCTTGCGCGACGGCTTGCAGGTAGTGGAGCACATACGCGCCGAAGGCGGCCGGGCCGAAACGCTCGAAGCCGACCTCACAACCGAGACGACGCCTACGCTCCTCTTCGACCGGGCCGAACGCGAGCTCGGCGGAGTCGAAATCCTCGTTCTGAACGCGACCGGCTGGCAGCGTCCGGACAGTTTCTCGGACGGAACGAAGGACACGGTCGGACGAACGCTCTATCCCGTCACGGCCGAGACGCTCAAGGCGCAGCTCGGCGTCGATGCCGAGGCGAGCGCTCTCCTGATCGCCGAGTTCGCGCGTCGCCACAAAAAGCGCGGGGCCGGCTGGGGCCGCATCGTCTCGCTCACTTCGGGTGGGCGTGACGGCTTTCCAGGCGAGGTTTCCTACGGCGCGGCCAAGGCCGCGCTGGAGAGCCTCACCCTCTCTGCCGCCTGGGAACTGGGCGAGCAGGGAGTGACCGCCAACCTGGTTCATCCTCCGGTCACAGATACGGGCTGGCTGACACCCGAGGTGGAGCGCGAGGCGATTGCGAACAGTCCGCTTCGTCACTACGCGCAACCCGAGGACGTGGCCGAGGTGATCGCCTATCTATGCTCGCCGGCGGCGAGCTTCATCACCGCTAACCGGATTCAGATGCGCTGAGAGCGAGGAGCGCCTCGACTCAATCTACGGGCACTTCTCTCTTCGCCCGCCACCGAGCCACCCACCCGCGGGGTCATTTGACGATACCGTCCCGAGCGGGCGGAAGACGCACCCTGGCGTGCCGTTTCTGTGCCGAGGCCGAAACGCTCGGCTACAGCTTGTAGCCGATCTTGCGCAGCAGATCGTGGCGCGCGACGACATCCTCGTCGGTCTCGACGCCGCGCGGGCTCTCTCCATCCACCACGCCGACGATGCCGCGACCGCGCTCGGTTTGGGCGACGATGACCTCGACCTGGTTGGCCGTGGCGCAGAAGATGCGGCAGACCTCGGGCACCTGCTTGAGCTGGTTCAAGACGTTGACCGGGAAGCCCTCGCGCAAGAAGACAATGAACGAGTGGCCGGCCCCGATCGCGGTTGCATTCTCTACCGCGAGCGAGATCAGATCCTCTTCGTTACCGGCACGGCGCACGAGGCACGGCCCCGAGGCTTCGCAGAAGGCGATACCGAAACGCAGGTACGGCGAGCTGCCGACGAGCGCCTCGTAGACGTCGTCGATGGTCTTGATGAAATGCGACTGGCCGAGGATCACGTTCACGTCCTCGGGCTTCACGATCTCGACGGTTAGGAACTTCATGGGCAACCTCCTGCGAGGATTCTCCGTTCCGAGAGCCGGGGATTCAAGGCCGCGATCATTATCATCGGCTTCCGGCGTAACTGCCGCTCGAGACAATGCAAAGGAACGAGCTCATCGACTGGCCGACGCTCTGCGTCTTCGGCGACTCAATCGCCGTCGGCTCCGACGACCGCGAGGCGGGCGGTTGGGTCACACGGCTGAGACTCGATCTGAACGCGCGCGGGAAGATTTCGGTTTACAACCTCGGCGTCGACGGCGACCGCACGGGGCAGCTGCTGCGCCGGCTCGCGAGCGAGGCGGCGGCGCGTAACGCGAGCGTGATCGTGATCGCGATCGGGGCCAACGATCTGGGCTGGCACGGTAGCGAGGGAACCGACGGCGCGCTGTTCCGCGAGCGTTACGACGGCATTCTCTCGGAGGCTGAGCGATTCACGCCGCGGATTCTCGTGCTCGGGCTGCTCAACGTCGACGAGGGAAACGAGTCGCACGGCGTCCGAAACGAGCAGGGAATCACCTTCAACGGCATCGTCGAGGAGCTGGCCCGCAAGCACGGGGCCGAGTTTCGAAGCCTGTTCGGGACGCTCGCGCCAAAGGACTTCGTTGACGGTTTGCATCCAAACGCCTCCGGCCACGCCAAGCTGGCGCCACTAATCGGGCGCGAGCTCGAACGGCTGGGCTGGGACGAATAGAGCCCTCAGCTCGAGCCGACCGCTTAGCTGAGCCGATACAGACAATCGGCGAGAGGGCTCTCCGGGCTGCGGCCCCCAGAGAGCCTCCCGCACATCAGTAGGCGGCCGGACCCGCGCTTGCCGGCACACCCTGCGCCCTTGTTATCGCCCGCGTACCGGCTTCGAAACGCGCCCCCGGCTCGATAACCTCATGGTGTGATGAAACGCCCACTCTGCATCACCCTCCTCTTCGTGGTGCCGGCCGCGTCTTTCGTCGCCGGCGCCGCGGCCAGGCCGGCTGCCTTCCGCGGAACGATCTCGCCGCTCACGCCGGCGCTGCGCGCCCAGATGACCGGGGTCTCCTGGCACAGCGGCTGTCCGATGCCACTTCGCAATCTGCGCCTGCTCACGCTCGGCTACCGCGGCTTCGACGGCCGTTCCCACACGGGCCGCCTGGTCGTCAACCGCAGCGTGGCGGCGCGGACCGTCGCCGTCTTCCGAAGGCTCTACCGGGCCGGCTTCCCGATCCGGCGCATGCGGCTCATCGACGTCTACGGCGGTAGTGACTTTCGCTCGATCGAGGCCGACAACTCCTCGGCCTTCAACTGCCGCCGCGCCACCGGCTCGTCGAGCTGGTCGAACCACGCCTACGGCCTGGCGATCGACATCAATCCGATCGAGAACCCCTACGTGACGGCGAGCGGCTCGGTGGCGCACCGGGCCAGCCGCCCCTACCTGAACCGCTCACGAATCAGGCCGGGGATGGCATATCCGAGCGGAGCGCTCGTTCGCGCCTTCCGCTCGGCCGGCTGGGGCTGGGGCGGCTACTGGAGCGGCACGAAGGACTACCAGCACTTCTCGGCCAACGGTCGCTAGAGGCGCTAGCCGTCGTACTCCCGGTAGTTGACGCTGAGCTCGAGCGAGCCGTCACAGGCCTTCACTTCGAGCTGCGCACGGCCCCGGCTGTACGTGACCTCGCAGTTGTTTCCCGGTACAGGCCCGGCGCTCCAGCCGCCAAGGTGCTGAGCGTAGTAGGCCAGCACGAGATCGGGCCTGGTGCCCAGAAGCAGCGTGTAGGTGTGAGTCGTCCGGTAGCCCCGGAACGGGCCGCCGCCCGCCGTCTTGGTCTTGGCCTTCGGGTCCGGCTCCCCGGTCGAGTACGGCGCACGCGCCTCGGTCGCGCCCGGGTAGAGCGGCAGGGTGGAGAGCACGAGCTCGTTCTGCTTCACCCACGACTCCTTGTTGACGGCACCGGTCAGGTAGGCGCGGCTGAGGAAAGCCGCCACAACCAGAAGCAGGAAGAGAACGCCGAGGACGACCAGTACACGGTGACGCGCCGCTCGCTCATAAGCGGCCTCTGTTCGGTCGGCTGAGCAAGGGAGAAAAAGCCACGATTCGCCTATCGGCAATCACGAGCGACGTGACGAGATTGGCCGCGTTGCCACGGTGTGGTGCGCCTCGCTGTGCTCGACGGCGGTGTAGAACGCCTCGTAGAAGCCCCTCATCCGCTCTCCTTCGACCCTACTGCGAACCGGCAAGTCAACGATACTGGGATCGTCTCGGACGAAGGCCCGGTCTCTCGATCTACGCGAGCCTGTCGCCGCTCCTCCGAGCGACTACGATCCGAACACTGCGGCGACACGAAAACCGATCGCGTGGCAAATGAGGGGGTCTGAGGTGAAGCGTCCGAATCTCAAGCTTGGCAGCGACTCGAAGCCGGAAATCTGGCTCGGGGTCAACTACTGGTCGCGGGCCGGCGGGCCGGACATGTGGCTGGAGTTCGACGCAGCGGTGGTCGAGCAGGAGCTGCGCCAGCTCAAAGAGCACGGGATCGGGCTGACGCGTTCTTTCCTGGTCTGGCCGCAGTTCATGCCTCAGCCGGACGTCTTCGACGAGAGCCTGTTTGCCCTCTACGGAACCTTCCTCGACCTCTGCGCGGAGACCGGCGTGAAGACGATCCCCACCTTCATCGTCGGGCACATGTCCGGCGATGATTTCGACCCGGCCTGGCGCGAGGGACGAGACCTCTACTCCGACGCCTTCATGCTTGACGCGCAGTCGCTCTACGTGCGCGAGGTCGTGAGTCGCTTCGCCGCGCATCCGGCCGTCACGGCCTGGCTGCTCTCGAACGAGATGCCGCTTTACGGCGGCGCCGGCGAGCACGAGGCGGTCACGAACTGGGTCAAGACGCTGGTGCAGGCCGTGAGGGACGGCGGCGGCACTCAGCCGGTGTCGGCGGGAGACGGCGCCTGGGGCATCGAGACGAGCGGTAAGGACAACGGCTTCCGCATCCGCGAGCTGAAGGATGTAGTCGACTTCGTTGGCCCGCACGTCTACCCGCACGAGAGCGACGAGTGGCGCCAGCTGCTCACGGCCGCCTTCGTCTGCGAGCTCGATCACTTCGGGTTGCCCGTGATCATGGAGGAGTTCGGCGCCACCTCGGCGTTTGGCGACGACGAGGCGATCGCCGACTACTACCGCCAAGTCCTGGCAACGACGCTGCTTGCCGGCGCGACGGGCTGGGTTGCCTGGAACAACACCGACTTCGATCGCGTCGACAAGGATCCCTACCGCCATCACGCCTTCGAGCTGCGCTTCGGGCTGGTCGACGCGAAGGGAAGCCCGAAGCCTCAGCTGGCCGAGATGACTGCTTTCGGCAAGCTGCTGGATGAGATCGAGCTAGCCCGCTGCGAGCGCGCCGAGACCAAGGCAGCGATCGTCGTCAGCTCCTATCTCGAGGTCGCCTATCCCTTCATCGACGCCGAGATCCGGTTGCTCGTGCGCGACTGCCTGCTGCAGGCTTATGTCAGCGCGCGCGCAGCCGACCTGGCGCCCGGGCTAACGCGCGAGCTGGACGGAATCAGCGAGGATGCCGCGCTTTTGATCGCGCCTTCGGCTCAGATGCTGACCGGGCCGGGCTGGCAGGCGCTGGAGCGGCGAGCCGAGGCCGGCGCAACCGTCTTCGTCTCCTACTTCACCGGTCAAGGCCCCGGAGACCAGCCCTTCCACCCCGGTCTCTGGCATCCCGACCTGAACGCGTTCTTCGGCGTCCGTCACCGGCTGCGCTACGGGATCGTTACACCGATCGCCGAGGATGAGATCGTCTGGCGCTTCGAGCAGGATTTCGGCGGGCTTGGCGTCGGCGACGAGCTACGCTTCGGCGCCCGCGGAAGCAAAGACGGGCGCTCGTTCCTGCCGCTGGAGCCCACAACTGCGGAGGTCGTCGCCACTAGCTCGCAGGGGCGCCCGGCGCTGGTTCGGCGCCGCGTCGGCTCGGGCTCGATCGTGCTCTCCGCCTATCCGCTGGAGTACATGGCGGCGCTCGGGGCGGCCGTCAATCCCGACGATACGGTTCGCCTCTATCAGGCTCTAGCACGCGAAGCCGATGCTCTGGCGCCGGTTCGGGTCGAGCGCCCCGACGTGCACGTTGATCGTCTCGTCCGCGACGACGGCAAGGTCTTCGCCTTTTTCGTCAGCTACAACCAGGGCCCGCTCGAAGTCGAGCCCGAGCTCGAACAGGGCGCTTCGCTCCACGAGCTTTCAACCGGGGCGCCGCTGGAACGAATAGCGCTGCCGCCGCGCGGCGTCGGCGTTTTCGAGCTGCGCGCCTCGTGAGCAAACGGCGGACTCGTAGACAGAGCGCCTCAGCTGATCGATAATCGAGCCGATTACTCGATCAGCGCCGATCGAGAAAACGCCCACACAATCGCTGACCGGCGCCGGCGCGAGGTTGGGATGAGAAAGAGCCGCCGCACATCCAGAGAACGGTCGAGCGAGATTCGGCCTCGAGAAACCCTTTCTCGGGCCGGTACGTCTTGCTCGCCTCCTCCCGGCGAGAGCGCGCAGTCCGTTTCGATAGCCAGGGCGGCCGAGAGAGATGGCTAGGGACAGGCGCGCCGACAAAACCGCAATCGCCGCCCGTGGGTCGCTGCTGGAGCTGATCGAGACGACCGATGCGATCGTGGTCATTCTCGATTCCGAAGGGAAGATCCGCTACACCAACGCAACGTTCGAGCAGATCACCGGCTACAGCAGCGACGAGCTCAAAGACTCGGACTGGTTCGAGACGCTGACACCGAAGGATCGCTATCCGCAGGTGTGGGCGGAGTTCCAGAGCCTGACCGCCGCAGGCAGGATGGACAGGTTCGAGAACCCGATCCTGACCAAGAGCGGCGAGGAGCGCTACATCGTCTGGCGAAACAGCGTCCTTCGCCGACGAGACAAGGTCATCGGAACAGCCTCGATCGGGATCGACATCAGCGAGCGCAGACGTGCCGAGGAGGCGCTTCGAGATTCCGAGGAAAAGCTGCTGGCGGTCTTCATGTCGGTCCCGGTTGGAATCGCGGTCAGCGACCCGGCGAGCGGCCTCATCTACGACGTGAATCAGGAATACGAGCAAATGTTCGAATGCAGCTACGACGACGTGGTGGGCAAGACGTCGATCGAGCTCGGACGCTGGGCCGATCCGGCGAAGAGGCAGCGCATATCCGACCTGATCGAGAAGGACGGGAAGGTCAGGGATCTCGAGCTCGTGTTGCGAACGCGAGGCGGAAAGAAGCTGACAGTGCGCGCCAACGTTGTCCCCCTGACGGTCGGCGGCTCGCGCTATCTGGTTTACGCACTCGCGGATATCACCGAGCGCAAGCAGATCGAAGAGCAGCTGGAGATGGTCAAGCAATCGATCGACGTGCACCCCGACGGTGTGTACTGGTTGGATGCGAACAGCGAATTCGTCTACGTGAACGATGCCGCCTGCAAAGCCGTCGGCTACGAGCACGAGGAGCTGATCGGTCAACCTCTCAGCCTGATCAATCCAAGCGCCACGCCCGAAGAGATGGAAGCCATCTGGGCGCAGTTGCCGCACGACCGTCCTTACTTCGGCGAGGTGGTGCACCGACGCAAGGACGGAAGTGAGTTCCCGGTCGAGATCACGGCGACCTATGTGCAGCTCGATGGCAAGGATTACTACTGCAGCTTCGCGCGCGACATCAGCGAGCGCAAGCGAGCACTGGAAGAGCGAACGCTGCTGGCCAAGCAGCTACAACAGGCGCAGAAGATGGAGGCGATCGGCAGGCTTGCGGGCGGCGTCGCGCACAGCTTCAACAACATCCTGACCGCCCTGGGCGGCTACTGCGAGCTGTTGCTGGCGAAGCTCCCGGAGAATTCGGATTGCCGACCCGAGGCCGAGCAGATCAAGCGCGCGGCCGACCACGCGGCTTCGATCACGCGCGAGCTTCTGCTCTTCAGCCGGCGCGAGACCGCACGGCAGATCAGGCTCGACCTCAATACGGTCGTGGTACAGACACAGCTGCTTCTGCGCGAGCTGATACGCAGCAACATCAAGATCGTGACCGCGCTCGCCCCGGTAGTGCCTCCGGTACTGGCCGATCGCGGCCAGATCGAGCAGGTGATCGTCAACCTGGTCGTGAACGCCAGCGACGCGATGCCTAACGGCGGCGTGCTCGAGCTCGAGACCGCCGATCTCGAGCTCGGCGAGCCGCTGCTCGAGGGAGACACCGCGCTCGACGCCGGGCGCTACGTGGCGCTCGTCGTCAAAGACAGCGGATCGGGCATGGACGAAAGCACGCTCGCGCACATCTTCGAGCCCTTCTTCACGACCAAGAGCCCCGACAAGGGAACCGGGCTGGGGCTGGCGACGGTGTACGGCATCGTCGAAGAGTCGGGAGGCCGTATCCACGTCGAGAGCGAGCCGGGCGCGGGCACGAAATTCACGATCTTCCTACCCGCTCTGCCCGCCCGCAGCTAGCAAGTCGGGGCTCTCGCGCGGCCCGACGACCAGGCGCTGTATCAAAGTCACGCTCTGGTAATGGTTTTCCATTGACAGATTCGGTGTCGGACACCGGGGTGGCGCCGGGCACGAGAGCTTCGAGTCTGCAGCGGTCGCATGGGTGTAGACGGATAGGCACTAAGCTGCCTTCGACCAGCGCGGCTCTGCTCGCTGCCAACCCGTGTCGAGACCGGAGGTGATTGGTCGATGAAGATCGTCGAGGCGAAGGTTTTCGTCTGCTGCCCGGGCAGAAATTTCGTCACCCTGAAGATCAAGACCGAGTCGGGCCTGACCGGGCTGGGCGACGCGACGCTGAACGGGCGCGAGCTGGCGGTCGCCAGCTACCTCGAAGACCACGTCTGCCCGCTTCTGATCGGGCGCGACGCCGGGCAGATCGAGGACCTCTGGCAGTACCTGTACAAGGGCGCCTACTGGCGCAGGGGCCCGGTGACCATGAACGCGATCGGCGCCGTCGACGTTGCGCTCTGGGACATCAAGGGCAAGGCGGCCGGGATGCCCGTTTACCAGCTTCTCGGCGGCAGAGCGCGCGACGGAGTGCTCGTCTACGGGCACGCGAACGGTGACGACATCCCCTCCACTCTGCGTGCGGTCGAGAGCTTCCTCGAACATGGCTACCTGGCGGTGCGCGCGCAGACGCTGGTGCCGGGCCTGGAAAAGATGTACGGCATCACCAAGGAGCAGTTCCGTTACGAGGCGGCCGAAGGCGACCTGCCGCTGGAGACGGTCTGGGAGACGCGCCCCTATCTCGAGTTCGTGCCCAGGATGCTGCACGCGGTGCGTAAAGAGCTTGGCTTCGATTTCCACCTGCTACACGACGTCCACCACCGCCTGACCCCGATCGAGGCGAGCGAGCTGGGAAAGAGAATCGAGGACTGCTCGCTCTTCTGGCTCGAGGACCCGACGCCGGCCGAGCTGCAGGAGTCGTTCCGGATCATCCGCCGGCACACGACCACTCCAATCGCGGTCGGGGAGGTCTTCAACTCGATCTGGGACTGCCAGCAGCTGATCGAAGAGCAGCTGATCGACTACATCCGCATGGACGCGGCTCACTCCGGAGGGCTCACTCATCTACGCAAGATCGCCGCGTTGGGCGAGCTGCACAACGTGCGCACGGGCTGCCACGGCGCCACCGACCTATCGCCGGTATGCCTGGCCGCCGATCTGCACTTCGGCATCTCGGTGCCCAATTTCGGCATCCAGGAGTACATGCGCCACTCGGACGAGACCGACGCCGTCTTTCCGCACTCCTACCGCTTCGAGAAGGGCTACCTGCACCCGGGTGAGGAGCCGGGGCTGGGCATCGAGCTGGACGAGAGCCTGCTCGAGCGCTTCCCCTACAAGCGCACCTACCTGCCCGTCGCACGCCTGAGCGACGGCTCGGTTGCGAGCTGGTGAGGAACGAGGCTCGGACTCGTCTCCACAGCGCTACCGGCGAGCGCCGTTACGACTAGCTGACGCCGCGAAAACCGACTCCGTCGTCATCGAGCCTAGCCGGGCCGGGGCCAGGTCTGGCGCGCCTGCGCCCATTCGTCATCGTCGCGCCAGATGAACGACTCCTCGCGCAGGTCGTTCAGCGCCCACATGAGCTCCTCCTCGGTGTTCATGACGAACGGCCCGTAGCGGGCGATCGGCTCGCCGAGGGGCGCTCCGGAAACGAGTAGAAAGCGAACCGCTTGGTCGCCCGTCTGCACGCGCAGCTCATCGCCGTCGGCCAGGACCACGAGCCTCGGAGCATGCACCAGCTGCCCGTCGAGCTCGCCGCGATAGCCGAGATCGCAGGCGACGCCGAAAGAGCCCTCGCCGCGGAATACGTAGGCGAAGGCGTTGTGACCTCGGGGAATCGGCTGGACGAACGTGCAACCGGCCGGCATCTCGACGTCGATGTACTCCGGCTCGGCGTAGATCTCGGTCACCGGGCCTGTTACGCCGCCCGCCGCGCCGGCCACGACACGTACGCGCACGCCGTCCTTCTGCTCGAACACGGGGATGCTCGCGGCGGCCACCTCCTGGTAGCGCGGGCCGGACATCTTCAGCTTGGCCGGCATGTTGACCCAGAGCTGGAAGCCGCCCATCTTTCCCTCGCGCGGCCGGGGCATCTCCTCGTGCATCAGGCCGCCGCCGGCGGTCATCCACTGCACGTCGCCCGGCCCGATCGATCCCGCGTGACCAAGCGTGTCTTTGTGGTCAACCTCGCCCGCGAGCATGTAGGTGACCGTCTCGATGCCGCGGTGCGGATGGAGCGGAAAACCGGCCAGATAATCCTCCGGGTCGTCCGACTCGAAGTGATCGAGCAGCAGGAAGGGATCGAGGTAGTCGAGCGCCCAGCCGCCGATCGAGCGCTTGAGCTTGACCCCCGCTCCCTCCAGCGTGGGCTGCGGATCGATGATCCTGGCGACGGTGCGCGTGCGCCGGTCGATGTCCACGGTTACTCCTCTCTTCTCCGAGCGACGCCTCTGAGTTACCCGCGGGCCCGGTACCAAAACCAAGCGGGTATCGGGTAACGGTTCTCCGCCAGGGCTTCAGCGTGCCCCAACACCTTCCCCGGTTGGTCCGTAGGGGGTATGGTCCCGCGGTGACGCGCGTACTGGATCGAATCGCCTTGCCCCAGGACCTCCACGGGTTGAATGACGATGAGCTGCAGCAGCTCGCGCAGGAGATCCGCGAGGAGATCATCGAGACTGTCGGGGAAGTCGGAGGCCACTTCGCCGCCAACCTAGGAACCTGTGAGCTGGCGGTCGCGCTCCACTCCCTACTCGACTCGCCGCGCGACAAGATCCTCTGGGACGTCGGCCACCAGGCCTATCCGCATAAAGTCCTCACGGGCCGGCGCGACCGCCTGCGCACGATCCGTTCCTACGGCGGGCTTGCACCGTTCTGCTCGATCTTCGAGTCCGAGCACGACGCGATCGGCGGCGGGCATGCCTCGACCTCGATCGGCAGCGCGGTCGGCTTCAAGGAGGCGATGCGGCGCGGAATCGGCGAGGACGGACGAGTGGTCGCCGTGATCGGCGACGGCGGGATGACGGGAGGCGCCGCGTTCGAGGCGATTCACCAGGCGGGCGGTCTCGAAACTCCCATCGTCGTGGTGCTGAACGACAACGGCATGTCGATCGCGCCCAACGTCGGTGCGCTCTCCCGCCTCCTGACCAGGGCGCGGTTGAACTCGAACTTCTGGCACGCCCGTGAGGGCGTGGAAGACCGCCTCCGCCAGCTGCCGGACGGGATCGGCGGCGCCCTCGACCGGCTGGGGCGACAGGTCAAGGGGTCGCTCAGAGCCCTCCACGCGGTGGGCCTTCTTTGGGAGGAGCTCGGCTTCGCCTACGTCGGCGTCGTCGACGGCCATGACGTGAGGGCACTGCGCTCGGCGCTGGACGCTGCGCTCGGCGCAGAGCGGCCGGTCGTCGTCCACGTTGCGACGGTCAAGGGAAAGGGTTTTGCACCGGCCGAGGGGGGCGGCCTGGCCGGCATGGAGAAGTGGCACGCCGCGAACCCGAAGTCGATCGCGAACGGCAAGCCGAACGGCCCTGTCAAAACGGCCGGCTCGAGGCCGCCGGAGTACACAACCGTCTTCGGAGGCGCTCTTGTCGAGGAGTGCCGGCGCGACGAGCGCATCATCGGCATCACGGCCGCGATGAGCTCGGGCACGGGCCTCAACCTCCTGCAACAAGAGCTGCCCGAGCGCTACTACGACGTGGGCATCGCCGAGCAGCAGGCGGTGCTGTTTGCCGCCGGGCTGGCGCTCCAGGGCGCGAAGCCCGTGTGCGCGATCTACTCCACCTTCCTGCAACGCGCCTACGACCAGATCCTCCACGACGTCTGCCTGCAGCGGCTGAACGTCGTTTTCGCGATGGACCGCGCCGGTCTCGTCGGCGAGGACGGAGCAACACACCACGGCGCCTTCGACATCGCCTATCTGCGCTCGCTGCCGAACATCGTGCTGATGGCGCCGCGCGACGAGGCGATGCTCGTGCACATGCTGCATACGGCACTTCTCTACGACGACGGCCCGATCGCGCTGCGCTACCCGCGTGGCGAAGGAGTGGGCGTGCCGCTGCCGGCAGAGCCGGAGCAGCTCGAGATCGGCACGGCGGAGCTGCTACGCCAGGGCGAGCGCGTTGCGCTGATCGGCTACGGCAGCGGAGTTCAGAAGGCGCTCGAAGCGGCCGACCTGCTTGCCGCGCGGGGTCTCGAGGCGACGGTCGCCGACGCGCGCTTTGCGAAGCCGCTAGACGCCGAATTTCTGCGCCGCCTCTCGAGCGAGCACGAGCTGCTCGTGACGGTCGAGGAGGGCGTGCTGGCCGGCGGCTTCGGAACCGCCTGCTGGGAGCTTCTCTCCGAGCAGGGGCAGGCGCCGCGGATTCTGCGCATCGGCCTGCCCGACCGCTTCGTCGCGCACGGCGCGCCGCCGCTCCTCCACGCCGAGGTCGGCTTCACCGGCGAGCGTATCGCCGAGCAGGTCGAGGCAGCCGTCGCGGCGGTAGAGCGAGCGTAGCCCGGCAAGCCCGAGCCGACAGACATCGCCGCGGCGGTCGGCCGGCGCGAGATTCAAACAGGCGGCTATCAGGCTCCGGCCGCGACCAGAACCCAATCGGTCGCAAACCCGGCCATCAGCCCGAGCATGAGTCCCCAGGTCACGAGCCTCTGCAGCCCGAAGCCGCGGTTCACATTCAACAGCTCTATCACCACGTAAAGGATCGAGCCGGCGGCGAGCGCGAGAAAGGCGATCGAGACGGCGTCGGCGATCCAGGCCTGACCGACAAGCGTTCCAATGAACGTCGGCCCGCCGCCTATCAGACCGAGCGCTGCGAGGAAGCGCCAGCTCGGCCGCTCTCCCCCACTCGGAAGCGGGGCGACGATGCCGAAGCCCTCGGTCGCGTTGTGCAGGCCGAAACCGATGACCAGAACTAGCGCGAGGTTCGTCTTTCCGCCGGCCGCCGACTGACCGATCGCCAGCCCCTCGGCGAAGTTGTGCAGCCCGATTCCAGTGGCGATCAGGAGGGCAAGCCGGCGCGCCGAGGTGAGATCGAGCGCCCTTCGTCCCGCGGGGGTGGCGGCCGAGGATCCGATCGCCACCGTCGCCCTCCTGCCTCGGCGGCGCTCTGCCAAGCCTTCGTAGTAAATGAGACCGAGCAGCCCCAACCCGAGGCAGGCCGCAAACAGCGACGCAAATCCGAAGAAGCGAAGCCACGAGCCGCCGTGATCGGTGGCCAGCTTGAGCGCCGACTCGATCGGCTCACTCGCGGCGGTCACGACGTCCCAGAACAAAAACAGCAGGATCCCCGTCGCACTGGCGCTGAGGAAGGCTGTCAGACTGGGGCTCGGGTTGCGCAGGCGCCCGACCGGCAGGCCGAGATAGATGGTGAAGCCGGCGATCGCGCCGAGCAAGAGAATCTGAGTCGTCGACATGGCGAGTGATAGCTACTTACCTGTTTCGGGCGGATCTCTCACCGACGCGGCGGCGTGCGAGCTCCGCTCGTGGGCGCGCGAGGCTGCAGACTAGAGTCAGGCATGTTCGCGATAATCGGTGGCCTGGCTGCGGCGGCGTTCTGGACGGTCACGACGCTCTGCTCGTCGCGCTCGAGCCGACTGATCGGGGCCGTCTCGGTGCTGGCCTGGGTGATGATCGTCGGCCTCGTCGTCACGGCGCCGGTCGCCGCGATCGAGGGCCTCCCGGCGAACCTCGACCGCACGATCGTGGCCTGGCTCGTGCTTTCGGGCGTGTGCAACGTCGGCGGTCTCCTGTTCGCGTACGAGGCGCTTCGCATCGGCAAGATCGGTCTCGCCTCGCCGGTCATCTCGACGGAGGGGGCGATCGCCGCGGTGATCGCCATCATCGCGGGCGAGGCTCTGGGCCTGCCGCGAGGCGTGGCGCTGGCGGTGATCGCGATCGGCATCATCGCCGTTGCAGCCGGCTCCGCCGGCGAGGAGGCACCGGGCCATCACGACGTTCGCTCGGCTCTGTTCGCGGGCGCCGCGGCGCTCTCCTTCGGTCTCGGCCTGTACTCGACCGGGCGCGTCAGCTCCGACGTGCCGCTGGTCTGGGCCGTGCTTCCGCCACGGATCATCGGCGTCGTGGCGGTGGCGATTCCGCTTGCGCTGAGCGGCCGGCTGCGCCTGACTCGTCGCGCAGCAACGCTCGTCACCGTTTCCGGGCTCTGCGAGGTGGGCGGCTACTTCGCCTTCGCCTTCGGCGCCCGGCACGGGATCGCCGTCACCGCCGTGCTCGGATCGCAGTTCGCGGTGTTCGCGGCAATCGTCGCCTACTTCCTATTCGGCGAGAAGCTGGGGCGGCTACGGATCGCGGGTGTTGTCGTGACCGCGGTTGGAGTCGCGCTGCTGAGTGCGCTTCAGGCGTGACGGAGACTCACAGCGCTACCTTCCAGGCGAGTCGGCGCGGCGAAACCCGTTGCGGACTGAAGCCGGGTTCCGCGGACTAGAAATCGCGCTCGGCGAGGAAGCTTCCGTGCCAGCCGTGGTACCAAACCGCGCCGGTCGTCGCGTTCACCGAAAGCATCCCGACGGGGTGCCCTTTACTACCGACGTCGACCGTGTAGTAGCCGGGAAAGGCGAGCGGGTCGAGCGCCCGTCGCCCGGGAAGGTTTTCGTCGAGCCAGCGGCCTGCGATCGTCCGTGCCCGGCTCGAGGAGATGCTCTCTCCGCCCTGGCGCGACGTCTCGTACTTGCCGTAGCCGCCCATCATTCCCGAGCCGCCCATCGTTCCCCATCCAGAACCGCGCATCATGCCGTAGCGGGTGTTCCACATCATGTTCGGCCCGGGCTCGGGCATCAGCCATTCGCCGCGCGGTCCGCTGAGCAGCTCGAAGGCGCCGTGCCCGTTCGCGTCCTCGACGGCGACGTAGTCGTTGCGCGTGAACGCCATCACCTCGGCGGCCTGAAAGCCGTCGAAGCCGCGCTCGCGTAGCCAGGCGTTCGCGCGCCCGCGCACGGCGTTCAAGTTTTTGGCCGATGCGCTTCGCGCCGGCGAAGAAGGCGTGGGAACGCCGTAGGCACCACCCATCATTCCCTGTCCGGAACTATCGCGGTAGTTCCCCATCATTCCGCCGGAGCCGCTGTTCCGGCCCATCATTCCGACGCCGTAATCGCCGCGTTGAGCGCCCATCATCCCGCGCCCGTAGTTCGAGCCGGAGTGCATGACGGCGACGATCACTGCTGTGAGAGCGAGCGCGAGAACGGTGACGGCCACCGCTCCGAGCCAGAAGCTTTTCGCTTTCTCATTCATCTGCTCGGCCACGCTAGCGACCGGTTGTGATGAAGTTGTGAAGGTTCGGCTGGCAAGTTGGAGCGATCGGACACGGGTTCGGCGTCACGCTCCTACGCAACTCAGCCAATGTTTGGTATCGCCTTCAGCAGCTTGTCCGTCGGTACGAACATCTCCTTGTAGTCGTGGCGCCAGCGAATCACGCCGTGCCGATCGACGAGGATGAAGGTGTGCCCGGGCATATCGGGGTGCATGCCGAGACCAAGCACGTCGTAGTCCGTTGACATCCGGCGGCTTTCGTCGGATAGGAGCGGTGTGTGGATCTTGTAGTCGGCCACCGCTTGGCGGAGCTGCGCAGGCGAGTCAGGGGTGATGCTGACGAGAGCGAGGTGGCGCTTGGCGAGCTGGCCGGATATGCGCTCGAGCGATTGAATTTGCTCGAAACAAGCCTGGCACATGACGCCTTCGCTGAAGAAGAGCAGCGTGTCCTTTTTCTTGAAGACGCTCGAGGTCAAGAGACGGCCGCTGACGATGTCTTGCGCGGCGAAGGTCGGCGCCGGTCCGCTTCTGAGGCGGTTCGCGGCGGAGCTGCGCTTACCGGTCGTCAGGCTCGCAACGGCGAAGAGCGCGACTACGGCGAGCGTGCAGAGGGTCCAGGTAGCGACTCGCCGCGCCGAATGGTGCTGTGGCGACCGATAGGGCCGAGATGGTGTTCGCGGTCGCGAGTTAGGTCGTTTCTTGTTGCTCATCGGGAGTCTTCTCCTTTTGGACTACGAGGTAGACGAGTACGATCGCCAGCGCCCCGAGCAGCGGCCAGGCAAGCTCGTTGGGAATCCGGGCAAGCCAGATGCCGACGTGCGTGAGCCAGTGCGCCAGCGTGCGCTGGAAACCGGGCGCCGTCTCCGCGTTGCCGCTCAGGGCGAGAACGATGAAGAGGACGCCGAAAGCCGCGAAAATGGCGCTTCCAAGCAGCCGCAGGAGCGATGTCCGCTTCGTGTAGCTGCCGATGCGAAGCGTCAGGCGGGGATCGCGTACGCGCTTACGAGCCTGCCGCGCCAGCAAGGCGATCGGCAGGAGCGGCGCTATCAGACCGAGCAGGTAAGCGCCTCCAAGCGGGAGACCGCCCCACCAGTGGCCGCTGACCGCCGAAAGCGTCATCGCCCCGGCGAGCACGGGTGCGCAGCAGGCGGTCGCCGCGCCCGAGAAGGCTCCGAGCGCGAACACCGAGCCGGCCGAGCCGGTGAGCTCGGGCTGCGGGATCGGCAGCATGATCATCGTTCCCCGGTACAGCGTGACCGCTACGAGGATCATCATCAGACCGCCCGCCACGAAGAGAACCGGGTGCCAGCTGGAGACCAGCGAGGCCACCGACGATGCACCGAGCGTGATCGGCAGAACGACGACCGCGACGCCCGCGACGTACAGAGCCGTAAGGCGGGCAACCCGCCAGCGCCGGCCGCCGCCGATCGCCGCCAGGTAGGTCGGCACCATCACGGCCGAGCAGCAGGGCGCGAAGAAGGCGACCATGCCGGCGGCAAACGCCGCCGCCGCCGACCCGGCCAGCAGCGCGTCGGTCACAGCCCTAGCTCCTTGCGTAGGCGCTTCTCCGAGAAGCGCCCG
>Ga0209539_1000445_pt1 | contig 23787 bp, 14 predicted proteins | sample BarGraNGADG00312_2_FD_184499 | JGI IMG/M metagenome (GOLD analysis project Ga0209539, IMG submission 184499) | Arctic peat soil microbial communities from Barrow, Alaska - Barrow Graham LP Ref core NGADG0011-312 (SPAdes) (version 2) | ecosystem: Environmental > Terrestrial > Soil > Wetlands >...
CGATGAGATGAGCAGCACCCGCCACGTCTTGGCGTGCCGGGCCAGCATCCCCCAGAGCACCGAGCGGAAGGCGACCTCCTCGAGCAGGATCGTGCCGACGGGGATGATCACGAACGCGGAGAGAAGCGCGCCGTGCAGGCCGAGGTGGTAGCGCGCGTCCAGGAAGGCGGTGCGGGTCAGCGGGATGAGCACCCCGACCAGGTACACGGCGGCCACCACTGCGATGGCGCCGAGTCCCCATCTCAGGCCGGACCAGTGCCGGTTCCGGTGCAGGCCGAGCTGCGACCAGGTCAACCCGCTCCAGCGGGCGAACGCGAGAAGGGCCACGGCTGCCACCGGGCCGAGCCACAGGGTGTCGCGCATCAGGTAGTCGGCAAAGTTCACCGCCACCAGCGCGGCGACGACGACGGCGGTCGCGACCATGGCGGGGACCCGCGGGCGCGCCGGGGCCTGAACTGCAACGAGAGTCATCCGATGGTGGTCTGACTCTCGGTGGCGCGCATCGTCCAAGTGTGACAGCCGGCGGACGGCGGGGCCGCCACGCACTGTGTCGGTCCGGTGTGGGGTGGGGAGGGATTCGGTGCGGGGGGTGGTGTGGGAGGCCGGGTGGCTGTGATCGGCGAGCCATCGGGTCAGGGCGTGGCGGGCGTCCTGGACCTGGCCGAACGGGTCGATGCGGTGCGGGGGGTTGCCCTGGCGCCACGCGCTCGTTCGTGGGTGAAGTGGCCGCCCTTGACCTCGATCGCGGCCAGTCCGACGCCGGGCTAGGCGATTAGGAGGTCGATCCCGTGCTCGTGGGCGGCCTGCTGAATGCGCAGCCCGTGGAAGAGGACGACGTCGTCAGGGAGCTGGTCCGCGAGGGCGCGCTAGACCGCATGCTCCGCGCCGCCGTCGTCCGACGGGAAGCGCGGGTCGGGCGGGTAGAGGTCGGGCATGGTTCCTGTGTAGCCCAACTGCGACCGTAGTGGGGAGGGTGGCCGGGTGGTGGCCCCTGCCCGACTCCCTGCCAAACGAGCCCCGTCCATCAAGTCGACCCTGATTGCGCCCGATGAATCACTGGGTTGCTCTCTTCCCAGTCTGGCGCGCACCGCGATGCGTGTCAGCAGTCGACGCAAGCCTTGGCACGGCGGACAGGTCGCCGAATCGGAGTGGTCGGAGGATAGTTATGCCGGAATGGCCAGCTGGTGAGGGTGCCCTGGCCAGCGTCGTGTGGGAGCAGACCGATGCTTGCCTCGCTGTCTATCGCGAGGACCCGTCCCGGATCGAGCAAGACGCGAACAACGAACTCCGTATCGCCGAGGGTGGGTACAGCCGGCGTCAGCTATTCGAGCTCCTGCAGAATGCTGTTGACGCCGCGCGCACCGGCGGTGGCAGAGTCGAAGTTCTGCTCTCCCCTGGCACTCTGTACGTGGCAAACGACGGAGCCCCGTTCACGGCAGACGGCGTTCGGGCGATCATGTCGTCTGACCTCTCCCCGAAGGACGACGAGCAGATCGGCCGCTTCGGGATCGGCTTCAAGTCGGTTCTTGCCGTAACATCCGGGCCACGGATCTTCAGCACGACAGTGGCGCTTGAGTTCAACGGTGAATGGGCTGCCGGCACGATCGAAGAGGCGGGATTCCACGCCCCGCGGTATCCCGTCATGAGGCTGGCACGGACCCTCAACGCGACCGTGGAGGCACAGCGAGACCCGCGACTCGCCAGCCTGATGGAGTGGGCGTGCACCGTGATCGCACTGCCGTTGCGTGCGCGGCGAGACGAGCTCGCTCGGGAACTTCGCCAATTCCCGCCTGAGTTCCTTCTCTTCTCGCCGCACCTGACCAGCGCCCGGCTTGCCGACGAGCCGAACTCAGACTCCGGGTCCGGTCCTCTCGTCAGGGAGATCCGCCGGAACGAGGATGGGCGCGGAGTCACCACCATTGGCGAGGGCGGCCGGGAACAGGCCTGGCGTGTGCTGACAGCGACGTACATCCCCACTCCGGGCGAACGAGCCGACGCAGGACGCCTCGCCTCGAGGGAGTCGGTCGACGTCCGGTGGGCGATCCCACTACCACCGAAGCAGGGGCTCGGAACGTTTTGGGCGTATTTCCCCACGAATGCCGGCACGACTCTTTCCGGAATCATCAATGCGTCCTGGAAACTGAGCGATGATCGGACGAATCTGCTCGAAGGCCCCTTCAATGAGGCCATCCTGACCTCGGTCCTCCCGTCGCTACTGGCACGAAGCCTCCCGGTGATCTACGACGCGGAGAACCCGGGTGCCATTCTGGATGTGCTCCCGGCACGTGGGCGAGAGGAGAGGAACTGGGCCGACGACGTCGTGAACGAGCCGATCTTCGAGGCGCTACGCAATCACCCCTGCTTGCCCGACTGTCGCGGTGTGCTGCGGCTCCCGAAAGACCTGCGGCTGTTCCCAGGCTCGCTCAGGGATTCGTGGATCCAGGAATGGATCGAGGCCACCGCGGCTCCTCTGAGCGACTGGGCGCACCCATCCACTCTCGCGACGGACGAGCGTCGGTCGAAGACCCGCCGACTCATCGGCCCGAACCCGGAGCGGAACCCGGATTTGGCTGAGTGGCTCGAGGCGCTCGTCGATCCAGGCACGACTGACGCCTCTGAGCACGCCGTGCGCCTGGCTGCACGGATATTGGGTGATGTCGAGCCAATGAGTGATCGCGACGCCGTGCGGGAGATCAGTGACGCCGTGCGCTCGGCGAGGATCCTCCGACTCGAGGATGGAAGCTTCGTTCGACCTGCCCGGGGCAAGGTCTTCGTCCGGGCGTCAGCCGACGACACCGGCCACGTGTTTGTCGACGAAGCCCTCGCGGCGCGGCCCGGTGTGCGCGAGGCTCTACGCGCACTGGACGTCGCGGTCCTCGACCGCACTGGTGAACTGCGCGCGCTCCTTGTGAACAGCGCCCGGGGGCAGGAACGCTGGCTCCAGATCTGGGAGACCGTGCGACTGCTTCCTTCAGATGTCACTCACCGAGTCTTCGTGGAGGACCTCCCTGCCCCCCTTGAGTCCGCAGTCAAGGTACGGACTGCTGCGGGGGCGTGGAAGTCCATCGCCGAGGTGTACCTGGCCGGCAGTGTGATCCCTGCCGATGGGCGCCGCGATCGGGAACTGCTTGTGGATCCCCGCTTCCACGGCGACGACCAGGATCTTCTCCGGGAACTGGGCGCAGTCAGCGAACCGGTGTGGAGAAACGACCCGCCTCACGAACAGTGGCGAACCGGGTACGAACAAGCAATCAAGCACTTCTTCATTGAGAAGGCCACGGGCAGCAAGCCGGACGAGGAGAAACTCGAGGCCACAGGTCGCGCGCCCGCTTGGCCGTTAGGCCCGTTGGCGCAGCTCTCGGCTGAGGGTCGGATTGAGGTCACGCGTGCTCTCCTCGCCCGTGGGCTCCCGGAGCACTGGACTGTACGCCACCGCACGAATCGGAGCTACGGGCCGATGGAGGTCTTAGCACCAGAGATTTGGATGGTTCGCAAACACGGCCGGCTCGAGAGCTCCTTCGGGCCGCTGCGGCCTTCGCGGACCCTGATCCCGATCGAGGGCGTCTCATCCGGCGTCTTGCCGATCGTCGAGTTGCCACCACGCATTGCCGCGGCTCTGGGTGTGAAGGAGTCACCCGAGGAGCTACGGCAGAGCGACTGGCAGGAACTCAAGAAGATCGCCGACGCCTGGCCGGACGACGATCGCCGCGCGGAATTCTACTCATGGCTTCCAGAACGTTACAAGCCCGAGACGCTCGTGGCGCGAGTGGGACCCCGGTGCGAGGCCGTCGACCTCGAGAACATCGGCGTCACATCAGATACGGCCGTATATCAGTCGATGCTCGAGGCGCACGTGCCGGCCCTTCGGGTGCAATCGGAGGAAGACGTCGAGGAGCGTTTCGTCGGAATCTGGGGTATGCCGCGGGGCCGGGACCTCCTCCAGGAAGAGGTGGTTCCCGAGCCGACGGGCGAACCGAGCTTCCTCGTCGACGAGTTCCCGCCGCTCAGGCTCATCGTTGACATCGCGGATCACGACATCCTGCTCCAGAGATGCGCGCGACTTGTGCGCATGAACGCAACTCCACGGGGCCAGGTCGCTCGGCCGCTGCCTGCCCTCCGCGACGGCGACCGCGTTCTCGTTACTGCGACTGAGCCTGCGGATACCCTCCGTCAGGTGTCCGCGGCACTCAACCTCCAGATGGCACAGCAGGACATAGCAAGGGTCCTGGAGTCGATGGCTTCGTCGGCGGCCGACGAGCATCGCCGTCACATCAGGGAGGCACCTGACGATGATGCGCGCTTGGTCGAGGCGGTAGGGGTCGATGCGCTGAAGAGGCTGGTTCCGCGGCAAGCACTCGAGGCTCTCGAGCAGCAAGGGCATGAGGTCGAGCCGCGGCACGTCGCTACCTTGGCCAGGGCCGTCCACGGGATCGGCCTCCTCAAGCAGTTGCGCTCGATCCTCGAGGACCGTGGTCTCGAGCCCCCACGCGACTGGACCGGTCGACGCACGACGCGGCGCTACGTGGCGGACCTCGGATTCCCTATTGAGTGGGCGGGATTTCCCTCGACCAACCCGCCGGCGCTTGAGCGTGTCGACGGACCTGTGACGCTCAAACCCCTGCACCCGTACCAGCTCCATGTGACCGCGAAGCTCAAGCGTCTACTCGTCGGTCCGGGACCGGACCGCGGCGTCGTTGCGCTCCCCACGGGCGCGGGAAAGACTCGGGTGACCGTCGAGGCGCTCGTGGACGAGGTCCGCGAAGGGCGGCTCTCGGAGATGATCGTTTGGATTGCACAGTCCGAGGAGTTGTGCGAGCAGGCCGCCGAGACGTGGACCTACGTTTGGCGAGCTGTCGGGCCGACGGACAGCCTGTCGATCGGCCGCTTCTGGGGAAGCAACGAAGTCTCCGAGGAGCCGACCAGCTTCCAATTGGTGATCGCAACCATCGACAAACTCGACTCGGTCCGCGATCGCGGCACCGACGACTTCGACTGGCTCCGCGAGCCCGAGGTTGTCGTTGTCGACGAGGCGCACGGGTCGATCACGCCGTCTTACACTCGCGTCCTTGAGTGGTTGGGAAGGAGCAGCCGGTCGCGTGACGGGCGCCGTCCCCTCGTCGGCTTGACCGCCACCCCATTCCGGGGTGTCAGCACCGAGGAGACCGAACGTCTCATCAACAGGTACGACAGGCATCGCCTCGACGACGGCGCGTTCCTGAGTGACGACCCCTACGCCGAACTGCAGGCGGCGGGTGTATTGGCGCAGGTCCGTCAACATGTGCTCGACGGAATCGACTTTGCCTTCGAGGCCGGTGAGCTAGAGGACATCGAGCGGATGAAGAGATTTCCTGCGGCTGCAGGTACGCGCCTCGGAGAGGATCTCGAGCGCACGTTGCGCATCGTCGACTCGATCGCCGGGCTCCCCGACGACTGGACCGTGCTGCTCTTCGCGCCTTCGGTGGAGAACGCCCGATCCATTGCCGCGCTTCTGATGCACCGCGGGATAACTGCAGTCTCGGTGTCGGCGGACACGGAAGCGGCAGCACGTCGCTACTACATCGAGGAGTTCAAGACCGGCCGCATCCGCGTTCTGACGAACTACTCCGTGCTCACTCAGGGATTCGACGCGCCGGCGGTGCGCGCCGTGTACGTCACGCGTCCCACATTCAGTCCGAACCTCTACCAGCAGATGATCGGGCGTGGTCTGCGGGGCCCGCTCAACGGCGGATCGGAGGAGGTCCTTATCGTCAACGTGCAAGACAATCTGGACAAGTACGGGGACCTGCTCGCCTTCCGCGGGTTCGAGTACCTGTGGAGACGATGACCGTGCAGCTCGACGCTAGCCAGACGGCAGCGGTTGAGGTCGAACCTGAGACGCGACAGATCGTGATCGCGGGCCCGGGCTCCGGCAAGACGGAGGTCGTGGCTGCCCTCCTGCAACATCACGCCACCGCGAACGGCGTCGATCCTGCCGACGAGCTGCTGGTGCTGAGTTTCTCGCGCGCTGCGGTCCATGCTGTCACCCGGAGACTCCGCGATAGCGCATCCGTGACCGTGGCGCCAACGGTGCGCACTCTCGATTCTCTCGCCGTCGACATCTTGGCGGACGACCGCCGTGAGTATGAGCACCTTGCGTTCGACGACAGGATTGTCGCCGCGACGTCGGTTGTCAGGGCTAACCGGTGGCATGCGGGGGACACACTCCTGCACGTGGTGGTCGACGAAGTCCAGGACGTTGTCGGTCTCCGCGCGGACTTCCTCCTCGCCCTTCTTCGGGCCCTTCCCAGCGATGCCGGCTTCACCCTCCTTGGCGACCCCGCCCAGGCCATCTACGACTTCCAGCTTGACGGGCGTTCCACGACAACCTCGACCGATCTGATTCTTAGGGCCGCCGACCTTGGCGACGTGCGCCACAAGGAGTTGACAGAGCAGTACCGAGCACAGACGCGCGAGACCGCGCAGCTCATGGCCGTTCGGGCAACCGTCCTGGAGGGCACGCACCTGTCGGCAAACAAAGCACTTTCGGCGCTCGCGGCCGTTGTTCTGCTCGGCAGCATCGACGATGCGGTGGCCTACCTCCCACGCTGGGAAGGCTCCACCGCCTTCCTCACGCGGACGAACGGTGAGGCGCTCCTCGTCGTCGAAGCGTTGTGGGAGAGCGGAGTGGGGGCCGCATTGCGTCGCCCCGCGGCTGACCGACCCATCGCGCCTTGGGTCGCTCGCGTGGTCCACGCGATCGGCACGGACTCGTTCGACCGTTCCGACTTCGCGTCTGCCGCAGAGCCGTGGCTCCCGCAAGACGAGATTGCTTCGGCATGGCGCGCGGTCCGGTCCGTGGCGCGGGCCAGGGGACCTCGCATCGAGGCGCGTTCCTTGGCTGCCGGCCTAAGCGGCGTTCGGGGCGTGCCAGGTGATCTCCTTGCGGAGCAGGAGTCCGCCGTTGTCGTTTCGACGGTGCACCGGGCCAAGGGCTTGGAGTTCGACAACGTCGTATTGGTCGACTTCCCGGACCACGCGCCCACTGCGGGCGAGGGCGCTGGGCTCGACGAGGCTCGCCGCATGTACGTGGCGGCCACCCGCGCTCGTGTCCGTCTCGCACGAGCGAGGGGACCCAAGACTTGGAACCTCCGCAAGGACGAGTTGGCCGGTCGCTGGTACCTCCGGGGCCGGGAGCGGTGGCAGACGTTCGGCTTCGGGCTCCGTGGAAGCGACATGAACCGTCGGCGTCCGCCCGGCTCCGATGCGGCACTGGTCCAGGACCACCTCACCCGCGTTTGCGTAGGCGATCCACTGCGGTTCCGCCTCGACACGAGGGAGAGCACACTCGACATGCCCGTCTACTCGGCAATCCATGACGGGACGACCATCGGCACTACGGGAGCAGATTTCGGAAAGGCGCTCGCTACCCGCATCGGCCCCGCCGGACGGCGAAAGCGAGGCACCCTGCCGTGGCCGGTTCTCTCGGGCGCACACGTCGAGGCTCTCGAGACGGTCGCCCACCAGCCCGGGGACGGTGCAGACGACCTCGGGCGATCGGGCCTGTGGCTCGGGGTGCGCCCCGCCGGGATGCTTCGGTTGTCTTGGAAGGAGGAGAGCGATGCCTGACCTGACACCGTGGTACGCGGCGCGCGATCTGATGCGGCGGGCACTGGAGGACGACCTCATGGGGAGCTCAGCCGACGAAGTCCTCACTGAAGCTCCGCTCGACCGCTTCGTCGTCGGGATCCTCCACCCTTCGTCAAACGTGCCACTCGAGGATGTGGGCGAGGTCCCCGAGGTGGAGTCGGGAGCTCAACCCGATGCCGAGTCCGATCCGGGTGTCTCGTTGGCGAGGATGCGCTACCCCTCGTCGATGGGCCTGACGTTCGCCGTCGATCCGTCCGAGACGCCGTTTGTCGAACTGTCGGTCTCGGCCGACCGCTACCTACCCGGCCCGTTGCCCGCCGTGAAGATCGATGATGAACCCGGCCCGTCGAGCGACTCGGAGATCCGCCCCCCGGAGCCGATGCATCGGCGGGGACGCGACCGACCGATGGCGTGGCACAGGGCACCTCTTTCGACCGATGTCGTTCGTGTCGACGTGCGCCTACCGACGAACTTCAGCGTCGAGATCAGCACCGGTCTCGCCATGCGCGTGGTGGTCAGGCGGCCGGTGGGAGCGGCGGTCAGTGTCACCGCTGCACTTGTGAACGCATTCCCCAAGCCACAGAAGGGGTTGAGCGATGAGTGGTGCTGGTTCCGACCGAGAATCGTCGCCAGTGCAGGGAGTGGCGAGTTCGTTGACCGACGGCCAGACGCCGGTTCGGGCCGGAGCGACCCGGACGAGCGCTCGGGCCACCTGCTTCACCGCTCTGTGAGGAGTCTCGCCGTCGGTCACGGGTGCTCGGCGACATGGCCTCAGCAAGCGCGCGTGACGGAGGTCTCGACGACGTTCTTCCCGCACCACGACGTCTTGGTCTCGCGGGCCGAGCGCGATGATGTTCCCGACCTTGGCATGGCAACCCTGGCCAAGACCGACTCGCGGGCTGCCCTTCGCGCCCTCGTCGAGGCGTACCGGGTTTGGATCGCCGGCCAGGAACGGCGGATTGCCGATCTAGAGCCCGCGCACCGCCCTGCTGCCCAAGAGCATGTGGAGACGGCTCGACGGGCGGCTGAGAGGATGCTGGCCGGGATCGAGACGCTCGATCGAAACGCGGCTGCAGCCAGTGCCTTCCGGGTGATGAACGAGGTCATGCAGGAGCAGCGTGCTCGCCAGGACATGATCCGAGCCGGGGTGGAGTCACCCTCGGACGACGAGCAGCTTTGGCGGCCCTTCCAGATGGGATTCATCCTCCTGAATTTGAAGGGTCTGGTCGAGGACCAGACACCAGAGCGGGACATCGCGGACCTCCTGTGGTTCCCCACCGGTGGCGGCAAGACCGAGGCTTACCTGGGTCTGATCGCCTTCACGATCGCCTTGCGACGGCTGCGACATGGAACAGGCGGGGGTGGCGGAGTAGCGGTCCTGATGCGGTACACGCTCCGCCTGCTGACCGTGCAGCAGTTCGAGCGCGCTGCGGGTCTGATCTGCGCGCTGGAGGTCTGGCGGAGCCGCGAGCTACCCAAGGCGGCCCCCGTCTCCATCGGGCTGTGGGTCGGTAAGGATGCCACACCCAACAACGTCAAGGATGCTGCGAGCGCACTGAATCGCGCCGATCTTGATGGACGGGACAGTGACACCGGCAATCCGCGTCAGCTCCTGCACTGCCCGTGGTGCGGGGCCGACCTTGGTGTCGACTGCTACGACGCCGATCGCCGCAACGACAAGCTGACTGTTCGTTGCTCGAACGTCCTCTGTCACTTCCGTCCCGGACTCCCGGTTCACGTGGTTGACAGCGACGTTTACCGGGAGAGGCCTTCCCTTGTAATCGGAACGGTCGACAAGTTCGCAATGCTGGCCTGGAACGAGAAGGCCGGTCGGTTGTTCGGGACGGACGGCACGGTCGACCCGCCCGATCTCATCGTCCAGGATGAGCTGCACCTGATCAGTGGTCCGCTGGGGACTCTCGTCGGCTTGTATGAGACAGCGGTCGACGCGGCCGCGACCGGCCGTGCGCGGCCCAAGCTTGTGGCGTCGACCGCGACCATCCGGCGGGCCTCGGATCAAGTCCGCGCCGTGTTCGCGCGGGAAGCCGAGCAGTTCCCTCCCCCGGGGATCGATGCCGACGATTCATTCTTCGCCGTCGACGCCCCCGCGGAAGAAGCTGCGGCTCGGCAGTACGTGGGGATCATGGCGCCTTCCACGAGCCACGCGACTCTGCTCGTCCGCACCTACGCGACATTGCTGCAGCGCGCCTCCACCATCGACGTCGACGACAACGTCCGCGACGCTTATTGGACGCTCCTTGGCTACTTCAACAGCCTGCGCGTCCTGGGCGCGGCGTTCATGCAGTCGGTTGACGACGTCCCCGACCAGATCGGCGTTGGGGCGGAGCGATCGGGGCAAGCAATGCGGAAGATCGCCCCGCCTCGTGAGCTGACCTCGCGGACGAAGTCGTCCGAGATCCCGGTGGAGCTCGCCGCTCTCGCCACGCCCTACCCCGGCGCCCCGGACATCGTGCTAGCGACCAACATGATTTCAGTCGGCGTCGACGTGGATCGTCTGGGTCTCATGGTGGTCATGGGGCAGCCTCAGACGACGTCCGAGTACATCCAGGCCACGAGCCGCGTCGGTCGTCAGGTGCCGGGGCTGATCGTCACGCTATACAACGCGGCCAGATCACGAGACCTGTCGCACTACGAGTCCTTCATCCCGTACCACCGGGCGCTGTACGCGCAAGTCGAAGCAACGGGCGCGACGCCTTTCGCCGCGCGAGCGCGTGACCGGGGGCTCCACGGGGTCCTGGTCGCCCTCGCGCGGCTGCTCATTCCCAATGCCGCGACGGAGAAGGCCGTCGCAGTGCCGGTGAGACGAGCCGAGGACATGGCGAGGATCCGCCGCATCCTCATAGAGCGGGCGGCTCAGGTTGCGCCCTCTGAGAGCGGCGACGTCGCGGCGACGGTTGATGTCCTCATCGATGCGTGGCTCGACGGACTCGATGCCGGAATGGACCACTACTCGGGTTGGGACGGCGGGAAGCATGCTCTCCTGGTCCCGGCGGGCGGCGGCCCGGGGATGCGAGTCAACCCCAGTGAGATCCGATTCCCGGTGGATGCTCCTGCCTGGTCGACGTTGACGAGCCTGAGAAATGTCGACGCCGAGAGCACCCTCTACCTCGCCCACCGTCGTAGGAGGAACCATGGCGCGTCGTGATGTCGCGCGCGCACGGCAGAGCCAGCTCGTCACGACCTATGGAATCGGAAGCCTCCTGCCCGCCGCGGATCAGAGTTTCATGATCTGCGGCACCGACCATTGGGTCGAAGAGTTCGCGCCGGTTGTCGATGAGCCGCGGCTCGCCCGGTCTCTCGGAGTCGAGGGCTTCAGGACTCCGCCGGCAGGGGGCACGCGGGACATCCCGGTTGTCCGCTTCCCGCTGATGCACTACTGCCCCCACTGCAGGCGACTCGGGATGCCAAGAGAGTTCGGGGCGACCGACCAGACGATGGAGTGCGAGGACTGCGACTACGAACTGGTCCCGTCGCGCTTTGTCGCTTGCTGCGACCATGGCCATATCGAGGACTTCCCCTACCGCCGTTGGGTCCATGCTGACCAGGGCGCTGATGGGCAGGGAGAGGGCCACCAGCTCTTCTTGGAAACACATGGCCGGTCGTCATCGCTGGCCGATGTGCTCATCCGATGCGGGTGCGGGGTGAGGCCGGTCTCGATGTCAGGCTCGTTCGACAAGGGCGCGCTCATCGGTCTGTCGAGGTGTCATGGCCGCAGGCCGTGGCTTCTCGACGCGGTCGATGAGCCGTGTGATCAGCCCCTCCGGACCCTTCAGCGAGGCTCGTCGAACGTCTGGTTCCCGATCGGACGGTCCACCATCTCGATCCCCCCGTGGTCCGGTGCCTCGGCGAGGCTCGTGGACAAGCACTGGGACATCCTCAAGGGCCTGTCCTCTAAGGACGCCCGCAAGGCGCTCGAAGGCCTCGCCGCCGAGCGCGGTGACATCTCGGTCGAGACGGTGATGGATCTGCTCGAGCGACGCAAGGGAATGGACGGCGGCACACCTCCCACCGAGGCGGAGCTCCGCTCGGAGGAGTACGACGCTCTCAAAACCGGCAACGATGGCTCGTCACCGTCTGACAACTTCGACTGCAATCCACGGGACGTTGACGATGCCGTTACGGATGTCGTGGTTCAGGTATGCGAGGTCAGCCGGCTTCGCGAGGTGCGCGCGCTCGAGGGCTTCACCCGAGTGACCCCACCTGACCCTGGAATGGATCCGGCGCGCATCGGGGCTCTGTCGGAGACTCCGATGCGGTGGCTCCCGGCCATCGAGGTGCACGGTGAAGGCGTCTTCCTGCGGCTTCATGAGATGCATGTGGCGAGGTGGGAGGCATCGGCTTTCGCGCTTGCGCGGGCGGAGCGGCTGACAAGGGCGCAAGCGGCCCGGGACCAGGCGTACCAGCGTCCGGACTCACCTCCGGTGACTGCCCGCTTCGTAGGCCTCCACACGCTCGCCCATATCGTGCTCAAGGAGATGAGTCTGGATGCAGGGTACCCAGTCGCCTCCCTGAGAGAGCGGGTGTACGCGGGCCCGGACGAGGCAGGCATCCTGATCTATACGGCATCGTCCGATGCGGCCGGGAGCCTTGGCGGGCTCGCGCAGTTGGCAGCCGAAGACCGGCTCGGGAGCATCCTCAAGGCTGCGGTGAGCCGGGCGAGTTGGTGCTCGTCGGACCCCGTATGTGCCGAGTCCGAGGCGTCGGGGGTAGAGAACCTGAATCTGGCTGCATGCCACGCGTGTGTGCTCCTACCCGAGACGAGCTGCGACCATCGCAACCTGCTCCTCGACCGGGTCAGCGTCATCGGCACGGTCGACGAGCCGCAGTTCGGTCTATTGGGCGAGTACCTGTGACAGAGTGCTGACGGCGGCCCTTTGGAGCACGTCACCAATAGCTGCCCCTAGCGGAATCGGCACAGCGTTCCCGATTTGGCGAGCTATCGCGGTCTTCGACCCGACCCACTTGTAGTCCAACGGGAAGCCCTGGAGGAGCGCAGCCTCGAGGTGCGTGATGGCACGATTCGCCGTCGGATGCAGGTATCGGCCCTTCTCGGGTTTGAAGAACTCGGTTCGAATAGTCACCGAGGGCTTATCCCAGTGGAGACGCCCCATGACGTCGCCGGAGCCGCTGTGGTGCTTGCGCCAGCACGGGGAGAGGAGCTCGTAGGGCAGGTCGAACCGGTTGCCGCCCGGCGGAATCTCCCGGAACCGCCGGAGCGACAGGTCTTCGTAGTCGCGGCCTAGGTGCAGGTCAAGGGTGCGGAATACGCCGGGCAGCATGTGTCCGTGGAAGTCGATCGTGCGCTCGGGCAGATCGAGCGCGTCCCAGGCGGCGCCCACACCCCGCAACGCCTCCCGCACGGTGCGATGCCGTCCGATATGAGTCGGCTCGGGCCACCCGGGGGACGGCAAGTCGCGGTGGTGGCCGATGAGGACCGCACGCTTCCTCGCCTGGAAGGCTCCGTAGTCCGCGGCGTTCAGAACCTGGGCCTCAAACGCGTAGTCCGCGAGCTGTCCGCCCGCCTGCGTTGCCGCTAGGAACAGTCCGTACTGTGGCGACTTCATGAACGCTGCGACGTTCTCGACGACGAAGTACTTGGGCCGGACGCGCAAGATGGTCCGCGCGTACTCCTCCCAAAGTCCGTTGCGTCCGTCCTCGACGTCCTGCTTACCGAGTGTGGAGAACCCCTGGCACGGCGGTCCGCCAACGATGACGTCCACGGACGGCACGTCGGCGTCGCGAAGCCAGTCCTGGATGGGACCGACGTACACCTCGGTCTCTGGGTGGTTCTGCGCGTAGGTGGCAGCGGCAGCGACGTCTAGCTCGACGGCTTGAAGCGTCCGGAACCCGCTGGCCGCAGCCAAACCGGCGCTGAGTCCGCCTGCACCTGCGAAGAGGTCGAGCGCGGTGAGGGTTGGCGCTCTTCTCGCGGGCGCGATGATGCTGCGCGATCCTTGAGGAGTGGCCACACGAGACACGGTAGTCAGCGAGCCTGACGTACCGCGCGCGGCGCGCCGGCGATCGAAGAATGCTCGGGAGTCCCGACAACCCGAAGGCGACGCGCGAGCCGTTGATTTGCGCACCGAAGCGGAGGGCAGCGTGCTCGGCGACGCCCCACCGGCGGTGCCGCACGTCCCGGTGCCGTCCTCGCCTACGGTCTCCGGTCGCATGTCCCGACAGGCCCGGCGGGATACCGCGCCCGAAATCGCGCTGCGGAAGGCGCTTCACCGCCGCGGCCTCCGGTTCCGCGTCGACCGCCCCCTTCCCGACCTGCCGCGACGTCGGGCCGACGTCCTCTTCTCACGCGCCCACATCGCGGTCTTCGTCGACGGATGCTTCTGGCATGAGTGCCCCGAGCACGGGACCCAGCCGATGAGCAATGTCGAGTGGTGGTCGACCAAGCTGGCCCGGAACGTCGAGCGCGACCGCGAAACCGACGCGCACCTCCGCGATAGGGGGTGGGCCGTCTTGCGGTTCTGGGAACATGACGACATGGCGACCGCCGCAGCTGTCGTCCAGCGTGCCTGGGCAGCCAGCCGTTCAGTAGGTGGGGACGCAGGTGCGGACCGAGTTGTGGTGCCTGGGCGATACCGATAGGCGCATGCGCAGCTCGCGCGCGGGCGTCATGGCTGTGTTCACTCTCTGAGTCACAGCGGATTGACGACCCCTCGCAATACCTCCCGCGTCCCGGACCCGGCCGGCTTCTCGTCGACCCTGTCGATCGTCTCCGCCGCGAACGGCCCGTACGACGACGTCGAGTCCGACGACGGTCTGCTGCACTACGCGTACCGCAAGGGCGACCCGTTCACCGGGGACAACCGCAAGCTCCGCGCCGCGCTGGAGACCGGCCAGCCGCTGATCCTGTTCCGCAAGGAGGTCGCGAACTACTACACCCCGGTGCTGCCGGTGTACGTGGTGGAGGACTACCCCGAGGAGCGGGCGTTCATCATCGCCCTGGATGAGGCGTTCCGGTTCATGGGCGACCTGCACGACCTGCCCGAGCCGCAACGCGCCTACGCCCAGCGGCTGGCCAAGCAGCGCCTGCACCAGCCGGCGTTCCGGACCCGGGTGCTGCTCGCGTACGCCACCCGCTGCACGGTCTGTGCGCTGCACCACGGCGCCCTGCTGGACGCCGCGCACATCGTCCCGGACACGGAGCCGGCCGGGATCCCGACGACGCCGAACGGCCTCGCCCTGTGCAAGATCCACCACGCGGCCTACGACCAGAACATGCTGGGCGTCAGCCCGGAGTACCGGGTGGCGATCAACCGCGAGGTGCTCGCGGAGGTCGACGGGCCGATGCTCAAGCACGGCCTGCAGGAGATGCACGGCCGGACGATCACCCTGCCCGCGCGGCGCACGGACCGGCCGGACAAGGACCTGCTCGCATGGCGTTGGGAGCGGTTCACGCGGTGGGAGACGTGGGCTGACGATGCTGCCCATGCAACTGCGCGGCGCACTGTCCACACCCACCAACGAGGTCCGAGCTCACGCGGCTAGCCTGGCCTAGGAGTCCTCTCGGGGACACAAAGACGGCCTCCCGAAGGAGGCCGTCGGACCAGGGCCGCTAGACCCTGGCGGGGTATGACCACTGTATAGCACGGGTCGCGGGCGGGTGGGGTGAGGTTCGGGAGGCGCCTGGTGACGGCTGCAACGCCACTGACCGTTCGGCCCAACCACGGGCGCGACCTCATCGTGTACATCGACGGATTCAACCTCTACCACGGCCTGCACGACGCCTCTGGGCGGTCAAAGCTCTGGCTGGACGTGGTCGCTCTCGCCAGGTCTCTGCGACCCCACAGCCACCTCGTTCAGGTGAAGTACTTCACCGCGCCCGTGCTGGACGAGCCTGATGCCGCGTCGCGGCAGGAGGTGTACCAGAAGGCCCTGCTCGCGCAGAACCCTGGGACGGTCACCATCGTTCCTGGGCGCTACCAGAGGCGGACCATGCGATGCCGCAGGTGCGACCACTCGTACACCCAGTATGAGGAGAAGGAGACCGACGTGAACATCGCCGTCGCGCTGGTGGCGGACACACTCACGCACGCGTGCTCGGACGCACTGATCGTCAGCGCGGACAGCGACCTGGCGCCGGCGGTCCGGGCTGTGCAGGCCAGGGCGCCCGGGGCCTTCGTCGCCGTCGCGTTCCCGCCGGCCCGCTACTCGGCTCACCTGCGCGCACTGATGCCGAAGTCGTTCAGGATCGGCTCATCGAAGATCAACCAGGCACAGCTTCTAGACCACGTCGTCGACCCGGCGACCGGGATCGTGTTCTCACGCCCCGACAAGTGGCGCTGAGGCTGGTGCGCCCTCACACCACCCCGACCCACAGCCCGTCGCGGGCCCGGGTCATCCCGACGTACAGCTCCCGACGACGCAGCTCCCAGCGCTCTGCAGCGCCTCGGTCGCCGCAGAGGCGCAGCACGCCGACGTCGACTGGCCCGGTCCCGGCCTCGCGTAGGCAGGGAGTGCCCCACCTACCTGCTGCGGCGCCCCGGCTTGAGCGCCTCGACGACCGCGGCCTGATCCTTCAGTCCGCGCGGCGGGCACTGCGCCAGCCACTCCACGAGCTTGTCGCCATGCACGATGTCGACGTCGTTGACTCTCGCGATGCCGTCGGGGAACTCGCCCCACCAGACGATGACGGCCTGGACCCAGAGTCGCTGGCCCGTCTGGCGTTCGATGCGCTCCTTGAGGGAGAAGGCGTCGCGCTTGGCCTGGCGAACCATGGCGCCGTCAGACCACGACCGATCTTCGTCATACCGCTCCGTGAAGACGATCCGTGAGCCACCCTCGACACTGAGTCGACGCTCGCTCCACTTGGAATTGAGGCACATCACCCCGGCCGGGCCGACGAGGACGTGGTCGAAGTTGTAGGTGCCGTTCCCGAGGTCGTTCAGCACATCCCAGCGTCCCCGCGGCAGCTTGGCGAGCTTGCGCGCTGTGCGCTCCTCGCCCCACGCGCCCTGCTGCCACTTTGAGATCAGGTTCGGTGGAGATTCTCGGGCCAAGATGATCCCCATCGCGAGGGCTCCGGCGAAGAAGCCCGACATCCACGCCGCGAACGCGGGATACGTCGGAGCAGTGAACCGCATGACGAGCAGGTGGAAGGTGAGCCAGAACGCCGCCAGCACGGCCGCCATGCCGGCAAAGAGCCAGCGGTTCCGCCGCAACCATTCCTTGCGTTGCCCCCGGTACTTCTCACGAGCGCGCGATCCCGCGCGACGGCGCATCTTGCGGGCTTGGTACGTGTCTCGGAAGGGGGCGATTACCACGTGGGTGTCATCGGCACCGAGCGCCGCGGTGTTGAGTTTACTGGCCCGTCGCGCCGACACCGGCCGTCCCGCGCCCGCCCACCGCAGTAGGCTCCGAACCACCGCCCGGATCACCAGGAGGCCCCCGTGCCCGCCGCAGCCGCACCCTGGCTCAGCGATGCGGTGGTGGCCTTCGGCCAAGCATGCCGCGCCAAGCTCTCCGGCCCCGGCGACCGCGAGGCAGCGATCCGGACCCCGCTCGAAGGCCTGCTCGGTGCCGGCGGTCAGGCGCTCGGCGTCAAGGCCGTCTTCCACGACGAGGTGCGCGACACGGAACGCCAGGTCCGTCCCGACTACGGCGTGAGCGTCAAGGGTGCGATCACCGGGTACGTCGAGGTCAAGGAACCCGGCAAGAGCATCGACCCGGCGGCACTGACGGGTCATGACCTTCTCCAGTGGAACCGCCAGCGCGACCTCCCCAACCTGCTTTACACGAACGGCACCGACTGGCGCCTATACCGGGACAGCGAGCTCGTCGGCCTCCCGGTCCACTTCACCGGCGACCTGGCGACGGCTGGCGCTGCGCTCACCGCTCCTACCGAGTTCGAGGCCCTGCTCACCGACTTCCTGCGGTGGAAGCCCGCTGCCATCACCTCCGTGGGCGCGCTCGTCCGGGCCGTCGCCCCGCTGACCCGGCTGCTTCGCGGTGAGGTCCTGGACCAGCTCGCCGCAGAGAAGCGCACCATCGCCGCGGGCGGAGCCGAGTACGAGCAACCGTTCACCGGCCTGGCCCGGGACTGGCGCGCCCTCCTGTTCCCGCAGGCGGACGCCGCGACCTTCGCAGACGGGTACGCCCAAGCAGTGACCTTCGCCCTGCTGCTGGCGCGCACCGAGGGGATCGACCTCGACGGCGTCGCCCTGCACGAGGTCGGCGGCCGGTTGGGCCACGATCACTCCCTGATGGGCAAGGCGCTGCAGCTCTTGACCGACGACGTCGCGGCCGACTTCCGGGTCACCCTCGACCTGCTGGTCCGGGTGGTCGGTGCGGTCGACTGGCCGCGGGTCCGCAAGGGCAAGCGCGACACCTACCTGCACCTGTACGAGAGCTTCCTGGAGGAGTACGACAACGACCTGCGCAAGCAGTCCGGCTCGTACTACACACCCCGCGAGATCGTCGAGCAGATGGTGCGGCTGACCGAGGAGGCCCTGGTCACCCGGCTGGGCAAGCCCGACGGCTTCCGCGACCCGGACGTGCTCACTGTGGACCCGGCAATGGGCACCGGCACGTACCTGCACACGATTCTGGAACGCGCCGCCGCCGACGCCGAGGCCACCGATGGTCCTGGGGCGGTGGCCGGGGTGCTGAGCCAGGTTGCGGAGCGGCTCATCGGGTTCGAGCTGCAGATGGGCCCGTACGCGGTGGCCGAGCTGCGCACCACAGACCTGCTCGCCGCGCACGGCGCGAGCGTCCCACCCGGCGGCATGCATCTGTACGTCACCGACACGCTCGACGACCCCTACGCGGCCGAGTCGCAGATTGGCTCCGGGCTGCAGCTCATAGCTCAGTCACGCAAGAAGGCCAACGAGGTCAAGGCGCGGGCGAACGTCACCGTGGTGATCGGGAACCCGCCGTACCGCGAGCGCGCCGAAGGCATGGGCGGCTGGGTAGAGAACGGCTCGGCGGCGCACGGCAAGGCGGCGCGGGCGATCCTTGACGACTTCCGCGATCCCGCCACTGCCCGGCACTTTCACAACCTCAAGAACCTGTACGTGTACTTCTGGCGGTGGGCCACGTGGAAGGTGTGGGAGTCCACGACAACCGACGCCGACGGCGACGCGGGCGTGGTCTGCTTCATCTCCACCTCGGGGTACGTAGGAGGGCCGGGCTTCTCGGCCATGCGTGGGTACTTGCGGCGCCACGCCTCCGAGGGCTGGGTTGTCGATCTGACGCCCGAGGGCCAGACCCCTGATGTCCCGACAAGGGTCTTCCCCGGTGTTCGCCAGCCACTGGCCATCGGCCTCTTCGTCCGACGACCCGACGCGGACCCGGGTGTGCCCGCGACCATCCACTACCGAGCGGTCAGCGGTCGACAGGCTGAGAAGTTCAAGGCGCTCGGCGCTCTGTCGCTTAACGACGACGGATGGCGCGACGCGCGAATCGAATGGACCGCCCCGTTCACCTCGGCCGCAACTGGCCCCTGGGACACACACCCCGCACTCAGCGACATCTTCCCGTGGACCTCACCGGGCGTCACCGGAAACCGTGGGTGGCCCTTCGCTCCGTCCCGCTCGATCCTGGCGCGCCGCTGGCGGACCCTCCGCACGGAGGAGGACGCAGCTCGCCGTAAGGAGCTCTTCAAGGAGACGAGGGACCGCACCCTCGGCAAAGTCACTGAGGCACTCCCTGGGTTCGGAAACGTCGCACCTGCAGGGCCGATCTCCCGGTCTGCGGACGAGCCCTTCGAACCTGTTCGAATCGGGTACCGATCGTTCGACCGTCAGTGGATCATCCCGGACGCCCGAGTGCTTGACATGCCAAGGCGTGACCTGTGGGAGGCGCGCGTTGGGAGCCAGGTCTTCACGATTGAGCCCCACTCGTGGTCAATCGCCGAGGGTCCCGGCGTCGTCTTCTCAAACCTGATCCCGGACCTTCACCACTTCAAAGGTTCGGAGGGCGGCCGTACGCTGCCGTTCCTTCATCCCGACGGCACTCCCAACCTCGCGCCCGGTCTGCTCCTGGCCCTCGCCACGAGCCTCGGCCACGGCCTCGCCGCCGCAGATGTCCTCGCCTACGTGGCCGGCGTCGTCGCGCACCCGGCCTTCACCGAGACGTTCGCGGACGAGCTGACCACTCCCGGCATCCGCGTCCCTATCACCACCGATCAAGTCCTGTGGGACGAGGCCGTCGCGCTCGGCGAGCAAGTGATCTGGCTGCACACCTACGGCGAGACGTACGTCGGACCCGGCCGCGCGAAGGGCAGCGTCCGCTATCCCAAGGGCGACCCGCGCCAGCCACTGTCCCGCACCCCGATCACCTCCATGCCGGAGGCCATGACCTACGACGAGGCTCGCGCCGTCGTCGCGCTGGGGACAGGGACGGCGGGTGACGGCGAGTTCGGGCCGGTCACGCCCGAGGTGTGGGCGTACGCCGTCGGCGGCAAGAACGTCTTGAAGTCCTGGTTCAACTACCGCAAGAAGGTGCCGGGTGGGAAGAAGACCTCCCCGCTCGACTACATCCACGTCGACACCTGGGACGCGGACTGGACGACAGAATTCATCGACCTGCTCACCGTGCTAAGCCGCCTGGTCGAGCTCGAGCCCGCGCAGGCGGACCTGCTCGCGCGAGTGGTCGCCGGGCCCGTGGCGACGATGGAGGGGCTGCGCGAGGCGGGCGTCCGCTGGCCCACGACTCCGGCCGACCGACGCCCCAACCGCGGCTTCGAACTCGACTTCTGATCTCCTGCAAAGCGCCAGTTAGGAGCCAATGATGGACCTCCGCACCGCCCTCCGAGTGGTCTCTTCAACAACCGCACTGGTCGGGGTGAGCGACAAGCACCTTGCCCGCATGGCCCAGCCCGAGCTCGGCGCCTCCTCCGCGCGACCGGTCCCGTGGCTTGACGGCGGCATCGACGTGCGTGCGATCGACATCCTGCACGAGCTCGCGGTCGCGACGCGATTCGCCTACCACCCGACCGTGCTCGACGTGTACTCGCAGTGGGCCCTGCTCCGCTACATCGGGGCGTTCGACTTCGCTCATTTCCCGACGCCAAGGCTCCGACTCTCCGACGCCGGACAGAACGTGGTGGGGAATCAGCGCAGGGTGATGAGCGAGGACCTTGGGATCGGAGTTTCGGTGGTCCTCGCGCGTCGTTGGTTTCAGCAACGTTTCCCCACGCAGTCCCTCGACGTGATCGACCTCGACGTCGCGATCAAGTCAGAACTCATCGAAAGGCCCGCTGGTCGGCGGACCGACTATCTCCTCGTGAGCGTCGACCCCGCCACCCGCCGTCTCCACGCCCACGGGCTACTCGAGAGCAAGGGCACAGTGACGCCCGGATACCACATCCCACAGATCATCCCGGGGCCCGACAGGTGGAGAGCACGACCGTGGGCGGAAGGCGCCTCACAGGCCTCGTCGGTGCGGCGCTCGCCGGTCGTGGCGAGATGCGGTACAGCGTCATCGAGGTTGTCCCGCCTGAAGGCCGCGATCCCATCGACCTCGGCCCCGTCTCGAAGACCCCCGCATCCCTCGGACTGTCCGGTTCGTACGCGAGTGGTTTGAGTTGGGCCTCCGCCAGCGAGGTCATCCGGTCGACGTGGGCCAAGCTCGCCGAGATCGCCGACGACCCCGTGCTCTTCGACTTCGTCGCGCCCGAGAAGCTCAAGGCGCGGCGCTACGACGGTGCAGATCTACCCCGGGGCGAGAAGACCGAGCACAGGATTGGCGACAGCGTGTTCGTCGGGACGGCCACTCGGGTACCGCTGCCCGGTGGAGAGCTGCGCGCGTTCCTCGGAGTCGATGCCGGCCTCCTCGACGCTCTCGCGACCGGCGAGCCCGAGGTCGTCTTCGATACGCAGAGCCGCATGAAGTCCCGAGGACCGAATGGCGACTTCGCGGCACGAGAACATGAGGGGCGATCGGTCAGCACGACGGACGCGGGAACCGCGCTGCTGCTCGAGGCGTACTGACGCCTATGCCGGTGCGGGTGACGGCCCGGACGGTGTGCGCCTGGCGGGACACCGCCGAGACCGAAGGGCAAGCCGCCGCGTGGCAATGCTTGGGCGTTGGGCATGGCTACCGCGCTCGCCGCCACGCGCACCGCCGAAGGCGTCGTCCGGGTCACCGCGGCGCCGCGGCACTGGGAGGCCGTCGGACGGTTGTGCCGAGCGGCGAACGCGCACGGCAAACTCGTCGCCGCCGCCCAGCATGCGGCCGTACCTTTCGAGCTCGGTGTCCGCGTCGGCGACGCCGATGCAGATGAGGGCCTCGATGGTGGTCCGCCACGCAAGCAACCGCAGCGCCTCGCTCCGCAGCCCACGCGCCTCGACCCTCACGTGGACGCGCCTGGCGACCGATGCACTAGGCATCGGTACGCCCCAAAACGGCGCGTCAGAAAGAGCGGAGACTCGAACCGTGCAGACCCTCGTCCAGACCCCTCTCAACCTCTTCAACCTGCCGCAGCGTCTGTTGGTGCCACTCTTCCAACGGGCATACGTGTGGACCGAGGAGGTGCAGTGGCGGCCACTGTGGGACGACATTCGGCGTCAGGCTGAGCGACGCCTTGAAGCCCCGGGTGCCGACGGCCATCACTTCCTGGGCGCGGTCGTGCTCCAGCACCAGTCCCAGGGCGCGGGCCAACTGCCTCAGCATCAGATCATCGACGGGCAGCAGCGGCTGACGACGCTGCAGATCGTGTTCGACGCCGCGCACGCCGTTCTCGGCGCGGTCGGACAGGAGCGGATCGCACGCCGGCTCACCGCGCTCACCGACAATTCCGAGGACTTCTGGAACCACCCAGAGGATCGCTTCAAGGTCTGGCCAACCAACCGGGACCGGCCCGCATACAACGAGATCATGGCAGCGGAGTTCCCCATCGACTACGAGATCCTCCAGCATCGAGGCAGCCTGCTCGTCCACGCCCACGCCTACTTCACGGACGTCATCGAGGAGTGGGTAAACGGCGCCGGTCCCGAGGCGGTCCCGACGCGCTGCGAGCAGCTTGCCGGCACTCTCATGGACGGCCTGCGCATCGTCACGATCACCCTTGACGCTAGCGAGGACTCCCAGGCGATCTTCGAGACCCTGAACGCCCGCGGCACGCCTCTCACGGCGGCGGATCTGATCAAGAACTTCGTCTTCCAGCGCCTCGCCGCCGAGGGTGTCGAAACCGAGCGGGCGTACCACGACCACTGGAAGTTCCTTGAGGACGAGTTCTGGGAGAAGGAGGTCAGCGTCGGCCGGTACCTGGTGTCCCGCAGCTCGCTGTTCTTCAACCAGTGGTTGATCGCGCAGACCGGTGAGGAGGTCGGTCCCCGGGCAACATTCACCCGGTTCAAGCACTTCGTCGAGAACGAAGTGAACCGGCCGCTCAGCGACCTCCTGCCGGAGCTGAACGGCCTGGCGCGCACCTACCGTTCATGGATCGAGCGTGCCGCACAGCCCGACGGCAATCTGGACCCCGTCACCCTCGCGGTGTACCGCACGCAGGCCGCGGGGAGCGAGGCGATCAAGCCGATCCTGCTGTGGTTGCACGACCCGCAGCGTCCCGTCCCCGGGCACGCCCTGAACGGTGTCGTCGGCGCCGTCGAAAGCTGGCTCATGCGCCGCTCGCTCCTCCGCCTACCCTCGGCAGACCTCGGGCGCGTCATCGCGGACATCATCGCGACGCACCGAAAGACCGACCCAGCGCTCCTCGGGGAGAGGGTCGCCGCATACCTCGCGCGGCAGGACCGGATGAGCACCTACTGGCCCGGCGACGACGAGATCCGCCAGGCGCTCGGCGAGATGGTGGCGTACCGGCGCTATCCGCATGGGCGGCTTCGCATGTTCCTCGAGGCGGCCGAAGACCATGAGCGCGGGTTCACCAGGGCCGGCGGAGCCTACGCAGACTCGCGGGTTCACCGCGGAGATCTGCACATCGAGCACCTCCTGCCGCAGAGCTGGAAGGCGAATTGGTCCGTGACCGACCTGGCGGCGCGTATCGATCGCGAAGAGCACGTGCACCGCCTCGGAAACTTGACGCTGTTGACTTCGTCGCTGAACTCAACGGTCTCCAACGGCTCGTGGCCCGGGCGCGATGGGAAGCTTCGCCACCTCACCGATCGCGACGTCATCCTGATGAACCGGTGGATCAGAGGGCACGGAGCGGAGGGTTGGGACGAGGCG
>Ga0209539_1000446_pt1 | contig 23782 bp, 22 predicted proteins | sample BarGraNGADG00312_2_FD_184499 | JGI IMG/M metagenome (GOLD analysis project Ga0209539, IMG submission 184499) | Arctic peat soil microbial communities from Barrow, Alaska - Barrow Graham LP Ref core NGADG0011-312 (SPAdes) (version 2) | ecosystem: Environmental > Terrestrial > Soil > Wetlands >...
TGAACGACGAGGACCCGGAATCGGGCCGGATCTGGGTGGCCGGCTACGTGGTGCGGGACCCGGCGCGGCGGCCGTCGAGCTGGCGCTCCCGCGGGTCGCTCGACGACGAGCTCAGGGCGCAGCAGATCGTGGGCATCTCGGGGATCGACACGCGAGCTCTCACCCGGCACCTGCGGGACCGCGGAGTGATGCGAGCCGGCATCTTCTCGGGTGACGCGCTCACGGGCCCCGACGGTGTCGAGCTGACCGTGGACGGGCTGCGGGCCGGTGTCCTGGCCACGCCGATGATGGCCGGCGCCGCACTGGCCGCGGAGGTCTCGACGGCCGAGGCATACGTGATCGAGCCGATCGGAGCGCACCGCGCAACGGTCGCCGCTATCGACCTGGGCATCAAGGCGATGACACCCCACCGGCTGGCCGAACGGGGTGTCCGGGTGCACGTCCTGCCTGCCTCGTCGACCATCCAGGACGTGCTCGCCGTCGCCGCCGACGGGGTGTTCTTCTCCAACGGGCCGGGGGACCCGGGCGCGGCGACGCACGAGGTGACGCTGCTGCGCGAGGTGCTGGACCGGCGGATCCCGTTCTTCGGGATCTGCTACGGCCACCAGATCCTCGGTCGCGCCCTCGGGTTCGGCACCTACAAGCTCGTCTACGGGCACCGCGGCATCAACCAGCCGGTGATGGACCGCACCACCGGCAAGGTCGAGGTGACCGCGCACAACCATGGGTTCGCGGTCGACGCCCCGTTGACCGGAGAGAGCGTCGCGCCCTACGACGACGGCCGGTACGGGCGGGTGGTGGTCTCGCACATCTGCCTGGACGACGACGTCGTGGAAGGCCTGACCTGCCTCGACCTGCCGGCGTTCTCGGTGCAGTACCACCCCGAGGCTGCCGCCGGCCCGCACGACGCCGCCTACCTCTTCGACCGCTTCCTGGACCTGATGCTCGATGCTCCGGTCCGGCGCGCGGGAGGAGACTCCTGATGCCGCGCCGCGCCGACCTGCACTCGATCCTGGTGATCGGATCCGGTCCGATCGTGATCGGCCAGGCCTGCGAGTTCGACTACTCGGGCACCCAGGCGTGCCGGGTGCTCAAGGCCGAGGGCCTGCGGGTGATCCTGGTGAACTCGAACCCCGCGACGATCATGACGGACCCCGAGTTCGCGGACGCGACCTACGTCGAGCCGATCACGACCGAGGTGATCGAGTCGATCATCGCCAAGGAGCGCCCGGACGCGCTGCTGCCGACCCTCGGTGGCCAGACCGCGCTGAACGCCGCGGTCGCCCTGCACGAGGCCGGCGTGCTCGAGAAGTACGGCGTCGAGCTGATCGGCGCGAACATCGCGGCGATCACGGCGGGGGAGGACCGGCAGGAGTTCAAGGGGGTGGTCGAGCGCTGCGGCGCCGAGGTGGCGCGCAGCCTCATCGCGCACTCGATGGACGACTGCCTGGCGGCCGCAGCCGAGCTCAGCTACCCGGTCGTCGTCCGCCCTTCCTTCACGATGGGCGGCCTGGGCAGCGGCATCGCGTACGACGAGGCCGACCTGCGTCGGATCGCCGGCGCGGGGCTGCACTACTCGCCGACCACCGAGGTGCTCCTCGAGGAGTCGATCCTCGGCTGGAAGGAGTTCGAGCTCGAGCTGATGCGGGACAAGGCGGACAACGTCGTGGTCGTCTGCTCGATCGAGAACGTGGACCCGGTCGGGGTGCACACCGGGGACTCCGTGACGGTGGCGCCTGCGCTCACCCTGACCGACCGGGAGTACCAGCGCCTGCGCGACATCGGGATCGCCGTGATCCGCGAGGTCGGGGTCGACACCGGCGGCTGCAACATCCAGTTCGGGGTGCACCCGGGCACGGGCCGCATCGTTGTCATCGAGATGAACCCGCGGGTCTCACGGTCGTCGGCCCTGGCATCCAAGGCCACCGGCTACCCGATCGCCAAGATCGCGGCGCGGCTGGCCATCGGCTACACCCTCGACGAGATCCCGAACGACATCACCGGCTCCACTCCGGCATCCTTCGAGCCGACGCTCGACTACGTCGTGGTGAAGGTACCGAGGTTCGCGTTCGAGAAGTTCCCCGCGGCCGACACGACGCTGACGACGACGATGAAGTCGGTCGGCGAGGCGATGGCCCTGGGACGGAACTTCACCGAGGCCCTGCAGAAGGCGATGCGCTCGATCGACAAGAAGGGTTCCCTGTTCCACTGGGACGGCGAAGTGCCGAGCGGCGACCACCTGGCCACCCTGCTCGGCTCGATCGGGCGTCCGACCGAGCGTCGGCTGATCGAGGTCCAGCAGGTCCTGCGCGCCGTCGGCTCACCTGGCTGCAGCGTCGACGAGGTGTACACGGCGACCGGGATCGACCCGTGGTTCCTCGACCAGGTCGCTCTGATCAACGAGGTGGCCGAGAATCTCCGGACGGTGGACGAGCTCGACCGCGAGCTGTTGCGCCACGCGAAGCAGCACGGCTTCTCCGACGGCCAGATCGCCCAGCTCCGCGGCAGCGACGAGGACGAGACCCGGGCGCTGCGGCACTCGTGGGACATCCGCCCGGTCTACAAGACGGTCGACACCTGCGCGGCCGAGTTCGAGGCGCGCACGCCCTACCACTACTCGACCTACGACGACGAGACCGAGGTCGAGCCCCGGTCCCGGCCGGCGGTGATCATCCTCGGCTCCGGGCCGAACCGGATCGGGCAGGGGATCGAGTTCGACTACTCGTGCGTGCACGCGGCTCTCGCTCTTCGCGACGAGTTCGAGACGATCATGGTGAACTGCAACCCGGAGACCGTGTCCACCGACTACGACACCTCCGACCGGCTGTATTTCGAGCCGCTCACCTTCGAGGACGTGCTCGAGGTGTACCACGCGGAGCTCGCGGTCGGACCGGTCGAAGGCCTCATCGTCCAGCTCGGCGGACAGACGCCGCTAGGTCTCGCACAACGCCTCGCCGACGCCGGGCTGCCCATCCTCGGGACCCCGCCGGCCGCGATCGACGCCGCCGAGGACCGAGGAGCGTTCGGCCGCGTGCTCGGCGCGGCGGGCCTGCCCGCACCGGCCTTCGGCACCGCGACGACGCTCGCGGAGGCGCAACGGGTGGCCGACGGCATCGGCTACCCGGTCCTGGTGCGCCCCTCGTACGTCCTCGGTGGGCGTGGGATGGAGATCGTCTACAACCGCACCCAGCTGAGCGGGTACGTTTCCCGCGCGCTGCTGGGCTCCAGCGAGACGGCGGCGGCGCTCAGCAGCAGCGCGCCGTTGCTCATCGACCGGTTCCTGGACGACGCGATCGAGATCGACGTCGATGCGCTGTACGACGGTACCGACCTGTACATCGGGGGTGTCATGGAGCACATCGAGGAAGCCGGGATCCACTCGGGAGACTCCGCGTGCGTTCTGCCGCCGGTGACCATCTCGCGTGCGGAGCTGAAGCGCATCCGGCGCTCGACCGAGGCGATCGCACGCGGCGTCGGCGTGCGCGGGCTCATCAACATCCAGTACGCCCTGGTCTCCGACGTCCTCTACGTGCTCGAGGCGAACCCGCGCGCGTCGCGCACGGTCCCGTTCGTGTCCAAAGCCACCGGCGTCGCGCTCGCCAAGGCGGCGGCGCTGGTGATGACCGGTCACACGATCGCGGACCTGCGGCGCGCCAACGTCCTGCCGACCACCGGCGACGGGGGAGCGCTCGGCCTGGACGCGCCGATCGCGGTCAAGGAAGCGGTGCTGCCGTTCCAGCGGTTCCGCTCCCCGGAGGGCACCGTGGTGGACACCGTCCTCGGCCCGGAGATGCGCTCGACCGGGGAGGTGATGGGTATCGACGTGGACTTCCCGACCGCCTTCGCGAAGTCGCAGGCCGCGGCATTCGGCGGGCTGCCAACCTCGGGCACGGTCTTCATCTCGGTCGCCGACCGGGACAAGCGGCAGATCGTCTTCCCGGTCAAACGACTCGTCGACCTCGGCTTCGAGATCCTCGCCACCGGCGGAACGGCCAGCGTGCTCAAACGCAACGGGATCGCGACGACGCGGGTTCGCAAGCAGTCGGAAGGGCGCGGTCCGCACGGCGAGCCGACGATCGTCGACCTCATCACCGAGGGTCGGGTGGACATGGTCATCAATACCCCGTCCGGTCAGGGCGCCCGGGCCGACGGCTACCAGATCCGGGCTGCGACCACCGCCGCGGACAAGGCGATCGTCACGACGGTTCAGCAGCTCGCGGCCGCGGTCCAGGGCATCGAGGCGGTGCTCCGTGGGCCGTTCCGGGTCACCAGCCTGCAAGATCACCTGGCGCGTTCCGGGCTGGTGCGCGGGCCCGGGTCTGCTGACGGGGGAGCGGCATGACGGTGCCGTTCGGAGCGCGCCTCGCTGCCGCGATGGACGCGTCGGGCCCGCTGTGCGTCGGGATCGACCCGCACCCGAGCCTGCTCGCGGACTGGGGCCTGGCCGATGACGTCGGAGGCCTGCGAACGTTCGCCCTGACCGTACTCGAGGCAGTCAACGGTGAGGTCGCAGCGGTCAAGCCGCAGTCGGCCTTCTTCGAGCGGCACGGGTCAGCAGGGATCGCCGTGCTCGAGGAGGTCCTCGCGACGGCCCAGGCTGCCGGAACCCTGGTGATTCTTGACGCCAAGCGCGGCGACATCGGCTCGACGATGGTCGGATACGCGGACGCGTACCTGCGGGACGGCGCACCGCTCGCGGTCGACGCCCTGACGGTCTCACCCTTTCTCGGCTTCGGATCACTGCAGCCCGTGGTGGATGCCGCCCTTGACAGTGGTCGCGGGCTGTTCGTCCTCGCGCTCACCTCGAACCCCGAGGGCGTGGAGGTGCAGCACGCTCGCGGGAGCGATGGTCGCGCCGTGGCGGCCCGGATCGCGGCGGCGGCGGCCGCGCTGAACCAGGGCAAGGAGCCGCTCGGCTCGATCGGCCTGGTGGTCGGCGCAACCATCGGGGATGCCGCGCGCGAGCTCGGGATCGACCTCGCGGCAGTGAACGGGCCGTTGCTCGCGCCGGGGGTCGGTGCGCAAGGCGCGGGCGCGGCTGAGCTCACCGCCGTCTTCGGCGCGGCGCGCCGTCAGGTGCTCGCATCGTCGTCACGGGCCGTCCTCGCGGCGGGACCCGAGGTTGCCGCATTGCGAGCCGCGGCTCGCCTGGCAGCACGCCAGGCGAGCACGGCGCTAGGCGGCTGATCGTCTCCGAGGGCCCGCCGCGTTGCCGAGCACGCCGGAAGGTCGCTAGGTTCACTCACGTCGGAACCACCCCGGACTGAGAAGGTGACGTCGCGTGGCCCTACCACCGCTGACTCCCGAACAGCGCGCTGCGGCGCTCCAGAAGGCCGCTGCCGCACGTCAGGCGCGGGCGGAGGTCAAGAGCCGGCTCAAGTACTCCCAGGGCTCGCTGTCCGCCGTGATCGACGACGGCCAGAAGGACGACGTCATCGGGAAGCTCAAGGTGGTTGCCCTGCTTGAGTCGCTTCCCGGCGTCGGCAAGGTGAAGGCACGCGCGATCATGGCGGAGATCGGGATCTCGGAGTCGCGCCGGGTGCGCGGCCTCGGTCCGCACCAGGCCGCCGCGCTCATCCAGCGCTTCGGCTGAGCTGCCCCGCGCTCTTGATGACGACCAGCCCCCGCCCAGCGCGTCTGACGGTCCTGGCTGGTCCGACGGCGGTCGGCAAGGGAACCGTCTCGGCGGACATCCGGGCCCGCTACCCCGAGGTGTGGCTCTCGCTCTCGACGACCACGCGGCCACCGCGCCCGAGCGAGGTCGAGGGGGTGCACTACCGCTTCGTCGACGACGCGAGGTTCGACCGGATGATCGCCGAGGGCGCCTTTCTCGAGTGGGCGCTCGTGCATGGACGGAACCGCTACGGTACGCCGCGGCAACCGGTGCTCGATCATCTCGCGGCCGGCCGGCCGGCACTGCTGGAGATCGACCTGCAGGGCGCGCGTCAGGTGCGAGAGATGATGCCGGGCGCCAGGTTCGTCTTCCTCGCCCCGCCGAGCTGGGAGGAGCTCGTTCGGCGACTCGTCGGCCGTGGTACCGAAGGACCGGACGAGCGTGGGCGGCGACTGGCGACCGCGCGGGTCGAGCTCGCCGCCGAGTCCGAGTTCGACCACGTCATCGTCAACGACGAGGTCTCGCGCGCGACGGACGAGCTCATTCGGTTGATGGGGCTGGCCACGCGCTAGAATGGTCCGCTAGCCCCTGTTCGCCCAACCTCGGAGTGACGTGTGTCTGGAACTGTCGCAGCCCCTGAAGGCATCACCGACCCGCCGATCGACGAGCTGCTCGCCGCAGCCGCGTCGAAGTACGGCCTGGTGATCTACGCCGCCAAGCGTGCGCGCCAGATCAACGCGTACTACGCGCAGCTGAACGAGGGCCTGCTCGAGTACGTCGGGCCGCTGGTGGAGACCCGCCCGCAGGAGAAGCCGCTGTCGATCGCGATGCGGGAGATCAACCACGGCGACCTGCTCCGCATGACGCCGATCGAAGGCTGAGACCCCTCGGGGACGCAGATGCGCATCGTCCTCGGCGTTGCCGGTGGCATCGCGGCATACAAGGCTGCGCTGCTGTTGCGCCTGTTCCGCGAGGCCGGTCACGAGGTCCGAGTCGTGCCGACCGTGGCTGCGCTCGAGTTCGTCGGGCAGGCGACCTGGGAAGCACTCTCGGGTCAGCGTGCCACCCCGCACATCTTCGACGACGTCCCGGAGGTCGCGCACGTGCGCCTCGGGCAGACGGCGGACCTGGTCGTGGTGGCACCGGCGACCGCGGACCTGATCGCCCGGGCAGCGGCGGGGCTGAGCAACGACCTGCTGACCGCGACCCTGCTCACGGCGCGGTGCCCCGTCGTGATCGTCCCGGCCATGCACACCGAGATGTGGCAGCACCCGGCGACCCAGGCGAACGTCGCGACCTTGCGGTCCCGCGGCGTGCACGTGCTCGAACCCGCCTCGGGTCGGCTCACCGGCCGCGACTCGGGGCCCGGTCGTCTTCCGGAGCCCGAGGAGATCGCCGAGGCGGCCTTGGCGCTCGTTGCCGCCCCGAGCGACGCCACCCCCGCTGGATCGCAGGACCTGTCCGGCCGTCACGTCGTCATCAGCGCCGGCGGCACCCGGGAACCGCTCGACCCGGTTCGATTCCTGGGTAACCGCTCGACCGGCCGCCAGGGGGTCGCCCTGGCGGCCACGGCGCTCGCCCGAGGAGCGCGGGTCACCCTCGTGGCCGCGAACCTCGAGGTCGGGATTCCTGCCGGCGTCACCGTCGTCCCGGTCGGGACGGCGCTCGAGCTGCGCGACGCGGTTCGACGCGCCGCCACCACCGCCGACGTCGTCGTGATGGCTGCCGCCGTCGCGGACTACCGGCCCGAGTCGCCGGCCGAGCACAAGGTCAAGAAGGCGGACGACGGGGCGCCGCGAACCATCACGCTGATCGAGAACCCGGACATCCTCGCGGAGCTGGCCGCTGAACGGCTGCGGCCCGGCCAGCTCGTCGTCGGTTTTGCTGCGGAGACCGGCGACGCGGCCGGCAGCGTGCTCGACCACGGTCGGGCAAAGGCGGTTCGCAAGGGTGCGGACCTGTTGGTGGTGAACGACGTCGGCGACGGGCGTGCCTTCGGTTCGACCGAGAACTCGGTGACCATCCTGGATGTGAGCGGCGGCGTGCTCAGGGAGGCCGCGGGGACCAAGGAGGTTGTCTCCGCTCTGATCTGGGACCTCGTTGCGGAGCGGCTGACCTAGCCGCGGGCCTGGCGGGCCGCTCCAGCCTGCCCAGTAGACTCGGTCCATGACTGCTGCTGACCTGCGACTGTTCACGTCCGAATCCGTGACGGAAGGTCACCCCGACAAGGTCTGCGACCAGATCTCCGACGCGATCCTCGATGCCCTCCTGACCGTCGACCGGAACGCCCGGGTTGCCGTCGAGACGATGGTGACCACCGGGCTGGTGCATGTCGCCGGCGAGGTCAGCACGGACGCATACGTCGAGATCCCGGCGGTGGTCCGCCAGACGGTCCGCCAGATCGGGTACACCTCCTCCCACATCGGGTTCGACGGCGACTCGTGCGGGGTGTCCGTCTCGATCGGGCAGCAGTCGCCGGACATCGCCGCCGGCGTCGACAAGTCCTTCGAGATGCGCAACGACGCGGCCGATCATGATCCGTTGGACGAGCAGGGCGCGGGCGACCAGGGCATGATGTTCGGCTACGCGTGCGACGACACACCCGTACTGATGCCGCTGCCGATCTACCTTGCCCACCGGTTGGCCGAACGGCTCACGGCCGTCCGCAAGACCGGCGAGGTCGACTACCTTCGTCCGGACGGCAAGACCCAGGTCACCATCGGCTACGACGGCGACCGGGCGGTCCGGCTGGACACCCTGGTGATCTCCAGCCAGCACCAACCCGGCATCTCGATCGAGTCGCACCTGACCCCGGACATCCGAGCTCTCGTGGTCGAGCCGGTGCTCGAGGCCGCCGAGCTGTCCCTCGACACCTCCGACTACCGGCTCCTGGTCAACCCGACGGGCAAGTTCGAGATCGGCGGGCCCAAGGGCGATGCCGGGCTCACCGGGCGCAAGATCATCGTCGACACCTACGGCGGAGCCGCCCGGCATGGTGGTGGCGCATTCTCCGGCAAGGACCCGTCGAAGGTGGACCGATCGGCGTCCTACGCGGTCCGCTGGGTCGCGAAGAACGTGGTGGCCGCGGGCTTCGCGCGCCGGTGCGAGGTCCAGGTCGCCTATGCCATCGGCACGGCGCGCCCGCTCGGGCTGTACGTGGAGACCTTCGGCACCGAGACGGTCCCGCTGCCGCGCCTGATCGGCGCCATCCGCGAGGTCTTCGACCTGCGGCCCGGCGCGATCATTCGCGATCTCGACCTGCTCCGGCCCATCTACGCGAAGACCGCCGCCTACGGCCACTTCGGACGCGAGCTTCCCGACTTCACCTGGGAGCGGACCGACCGGATCGACGACCTGCGCTCAGCGATCGGGTGAAGCGCTGACGGTGCGCGGTGGTGAGATACCTGCGTGACTCCTGACGGCGAACAGCTGACCCTCGCGGGTGTCCCGGGCATCCGTGCGCCGCGCCGGACCCGGCGCGCCCCCCTGGCGCCGGCAGCGGTCAACCCGGTGGCGCGAGTGGTGGTCGACGTCTCGCTCGCCCACCTGGATCGGACCTTCGAGTACACCGTCCCCGAGCCCCTGGCCGACGTCGCCCTCCCGGGCGTGCGGGTCAAGATGCGTTTTGCCGGCAAGGATGTGGACGGTTTCGTGCTCGAGCGGGTGGCAGCCGCCGAGCACACCGGGACCCTGGCTCCGATCCGGCGAGTCGTCTCGCCCGAGCAGGTCCTCACGCCACCCGTCCTGGCGCTTGCTCGCGGGGTTGCCGCGAACTACGGCGGGACGCTCGCGGACGTCCTTCGGTTGGCGATCCCGCCGCGCCACGCGAGAGCGGAGGCCGAGCGCTGGACCACCGGCATGAGGCCGGTGGACGATCCGACAAGGACCGTCGCGCCGGGTGCGTCGACCACCGCGGAGGCCACCCGAGGGACCGGGCTTCGCCCGTCGGCGCTGGCATGGCAGGCGTACCGCGGCGGGCCCGCCCTGCTCCAGCACCTGCTCGCCGGGCGTGCGCCCCGAGCCGTTTGGACAGCGCTTCCGGCGCCGCCGGGCGAGTCATGGATGGACGCGATAGCCGAGGCGGTCGTCTCGACCGTACTGAGCGGGCGCGGTGCGCTCGTGGTCGTTCCCGACGCGCGTGACGTCGCCCGGGTGTCGACGTCGCTCGCAACCGCAGGGATCGGACGTTGGGACGCCGCACCCGTCGACCCGGGGGCTGTGCCGATGGCCCGCCACGTGACACTGATGGCCGACGACGGACCGGCACCTCGGTATCGGAGCTTCCTGGCGGCGCTCCGGGGCTCGGCGCAGGTGGTGGTCGGGACCCGCGGCGCCGTCTTCGCGCCGGTCGCGCACCTCGGGCTCGTGGTGTGCTGGGACGACGGCGACGACCTCCACGCGGAACCTCGCGCGCCGTACCCCCATGTGCGCGAAGTGCTGCGGCTGCGGTCCGAGCTCGAGGGGGCGGCGATGCTCCTGGGCGGTTTCGCCCGAAGCACCGAGGGCCAGCTGTTGGTCGAGGACGGCTGGGCGATGCCGCTCCAGCCCGACCGCTCGATCGTCCGGGATCGCACGCCGCGGGTGCGCGCGCTCACGTCGGTCGAGCTGGCGCGGGACGGGGCCGCGGCGTCCGCTCGGCTTCCGAGCGAGGCGTGGCGGGCGGCGCACGAAGCGCTCGACCGCGGGCCGGTGCTTGTTCAGGTGCCGCGGTCGGGTTACCTACCCGCGATCGCGTGCGCTCGGTGCCGAGCACTGGCCCGGTGCGCCACCTGCCACGGCGCTCTCTCATTGAGCTCGAGTCATGCCCCGCCGCAGTGTGCCCGCTGCGGGACGCTTGCCGGAACCTGGCGCTGCCCAGAGTGCTCGGGTGCCGGCCTGCGTGCGGTGCGCATCGGGTCCGCCCGGACCGCCGAGGAGCTCGGGCGAGCGTTCCCGGGGGTGCCCGTTCACTCCTCGGGGACGGCAACCGGAGGCGTGATAGCGGACGTGAGTGGTCGGCCGGCCCTTGTCGTGGCCACCCCGGGCGCGGAACCGCTCGCGGAGCACGGCTACGCCGCCGCGCTGTTGCTGGATGCCGCCGTCGCCACCTCCCGCGAGGGCCTGCACGCATCGGAGGAGGCGCTTCGCCGATGGCTCACTGCGGCCGCACTGGTCCGGCCCGCCGCGGCCGGGGGGCTCGTCCTCCTGGTCGGAGACGGTGCCCCTGTCCCGACCCAGGCGCTGGTCCGCTGGGACCCGGTCGGATTCGCGCAACGCGAGCTGGCCGAACGGCGCGAGCTCCGGTTGCCGCCGGTGGTGGCATCGGCGGGACTGCGCGGCAGTCACGACGCGGTCGCGGCGTTCCTTGAGCACCTTGCGCTGCCGATCGGCGCCGAGGTCCTCGGCCCGGTCCAGGAGGTGAACCGGCCCGAGCCTGCGCCGGCCCTGTGGCGGGCGCTCGTCCGCGCCCCGATCGGGACTCGTGGGGCGCTTGCCGCTGCCGTTCACGACCGCCTCGCGGTGCGCAGTGCACGCAAGGAGTCCGGGACCCTCCGGGTCGCGATGGATCCGCAGGAGATGTGGTGACCGGAGCCGCCCGTGCCACGGCTGGGACCTAGACTCCTGGATCATGCGGCTCCTCTTCGCCGGCACACCCGCCACCGCCCTCCCGGCACTGGAGGCGTTGCTCGCCTCGCGGCACGAGGTGCTGGCCGTGCTGACGCGACCGGACGCCCCCGCGGGCCGTGGCCGCGCGGTACGCCCCAGCCCGGTCAAGCAGCGCGCCCTGGCGGCCGGGCTCGAGGTGCTCACGCCCGACTCGCCCCGGGACCCCGTCTTCCAGTCACGCTTGACCGAGCTGAGCGTCGCGTGCGCGCCGGTCGTCGCGTACGGCGCCCTGCTTCCCGCGGTGGTCCTGGAGGTGCCCCAGTACGGCTGGCTGAACCTGCACTTCTCGCTGCTACCCGCGTGGCGCGGTGCTGCCCCGGTCCAGCACGCCGTGCTCGCCGGGGACGAGGTCACCGGAGCCTCGACGTTCCGGATCGAGGCCGGTCTGGACACCGGTCCGATCTACGGCACGACGACGGAGACGATCCGGCCCCGCGACACGTCAGGAACGCTCCTGGATCGCCTGTCGCACTCCGGTGCGGCGCTCCTGCTCGCGACCCTCGATGCGATCGACAGCGGTGTTCTTCGTCCGATCCCGCAGAGCCGTGATGGTGTCAGCATCGCCCCACGGCTGACCGTCGACGATGCCTTGGTCCGCTGGGAGCACCCGGCGGTAGCGGTCGACCGGAGGGTCCGGGCCTGCACGCCGGCGCCGGGCGCGTGGACGACGGCGCCCGACGGCTCGCACTTCAAGCTCGGCCCGGTCACGCCGGCCCCGGACGCGCCACGACTCGTCGCCGGCGAGATCCTGGCTGGCAAGCACGACGTCCTGGTCGGGACCGGGTCCTGTCCGGTCCGGCTCGGCGAGGTCGCGCCGGCGGGCAAGCGCCCGATGGCGGCCGCCGACTGGGCTCGGGGCGCCCACCTCCACCCGGGCGCGCGGCTCGGCGCAGCATGACGGAGCGTTCGCCGGGAGGAAATCCTAGCCGCGGTGCGCGCCACCGGCCGGCACGGAGTGTCCAGACACCGGCGCAGCGACGGCGGATCGAGGACGTCGCCCGCGGCGCCGCCTTCGACGTCCTCCGTGAGGTCGCCGATTCGGACGCCTACGCGAACCTGGTTCTGCCACCGATGCTGCGGGCCCGCCGCATCACGGGTCGCGACGCGGGCTTTGCCACCGAGCTCGCGTACGGGACGCTGCGGCTCCGCGGACGGTACGACGCGATCATCGCCCAGGTGGCCTCGCGCGAGCTCGCCACGATCGACCCACCGGTTCTCGACCTGCTCCGGCTGGGCAGCCACCAGCTGCTCGGGATGCGGGTGCCTGCGCACGCTGCGGTCTCGGAGACGGTCGCACTGGCGCGCTCCCGAGCCGGGGCGGGAAGTGCGCAGTTCGTCAATGCGGTGCTGCGCAAGATCTCCGGGCGCGAGCTGGCCGAGTGGCTGGCAACGATCGACGCGACGATGCCGAATGACCCGCTCGAGGCCCTGGCCGTCCGCGAGAGTCACCCGAGCTGGATCCTCCGGGCCTTGCGCGAGGCACTTGTCGGCCACGGGCGAGCGGCTTCAGAGCTCGAGGCACTGCTCCGGGCTGACAATGAGGCCCCTGAGGTGACCCTGGTCGCTCGGCCCGGCCTGGTCGAGGCCGCTGACCTCATCGCCGAGCTGCACGGCAGCGCTCGACCGGGGCCGTGGACGCCGACGGCCGTGCGCATGTCCGGCGGGGACCCAGGAGCGATCCGAGCAGTTCGCGACGGCAGGGCCGGAGTCCAGGACGAGGGCAGCCAGCTGGTGACCCTCGCACTCGTCGCGGCGGACGTCACGACGGCGGGTGGACCGGACGCCGGCGAGACGTGGCTCGACCTGTGCGCCGGGCCCGGCGGCAAGGCGGCTCTGCTCGCGGCCCTCGCCGCGCAACGGGGTGCGCGACTGGTGGCCAACGAGGTGCTCCCGCACCGGGCGCTGCTGGTCGAGCGCTCTCTCGTGGCGATACCGGCCGGCGTGGTGGAGGTGCGCTGCGGGGACGGACGCGCGATCGGGGCGCAGGAGCCCGGGCGGTACGACCGCGTGCTCCTGGACGCCCCCTGCACCGGCCTGGGCGCCCTTCGACGGCGTCCGGAGGCCCGGTGGCGCCGCGTGCCGGCAGACCTGAGTGCGCTCGGCGTGCTGCAGCGCGAGCTGCTCGCCTCGGCGATCGACGCGTGCCGGCCCGGGGGAGTGGTGGCGTACGTGACGTGCTCACCGCACCTCGCGGAGACGACGTTCGTCGTCAAGGACGTGCTGCGCAAGCGAACCGACGCCGAGGTGATCGACGCGACCGCCGCCGTCCTGTCCGCGTCCGGTGGACCGATGGACCTCGGCTCGGGGCCCAGCGTGCAGCTGTGGCCGCACGTCCACCTGACCGACGCGATGCACCTCACGCTGATCCGACGGACCGACGCGGCTCGCTAGGGTGGTCTCGTGGGCATCGTGATCTCGCCGAGCATCCTCGCGGCCGACTTCGCCAATCTCGAGCGTGACCTGAACCGGGTCGCCGACGCGGACTACGCGCACGTCGACGTGATGGACGGGCACTTCGTGCCGAACCTGACCATCGGTCTGCCGGTGGTCGCTCGCCTCGCCGAGGTGTCCCCGCTGCCGCTGGACGTTCACCTGATGATCGACGACCCGGACCGCTGGGCCCCGCGGTACGCCGAGGTGGGTGCGAACTCGGTCACGTTCCACGCGGAGGCCGCGGCGAACCCGTCCCAGGTCTCTCGGGACATCCGCCGGCACGGCGCGCGGGTGGGCCTCGCGGTCCGCCCCGGCACCGCGCTCGATCCGTACCTCGATCTGCTCCGGTCCGTCGACATGATCCTGGTGATGACGGTCGAGCCGGGCTTCGGTGCGCAGTCGTTCATGCCCGAGATGATGCACAAGGTCCGGCAGGCCCGCGCCGCGATCAGTGCGAGCGGTCTCGACATCTGGGTCCAGGTGGACGGTGGGATCAGTCGCAGCACCATCGAGCAGGCCGCCGACGCCGGAGCAAACGTCTTCGTGGCGGGCTCGGCCGTCTACGCCGCCGAGGATGCTGCCGCTGAGGTGGCCGCGCTCCGCGAGCTCGCCGGGCGTCACCCGCACGCCTGCTGAGCCATCAGCCGGTCATCCGTCGACGCCGGTGGCACGGCGCGGTGTGGCAAGATGGACGCGAACACACACGTGCTCCGGGGTCGGTGCAATTCCGAACCGGCGGTGAAAGTCCGCGACCCGTGACTCGCCCTCGTGGCGAGGAGCGGTTGACCCGGTGGAACTCCGGGACCGACGGTCAAAGTCCGGATGGAAGGAAGCGCGTGGCGACGTCGGCGCCCTCGGGTGCCAACCTCGTCGTGATTCGGGTGCCCGCCTGATGGGCGCACGCGTCAGCAACCCCGGAGCCGTCGACGGCGGAGGGGAGCGGCGCGATGACGGTGACCACCATCGATCAAGCGATGTTGCGCGCCCTCGAGCTCGCCGGCCGCGGGCCGAAGCACGGCCCGAACCCGCAGGTCGGGTGCGTCCTCCTGACGCCGGACGGCGCGGTCGTCGCCGAGGGTTGGCACCGGGGAGCCGGCACGCCGCACGCCGAGGCGGCCGCCCTGCGGGCCGCGCGCGACGACGGGACGCGGGTCGACGGCGCGACGGCGGTCGTGACTCTCGAACCGTGTTCGCACTTCGGGCGGACGCCGCCCTGCGCGGCCGCTCTGGCCGATGCGGGCATCTCTCGCGTCGTGTTCGCTGTCGCGGATCCGGATCCGGCTGCAGCCGGTGGTGCGGACTACTTGCGCCGTCATGGGGTCGCGGTGGTGCAGGGCGTGCGGGGCGCCGACGGCGAGGACCTCTTGCGAGTCTGGCTGGCCGCGGTGCGGCAGGGCCGACCGTTCGTCACGCTCAAGCTCGCGCAGACCCTCGACGGCCGGATCGCCGCGCGCGACGGCACCAGCCGGTGGATCACGGGTCCCGAAGCCCGAGCGCACGCGCACCAGGTTCGTGCTGACGTCGACGCCATCGTCGTCGGCATGGGGACGGTCCTTGCTGACGACCCCAGCCTGACCGCCCGCACTCCCGACGGCGTGCTCGCCGCGCACCAACCGGTGCGGGTCGTCGTCGGTCGGCGGGACGTGCCGGTCGATGCTCGGTTGTGCGGAGACGGTGGCCCCCTGGTGCACCTGCGCACCCACGACGTCCACGAGGTCCTCGCGGAGCTCCGGCGGCTCGAGGTGCGCCACGCCCTGATCGAGGGCGGGTCGTCGTTGTCCACGGCGTTCCTGCGCAGCGGGACCGTCGACGAGATCCAGGCCTACCTCGCCCCGGTGATCCTCGGGGCCGGGCTGCCCGCGCTCGGTGACCTCGGGATCGACACCGTGTCGGCCGGGATGCGATTCGGCAACCGCGGCGTTGACGTTCTCGGTGACGACGTCCTCCTCACGCTGGAGGTCCGCCGGGACGGCCCTCCGTGGCACCGCGCACCGACCTCCGAACCAGACGAACAGGAGCGGCACTGATGTTCACCGGGATCGTCGAGGAGGTCGGCACGGTCGTGGCGATCGGTGGCGCACCGGGATCCGCGCCGGCTGACCAGGACCTGCGGTTGAGCATCCGCGGCCCGATCGTGACGAGCGGCGCGCGGCGCGGTGACTCGATCGCCGTGGGCGGCCTGTGCTTGACCGTCACCGAGCTGCCCGGCGACGGCACCTTCAGCGCGGACGTGATGCCCGAGTCGCTGCGGCGCAGCGCCCTCGGCGACCTTCGCCCCGGCTCGCCGGTGAACCTCGAGCGTGCCGTTCGCGCGGACTCGCGCCTCGGCGGCCACATCGTCCAGGGGCACGTCGACGGGGTCGGGACGCTGCTCAGCCGGACCCCCGGTCCACGCTGGGACGAGCTGCGCTTCGAGTGCCCGGCAGACCTCGCGCACTACATCGTGTCGAAAGGCTCGATCACGGTGGCCGGTGTGTCGCTCACGGTCAGCGAGGTTGGCGACACCGGCTTCGGCGTCTCGCTCATCCCGACGACGCTCGCCGAGACGACCCTGGGCACGCTCGTCGTCGGCGATCGGGTCAATCTCGAGGTGGACGTCATCGCGAAGTACGTCGAACGACTGCTGGACGGGAAGAAGAGGTCATGACAGGGCAGACGATTACGCGCGCACTCGGAACGATCAGCCAGGCGTTCGACGCGCTCCGGGCCGGACGACCGGTCCTGGTCACCGATGCGGCGAACAGAGAGAACGAGGCGGACGTCGTCCTCGCCGCCGCGCGCGCGACCCCCGAGTGGGTGGCCTGGACCATCCGGCACACCTCGGGTCTGTTGTGCGCCCCGATGACGACCGAGCGTGCCGACGCCCTCGGCCTGCCGCCGATGGTCGAGGACAACCAGGACCCGCGGCAGACCGCCTACACGGTCACGGTCGACGCCGCACGCGGTGTCGGGACCGGGATCAGCGCGGCGGACCGCACCCTCACGGTACGGGTGCTCGGCAACCCGGCGGCGGTGCCCACGGATCTGAACCGGCCCGGGCACGTCCTCCCGTTGCGCGCGGTTCCCGGCGGGGTGCTGGAACGCCCCGGGCACACCGAGGCCGCGGTCGACCTCTGCCGGCTCGCCGGCCTCCCGGAGGTAGGCGTGATCGCGGAGCTCGTGCATGACGACGGCACGATGATGCGTCTCGACGACGCGCTCGCCCTCGGCGCGGAGTACGACCTCGTGACGGTCACCATCGCGGACCTGGCCGCCTGGCGTCGCGCCCACGACACCGACCTGGTGCTCCCCGCACCGGACCCTCAGCAGCGGGTCGAGCGGACCGGTGAGGCGGCCCTGCCCTCCGAGCTCGGTGAGTTCCGGATCCTCGGTTACCGCGACCTGCTGACCGGTGACGAGCACGCCGTGCTGGTGAACGGGAAGCCGCCGGAACGCGGCGCCCTGGTTCGGGTCCACTCGGAGTGCCTCACGGGTGACGCGTTCGTCTCACTGCGGTGCGACTGCGGGCCCCAGCTGCACGCGGCGCTCCGCGCGATCGCGGTGGAGGGCGGAGTCGTGGTCTACCTGCGCGGCCACGAGGGTCGCGGGATCGGGCTGCTCTCGAAGATCAGTGCGTACGCGTTGCAGGACGTGGGCCGCAACACGGTCGAGGCCAACCTCGATCTGGGGCTCCCGGCCGATCGACGCGAGTACGGAGCCGCCGCGGCGATCCTGGAGGACCTCGGTCTGCACGGGATCCGCCTGCTGACGAACAACCCGGCGAAGGTCACCGGTCTGCTGGAGCACGGCGTCGAGGTCGACGACCGGGTCCCGCTCGAGGTCGGCACCACCATCTACAACGCGGCCTACCTCGAGACCAAGGTTCGCGAGATGGGGCACCTGATCGGTCACGGTGCCGGGGTCGCGTCGACGACGCCGACGCGGAGGTGCGAGCAGTGAGCGGGGCCGGTGCGCCGACGATCGTCGTGGACGGAGCCGGCCTACGGGTCGCGGTCGTGGCGTCGAGCTGGCACCAAGACGTGATGGACGGGCTGCTCGGTGGTGCGCAGCGGGGACTCGCGGATGCCGGCGTCACGGACGTGACGGTCGTCAGGGTGCCCGGTGCGTTCGAGCTGCCGATCGCCGCGATGTCGGCGGCGGGCTCGGGGGTGGATGCGATCGTGGCGCTGGGTGTCGTCATCCGCGGCGGCACCCCCCACTTCGAGTACGTCTGCCAGGCGGCCACCATGGGCCTGACCGACGTAGCGATCCGGTCCGGCATCCCGGTCGGTTTCGGGGTCCTCACGTGTGACGACGAGCAGCAGGCGCTGGACCGGGCCGGCCTGGAGAGATCACGCGAGGACAAGGGCCATGAGGCGGCCACTGCGGCCGTGGCCACCGCGATCGCGCTGCGGAACCTCTAGGCTCTACCGGGTGAAGACGTTCGATTCCCTGTTCGCGGAGCTGCAGCTCAAGGCCCTCACCCGCCCCGAAGGCTCGGGCACCGTCACCGAGCTCGACTCGGGCGTGCACGGCATCGGCAAGAAGGTGGTCGAGGAGGCCGCCGAAGCCTGGATGGCCGCCGAGCACGAGGGTTCCGACCGTGCGGCCGAGGAGATCTCCCAGCTGCTCTACCACGTGCAGGTCCTGATGCTCGCGCGTGGGCTCACCCTCGATGACGTCTACCGGTACCTGTGAGGACCGCCACCATGCTCCGTGTTGCCGTACCGAACAAGGGCTCTCTGTCGGAGCCCGCGTGCGACATGCTTCGCGAGGCCGGCTACCGGCAACGCCGCGACCCGCGTGAGCTCGTTCTCCAGGACCCGGAGCACGACATCGAGTTCTTCTTCCTGCGCCCGCGGGACATCGCCGTGTACGTCGGATCCGGCACGGTCGACGTCGGCATCACCGGTCGCGACCTGCTGCTCGACTCCGGCGCGGCCGCGATCGAGCACATGGAGCTGGGTTTCGGCGGGTCGACGTTCCGGTTCGCCGCACCCCCCGACCAGGTGCGCGAGATCGGCGACATCCACGGGCGCCGGGTCGCGACCTCCTACCCGGTGCTCGTCGACAGCTATTTGCGCTCGCACGGGGTCGAGGCCACCGTCGTGCGGCTGGACGGCGCCGTCGAGTCCGCGGTCCAGCTCGGTGTCGCTGACCTCGTCGCCGATGTCGTCTCGACCGGCACGACGTTGCGAGGCGCGGGTCTCGAGGTGTTCGGCGAGCCGATCCTGCGCTCCGAGGCCGTTCTCATCCGACCCGCGGACGTCCCGGTCCCGACCGGTGTCGAGATCCTCGCCCGTCGGCTCCAGGGTGTGCTGGTCGCGAGCCGGTACGTGCTGATGGACTACGACGTGCGGGCCGACTCGGTCGAGCGCGCCGTGGCGATCACGCCCGGGCTCGAGTCACCGACCGTCTCTCCGCTGCACAACAGCGAGTGGGTCGCGGTGCGCGCGATGGTGCCCCGGGAGCAGACGAACCGGGTGATGGACGACCTGTACGACATCGGCGCACGGGCCATTCTCGTCACTCAGATCCACGCCTGCCGGATCTGATCGCGCCGATGAGCGGCCCTGCCGGCGACCGGGTGGTCTTCCGGCCCCGGCTCGCCCGCTATGTGAGCCTGGTGCTGGGCACCGCGAGCGTGGCGACCCTCGGGGTGCTGGCTGTGACGCTGCCGGGAACAGGGCCAGCGGCGGCGCAGGCGCCGGACCGGGTCGGCATCGTGCTCGTCGGCGTGGCCATCGGTTGGTTCCTCTACCGGCAGGCCACTGTGTGCGCCGTCGCGGACGGCGATGGGGTGGCGGTCCGCAACCTGGTGGTGAGCCGTCGCGTCGAGTGGGCGGAGATCGTCTCGGTCCGGTTCGGTGAGGGTCGCCCGTGGGTCCAGCTGGACCTGTCCAGCGGCGACACGCTCGCGGTGATGGGGATCCAACGGGCCGACGGCGCGCAGGCGGTCGCGAGTGCAAGGCTCCTCGCCACTCTGCTGGAGTTCCACTCGACACCACGCGGCGGCGCGCCCGGGACCGGCGGGCCCGCAGACGGATCGTCCGGAGCCCGGCGCGCTACCTGATCGTCGGCCGATCCTTCGGAAAGAACCCGATGAGCGTCCACAGCACGCAAGCGACCACGATCGCGACGCGGAGCCACTGCGCCCAGCCGGTGTACCAGGCCATCAACGCGATCATGACGGGCAGCGTCACGATCCAGACGATCACCTGGAGCCAGACCGGGAGGTCGAGCACCCAGGAGCGTGCGTCGGCCAGCGTGTGCGGTGAAGCGAGCAGCAGGACGAGGAAAGCCGTCCAGACCACGATGGCCAGGCCCCACGCGCCGATCCCGACCGGGCGCGCCTCGAACCAGTGCTCCGCGTCCTTGACCCGTCCGGATGTCGGGACGAGCGAGCTCTCACTCGGTTCCTCGAGCTGCTCGACCGCGTCCTCGCCCACCGGCTCCGCTCCGCCTTCCTGCACCGACGCGTCGGTCGGCACGACGGGGATCTCGCTCGACTCGGTCATCTACCCTCCATCGCCCGCCGCCCGGCGCGGCGGGACCATCCGCCAGTCCCGCTGAAGCGATCCGAACTCTACGCCGATCGGGTTGTCCGAGCCGGGGTGGGCGGGTCGAATCCAACCGTGAGTCAGCGTGTGTCGCGGGTGCGAACGGGAAGCGGTGCGCGGCCGGAGTTCTCCCGCTGCACGGCCGCGGCATGGACGCCCGCGGCGGCAGATGCGAGGAAGGCCGCGGGATCCTGAGCGAGCCCACGCCCCATGGTGGACAGCTCGACCGGACTCGTCGTGAGGGCGTCGTACAGGTCTGTGATCGGTACACGTACAAGCTGGTGACCTCGGCTGTGCCCGCCGAGCGCGGTGACCTGGAGATCGACCTGGTTACCGAGGGCCGCCAACGCGGGGTCGGGACTCGCGGAGAGATCGGGGACGACGACGTCGGCTCGAGTGAGCGCGACCCGGCCGTAGGCCGTGAGGGAGTGGTGGGAGAGCCCGTGGTGACGGGAGCGCTCGTCTGCACCAGAGATCCGGAGCGCCGCGATCGGTCGTCCGCGAAGAGCGGAGACCGCGTTGATGGCCTCGCCGGCCGCGACTCCCGAGAATCCCCACCGGGTGCCGGTGCCCAGATTCCCCGGCCCCTGAGTGACGATCGCCACGTCCGCCGCGGCGACATGGCGCGCCGCGAGGAGCCCGGTGTGCACGTTCACCGCTTCCAGGTCTCCGCCGAATGCCTGTCCGACGGTGATGCAGGTCTGTAGCCAGCCCGCCTCGCGCAGTGCCGCCACGGTTCGGGAGAACCAGGCCGGGAGGGCTCCGCCATCGGTCATCACGTAGGCGACGCGCAGGGGGTCGAGACCTTCTCTCCGGGCCGCGTGGCGCAGTCCCGCAATGATGGCCGGCAGCGCCGAGTGGAGGTCCGCGACGACGCACGGCATGCCCAGCAGATCGTCGGCATCGAGGAGCGCGGCGTAGTGCTCGGACTCCTGCTCGTCCACGCCGAGGACCATCGTCTGCATCGGTGTGTAGCGAGCCTTGACCAGATGTCCCGGCATCGACGGGGGATCGGCCGGAAGATGGTCAGGGAGTGCGACGACGAGCGCGAAGCCTCCCGTTCCGAGCCCCCGCTCGAGTGCCGCGACATTGAGCACGGCCCGATCGCCGACAGCCGGGTCACCGACCAGATCCGGGTAGGCCAGTGCGGCCACACTGTCGCCGCTGCCGTCGATCCGGACGACCAGTTCGCGCACACCGCGCCAGGCGCCGTCGACCGACATCACGACGCCAGACCGCCAGGAGATCACCTGAGCACCGTACCGGCCGCTAGCGTGTGTCGTGATGCCAACAACGATTCCCCCGACTGAGCGTCTGCTCGATCTCGTGATCGCGCTGGTCAACACCCCGAACCGGATGACCAAGGCGCAGATCCGACGGTCGGTCGCGGGCTATGACGGGGCGCCGTCCGTCGAGGCCTTCGAGCGGATGTTCGAACGTGACAAGGATGCGCTGCGCGAGCTCGGCATCCCGATCGAGACCGTCACGGACGCGGCGCACGGCGACGATGTCGGCTACCGGGTGGACCTGGACGCGTACGCGCTGCCGCCGATCGAGCTGACTCCCGCCCAGCACGGCGTCTTGAGCCTGGCCGCGCGGTTCTGGCAGGACCACTCGCTTGCGCGGGACGCGAGCCGCGCCCTCACGAAGCTCTCGGCGGTCACCAGCGGGCCCGGTTCGGAGGAGTCCGTCGCCGTCCTGGCACCGCGAGCGAGGGCTGGCGGCGACGCCTTCTTGCCGCTCCTCGATGCGATTCAGTACGCGCAGGCCGTCACCTTCGGATACCGCGCGGCCAGCACCGGCGAGGAGCGGGTTCGGACGGTCGAACCGTGGCGGCTGGTCGCCAGTCGGGGGGGCTGGTACCTCGTCGGACGCGACCGCGACCGAGCGGAGGCGCGCGCCTTCCGGCTGACCCGGATGACGAGCGCAACCACGACCGTCGGCCCCCGGCGTGCCTTCGTCGTCCCCGCCGATCTGGACCCGCGCGCTCTCATCGACAGCCACCACGGTGGCGCCGAGCAGCTGGCCGTGCTCGCCGTCATGCCCGAACGAGCCGGCGCGCTCCGGGCTCGAGCGGTGCCGCCGACCGATGGCACCGGACCAGCAGACGCGCGGTTCGCGGCGATCGCGGAGTCGTCCGGCCGGGACCTGCTCCGCGTCCCCTACCGCGCGGTCACCCGAATGGCCGAGGAGCTCTCCGCGTACGGCGACGCCGCCCTGGTCCTCGCGCCCACCGAGCTCCGCACCGCGGTCCTGCAACGCTTGGGCGCCGCGGCTCGGCTGTCGGCGCTCGCCGAGGAACCGGCATCGGGGGCCTCCGATGGTTGAGCGCGCCCCGGATCGACTCGTCCGGCTCCTGGGCATCGTCGCGTTCCTCAATCGCCACGAGTCCGTGCCCGTAGCCGAGCTCGCCACGACCTTCGGTGTGACTGCGCGCCAGATCCTCGAGGACGTCGACACGCTCTGGGTCTCGGGCACCCCCGGCTACCAACACAGCGACCTGATCGACTTCGATGCGGAGGCGCACGACCGAGGTGTGGTCCGGCTGACCGAGTCCCGCGGCCTGACCCGCCCCTTGCGGCTCGGGACCAGGGAAGGCGTCGCGCTCATCGCGGCCTTGCGGGCTCTTCGGGACCTGCTCGGATCCGCTCTCCCCGCTGAACAGTCCGAGGTGGTCGACTCGACGCTCGAGGCGCTCACGGCGGCAGTGGGCGACGCGTCCGGAGCGGTCGACGTCCACCTCGCCACCGACGGGCGCCCGGATGTGCAAGCCGCTATCCAGTCCGCCCTCGTCTCCGCGCACCGACTGCGGCTCCAGTACGTCAACGCGGCAGACGTGACGTCCGAACGCGACGTCGACGCGATCCGGCTCGTGACCGGCGACGCACACACCTACCTCCAAGCGTGGTGCCTGCGCGCCCGGGGTGAACGTCTCTTCCGCCTCGATCGGGTGCTCTCCGCCGAAGTCCTGGACGAGCGGGTCGAGCCGCACCCGGTTCCGGCCGAGCCCGGCAGCGAGGTCTTCCGGCCCGAAGCAAGTGCGGAGCAGGTGCACATCACGCTGAGCGCTCGGGCCCGGTGGGTTGCCGAACAGGTTCCCGTGGACGCGGTGCAAGAACTCCCGAACGGCGACTTCCGCATCACTCTCCGGGTGGCGGACGACACGTGGCTCCGTCACTTGATCGCCCAGGTTGCCGCCGACGTGCGCGCCGTCGAGCCCGTTCAGTACGCCCTGGACGTGGCCGAGACAGCGGAGCGAGCTCTCGCTGCGTACGGCGCGCTGCCACCGGTTTGATCGAGCGCGGGTAGCCTGTCTGCATGCTGTGGTTCATCGTCTGGAGCGTGCTCGTGGTCGGGACGCTCGGCGTGGGCTTCCTGCTGTGGCGGCGGGTCTACCGCGCTGCACAGGCGACGATGGTCGAGGTGAATCGCGGGACCGATGTGGTCGCCGGACTGGCGGACCAGGTCGACGCGCTGCGAGGCGGCTTCGAACCGTTCGTCGTGCAACCCGGGCTGTCGCACGAGCCGGTCGAGGCTCAAGCGCGCCTGA
>Ga0209539_1000448_pt1 | contig 23735 bp, 23 predicted proteins | sample BarGraNGADG00312_2_FD_184499 | JGI IMG/M metagenome (GOLD analysis project Ga0209539, IMG submission 184499) | Arctic peat soil microbial communities from Barrow, Alaska - Barrow Graham LP Ref core NGADG0011-312 (SPAdes) (version 2) | ecosystem: Environmental > Terrestrial > Soil > Wetlands >...
GTTCTCGAATGCGGCGTTCGTGGGATCGTGTCGTACCCGTCCTTTGTTCCCCTCTCCCGCGTTGCTGAACGTGTTGAGCGGCGACGAGGATTAGCCAGTGCGCGACGGGGAAGAAGGGGCAGAAAGCGAGGTCCCCACGCGCGTAGGGGTGGATCAGTGCCTGCGAATCACCGATGCGGTACTTGCGTTGAGGTTCCCAGGCGCGTGAGACCTGCCCCCCATTCGTTGATTCAGTGCTGGCGACAGCGAGTCGGCCGCATGCGGAGGTGTCCGGTCGGCGGCGTGTCGGCTTCCCCCGGGAAGCGCCTGCAAACTGCGCGTCGGTGGGACGTGGGCATGACTTCATAACCCGTGACGCCTCCATGCGTCGAAACGCACTCACCCATTCTCGACCGCCTCGTCGAGAACCGCGATCTACGCATTCACAGCAAAGGCCCGCTGCCGTCACAGGTGGCGGGCCTCTGTGTTGGGCGGGTGGCCCGAGCGCGGTTCGCTCAGGGCTGCTCGAAGCCCAGAATCACGATGCGTTCGCCGGCAGCCACTTCCATCCTGTGGGCGTCTGCCTCACCAGCGAGGATGATCCCTGTGTCACCCGGCCGCAGACGGATGACTCTGCCGTCCTTGAACCGCATTGAAGACTCGCCCTCGACCACATGGAAGAGGTGCCCTTCCGTGCACCAGTCGTCCCTGACCAACCCCTCCGAGAACTCGGCCAGCCACACCTCTTGGCCGTCGCGCACGCCGGTCTTGCTGCGCATGCCCGACCGGGGCTCTTCCTCGGGCTCGTCCCAGGGCACGTTCTCCCAATCGATCAAGACGTACATAGTCCCCTCCTCGTTTCCACGGCTTCCCCTGCCCGTCCCGTCGACGAGCAGGCGCACGGCAAGGCGCTGGGAGCTCTTGCCACCTACGCCGAGGCGGTGGCGGCGCTGCCTTCGCAGCTCTCTGCTGTGACGCCCGCCCAGGCGCAGGCCCTCCACCACGCCGCCTCGGCTGCGCAGGCGGCGTGCCGGCAGCTTCGTTCGGTCGCCGCAGGTCTGCCGCCATTGGCCGTTGGGGCGTGCGCGGCCATACCCGCAGGGGCGCGCAAGGCCCGCAGCGACGCCGCCCTACGCCTGTTCCTCCTGCGGGTGCAGAACGACATCCTCAACCAGTCCCAGTATGGTCGAAAGGATCTCGTCGCGGCCGTCGGCGGCGTGCAGGGGATGACGCTCAATCCCGACGACGCGGCCACGACCATCGACAGTGTGCGCTCGAACCGCCAGAGTCTGCTCGACCAGCTCAGCGCAATGGACGTGCCGAACGATCGCCGCGCCACCAAGCTCTGCGACCTGCTCCAGCAGTCACTGCAGCACTCCATCGAGGCGGACCGCTACTTTGCCGCCTGGATGCACGGGGTCTACAACTACTACTACGCCGAGCCGCAGGGCTACCTCGGCAACGTGCCCCTCGATGGCAACTACCACAAGGCCGTGTCGCAGAGTTCCATGGCCGGCGTCTCCAAGAGCCGCTTCTGTCGCGCCTACAACCCCATCGCTCTGCGCTTCGACTTGCGCCACAATTGGCAGGCTGGCCAGCTCTGACCGCGAAGAGACAGTAGAGTTCGCGTTGTCTGGGCGATCAGAAAAGGCGCGGCCTGATGCCGACCACTGAAGAGATCATCGCGCGGCGCGCGCGTCAGCGCGCCCGCCGGCGCCAACGTCGCATTGTCGCCGCCGTCGCTGCGGTGGTCGTCATCGCGGTGCTGGCGGTGTCCGGGGCGCTCGCCCTCAAACGCATGGGTGACCGGGGGTCGGCCCAGGTGGCGGTGACGCCGAGCTCGACTCCGTCGACGCGGCCCTCGCTGAGTCCTTCAGAAACCCCGACCGTGTCCAGCTCTCCGACTCCGCAGGCCACGCCCTCACCGACAGAGGCCGCGGCCTACACGGTCGGCGGACCCGCGCCGCAGCCATTGATCACCAGGGACTACATTGACTTCAACGCCCAGCGGCGCGCCGAGATGGGCGCCTACTCGCTCGCCCACTACGGCTCGAGCGACATCCACCTCGATCCCAAGGTGATCGTCGTCCACTACACCTGCGGCTCCACCTATGAGAACGCGCACGCGACCTTCCAATCCAATGCCCCCAACATGGGCGTGAGGCCCGGCGTGGTCTCGCAGTTCGTGATCGACAAGGACGGCACCATCTACCAGCAGATCCCGCTGGAGTACGAGGGCCGGCACACGGTCGGGCTCAACTACGTCGCCTTCGGCATCGAGTGCGTGCAGGAGTGCCCCTCGGGTGACGCCCAGGCGGTGAGCGCGATCATGCACCGCACGCCGCAGGAGAAGTCGCTCGTCGCGCTGATCCGCTGGCTCATGTATCGCTACCACATCTCCCTCTCCAACGTCATCGGCCACGGCATGGCCAACGACTCGCCCTACTACAAAGACCTCAAGGGCTGGAAGAACGACCACACGGATTGGAGTCGGCCGCAGATCGATCTGCTGCGGGCGAAGGTGAAGTACGCCCGCTAGCTTGCGCCATCGCGCCGAGACGGACGCCTGACCGCACGTCGGCAGGGCGTCGGCGGTCAGCCAACATGGCCTGCGTCACGCGGGTTTCCGACGGCGCGACACGTCATGTGGACCTGTGTCGATGCGGCCCTCGGCCTCTCTGCCTACGGGCGAACGTCAGCTTCATCCAGTACTACTTGCTGATCAGCTCGAGCGCGATTCACTTCGGGTGAGCGAGCTCCCTCGGCAGATACCCAAAGTCGATCGCGTTCACGGTAGTGTGCTAGAGGTTGTCTTGAAGGTCTGTCAGAGCTCGCCGGCCGTACAGCCGATAGGTGGTGACGGCGCAGGGCTCATCAGCCCGGCCGCCTTCCCGGGCCGCACTGTGTTGTCGTCTGCACAGCGTTCACAGACGCCGCGTCCCGTGTCCATGTTTCACCACTGCCGACCGTGCGCGTATCGGCCGCAACAGGAGCAATACAGCCGCTTGATCCGCTGCTCGCTCATGCCCCACCGTCCAACGTCGCGCCCGGCCGCAGTACGATGCCACGCGCCGGATCGGCAGTACGCGCGATGCCGAATGTTCGCGGCATGCTCGGCACTGCGCAGGCCGCGGCGCAGGCCGTGGAGTAGTCTCCCCGCTGTGGAGACGACTTCTCACCTCAGCCGCTTGAGCCGACCCCGGCGCATGATCCTCGTCGCGGTCCTGGGCAGCGTCTGCACCATCGGACCCTTCTCGACGGACCTCTACTTGCCCGCACTCCCCACCGTCGCCGCCGACCTGGGCGCGAGCTCGTCGTCGATCGCGCTCACCGTGACCACGTTTCTCCTGGGCCTGGCCCTGGGCCAACTGCTGGCGGGGCCTCTGAGCGATACATATGGGCGCCGGCGGCCACTGCTCGTCGGCCTCATCGTCTTCACGGCGGCGTCCCTGGTCTGCGCGCTGACCCCATCTGCAGGAGTGTTGGTCGTCGTGCGGCTGGTGCAGGGCCTGGCTGGCGCCTCGGGCATAGTCATCGCGAACGCGGTCGTCACCGACTACTCGCGCGGCCGTCAGGCGGCCCGCCTGCTCTCGCGCCTTGCGCTGGTGAGCGGGCTGGCGCCGATCGTGGCTCCGCTCGTCGGCGCCCAGCTCCTTCGAGTCACCTCCTGGCGCGGCATCTTCGTGCTGCTGACCGGCCTCGGCATCCTGCTGTTTGCCGCCGTCGCGCTCGGGCTGCGCGAGAGCCTGCCGCGCGAGCAGCGGCAGGCGAGGGGCGCCACGCAGACCCTCCGCACCATGGGCATGCTCTCGCGTGACCTGCGGTTCATGGGCCTCGCGTCGACCAGCGCCCTGGCGTGCGTCGCCTTCTTCGCGTATCTGGCGGCCTCGTCGTTCGTGTACCAGGACCTGTACGGGGCCTCGCCGGTCCTCTTCAGCCTCCTCTTCGCGACCAACGCCATCGGGATGTTGACCGTCAGTCAGCTGAACCATCGCCTGCTCGGCCGCTTCTCGCCGCGACAGCTCCTCGGCACAGGTCTGGTGATCGGCAGCATCTCCGGACTCGCCGTCCTCATCGTGACGCTCGTCGGCGGTCTCGGCATCGTGGCACTGGCCATCCCCCTCTTCATCCTCGTCGCCAGCCAGGGCTTCATCTTCCCGGACTCCACCGCCCTGGCGCTGTCGCTGCACCCGGAGGTGGCGGGCTCCGCGTCCGCCTACTTCGGTACGTTCCGCCTGGGGCTCGGCGCCCTGGCTACCCCGCTGGTCGGGATCGGAGGCGCGGTGAGCGGCCTGCCGATGGCGATCGTCATCGCCGTCTCGAGCGCCGCCGCCCTTGCCGTGTTCGCGGCGGTGGCCACCCGGACGCGCACGCTGACACCGGTCCTCGACACCCCGGAGGAGGCGTCGGCCGACATGCCGGTCGGCTGAGGCGGTCGTGTTCACTGTCAAGGATGTTGGAGGCTTAGGGCCTGAAATAGGTGTGGATCGGCACGGTGCACCACGAGCGGGATCCGCTGCCCCAGCGACTCATGTGGCCTGACCTCGTTGTGGAGCGCGAGGAAGTCCGCGACCTCCTCGGCCAGGGTCGCGGCCTGCTCGATCTCGTTCTGGCGAGAGTGTTGACGCCCCTCCGGGCAGGCCGCCCCAATGCCGACATTCTGCCGACGAGACGGGACGTCACGATCGCCTACTGTCGCACATGAATCGGCATGACGTAAGCTTGCTCGAGCGCCGGCCAGGGAATCTAGCTCACGCTGGCCGCACTCATAGTCTGGTGGCTGCCGGCAGTCCTTTGTCCGAGGAGAGGAGAACAGCAGTGAGCCTTTGTCAGGAAATGAAGGCGGGCGAAGTCTACGTCTGCAAAAGCTGCGGTCTTGAGGTGCAGGTCCTTACCTCGTGTGCTGACACCGGCGCCTGCAGTTGCACCGAGCCCGTGTCGTGCTGCGGGCAGCCACTCACGCTGAAGGTCTGAGGCAGTCCCGCCGTCCCTCGTCCGGAGGCCGCCAGGTGCGTCCAAGGTGTAGCTTCGCATCCGGCGGAGAAAGCACTGCCGGCAGTCCGTGATCGCGGCCATCCGCATCGCCGTCGACCGGGTGATCACCAGCTGGCTCCCTTCACGATCCTCTGATACGGGTTCATCATGGTCTTAGCCACGGCGGTTTGACGGTGAGGTGGACGACAGTGGCCTCGTCCGAGGGCAAGACAGGCTACCTGCAATCGACCGTCGCGCCTCTGCTATAATTAGTCGGTCGCTTGGCCCACTGCACGCCTCACCAGCAGCCCCCACTTGGCACGGTACGCGAGTCGTCGCGTCGCGGCGGGTCCAGTCCGCACCGGCGTGGCGTTCGTCGCAACCGCAGTGGCCATCCCCGTGGCTCAAGCTCACGACGAAGGGCAGGAGAGGTCGAGTGCCCGAATCCTCCTCCGAAGACGACATCACCTCCGCCGACCTAGCACTGCTGCATACCGACGAGGTCCGTGGGCTCATCGAAGAGGGCCACGAGCAGGGCTTCCTCGACGGCGCCCACATCGCGGCTGCGCTGCAGGACGTGGAGTTCACCGCCGAGCAGCTCGGCGAGCTGCTCCTCGTCTTGGCCGACCTGGGCATCGAGATCGTCGAGGGCGATGCCCCGGCCGCTGCTGCCGAGCGGAGCGACGACGATGACGAGGCTCTCTCCAAGCTCGACCTCTCGGTGAAGTCGCCGAGCAGCGACCCCATACGCATGTACTTCATGGAGATGGGCAAGGTCCCCCTGCTCACCGCCGTCGAGGAGGTCTCGCTCGCCAAGCGCATCGAGCGCCACGACCTCGCGGCCGAGCGCAAGCTCATTGAGTCCAACCTGCGCCTCGTGGTCTCCATCGCCAAGCGGCACGTCGGCAGAGGCATGCCGCTGCTCGACCTCATCCAGGAGGGCAACCTGGGGCTCATGCGCGCGGTCGAGAAGTTCGACTACCAGAGGGGCTTCAAGTTCAGCACCTACGCGACCTGGTGGATCCGTCAGGCCATCACCCGTGCCCTGGCCAACCAGGCGCGCACCATCCGCATCCCGGCGCACATGGTCGAGAACATCAACAGGCTCATCCGCGTGCAGCGTCAGCTCCTCCAGGACATCGGCCGCGAGCCTACCCCCGAGGAGATCGCCGCCGAGATGGGCATCTCACTCGAGAAGGTGCGCGAGATCCAGAAGATCAGCCAGGAGACCACGAGCCTTCACCAGCAGGTCGGCGACGATGGCGACGCGCTGCTCGGCGACTTTATCGAAGACAAGGATGCCATCTCGCCTTCCGAGGAGGTCGGCGTGATCGTGCAGCGCGAAGAGCTCGTCCACGTGCTCGGCCTGCTCACGCATCGCGAACGCAGCCTCCTGGAGCTTCGTTTTGGCCTCGAGGACGGCCGCCCGCGCACCCTCGAGGAGGTCGGCCAGAAGTTCGGCGTCACCCGCGAGCGCATCCGCCAGATCGAGGCCAAGACTCTGGTGAAGCTCAAGGCGTACCGCGAGGCGCGGCGCCTGCATGGGTTCCTCGACTGAGGGCCTGGTGCGGTGGGACGTGGAGGACCTGCCGCAACCACGAGCCACGACTGCGACCGTGTGCCTCTCAAACCTGGTGTCGCTGGTTCGATTCCAGCCGGGGGGCACCATTTCTTGCCTGCAAATGGGCAGTTTCTCTCTCGGGCCACGCGCCGGATTCTTGCCGAATCGGCCAGATTGCCAACATTCTGCCGACCAGAAAGGCCAGCACAATCGCGTACTGCTGCACATGCAGCGGCATGAACCTGAGGCTTGCTCCGCCGCCGGCCGGGGAATCGAACCGACGGCGGTCGCCCAGCTCAACGGGGATGGCTTTCTGCAGCCCACGCTCCAAGGAGTTCCATGAACGTCTTCGTCAACATGATCTACCTCGCCCTCACGATCTACGCCTGGCTGATCGTCGGCCGGGCAGTGTTCTCCTGGCTGCATCTGCGTCCCGGCAGCGCGCTGTTTCGCATCGACAGAGTGCTCTACACGGCGACGGAGCCCTACTTGGCGCTCTTCCGCCGTCTGCCGATGGCTCGCCTCGGCGCGGTCGGCATCGACTTGAGCTCCGTGGTGGCGCTGGTCGTCCTGCTTGTCGTGATGCAGATCATCGTGCGCCTGTAGCCCCCCGGCGGAATCTCGCAGCACGAGAGGTGTCCCCGTCTCAGGTCTCTTGGACGGCCTGGAGGCGAGGGACGGGTGATGTCGCGCCGGGGCGTGCAGCGATCGTCCGATTCGTCCACGCGAGAACCATGGGGCGGCGCAAAGGAGCTGTATCTCTGAGAGTGTGGGCAAGAGGCCGCAGGCGACGCTCTCGCGAATACCAGCTCCGCTATCAGCGCCGTCGCCTCTTCCTGCATCGCCGGGATGGCGTGCGAGTAGCGCAGGTCATGCAGGTGGATCTGCGGCAGCAGCGACTTCTTCACCGCCTGACGGAAGTAGCGCGAGACGCTCTCGGGGTCGAGAGCGGCGCCGTTCTCCTGTGTGAAGACGAGGCCGGTGTCGATCCAGGTCTCGTCCCATTCCTTCTGCTCGTCGAGCTGTCGCGTCGCTTGGCCCTTGAGGACTTCGACGGTAGCCGGGTCGAGCGCGATAACCCGGCGTCCCCTGGCGGTCTTTGGCTCGCTGACCACCACCTCCCGGTTGATGGGGATCAGAGCGCGGCGCACCGAGAGCCTTCCGTTCTCGAGGTCGACGTCGCTCCATCGGGGCACGTCTCCTTGGGTCGCCGCTCGATCCAGACCCTTCTGCTGCAGCTCTCGCAGCGCTGCGCCGCCGCCAACCCGACGTCGACGATGTACTCCCAGCTGCCGACGAGCAACCTGTTCGGTGCGCTCCAGGTCGGCACTTCGTCGGCGCATGGCTAGGTGTGCAGCCGCTTCGCGCTCAACACAGAACAGGGAGACCTCTACGAGCAGCCTCGTTTGTGTCAGTTTGTGACCGGATTTCGCGCCCTAACGGCACCCAAACGTGCTTCTTGCGGCGCTGCGCGGGGCCGCGGCGCGGCCCTCTGGCCGCCCCCCGCCGGCGTGTCTTGCGCAAGGTGACCCCCGTACGGCGACCTGGGCCGGGGACGAGGCTGGTCGTGACCACTATGCCCTGCCGCTCGAGGACCTCGACGCGAGTCTTCTCAGACCAGTACCGTCAGGGCAATGGGTTTACGGGCGCAGGCTGACCGACGCGCGGCTGGCGTGGCGTGGGGGCACGCTTCTCGCCCTGGCCCTCGCGCTTGTTGCGCTGGCGGGCCTGTTCGTCTTTGTCGCGGAAGACCTCTTCCTCGGGGCTGCCGGCCAGCAGGGCCTCGAACTCGCCGCGCTCCAGGGTCTCGCGCTCGATCAAGATCTTGGCGGTGGCGTCGAGCTGGTCGCGATGGGCGGCCAGCACGGCGCGGGCGCGCTCGTGAGCGTCGGCGATGATGCGCTTGATCTCGTCGTCGATCTGGCGCGCCACTTCCTCGGAGTAATCGGCCTGCTGCTGGAACTCGCGGCCCAGGAAGGGCATCGACTGATCGTGGCCCAGTGTGCGCGGGCCAAGCTCCTCGCTCATGCCGAAGCGCATGATCATCTGCTTGGCGGTAGCCGTGGCCTTCTCCAGGTCGTTGGCGGCGCCGGTGGTGATCTCGCCGAACACGACTTCCTCGGCGGCGCGGCCGCCGAGCGTCATCGCCAGCGTGTCCATGAGCTCGCCCTTGGTGGTGAGGAACTTGTCCTCGAGCGGCAACGAGATGGTGAAGCCCAAGGCCTGGCCGCGGCTGACGACCGAGATCTTGTGCACCGGGTCGGTGAATTCCAGGAAGTGCCCTACCAGGGCGTGGCCCATCTCGTGGAAGGCGGTGATCGTGCGCTCCTTGTCGGAGAGCAGGCGGCTCTTCTTCTCGGGGCCGGCGAGCACCCGCATGATGCCTTCTTCGAGCTCGGGCATGTCGATGACCTTCTTGCCGTATCGAGCGGCCAGCAGCGCGGCCTCGTTGACCAGATTGGCGAGGTCGGCGCCGGTGAAGCCGGGCGTCTGAGCCGCGAGGGTGTCTAGGTCGATGTGCTTGGCGATCGGCTTGCCCCTGGTGTGGACCTCGAGGATGGCCTCGCGGCCCACGCGGTCGGGACGGTCGACGACGATCTGGCGGTCGAAGCGGCCGGGGCGTAGCAGCGCCGGGTCGAGGATGTCGGGGCGGTTGGTGGCCGCGATCAGGATGATGTTGTCGTTCATCTCAAAGCCGTCCATCTCGACCAGCAGCTGGTTCAGGGTCTGCTCGCGCTCGTCGTTTCCACCACCGAAGCCGGCGCCGCGATGGCGCCCCACGGCGTCGATCTCGTCGACGAAGATGATGCAGGGCGAGTTCTGCTTGGCCTGAGCGAACAGGTCGCGCACGCGCGAAGCGCCGACGCCGACGAACATCTCGACGAAGTCGGAGCCGCTGATGGAGAAGAAGGGCACCCCGGCCTCGCCGGCCACGGCCCGCGCCAGCAGCGTCTTGCCGGTGCCGGGCGGGCCGTACAGCAGCACGCCCTTGGGGATGCGCGCCCCGAGCTGCTGGAACTTCTTGGGGTTTTCGAGGAACTCCTTGATCTCCTCGAGCTCCTCGACCGTCTCGTCGATGCCCGCCACATCCTTGAAGGTGACCTTGGGCGCGTCGACGCTCACCCGCTTCGCGCGGCTCTTGCCGAAGCTCATCACCTTGGAACCGCCCCCCTGCATGCGGCGCATCATGAAGATCATGAAGCCGATGATGAGCACCAGCGGCAGCAGCAGCGTGAGCAGGCCGGTCCACGCCGAGCCGCCGCTCTTGGCCGAGACCGCGACGTCGGGATGCTTGGCCAGCAGCTGGGCGAGCAGCGCGTCGTCAGGGTAGGAGATGGTGTAGGTGGGCCCGTGCCCGCTCGTGGGCGTGACCTGGATCGTCTGGGCGGTCGTGTTGACGAGCACAGAAGACACGTCGTCGCTGTTCAGCTGGCTGACGAAGCTCTGGCTGCCGCCCTGATAGGCGTACTTGACGCTGCTGCTGCTGTTGCCCCGCATGACCGTTTGCACGAGCACGAGGACGACGACGATTATCAGCAATGGGATGATGGTCCGCCGGAGTCTGCTCACGTGGGGTCTCTTCCTTTCCGGCATGAAGCCGGGTCGAGCAGCTCTGCGGCTGCCTGTCTTAGTTTGTTCCGTTTGCTGGGGATTGCCAATCCGGGCGCTGCTGCTCACTGTTCGGACCCAGGTCCGACAACCGATGGCGAAGCAGGCCTTCTCCGTGCAGGGGGCGAACCCCAGACGGAGCTCCGACAGCCTTATGGCTCCGTCTGCGGTGGTGGGGGGAACCCAGGTCCGCGTTGGCCGTGCAGAACTCGATCCACGGCTTGTTCGGCGACTTCTCCGAACAGCACAGCGGCGATCTGTCCGACGTCGATCTGTTCCTCCAGGCGATGATGGGCGGGAGAGGCGACTGACGTGGAGGCCGGCACAGGCCCCGGTCTGTCAAAACGGCGTCGGCGGCGCGGCCGTGTGCAGCGAGTTCTCGCCGCTCACAGGCACGGGTGACATGTGTGCCGGGCCGCTCGCTCGGCTTGCCGGTGGTGACTGGCGAGGCGTTCGCGGCGTGCAGAGACGGCTGAAAGCGGCTCGCGCAGGGCGAGCCGCCGCCCGATCATTCGCGCGTGAGCCTGCTCTCACCGACTGCCCATGTCGCCCATCCACGCGCAGTGCTACCCTCTTACGCGGAAAGGGGCAGCTGTGCCGGCGGTCTTACACAGAGTGCAGAATGCTTGTTAGGAGCAACGAGGTCGAACCGTGAAGTGGCGCGACTGGAGACCCACTTCCTGCCTCAGCGCCGCCGCGTTGCTTTGGTGCGTCGCCGCTGGAGTCCTGCTCTACTTCCTGCCGCTGGGCTCGTCTGCCGGCGTGTCCTCAACCGGCGAGCAGATCGCGGGCGGGCCGGAGCGCCTGTTCACGCTGTCTCTCTCCAGCCTCTGGCCGCTCATCCTTCCCGCGCTTCTCTGTGGCGCAGCCAGCTGGTCCGCCGCTCGTCATCATCGCTGGGTGCTCATCGCCGCGACTGTACTCCTGTCTCTCTTCGCCATTCTCGGCGGCTTCTCCATCGGTCTTGCCTACGTGCCCGCCGTCTTGCTGCTCATCGTCAGCGTCCTCGCTTCGTCAGCGGTGCGCCAGTCGTCGGACGGTGACGGTTCCGTTGTCGGGAAGGGGTAGTGTGGCCGTGCTCCTAACATGCACATCGAGCAGTCCGGCGCGCAGGCTATGATGAAGTTCACAGCACAGCGAGCCGGCAGCTCATGTGCCCAACGTTGGGCCACACCGTAGGAAGTGAGACGTGACTCGCATCGTCCAGGCCACGTCGGCATGTGAGATCCAAGCAGCCAGGGCGCTGTTCGAGGAGTACGCCGATTGGCTCGATCTCGACTTGGGCTTCCAAGGCTTCGCCGCTGAACTGGCCGCCCTTCCCGGCGAGTATTCGCCTCCCCGTGGCGCTCTTCTACTGGCATTCGAGAACGACGTCGCGCTCGGCTGCGTCGGGCTCCGACCGCTCAAGTGGCCGCGCTTCGCGGAATTGAAGCGCCTCTACGTCAGGCCGCAGGGCCGAGGCCGTCAGATGGGGTCGCTGCTCTCCCGAGCCGCGCTATCGATCGCCCGCGATGCCGGATACGAGCGTGTCCGCCTGGATACTCTGACCACAATGGTCTCGGCGCAGCGTCTCTACGAGGCCATCGGCTTCTACGAGATCGATGCCTATCGCTTCAATCCGGTCGCTGGAGCCAAGTACATGGAGCTGGACCTGGACTCGGCGGACGGTAGCTAGCATCGAGAGTGGTCAGCGGGTTGTGTAACAAGCGCGATGCGCCGGGCCGAGCAGGCACGGCCCGGCGGTATGCAGTTGACCTAGGAGCAAGAGAAGAACGCCAGCAGGTATGGTGAACTACGGAGCGCAGTGGGCCGGCAGCTCACGCGCAACACGTTATCTGCACCGCTCGTCCTCGTTTCGGTGATGCCATCCGTGGTATCATATTCACTACCGAAGGAGGTACCACTGATGAGTGCAGTTCCCGATATCGTGCCGATCACCGACCTGCGCCAAGACGCGTCGGGCATCGTCAAGCGCGCTGCCGCGTCGGGCGCCCCCGTCTTCATCACCCAACACGGGCGCGCCACCGCGGTCGTCGTGAGTGCCACGGCCTACGAGCGCACCCAGCATGAGCTCGAGATCCTGCGGCTGCTCGCGCGTGGCGAGGCAGAGATCGAGGCCGGCGTGGGCCACGACATCGATGAAGTGTTCGCCGAAGCCGATCGGCTCCTCGCGGAATCGTGACCCACAACGTCACTTTCACGCCGGCCGCGCGTGATCAGTTCCTGAGCGCGCTCGCCTACATTCGCCGAGACGATCTGTCCGCTGCTCTGGCCTTCCGGCAGAAGGCCGAGGAATCGCTCGCGCGGCTTCGTCGGTTCCCCGAGTCAGGGCGCGTGCTGCCGGAGTTCCCGAAGCTGCCGTTCCGTGAAATCATCGTGGCACCGTACCGCTTCTTCTACCGCGTGAAAGGCGACACGGTGTGGGTCGTCGCCGCCTGGCACGGCGCCCAGCTGCCCGACGAGCCGCCTGATGTGGTGGACTGACAAGCGCATCAACCTGATGCGGCCGAGCGCTCCGGTAGACTCGAGCCGCACGGCGCACAGGTTGTGCGCCCGACGTTAGGCAGCCTACCGTCAGGTTGGAGGGAACATGGTCGCGAGCACTAAGGGAGCCGATCGCGAAGTCCTCGGCAAAGTGGTCTGGTCGGTGACCATGTCTCTGGACGGCTTCATCGCCGGCCCCGACGACGCGATGGACTGGGTGTTCGACTACCCTGGGCCGAATCCCGTCGTCGACGAGCTCATCAGGACCACGGGTGCGGTGCTCGCTGGTCGACACAGCTACGATGTGGGCAGGAGGGCGAAGCGCCCGGAGATGCGCAAGGTCTACGGCGGCGCCTGGGCGGGGCCCCAGTTCGTGCTCACGCACCGGTCGCACGATGCTGATCCGGAGAACACCTTTCTCTCGGGTGACATCCGCGCGGCGGTGTCCGTCGCGCTGGCGGCGGCAGCAGGCAAGAACCTCATCCTCATCGGCGCCAACGTCGCCGGACAGTGCATCGACGCGGGGCTCGTCGACGAGATCGTGGTCCTGATCGTGCCGGTGCTTCTCGGCGACGGAGTCCGCCTCTTCGCTTGGCAAGGCGAGAAGCCAGTCGAGCTCGACACGCTCAACGTCACCCGGTCGGGGCAGGTGACGAACCTGCGCTTCAGAGTCGTGAAGTCCGGTTCGTAGCGGTGCACGTTGGCTGCGATTCGGCCGCTGCCTCCAAACAGCCCAACACAGTGCCACAATCTCCACTGTTTCTGATGGGCATGTTGGCAAGATTGTTGGCAAGGAAGGAGGCGCCGCCAGGCGTCCCATAGCGCCGCTGCGGACTGGCCCTTGGGAACGACAGGGAGCCCGCTGAAGCAATTCGGCGGGCTCCCTGCGCAGACGGCCACCGCCACCCGCCGCGGTCACCAGCCGCGCCGCCAGAGGTGGCAAGAGCCATGCGCTTCCCCGATAAGGAGGAGGTCCGCGGTTCGAATCCAGGTGCGTCCACCGGCGATTTGCAGGGGAATCGCGTTCTCCGCTCGTCCCGTCACCGTCCGGCTGCAATCCTCTTGCAACCCAAATGCGTGCGACTGGATGGGAACGGCTGGGGCTCGTTGGGACTGAACGTGAGGGCGGGGACCCACGGCTGCAGCCCTCTGTCTGCCGCCAATGGGCGCTGTCGGGCCAGTCGGGGCCGCCTCGATGCGCCTCCTCGCAGTCAAGTCCCGACGAGTCGACGCCGATAGTGGGCGTAGTAGGACGCGGACACGTCTGAGAAAGGGGTCCACATGCGTCGTCGACTGTCTCTCTTGCTAACCGCCATAGCGCTGATGCTGCTCCTCGCGCTGCCTGCGGCGGCGTCCGCCAGTTCTCGCTTCTGGGTCAAGGACAGACGAGGCCACGTCGTCGGCTCGGTGAGGGGCGCCGATGTCTACAGCAACAGCGGCACGCGGGTGGGGCACATGCAGAGGGATTCGTGTGACCCGTCTCGGGTGTGGGTGTTCCGCTCTCCCACGAAGACAGACGGAGGCGCTCAGCCGATCGCCGCCGCGGGTCGGGGCAAGATCAAGCCGTATCTCAGCACGAGGACCATCGGGACGTTCGCCAAGAGCGGCGACCACTGGGTCGTGAAGAGGCGTACACATGGAGAATACCGACTGCGCGGCACGGTCGCAGGCGGCTGTCCATCGCGGTTTGCGGCGGGCGCCGTGCGTCTCCTCTGCTGGTCCACCTGTGCTCCGACGTACACGCTGATCAAAGAGCCAGAGGCCGGGTACCAGCCCATCTACAAGTTCATCTCGTCAGCCAAGAAGACTCTCGATATGACCATGTACTCGCTGGTCGACGCCAAGGCCACTGCCGCCCTCATCGCTGACGCGAAGAGAGGGGTGGCAGTACGGGTCCTGCTCGACTCAGATCCCGCAGGCGGCGGCGGCCCGGCGATGAACCAGGCGGCCTACAACGACCTGAAGGCGCACGGGGTCAAGGTGAAATGGGCCTGGCCCGGAGTGCTGTGGCACCAAAAGAGCATCGTCCGGGACGGTAGTGCCGTTGCCGTCATGACCTGCAATCTCTATGCCAGCTACTACCCCGTGTTGCGGGATTTCGTTGTCATCACGAATAACCCCGCCACTGTGTCCGGCGTAGAGGCGACGTTCAACGCTGATTTCAAGAAGAACCAAACGCCTCCCACGCCGGGCGTAGTGCCCAAGGGTTCAGAGTTGATCTGGTCCCCGGGCGCCCAGAGCCGATTGGTCAAGCTGATAAGGTCCTCTCGTCCCGGCAGCACTCTCTACACCGAGACCGAGCAGCTCGACAGCGCGGCTATCGAGCAGGCACTCGTGGCGGCCGCAACGAGGGGGGTCACGGTGGATCTGACCATGACGTATGCGTCTTCCTACGTGGCTGGGTTCAACACCCTGGTGGCTGGCGGGGTGCACGTGAGCTTGTATCCAGCCAACGCCCCGCTTTACATCCAAGCCAAGGCCATCTCGGTCAACAACCGGACTGTTTACGTAGGGAGTATCAATTTCACACCTCGCATGATGAATGGCGATCGCAACATGGGGATCATCACCACCAACCCGACCGTGGTCCGCGGCGTCACTTCGATCATGGCGAGCGATTTTGCGGGTGCTACCCCGTACAGCGGAACCCTGACGGCACTCGCGCGGCCGAACGTCACACGCTAACCTGCCAGAGCCTTCCTCAGCCCCGCGTCAATCATCTCCACGGCGACCGAAGCGACGAAAGCGATGGGCTGACCCTTCGGTCGCTTGCGTCTCGTGCGCCTGCGCAATGACGGTGGCTGCCAAGCGTCACGAGGCGGCTCTGGCACTATCAAAGAAAGTGGACCGATGAATGGGGTCCGGTCACTGCGCGTGGCCTAGAAGTCGCAAGGCGCACACCGCTCCGCCGCCACAACCTCGCCGCGGTTCTCCTCTTCTGCCTGCTGACCCGAGCGAACGGCGCCTTTGACGCGGGGAAGAAAGCAGATGCACGCCGGGACCTCGACCGCCTCTACGCGATCGACCCCGCCTTCCCGGGACTCGACGAGGCGATGGCGCGCAGCCGCCCCGATCTCGCCTGACCAGGGAGGGTGCCTGGTGAGCGCCCCGGGCGAGTGCGGCTGGTGGACGGGCGACCGCCCACTCGCCTCGCGAGCTCAGGCCGACCCGAGTCTGTTCTGGCAACTGGAGCAGCGCAGAGCACGGCTCGATGAACGCTGGGTCGAGCGCGCGTACGCGTCGGTGGGCCGCACACGTCACCTGAACCTGTGCCACGACACCGCGGCCTACGCCGGGGCGGCATTCCTCGGTCGAGGCGCGCCGAGCGGCGGCTTGGCCCTCGACGGTCGCAGCGATGCAGGCTTGACGAACGTGCTTCCGTTCGGGCCTACCCGCACCGCCTCATGCAGCGCGCTGCCGCGCAGGAGCTTGCGCCAGGACAGAAACCACACGGTCCAGCCGTTGTCCCAGGTCCCGCCGCGCGGGCTTCCGCTGATCGTCACGGGGTCTCCGGGGACAGCAAGCTGGTAGTACGTCTTGGCGTGTGCGGGAGAGAGGTTCACGCAGCCGTGACTCACGTTGGTAGACCCCTGCTCGCCCACCGACCAGGAGGCGTCGTGCAGGTAGGCGCCGCTCCAGGTGAACCTCACCGACCACGGCACCTGGATGTCGTAGCCCGGCCCCTTCATATGGGCGGGGTTCTGCTTCTCGATCGTCAGGTACGTCCCGTTGGGGGTGTCGTCTCCGGACCGGCCGGTGCTGATCGGCCAGTTGGCGAACGGGCGCCTGTTCAGGTAGATGCGCACGTGGTGGGTACGCGTGCTTGCCACGGCGATCAGCGAGCGTCCGATGACGAAGCTCTGCCTGAGGGTGTGCGTGCCGTAGACGCCGGGCGAAACCTCGATGCCGTTCAGGTACCCGACGAAGCGGACTCTGGTGTGCGCCGGCCAGTAGCTTCGCGGTCGGAAGTAGAGGGTTGCATCCCCGTCCCAGTACCAGGCCCCGACCACCGGCCTCGAAGTCCACAGCCGAAGCGAGCGCTCCACCGCCCGGCGATCGGTGATGGGCCGGCTGAACTTGAGGATGATGGGCATGCCAACGCCGTAGGTCAGGTTGTGACCCTGGAAGATCTGTGTGCTGAACGTGCGCTGCGGGGTGAGTGTGCGAAACGTGCTCGTCGCCGTGACGGTCCGGCCCTCCGCGTCGAGCGCGGTGGCGCGGACCGTGAATCGCGTAGCGGTATCGAGCGCCCAGCGGCTGTGCCAGGTGGTGGCAGTGGAGTCGAGGATGCCGGTGACGGGGTCGCCGCGTGTGTCAACGCTGACCTTGACGATCTTGCCGCCGAGTGCCTTGACCGCGATTCCCGTCTGCGGCTTGACGCTGCGGCTACCGCTGGCCGGTGTGATCGAGAGCCGGGCGGTAGGCACGCTCGTCGTGTGGCTTGCGGACGTGCGTTGCCCCGCACAGCCGGCGCAGGCACTGCCGATCAGGCTCAGGCACAGGGTCGCCGCAGCGGCCGCCAGCACGCGCCGGCCGGGTCGGCCCCGCGCGAAGCTGGGCGCGCCACGGCGTCTGCGCTTCGCGCGCCTTGCGAGATCGCTCCATATGCTCGTCGGGTGGCGCGTGAGGGCGGCGGACTCGAAGGGTGGTTTCGGTGATTCCTGCACGGCGACTGGGCCCCTCGTTCCGTGATCTTCAGCAGCGCCCTCAGGTTCGCCAGGGCACTACCGAGCGCCTTCTTCCCCGACAAGGTGACGAAGGAACATGCTGACCCGCCTCCATTCATCGCTCCGGTTCGTGTGACAGCGCCCTGGCTGGATGCGGACCCGTCCGGTCGGCAGCGCGCCGGCGGCTGGGGAGGAGGGCCTGCACAGGGCCGACTGCCGCGGACGGGACACGTCTTCATAACCTGTGACGCCGACGCCCGGTGCCTGGCTGTCCACTCGACGGGGGCAAGTCCAACTCCAGGTCGCCAGATGCGAACGCAGCCGTCTGCGGCCTCGGCTCGTTCGCCGATCACGAGCTTGCGTCGGCGACGAACACCCTGCCGATTGAGAACGCCGGGCCGATCGGTGCACCCAGCGCGAAGTAGCCTCCCGCCTCGAGTGCGAGCGCAATCGGGTCGAGCTTGCCAACGTCGATGTGGCCGTCCGCATCCAGGCAGCCCTCGTCGATCTTGACATCCTTGATCTCGCCGATGAACTGGGTGTGCAGGCCGAGCTCGTGCACGTGGACAACCTCGCACTCAACCACGAGCGGAAACTCCGCCACACAGGGCGCATCGACGAACTCGGCCGCCACGGGCGTCAGTCCGGTGGCGGCGAACTTGTCGGCGTCGCGTCCCGAGACCAAACCGAAATAGTCCGCCTGGGCGGCTAGCACTCGGCTGGGTAGGCTGATGGTAAACGCCTTCCGAGCGAGGATGTTGCCGTGCGACGCGGTGGCGGCTCGCAGTGACACGGAGACGCAGGGTGGCTTGGAGCAGGCGATGCCGCCCCAGGCCGCCGTCATCACGTTCGGCCGTCCGTCGGCATCGTAGCTGCCGACAACGAGGACGGGTGTCGGGTAGAGCAGTGTCTTGGCTCCCAGCGACTTCTTCACGTCGCCTCCTCCCAGGGACAAGGGTATGCAAGGACCATGGTCTCGATCACCATGTCAGTGCGGCACGAGGCGAGTCGGCAGCCGACCTGGGTATCCCGCCTGGCGCAAGACCAATCGGGACTCACGGCGCAGGTCGACACACCCAGCTCGCGATCCTCTCGCCCGTTCGCGGGCTCAGTACGCCACGGTGAATCGCTGCCCGACGAAGCGCGGGCTCTCGAGCTCGTCGATGATCGCGGAGGCGAAGTCTCCCACACTGACCCGGCTCTGACCGTTCTCGTCGCTGAGTATCGAATCACCGGCCTGCACCCGGTAGCTGCCGGTCTTCTCGCCCGGGAAGAAGTCGACCGGTGGCGGACTCACGTACGTCCAGTCGACCTCACTCGCAGACGAGCGCAACGTCTGCAGTGCTTCGGCTTGCGCAAGCGCCTCGGACTTGTACTGGGCCGGGAACTCGGGCAGGTCCACAAAACGTGTGCCGGGGGCCACCTCGAGGCTGCCACCACCCCCCGAGAACACGAGCCGCTTTACCTGCACTTCGGGCAGCAGGCGAAGCAGGGACTGTGCAGCTTCCGGGATCACCTTTGTGTCGCCGGCGCTGCGGTCCACGACCGCCGCCACGACCGCATCGTGTGCGGCGACGGCGCGCTTGACCGCGTCGGCGCGGCGAACGTCGGCGGTCGCCACAACCACGCCTTGGAGGTCTTTCAGCCTGGAGGGGTCGCGGCTGACGGCCGTGACCTCATGGCCGCGTGCAACCGCCTCACGTACGATGGCGCCTCCAACCCATCCGGAAGCTCCGATAACCGCGATCTTCACGTGCTCCCTCCTCTTCGTTGCCTCGCCTGCGGGCAAAGCCAGTATTGCCGCTGGCCTGAGGACGGAAACGGGATGCGTCCGGAGACTGGGCGCGGCGATGGAGAGGGTGGTCCGTTCCGGCCTACCAGAGGGGGATGAGGTGTGGCCAAACGAGAAGCCATGGGACCACAGGTCCTCGGCGGCCGCCCTGGTACCATCTTGTCATGAGGCGACAGCCAAGAGATGAAGAAAGGTCGGCCGTGAGAGTCCTGGCAGTCAACGGGAGTCCGAGGAAAAGCTGGAATACGGCAGCTCTGCTGAAGAGCGCACTTCAAGGAGCGGCTTCACGCGGAGCACAAACCGAACTAGTCGATCTCTACGATCTCAACTACAAGGTCGCCGGGAGAGATCAGGAATACGAGCGCAGCATCTTGGCGGACGGCACTGCGGCCGATGACTCTTCCTCGGCAGGCGCCAGAAAGGCCTCGACGACCCTGGCATCGAACTGGCTGCCGCTCCCGCGGATGATCTCCGCGAGAGCGACTTCGTGCGTGAGAGCAACACGATACGGTCTGTCCGAGGTCATGGCATCGTAGACGTCAGCGACGGCGATGATCCTTGCTCCCAGTGGAATCGCTTCGCCGGCCAGGCCGTTGAGGTAGCCCGTGCCATCCCAGCGCTCGTGGTGGTGGCGGATGATGTCGGCGCCCGTGCGATACATGCTGAACTGTCCCGCCAGCTCCGCCCCGGCTGCGGAGTGGGTGTTGATCTGCTGCCGCTCTTCATCCGTGATCGGACCCTCCTTGAGGAGGATGCGGTTGTCGATGGAGATCTTGCCGAGGTCGTGCACCTGTGCGGCCGAGACGATGAGGTCGATCTCGTCGTCCGGCAGCTTCAGCCACGTTGCGATCTGGGCGACATACTTGGCGACCCGCACGGAGTGCTCGTAGGTGTACCGGTCGCGCTTGTCGATCGTGTTTGCCAGGACGACGAGTGCATTGTCGGTCTCGGTGCGGAGCTGCGCGAAGAGCCCGAAGCCCTTGTAGAACACCCAGATCACAGGCGGGAAGTAGAGCATGGCCCAGGGGCTCTGGACGTAGGCGTTGGCCACCAGAGCGCCTAGGGGAACTACTGTTCACTTAACCGTCATCCCGTGCTATCCTGTTCGAAACCAGAACAGGAGGAGCGGCGATGGCGCGCACCACGGCGGAGCTTCCCCAGGGCACCCGGATCACCGATTACGTAAGCCTCGGCGTGATCACGAGGACGGTACCGCTCACGAAGGTGCACGGAGCTCTGGCCGCCTCGGGGAGAGGCAGCATCCGCCAGCGCGACCTGCCCGCGCACGTGGTCGTCTACTACGTGATCGCCCTGGCCCTGTACATGCAGTCGTCTTACCGCGAGGTGCTGCGCTGCCTGCTGGAGGGGCTGCAGTGGCTGGAAGACCCCTCCACGCAGGTCAAGGTGGCCGGCAGGTCGGGGATCTCGCAGGCGCGCACTCGTCTCGGATCCGAGCCGCTGCGGGAGCTGCATGATGAGATCGTCGGCCCGATCGCCGCGAAAGAGACCAAGGGCGCCTGGTACCGCACCTGGCGCCTCGTGAGCCTTGACGGCAGCACCCTCGACGTGGCCGACGAGCGCGCCAACGAGGAGGCCTACGGCCGGCCGGCGGCCTCGCGCGGCGCGAGCGCCTATCCGCAGATCCGTTTCGTGTCGCTCGTCGAGAACGGCACGCACGCCTTGTTCGGCACCCGCATGAGCGGCTGCCGGGCAGGGGAGGTCACGCTGGCGAGGAGCGTGCTGCCCGCTTTGCAGAGCGGCATGCTGTGCCTCGCCGACCGGCAGTTCTTCGGCTTCGAGCTCTACGCGCAGGCGCGGGCCACCGGCGCCGATCTGCTCTGGCGGCTGAAGAAGAACCTGCGCCTGCCCTGCGAAGAGCGCCTCGCCGACGGCTCCTACCTGAGCTTCATCTACCCGTCGCAGAAGGACCGCCGCCGCAAGACGCGCGGGGTCACGGTGCGCGTCATCGACTACGTTCTGGAAGGGGTCGCCGGCGCCGAACCGCTGTACCGCCTGGCGACGAGCATTCTCGACCCTGAAGAGGCGCCGGCCGCGGAGCTGGCGGCTCTGTACCATGAGCGCTGGGAGATCGAGACGGCGTTCGCTGAGCTGAAGACCCATCTGCGCGGCCCCCGGATCGTGCTGCGCAGCAAGACTCCGGACCTCGTCCGCCAGGAGTTCTACGGGCTCCTCCTGGCGCACTTCGCGATCCGCGCGCTGATGCACGAAGCCGCCCTCAAGGGGGGCGAGGATCCGGACCGCCTCTCCTTCCTGCACGCGGTACGAGTTGTGCGCCGCAGGCTCCCTACGTGGCACGCTATTCCCCCCTCGGCAGACGATGGCGTTCCATGAGCGCGTGCTGGAGGAGATCCTGCAGGAGCGGGTCGTCTCCAGCCGGGGCCGCCGCAACCCGCGCGGCGTGAAACGCAAGATGAGCAACTTCCCGCTGCGCCCTCGGGGCGCAGCGCCACTACCGCCGATGCAGGTCAGCGTCGTGGTCATTGTCGCTAAATGAACAGTATTGCGGCTAGGGCCGAAGCCGTTGGAGACGTTGTTCACGCTGGTCGCCAAGTCGATCGGGACACCGGGGATGCCTGGGGTGTGGCTGGCTGGCCGGCGGCTGGTGGCGATCGACGGGAGCTACCTGGACATCGCCGACACCGCGCCGAATGCGGCGTTCTACGGCCGCCCTGGGGTGAGCACGGGCGAGAAGGCCGCGTTCGGCCAGGTCCGGCTGGTGGCGCTGGCCGAGTGCGGCACCCATGCGATGTTCGACGTGATCGTCGGTGGCTACGTCAGCTCAGAAGTCGCGCTGGCCAGTGGGCTGATCGAGCGTCTGCGACCGGGCATGCTGGTGCCTGCCGACCGCGGCTTCTACTCTTTCACCCTGTGGTGTAAGGCGATCGCGACCGGTGCGGACCTTCTCTGGCGGGCCAAGACCGGCCTGCGCCCGCAGCACCTGCAGACCTTGGACGACGACACATGGCGGGCCCAGATCCGCCCGTCCGGTGAGAAGACCGTCGGGGCGTGTTTCAGTGTGGACGCCTGACCGCCCTGGGGGGCAGGCTCTTGCGCAGCCGGAGCATGCCCCAGGTTGCCAGCACAACTGCCCCCAGAATCAGGGCCGGGATCAGGGCCGGCCGGCCGGTGATCTCCAGTACGACGGTCACGACAAAGAGGACCAGAGCCCAGAATCCGAGAAAGCCGATGATGATGTCGAAATCCTCCGCGAAGCGCTGCTTCTTCTGACTACGCTTGGCGGATTCCGGGTCCATTATTTGACCGCTCCAGCCGTCAGCCCACTGACGATCCTGCGCTGGAAGATCAGCACCATGATCACCAACGGAACGGTGACAACTGTTCCGGCCGCCATGACCGCCGTGTACGGGTCTTGGTGCGGCTGCGCCCCGGCGAACGAAGCGATGGCGACCGTGACGGTCTGGGTCTGGTCATTGGTCAGCTGGCTGGCGATCAGGTATTCATTCCACGCGGCGATGAACGCCAGGATCGCCGTCGTGAAGATGCCCGGCGCCGCCAGGGGCATGATGACCCTACGGAAGGCCTGCCCTCGCGTGCACCCGTCGATGCGAGCCGCTTCTTCGAGCTCCCATGGCATCTCCCGGAAAAACGAGGTCAAGATGTAGACGGTCAGTGGTAGAACAAAGGAAATATACGGGATGATCAGGGCCTGGTAGGTGCCGATCCAGCTAAGGTTGGTGAACAGCTGGAAGAGCGGCGTCACCAGCGCCACGCCGGGGAACATCGAGGCTCCCAGGATGAACCCCAAGACCAGGTACTTGCCGCGGAAGTTCAGGCGGGCCAATGCGTACGCCGTAGAGATCCCCACCAGTAGGGCGATCGCCGTGGTGACAGTGCCGATGATGAGGCTGTTGGTCAGAGCCCGGCCGAAGTGGTTGCCCATGTTGGTGGAGAACACGGTGGCGAAGTTGTCCAAGGTGGTGTGGCGGAAGAACGGTGTGCTGTCGAAGGTGAAGCCGACATCACGGAACGCGGTAACGATCATCCAGTAGGCGGGCAGCAGGCACCAGAGAACGATGATCGCGGCACTGATGTAGATTCTGGCCGAGGCCCACCGCTCACGGTTTCTTCCTCTGGCTTTGGGCCGTGCATCCGATGTTGCGACGCGGGTGGCTGGTGCGGTCGTCATTTTGCCTTCCCCTACTCGTTTGTAGTCGCTGATTCAACGGCGTTGGCTCCGAGGAACCGTACGAAGACAAAAGCGACCAGGAAGATAGTGATGAAGGTGATGGTCGACAGAGCCGCGGCGCTGTTGAACCCTTGTCTGATCTGTTGGACGACGAGGATCGAGAGGGTGGTTGTGTTGTTCGAGCCGCCGGTCATGATGGCGGGCAGGTCGTACATGCGCAGCACGTCCAGGGTGCGGAAAAGGATCGCGACCATGAGAGCTGGTTTGACCAGGGGAAGCGTGATCTGGGTGAACCGCTGCCACGCCGTTGCACCGTCGACTCTGGCCGCTTCATAGACCTCTTCGGGGATGATCTGCAAGCCGGCCAGAATGAGCAGCGCCATGAACGGCGTCGTCTTCCAGACATCGGCAACAATGATCGCCCCGCGGGCCGGCCACTCGCTGCCGGTCCACAGGATACTGGCGCCGAAGAGCTTGTTGGCGATGCCCTCGAAGGCGAAG
>Ga0209539_1000449_pt1 | contig 23705 bp, 25 predicted proteins | sample BarGraNGADG00312_2_FD_184499 | JGI IMG/M metagenome (GOLD analysis project Ga0209539, IMG submission 184499) | Arctic peat soil microbial communities from Barrow, Alaska - Barrow Graham LP Ref core NGADG0011-312 (SPAdes) (version 2) | ecosystem: Environmental > Terrestrial > Soil > Wetlands >...
ACGCTGTGGTGAACGACTCTCCTGTGTGCGTTTTCTATGCCAGTACGCATCCTGCATTGAAGGTCTTCAGTACCACCTCGATAGCTGGTCAGGACCTGACGCAGCTGTATGGTATCGCCATGCGCCTTGAAGACAAGCAACTGAAGGCCGCTGTCGACAAGGCCCTTCAGGACCTTGTCAAGGATGGCACGTACGACACCATCTACGCCAAATGGTTCGGAGGAACACCCAACTTCCGTCCAGGAGACCAGAAGTCCTGACACCTCGACTGAAGCTTCCCTAAGTTCACGCCCTGCCGTACCCCGGATGGGTACGGCAGGGCGTGAATTACCAGACTTATTCTTGCCCTAGAATGCTGTAGTCACATCGATGTAGCCCTTTCTCTGAGCTTGGCGACTGCCGAAAAAGACCAGAACCCACCCGAGTGCAAACAGGACCGCTGCCGACAGGGCAACTCTTCCCAACAACTGGAACGTCGTCATGTCGGAGAGAAAACTGGTAAGGATCTTCCCCGAGATCGCCCGACGCATGAGTTCGATGAACGGACTCAAGGGGACAAACTCCGCGATCCTTGCAAACACCGCTGGAAAAGCAGTTGGAGGAAACAGCGCCCCACTCAGCACGAACATGCCCCCAAAGAGCGCGTCGACGACGTCGACGTCCAGCTTGATCGTCAGGAGGAACACAGAAGCCACGGCCAACCCCAGGCCGGCAGCCACAAGATACCCGAGGATAGCGCCCGCTATGAGGTAACCCCAGTTGGGGTGGAACGGCAGACGCAGCACGGGAATGAGCCAGCACAGATTGATGACAATTCCTGCGAGCGCAATAAGATACCGAGTTGCGGCACGGCCGCACAAGTAGGTCCGGTACGAGGTGCTCGACAGGAAGATGTACTTCAGCGTCTGATAATGCTCTCGGTCATCGTGGACACTGAACGCCATATCGAAGAACACCATGCTCAGTGAGTAGTAGAAGATGGTCCCGTACAGTGCATATGGAAGCAGCCCCGTCTTCTGGCCGAAGACCCCATACAGGATGATGACCGCGAGAAAACTGCCGATCGGATATGCCGCAAGGTAGAGCAGCCACACCCACTTCTTTGTCCAGTTGCTCTCGATCTGCAGACCGATATACATGGAAGCAAGGAAACCCCTCATCACTGCCACCTGAGCGTCAGGCGCGCATCGCGTCTGGCCTTGTACTCGACAGACCGCAGCGCCCACGATGCGATGAATGCAAACACAAGACTCAGCCCGACGAGGATGAGCAACTCCCAGCGCCAGTCCAGCACCTTCACCGTGAACGAAGGGACCAGAAGCTGTCTCAGTGCGTCAAGCCCAAGTGTCGTCGGGATGAGGGCAGCGATGCCGAGCAAGCCCAATCCCAGGTATCTGGCGGGAAAATAGGATCCCGAGAGAACGCTCGTCGGTTCCATGACAAGGTCGGCAGTGCGCCATGCGTCGCGCCCGTGGTAAAGAAACAGCGACGAGAACACGATGCCCAGCCCATACATCGAAAACAGGGTCACAAAGAAGACGAGCAAGGCCAAGGGCAGGTGCAGAACCATGAATTGCACCTTGAACACAGCGATGCCAAAAAACAGCACCGCCAGAGAACGGAGCATCGTATGCATGGCACCGCCAACGGACAGACCGACGAGGAAGGCAGACAGTGGGGCGGGGCTCACAAGCATCAGCTCCAGGTTCCCCATTTCCTTCTCCCAGTACAACTGCGTCGCAACACCCCATAGAACGTTCAGGAAGAAGGGAGTCATGAATCCTCCCAGCACCACCAGCCCACTGAACTCAGAGCCGGTGCCAAGCGTCCGGTAGAGATAGATGTAGGTCGTCATCGTGAAGAAACCACCCAGGACACTCGCGACGACCCAGGTCGCCTCGCGCATCTGTCCAAAAATGCGCACGTAGGCGCGCGCGTTGAGCGTCCTAAGAAACAGGAGAAGCTTCTTCTTCATCTTCGAACCTCTTGCCCACCATCTTGAGAAACGCGTCTTCCAGAGTAGGCTCGAGTTTGCGCATATACTCAAGGGTTGCCCCCTGCCCTGCCAGTGCCGTGATGAGACGGGCGATGTCACTCTCGTGCACCAGGTGTGCGACAAGCATTGGACTCTTCGTTACCTTGTCGGTATCCAGCACGAGATCGTTCCCGTCGCCCATGGATGCAGTGATATGGCCAAGCAGCTCCTCGTTAAGTCGATCGACCGTAATCTCGTAGTGCGCCCTGCTGTCCAGGTCCTGCTTAAGTTGCGATGGAGCTGCGTTCGCAAGGATAAGCCCGTGGTTGATGATGGCTACGCGCGAACAGAGTTCATCGGCCTCTGCCATGTAGTGTGTTGTCAGAATGACCGAGCGTTCCGGCTTCTCTCGAACCCAATCGCGCACGATATTGCGGATGATGACACTCGCCTCGACATCGACGCCAAGCGTCGGTTCGTCGAGGAACAGAACCTTGGGGTCGGTGACAAGACCACGCACCAGATTGACCTTCTGACGCATACCGGTGGACAGGCGGTTCATCTGCTGACGCCTACTGTCCCACATGCTGACGACCTTGAGGTATTCCTCGATCCGGGCACGCGCCACAGGCGTCTCCATGCCGTAGAATTGACTGAACATCCAGAGCTGCTCCTCAACCGTGAGAATGCCATACCCCGAGGTCTCGCCTCCGGAAATAAGGCTGATGAGCGGACGTACATGAGTATAGTCCTTCTCGACGTCGAATCCGGCCACAGTAACGCGCCCAGACGTAGGAAGCAGCAATGTCGACATGATCTTGATGGTCGTCGTCTTGCCGGCGCCGTTCGGGCCCAGAAGACCGAAGATCTCGCCATATGAGACGTCGAAGCTGACGCCCCGCAACGCGTGGAAAGGTGCCGTGCCCCTGCGGTTGAAGACACGAGTGAGGTTCTCTACTTGAATAGCTGTGTGCATACAGTGCTACCTCCAGAACGAGTGAGGGGAAAAGCGAACTGTATGGCAGGGGAGACTACTGACGGACTCTGTGAGAGTCAGTGACTGAGGAATTGACGGTCCTGCGTTTACTGTGGCAAACTCTTGTCTGCAGCTTGTCCAATCAACAGCGCCCCTGTCATCAGTTGATGCAAATCCTGTTCTCTGTCATTGTCCTACCTCCACATGCACGAATGTCTATACGCGCCCTCAAAGCCTGATTTTGAGACTATACCAGAGCGTATCTGTTTTGTCAAATGGTTGTATCTCGCATGAGTAGCGAGCCATCCGGTCCTCAGGGACACCGAAAGCCGCCCGGTCCCTTCTCGGGAAAAGGCGGCTTTCGGTAACAATAATATTTTCAGGCTACATGAAACGCTCGAAACGCTCCTTGCCAGCCTTGCAGACTGGACAGACCAGCGGAGGCTGCGGCCTTGCGCACAGGTATCCACAGACCCTGCATCGCCAGACCGGAAACGCGAGCCCGGCCACATGCACCTGTTCCATCTCCCCCGGGTGCGCAGTTGGCCCGCCGACCGGACGCCGGTCCGGAATGGAGGTTGCGGTCTTCTCACCACGACTGATCTCGGGCGAGACATACAGCGCGCAGTAGCAGGCGCCGTATTCGTCGAGGTCAGCGTCTCGGTAGTCACACGGACAGACGAGGTCGACATCCCGCTCCCTCACTCCTGACGCCAGACGGCAGGGACAGGCGCGATATCCGTAGCGTGCCTCGTTCTCCAGCAGGCCCCGGACCAGATCCCTGGCAAAAGCGTCGTCAGGGTTGACAGAGTATCCTGCCTCCCGTGCTTCGAGGGCCAGCCTCTCCCAGACCTCGGCGACATGCTCGTCCGGTATTCTGCTCATTCAGCCGCGAGTTCTCGAATCTTGTCTTCCTGGAAACCTATGACACAATCCTTGTCATCCAGGACGATGGTCGGAAACGAGCACGCTGGGTTCCATTTCAGGACCTCCTGCTTGGCCAGTTCCTTGTTTCCACCCTCCTGGTCGTCGACATCGACGTAGTCGTAGCCCACGCCCAGCTCCTGAAGCAACGCCTTGGCCTTGCGACACCAGCCGCAGGTCGTCAGTGTATAGAGGAAGACCTTATGTTTGTTGTGTATTCCTTCGACATGCTTGGGTTCCAACACTGTACCCTCCTTGACGCAGATAGATGCCTACGCGTGTAACAATGACCTGAAAACCTCGACTGTCTCGTGACATTCATCGGTCGTCACATCGTGGTGCGTGACCAGCCGGACCGTAGTCGGCGTGACGGCATTGCACAGAACGCCTTTCTCCTCGAGCGCGGACACGAACGACGGGGCATCCCGGCCACTTGCACTGACGTTGACCATGGCCATGTTGGTTTCGGCTTCAGACGGGTCAGTTCCATACCCGATATCGGCGAGCTCGCTCGCGAGGAGTTTTGCGTTGGCATGGTCCTCCGCCAGTCTGTCCACCATCGTCTCAAGCGCTACAATACCCGCAGCCGCCAGAATACCGACCTGACGAAGTCCGCCTCCCAAGCGCTTTCGGTTCTTACGTGCCCGTTCAATATAGTCTCTGGACCCCACGAGCAATGATCCGACAGGAGCACACAAGCCTTTGGAAAGACAGAACATGACCGAATCGGCGTAGGATGCCCACACATCCGGTGTGATGCCAGAGGCGATCGATGCATTGAAAATCCGCGCTCCATCCATGTGCACTGCAATGCCGCGCTCTTGTGCCTCTGCCGATATCTCGCGCACGTACTCGATGGGCCATATCTTGCCCCCACCTCGATTGTGAGTGTTTTCGATAGCAATAAGGGACGTCCGTGGAAAATGAATATTGCTGGAATCGCGAATTGCGTGCTTGACATCATCCGGGTCCATGACACCCCGCTTGCCCGGAACCTGCCGAGCCTGAACGCCCGACAGCATTGCGATGTCGCCAACTTCATAGTAGAAGATGTGGCTCTCGGCTTCCGTAATAAGCTCGTCCCCACGCTGTGTGTGAGTCATGATGGCGACCTGATTGCCCATCGTACCTGAACACATAAAAAGACCAGCTTCCTTGCCCAGCATTTTTGCGCCCAGTTCTTCCAGTCTGACGACAGTAGGGTCCTCGCGGTAGACGTCGTCGCCGACCTCCGCCGTCGCCATGGCGTCCCGCATGGCCTGTGTAGGCTTCGTAACAGTATCAGAACGAAAATCGATCATGGTTCCCTCCAAGCAGATTGAGTTTACTACGATGTGGACAACATTTAGACGTTCTCGACGTTGACCGACTTGACCCCATGGATCTTGCTGACATGCTCGACGATCTCGTTAATCGTCGGGTCCAGGAACTTGTCGTCAGAACCAATGCTGACTTCGACCCTGACCGCACCCTTGTCAATGCCGATGTACTTGACCATCTTGAGCGTGATGATATCGACCCCGACTGGCGGCCACAGCACATGCTTTAGCTCCTCGGTCACGGTCTTGACGTCAAGCGTGGAATCATAGTCGATACCCTTCACTTCTTTCTTGTACTTGCGAATGGCCGACCGGAGTCCGTCGACAGCGAGAACCGAGCAGTGCATTTTGACAGGAGGGAGGCCCCCCAGCTCGTCGGCAGCCTGCTTCCATGTGATTGCCTCAGCCTCGTCGATCGTCTTGCCCTTGGCCAAGTCAGTGATGATGGAACCTGTGGCTATGTTGGAGGCACAGCCGTAGGACTGGAATTTCACATCCTCGATACGGTCGGTCGCCTTGTCGATCTTGAGGTAGACGGTGATCTCGTCTCCGCATGCGGGCGACCCTTCAGTAGCACAGGCGTCGGCATTCTCGATCACGCCGATGTTGTGTGGGCTCTTGAAGTGTTCGATGACTTTCGCAGTGTACTTGATTGCCATAGCAACCTCCCTATTGAACAGGCGGCCTGATCGTACTCTGGGCGCGCAAGCGTTCCACGATCGGAATTAGTTTTGCCAGAGCAGTATCGACATCGACCTCGGTGTTGTACCGGGATAGCGTGAAGCGGATCGAGCCATGCGCCTGTTCGTGGTTGCGCCCGATCGCCATGAGAATGTAATTCGGTTTGAGCGTCGCGGCCGCACAGGCTGAACCAGTGTCTACCACGATCCCGTCCATGTCAAGGAACATCATGATCGCCTCGCCCTCGATGAACAGGAAACTGTAGCACAGATGCGACGCAGCCCTTCCGGCGCCATCCGGTCCATTGAGTAGAATATATGGAATGTGCTCACGGATGCCAGTGGCAAGACGGTTCGTGAGGCTTAGCATGTGCTCAACATCCTTGTCGAAGGTCGTGTACAGTAACTCAACGGCCTTGTCGAATCCCGCAATGCCCATCGTGTTGGGTGTGCCCGGAACAAGCGGAGAGTACGACTCCGAGCCAAAAGTGATGGGGCGTATCTTCGTGCCCTTTCGCACGTAGAGAGCGCCAATACCCTTCGGACCATGAATCTTGTTGCTGGAGAAGCTCACCAGGTCTGCCTTCACTGCGTCGACTTCCAGTCGCTGCGTCTGCAGTGCGCTGGCGAAATCCACATGATATGGAATCCTGCGGCCCACGTGCTGTGACGCCCCGGCAATGATTGTTCCTGCCTCGGCAAGAGGTTCGATCGTACCGATCATGTGGTTGACACCCATCAGGCTGACCATCGCCGTGTGCTCATTCAGGACTGACGAAAGTTGGTCGAGATCATACTTTCCCTCACCATCGACCTTGATGTAGTGAGCCCGGTAGCCTTCCTTCTCCAGTGCCTTGTACACCGCGAGCGTAGCAGGGTACTCGATCTCGCTGGTCACAATCTCCGGTTTGTCGATGGCCTGTGCCCACGTCGAGCCCCACAGGGCTATGTTGATAGCTTCAGTGCCACTTCCCGTGAACACGACTTCATTCTGCGACGCTCCAATGGCGGCTGCAAGCCGGTTCTGTGCTCTCTCAATGAGTTCTGCGGCGCCAGTGCCGCACTGCGTGAATGCTGCCGGTACCGCGTATTCATCAATAGCAACAGTACGCATTGCTTCCCAGACCTCAGGCGCGACCATCGTACTGCGAAAGTTGTCAAGATAAATCATTGCCTACCTCCTTTTCCTGCAGTGCGAAAGAACAGCCTCGAATGCAGGATTTCTTCTTTCAGCCTATCACAAACAGGGCAAAGTCAACACGTGAAAAAGCGGTGAATGCGCGTCAACGCCTAGAGTGGTGGTGGCTCAGCATGTTGTACATGCCTCTCATGTCTCTGTAGTGCTGGAGGTCAGAACGAGACAGTGCCAGCATCTGGCGAACAACGTCGGGCTGACTGGCGTACCGCTCAGCAATGGCACGGTATCCCATGAAGGCCTTGCGTTCGGCTTCCACGACGACGCTGAGTCCCTGGAGCAGGGCATTGTAGTCGAGAACCTGTCCTGACTTCAGGGAGGCGATCTCTTCCCTGTGCGGCTCATAGACAACCCCCGCGTATGCACGGTGCAACTGTTGCAGCAGCTGTGCATGGGCGACTTCGCCGACTGCGAGCGAGCTGAACGTTGCCTTAAGGCGTCTGTTGGGAGTCATCTCGATAAGTTGCAGATAGCGAGCACGTGCTTCGACCTCATCCTCGATTGCATCCTCCAGCAACTCCTGGAGACTGAACGGCGCTCCTTGCGCTTCCCGCGCAATGTGCTGTCCGAGACGACTTCCCAGCGACTGAAGACGTTGCTGCGCCCGCCACAGGGTACGAAGGCTGAAGACTCCATCAACCGTTCCTCCCTGCCTGATAATATCATCCTCGAGCTGGGATATCAGCTCGTCGCCACCGCTTGATCGACGCGTCATTACCAGGAATACGGTGACGCCTGCGAGCTCGACCGAGCGGACAAATCCCGATACGGCAGGCACAACGGCTCCATTCCAGTACGGAAAAACGAGAACAAGCCTGTCCCCTCGGCCAAACGACACACCGGGGGTGCTCAGTACGCCCAAGTCAAAGCCCCGGACTGCCCGCCTCGCTGAACGCTTCCATCTCGCAGGTAGAGCCGTGAAGCGATCGGTCAGACCAAAGAGCGGGGCATCCAGTGCAGCTGCTATGCCTTCAGCTACCATTCGAGAATGCCCCATAACAGAGTAGAACACCGTCTTCGTTGCCATTGAGTTGCTCCTCTGACGCAATCAGCCCACTGCCATTGTAGCCGGTGGGCTGACGAATACAACGCGAGTCTCAGGCGATCTAGAACTGGATGCCGGACTCCTCGAGTTTGAGCAAACGGGCCCACTCGTCATCGATCATCTTTTGCATTTCGACGATGACGTGTTCGTTCCCAGGCTTGAACAAATGCCTGAACCGTGTCTGACCCTTGAGGAACTCCTCGATCGGTTTACGGTTGGAGGGCTTGGTGTTGATATGCACGACACCGTTCTCAATCTCGTACAGTGGCCAAAAGTTGGTTTCGACAGCCAGCTTTGAATACTGCATGGTAAGCGAAGAATCAAAAGACCAGTTGCTTGGACAGGGTTGCAGAACGGCGAGCACTGCTGGACCGTCCGCATTAAAACCCTTCTGCGCCTTCTTGTACAGGTCCATCGTATTGTTCACAGCCGCCTGGGCAACATAGGAGATACGGTGAGCCGCTGCAATCTCTACCAGATTCTTTCGCCACTGCGGCTTGCCGAAGCTGATCTTGCCCGCCGGAACGGTCGTGGTGCTGGCGCCAAACGGGGTGGCACCGCTACGCTGGTTGCCCGTGTTCATATAGCCCTCATTGTCGTAGACGAGGTACATGAACTTGTGCCTGCGCTCAAGAGCTCCGGAGAGAGCCTGGAATCCAATGTCGTACGTACCACCGTCGCCTCCGACGGCAAGAATGTTGACGTCCTCGTCAATCTTGCCACGACGTTTCAGGGCCTTGTACGCGGCTTCAATACCTGAAGCGACCGAAGCGGCGTTCTCGAATGTCACATGCATCCACGGCGTATTCCAGGCCGTGAACGGATAGATCGTCGTTACAACCTCAAGACAGCCTGTCGCACTGACGACAATAACGGGTTTGTCGGAGGCCGCGAGAACGGTCTTGATGATGGATCCAATGCCGCAACCAGAACACATCCGATGGCCGGACACGATTCGGGCATCAGCACCACTCGTCTTTAAAGCGATTTCCTGCAGTGTAGGCATGTCTGCTACCCCCTCAGTCCGATGTACCGCTGATGCTCTGGGTCGAGTTTGCCGGACAGCAGTTCCTCGAAAACGGCTTCGATCTCAGTGGTCATGATGTCGCGACCACCCAGTCCATAGATATAGCTCTGCATCGCCGGTCGCCGGTCGAGTTTCCACAGCGCATTGCGGAACTCGGAGTAGACTGGGGCGCAGGCGCCAAAATCCATCGATCGATCGAGGACGCCGATGACGGGAATGTCCTTGAGCGCCTCACGGACCTCAGCATAAGGGAACGGCCGGAACAGGATCGGTTTGAGCAGACCCACTTTCTTGCCCTGTGCGCGCATCGCATCGACGGCAGCCTTCGCAGTGCCTGCAGCCGAATTCAGGACGACGACGACGGCTTCCGCATCGTCGATACGATAGGTCTCAAAGAACGGGTACTGTTTGCCCGTGATTGCCGAGAGCTCCGTGCCGACTTCATGATAGACTTCGAACACCTTGCTCATTGCTTCTTCCTGAGCACGCTTGAACTCGAAATAGTAGTCCGGAAGGACCAGGGGTCCAACGCTCTTCGCATGTTCAACATCCAGCAGAGCACGGTCCAGGGACCGTACGCCGACAAACTTCTGTACAAGAGCGTCGTCGAAGATTTCGACCGGCTCCACCGCGTGGCTGGTGATAAATCCATCCTGGTTGACCATGACCGGTAGCTGAACACGATTATCCTCAGCCACGCGAATTGCAAGCAGCGTGTTTTCGTAGACTTCCTGGGCGTTCTCGCTGAAGATTTGAATCCAACCCACAGTGGTCACTCCCATGACATCTGAATGATCACAATGGATGTTGATCGGCGCGGACAGCGCCCGGTTGACAAGCGACATGACAATGGGCAACCGCAGGCCCGGTGTAGCCGCCACGACTTCCCACATCAGGGCAAGTCCCTGGGACGAGGTCGCCGACATAGCACGAGCACCAGCTGTTTCGGCACCGACCGTCGCAGACATAGCTGAATGTTCTGACTCGACCGGAACCATCTCTGTATCGACAATTCCATCTGCGACATACTTTGCAAACTCTTCCACGATTGGTGTCTGAGGCGTGATCGGATAGGCTACGACAACATCGGGATTGATTTGTCGCATCGCCTCCGCAGCCGCCTGAGCCCCGGTTATTGCTTTCCTGACTCCCATATCTGCTCCCTCCTCTACAACTTGCAAGAGGCCTGCTCTGCCTCTTCTTCGCGAACCATGCTGATAGCCTTGGACGGGCACTCATGAGCGCAGATACCGCACCCCTTACAATAGTCGAGGTTCGTCGCCAATCGTACGACTCCCTTGAACAACCGTCCGCCCTTGCCGGCGACGCCTTCCTCGCTCTTGGCGACCGGAATAGCCATGTCAGGACAGTAGCTCACGCAAATCATGCAATGGGTGCACTCAGAGGCGTTGAAGATGGGACGGAGAACACGCCAACCACCGGTTTTGTAACCAAGCGATGTAGCTGCCGGCAGTTCCACGCCGAGTTCAAGTTCCTGCCATGTCTTTCTTTCGCTCATTTGAACACCTCCTCATAGCCCCTTCGGAGCATGCTGATATTCTTCTGTACCTTCTCTTCACCTATCTTTGGCAGAAAGTGCTCGCGCAAGACAACCTCCAGCGACTCCATCTTGACAACGCCGGTCAACTTCACGAGTGCCCCGAGCATTGGCACGTTCGGTGTGTCCATGCCCAGCAACTCCAGTGAGATACCGGTAGCGTCGACACCGTACAGGGTGCCATTGAACTGCGCCAGCTTCTTGATCTCGGCGGAGCATACTTTGGTGTTGACGATGAGGATGCCAGTTTCAGGCAACCCCGCTGCAACCGGGATGGAGCGCATGATACCAAAATCGAGCACCATGACGACATCAGGGTTGACAATCGGCTCATGGCTCTTGAGCACCTTCTCGGCGATCTTGGTGTAAGAGACCGTCGGAGCACCACGACGTTCAGACCCGTACTCGGGGAAAGACTGAATGTACTTGCCCTCTCTGAACGCTGCCTCAGCGAGCAACTGGGACCCCGACTTGGCTCCCTGGCCCGCTCTGCCATGCATTCTGACTTCGTAGACTTCCTTCATGTTTCCTCCTCTTTCCAGAGCTCGATCGCAGATTCGTGGTTCCACGGCATACGTTCATGCAGAATGCCCTGCAAGGCTTACAGAGTCACTCCTGGAACCAACCATGCAAAACAGAACTAACCCAGAAGCACACTGTGTCAAACGACGCCTACCAGCCCTTCTTATGCCAATATTATAGAATGCGTGGGGGGAAAAAGCAATGGAATATCAAGAAGCCGTCACAGTCCAGAACAGTGCCACCGACCTCTCCGAGAGATGCCGGGCTCCTGCATCGCGGCCTGCGCGTACCTACTTCCCGATTGCCAACCCCAGCAGAGTCAGCTGACCTTCAAGCCAGGGCACAAAGTCACCTTTGGCCGTTGCGCCGAGAGCATCCAGACTGCAGACAACGATGCCGTTTGACTGCCGACTGACTCCGGTACTGACTCCAGGAGCAACATTCAGGACTACGACCTGGGTCTTCTCTCCGGACCCCCAGTCAGCAACTCGCGAGGCCGCGTCTGCCCCCGAGAGGTCAAAACCCTTCAGTCCTGGCTGAACCACAACCCGCAACCCGAAGTCCCCGGCTGCGCTTGACCACATTGTGTCCTCTGCCAGGAATGCTCTGGTACCAGCACTCCAGACTAGCCGTTTCAGTCGACCATCCGCCTGGCTGCACTGGTCCATGAACACTGCATATCGCGAGTCAAACTGCTCCTTCAGCGCTGGGTACAGGGCATCCAGCGTATCGCGCATCAGGCGAGCCATGTCTGTGGTATTTCGAAAAGATAACCAGGAACCGCCCGGAGTGCCCTTATCCAAGGCGACAGAGAGACTGACGAAGCGCACACTCCCCTGTTCCATCCCGCTGGACCATGTATCGATAGAAGTTCCGGTCTGGAAAACGACAGCACTCGTGGACACAAGCTCTCGCGCATTCTGGAGAGCCGCTCCATCGTTTCCGGCAAGAACCTGAACCTGCAACGCGGTGCCAGCGATAGCCTGAGCGATCAGGGCAACCGGCTTGATGGTCCCCGAGATGATCGTGGGCACTACAACGTTGCGTGGGCCACAACCGGACACTGCCAACGTCACGACCATGGTGAAGGCAAGAATCATCCGAAGCTTGTTCACGCCAGCCTCCTTCACGAGTCCGCTACTGGCGGAAACTCGTGTTACCGGTTACGCCGAATCGTCCCTTGGAGGGAGTATTCTCAACAGGAGCTTGATGAGACCGTAGAAGATTCCCAGCACGGCAAAGATGAGGACATAGCTCAGTCCGCTGACGCGCAGACCTTCAACAACAACAGTATCCATGGCCACCTCCTATCGTACGAGAGCCAGGATCAGACCTCCCGCGATGATGGAGGCGATCTGACCTGCCACGTTTGCCCCAACGGCATGCATGATGATGAAGTTGTTGCCATCTTCCTGCTGCGCCATCTTCTGGATGACGCGGGCAGACATCGGGAACGCCGATATACCGCACGCACCGATCATCGGGTTAATCTTTCGTTTCCGGAACAGGTTGATCAACTTCGCGAAGAGGACTCCACCCGCCGTATCGAACACGAAGGCGATGAGACCCATCGCGATGATGAGGAGCGTTGTCGGATTCAGGAATTGCTTTCCTCCCATAGAGGACCCTATCGTGATGCCCAGCAGGATAGTCACCAGGCTGGTAAGCTCGTTCTGAGCAGTCTTGGAGAGGCGCTCCGTTACCCCAGACTCGCGCAACAGGTTGCCAAACATGAGGCTGCCGATCAGAGCCACAGACATGGGTGCTATGATACCGGCGATAAGTGTAACAGCAATGGGAAAGATGACTTTCACCGTCCTCGATACCTCGTGTTCAGGGTTCTCCATGTGAATCATGCGCTCTTCGCGGGTCGTGAGCGCCCGAATGATCGGTGGTTGAATAATTGGGACAAGTGACATGTACGAATAGGCGGCCACCGTGATCGGGGCCAGCAAGCCCGGAGCAAACCGTGTAGCGACATAGATCGCCGTCGGTCCGTCGGCTGCCCCGATGATTCCGATCGCAGCAGCCTCTCTGAGGCCTGGAATGCCTGTGACACCGGGGATACGTCCGACCAGCAGAGCCAGCATCATCGTAAAGAAGATTCCGAATTGCGCTGCCGCTCCAAAGAACAACATCTCGGGATCCTGCAGGAGTGGACCGAAATCGATCATTGCTCCCACGCCGATGAAGATGAGGATGGGGAAAAGCTCATTCGTGATACCGCCCTTGAACAGGACGTCCAGGAAGCCACCGCCGACCGCCGACGAAAACGGAATGTTGGCCAGAAGACAGCCAAATCCCATGGGCAGAAGAAGATTCGGCTCATATTCCTTCTTCACTGCGAGCCAAATAAGCGCCAGACCGACGCCAAACATCGCCCATACACGCCAGTCTGCCATGCCAACAATACCACGCAGCAAGTCTGTCATACGCTACCCCACTTTTTTTCGAAGTGTGCTTCCTGCAGTCATTGTACCAGACCAGACGAGTTCTCCAAGAATACGGAACACTCCTCGTGAGCCAATGCCTCCGAGGAGCGTTCCGACCGAGCAGGCTACTGCCTCTCAGGCAAGCTTGAGCAGAAGATCCCCAGTCTTGACAGTCTGGTTGGACTCGACGGCAACTTCCTCGACCGTGCAATCGCGTGGAGCAAGGATCTCATTCTCCATCTTCATGGCCTCGATGATAAGCAGGGTGTCACCCTTCTTCCAGGAGCTTCCGGGCGTCGCCATGACCTTCAGGACCTTGCCGGGCAGCGGCGATTTCATGACTGTCGCACCGCCTGCCGGAGCAGCGGGTCTTGGGGTCGCCGGGCTCACGGCAGGTGTCTGAGCAGTCACTGCCCTTGGTGCAGGAACAGGGGCAGGGACAACAACCGGAGCTGACACTGGGGAAGGCATGGATTTCTTTGCGCCTACCTCTTCTACGTCGACGTCAAACGTCTTGCCATTTACGGTGATCCTGTACTTTTTCACGGTTTCTCCTCCCGTCAGCGCCAGCGCGGCCTGGCTGATTGTTCATACGGTGGTCGTCTCCATGCCGCGTTTACAGGAGGCAATGGCGGTTCTGACTGCTGGAACGACACTCCGGCAGCAGCCATCGCAGCCATGATTGCCGCTGCAGAGGCGTCGTCAAGAGTGGAAACATCGGACAGGACAGCAGGGCTCCCGTTCTCTTCGGCTGCAGCCAATACTGCTCCTACAACGACTGCCAGCTCCTCGTCGGTCACATCCTGTCCGTGCAAATCCATGCGAATCATGTTGTCCTTTCCTAGAGCGGGATGTTCCCGTGCTTGCGCGTCGGTCGTTCCTCGCGCTTGTTTACAGCGGCTCTGAAGGAACGAATGATGCGGCTTCTAAGCTGGGATGGCTCAAGAATGTCATCGACGAGACCCCGCTCTCCGGCCACATATGGGTTATAGAGCTTGTCTTTGTAGTCGGCGATGAGCTTTTGACGGGTGGCCTCCGAATCTGAAGCCTCGCGGATCTCCTTCGAGAAGATGATCTGGGCAGCGCCATCCGCCCCCATCACAGCAATCTCGGCCGATGGAAGAGCAAACACGAAATCTGCGCCAAGATCCCGGCATGACATCGCGATGTACGCTCCACCATATGCCTTGCGGAGGATAACAGTTACCTTGGGCACAGTGCACTCCGAGAAAGCGTAGAGAAGCTTGGCTCCGTGCCGGATAATGCCCCCGTACTCCTGGTCGACACCTGGAAGGTATCCGCCAACATCCACCAGCGTGAGCAGCGGAATATTGAACGCGTCGCAGAAACGAACGAAGCGAGCGGCCTTGTCTGAGCTGTCGATATTCAGGACTCCTGCCATCGACCTGGACTGATTGGCGACCACTCCGACGACTTGCCCGCCCATGTGCGCGAAGCCAACGCAGATCGACTTCGCAAAACCCTCAGCTATCTCAAAGAACTTGCCTTCATCCGCCAGACTCCCTATGACCTTGCGCACGTCGTATGGCTTGTTCGCTTCCACAGGGATGATGTCCCCGATTTCCGCCGTGCTTCGATCGATGGGGTCGTCGCTGTGCGCCGCAGGAGCGTCTTCACTGTTGTTCGCAGGCAGATAGGACAGGAGCTCGCGGATCAGCTGGATAGCCTCCTCATCATTGGCTGCTGCCAGATGAACGTTGCCGCTCTTCTCGGCATGCACGGTCAGACCCCCAAGCTCCTCGTCTGTGACTTCTTCGCCCGTTACGCTCTGGATGACCTTGGAACCAGTAATAAACATACGAGCTTGCTCGGTCATGACGACAAAATCCATGATACCCGGTGAATATACTGCGCCACCGGCACAGGGACCCGCTATCATGGAAATCTGGGGAATGACTCCTGAGCTGATCGTGTTTCGGTAGAAGATGCTGGCGTAGCCCTTCAGCGAGTCTATTCCCTCCTGGATGCGAGCTCCACCGGAATCGCTGATACTCACAATGGGGGCTCCATATTTCACGGCAAGGTCCTGAACATGAGCGATCTTGGCTGCATGCATCTCGCCGAGTGAGCCCCCTGCAACCGTGAAATCCTGAGAATAGACGAAGACCAGGCGACCATCGACGTACCCGTGACCTGTGACCACGCCATCGCCGGGCAATTCCTGCTTGTCCAGGCCGAATCCGGTATTCCGGTGACTCACGAAGACATTTTCTTCCTGGAATGAACCCGGGTCCAGCAGGAGTTCGATGCGCTCGCGTGCAGTCAGCTTGCCGGCTTCGTGCTGTTTCTTGACACGACCGGGGCCTCCACCTGCGATGATCTGCTCTCTTTTCGACCGCAAGGTCGAGAACCGTTCATCATTGCTCATACTGCCTCCTCAAGATTTCGGCTGGTAAATGAACGCGACAAACACTCTTTGTAAGTATACGGCGTTCATGAAAGCACTCAACTGACGGCACATGCGAATGTCCCCTGCGGCAGGTGCCGCAGGGGACAGAGAGGCTTGAATCAGGCCTAGCGAGCTCCCTTGAATTCGAAGTAGTGGACCTTGCCGTCCAGTTCTTCCTTCATCCGGATAGCGTTCACCGGGCAAACCTGCATGCACTGGCCGCACCCAGGACACTTCTCGGCATCCACGGAGGGCTGCCTCTTCTCGGCATCCCACAGAATCGCTCTATGAGCTCCATCGTTGCAGGCGCGAAAACAGTTGCCGCAACCGATGCACTTGTCAAGGTCGATGTCCGAATGAGAACAAGGCGCGACCAGCTCTTCCTGGCCCTTGATGTTCTTGAGCGCCTTGCCAACAATATCCAGCGGCGATGCGCATCCCTTGCGGTCCAGATAATCTGCAAGACCGCTCTTGAGGTCCCTTATCGTGCCAAACCCATGGTGCATTGGAAGCGTGCAGAACTGCACGTTGGAAGCTCCAACAGCCATCAACTCCACCGCATCACTCCACGAGTAGGCACCGCCGTTTCCACTGACAGTGATGTCTACGTTGCGGGCAATCTCTGCAATGGTGCGGAGAGTAAGGGGCTTGATCGCCATGCCCGTCATGCCCGAATATGCCCCCTCGCCAAAGAGAGAAGGACGTGGTTCAAGTGTCTCGACATCGACCCCGATCAGTGCGGGCACCGAGTTGCTTGCCGTGACACCATCGACGCCGGCCCGCTTCAGTGCCCTGGCGACCTCGACGATGTCCGTGACCTGAGGCGTGATCTTGATGAGAACAGGTGTGTCTCCGGCAGCTTCCTTTACCCAGCGTGCAACCTTTTCGGTCGCCTCGACGCTCTGAGCAAGCATCCGGCCGGGGGCCTCACCCATGCTTCCCTGTGGACAGCTGAAACTGCACTCGACAAGGTCGACACCGGCCTTCTTGAGCTGCCACACCAGAGACTGCCAGTCTTCCTTTTGTGACCCCATGATAGAAGCTGCAATCATCTTGGTGGGGAACATGCGCTTCAGTGTTGTGACCCGCTCACAGATCTCGTCGATGTGATATTGCGAAATGAGGTCGATATTACCCAACCCCCACAGTTTGTGCGCAGCTGTGCCAAAGGACGACATCATCGGGTATTTCAGATTGACGAGATTGCTCTCGACAGAAGTAGTCTTGAGGACGACCCCGGCCCACCCAGCCTTCAGTCCGTCAATCGCCATATCAAGCTCGTCCGTCGGCGGAGCCGCAGACAGAATGAAAGGGTTCTCAAGATGTATGCCCAGAAAATCGTACGAAAGGTCGTGTTCTCGATACATCACTTGCCTCCTGCCACAAACGCGGCAATCTGCTCCGCCGCTTTCTTGCCGTCACGCACAGCCTCCACGACAGTCTGAGCACCATGAACGACGTCGCCGCCGGCATAAGCGCCCGGCATGCTGGTCTGCATGTTCTCCCCTACGCTAATAAGTCCTGACTCACTGCGGGCAAGACCAGGAAACACGCTCTCGTCGATACGCTGTCCAATGGCGACGACCACCGTGTCGAGTGGTATGATGAAGCTCGACCCTGGCAGGGGTTCAAACCTGCATCGGCCTGATTCGTCCTCTCCGCACAGATGAGCCTGAGTGACCTCCAGCCCCTCCACATGATCGTTGCCAACAACCTTGTTGGGGATTGCCAGGAACTGATAGGTCACACCGAGTGTCGTAGCTTCTTCGATCTCCTTCTTGAACGCCTTCAGCTCTTTGATGCCACGACGGTAGACCACGGTGACATCTCGTGTCGGGTCTTCCTCGCGGAGCATGGAGGCTACCTCGATCGCGACATTCCCACCACCGATAACCCCTACGCGATTTCCTGCGCCGCTGATTTCGCCAGATTTCATCTTGCGCAGGAGTTCGCGGGCATGATGCACACCCACCAGCTCAGTGCCTTCGATATTCATGTCACTCTCAGAGGACAGTCCTGTTGCGACAAAAACAGCGTCATAGGCAGCAACCAGAAGTTTCAGGTCTGTCACGCGCTCTGTACGGACATGCGCAGCGAATGTGGACGTCAGGAAGCGGACTTCCCTTTCATCAACCTCGCGCGGATACCGATGCGTAGACACTTCCTGGCTGGGCACGCCGCCCATCTGCCGAGCCTCGAACACGTCACACGAGAATCCCCTGACTCTGAGCTCGCGCGCGCAGGCAAGTCCCGCAGGACCAGCGCCGACGATAGCAACCCTGCCCAAGGTGGTTTCAGGCAGTTCCATGCGATCAAATGGATCGGTCGAGTCTGTGACGAAACGATGCAGCTCCCGAATGCGCAGAGGGGCATCTATCTTCGACCGTGTACATACAGACTGACAAAACGCTTCTTCGGGACAAATACGGCCACACGTTTCGATGAATGGATGAGACATCTGTAGAACGGTCCGGGCACCATGCAAGTTCCCGCTGCGAATCGATTGTATGAACTCGGGCACCGGAACGTGCGCAGGGCACTTCGCCTGGCATGGCGCATCGTAACAGTAGAGACAGCGCTCTGCCTCGATGGCTGCCTGCTGCCTGGTCAAGGTCTTCTCAAATTCTTCCATTGTTCCTCCCATGTTCCATGATTGCCGTCAACAACTTGCTCAGCCACGCTGCACGAAGCCACCAACGGCACACGCAGGTAACTTGCAGGTCATCAGAAACCGCTTCTCCTGAGTTATATGCGAATTCTTGGGTTTTCCAACCTCATCGAGCCCTGGCTGGAACTGGAACAGATATGGGGCCAGCCTTTCGGCCGGCCCCATGAGACTTGCCAGAAAGACCCTTAACTCACGAAGTGACAGGAGACCATGTGACCAGAACCCATGTCACGCAGCTCGGGCTCCTGCTCAGCGCATATCGGTTGTGCAATGGGGCACCGCGTTCGGAAATGGCACCCGCTAGGCGGATTCACCGGACTGGGAAGGTCTCCTTTCAGCACAATACGCTGGCGCTGCATCTCAATCCGCGGATCAGGGATGGGCACCGCCGACAGCAGAGCCTTCGTATACGGATGCAACGGATGTTTGTAAATATCATTACTTTCATCCACTTCGACAATCTTGCCCAGGTACGCCACGAGCACACGATCACTGATATGCTTGACCATTGCAAGGTCATGGGCGATGAACAGATATGTCAGTCCCAGGTTCTGTTGCAGATCTTCGAGCATATTCACAATCTGGGCCTGAATACTGACATCAAGCGCCGAAATGGGTTCGTCCGCAACGATGAACTCCGGATTCATCGCCAGAGCTCGAGCTATGCCAATGCGCTGACGCTGTCCCCCAGAAAACTCGTGCGGGAACCGGTTGGTGTGTTCCGGATTGAGTCCAACCGTGCGCAATAGTTCCTGGACGCGCTCCCGTCTCTCGGCTATGGTCCCAATATTGAAGATGTCCATCGGTTCTTCAATGATGTTTCCTACGGTCATCCGTGGATTGAGCGACGCATAGGGATCCTGAAAGATCATCTGCAGTTTGCTGCGAACCTTGCGCATGGCTTCGTGCGTCAGGGCACACAGGTTTTGGTCACAGTAGGTAATAGTCCCCGCTGTCGGCGTATACAAACCCACGATGGTTCTGCCGACGGTCGTCTTGCCGCAACCCGTCTCACCAACCAATCCCACCGTTTCGCCCCGACCGACCTCAAACGAAACATCGTCGACAGCCTTCAGACTGGCCATGTGCCTTGCATACGGTCCGCCGACATTGACTGCAAAATACTTCTTGAGATGTTCGACTTTGAGTATTGTATCCATCGTTATTCCACCTTTACAAATCCAGAAACTGCCGGCGCAGTCGGATGGTGAAGGAAACACCGAGCACGGTGCCCTTCTCCGACTGTGACGAGTGGCGGTTCCTGTTCACGGCAGATATTCATGGCGTACTGGCAGCGTGGAGCGAACTTGCAGCCAACAGGAGGCGCAAGCAGGTCCGGGGGACTTCCTTCAATAGGGATCAGACGTTCCCGGTTTTCAGCGTCGAGGCGCGGGACGGATTTCATGAGTCCCATGGTGTACGGATGCCCGGGCTTTTCGTAGAGATCGTAGACGTCCGCTTCTTCAAGCACTCGCCCTGCATACATGACAACCACCTTGTCGGCCATGCCGGCCACGATGGAAAGGTCATGACTAATGACGATGATGCTGGATTTAAGTTTCGCTTTCAACTCTTTCATCAGTTCCAGGATCTGCGCCTGAACCGTAACATCCAGAGATGTTGTTGGTTCGTCGGCAATGACCAGCTCCGGGCTGCACGAAAGCGCCATGGCGATCATGACGCGCTGCCGCATGCCGCCGGAGTATTGGTGGGGATAGTCACGCATGCGCTCTTCAGGCTTGGGGATGCCCACCAGGGCGAGCATGTCGACGGCCCTCTTCCAGGCCTCTTCGTTTGTCGCAAGGCCGTGCGCCACCATGGACTCCGTCATCTGCAGACCAATGGTCAGCACGGGATTAAGAGAGACCATCGGATCCTGGAAGATCATACCAATATGGCGGCCTCGCACTTTCATCATGGCGTCGGCAGGAAGACTCAGCAGATCGACCATCCCCTTGTTGGGACCGCTTTTCTCCATCCGGTCCGGCATTCCCAGGGCTGCACCATCAAACCACACGTGCCCGCCTTCAATCAGGCCGGGAGGGCTCGGGATGAGACGCATGACGGACATCATCGTGACTGACTTACCGGAACCGGACTCGCCCACGATACCGACGACAGAGTCCTTTGGAATGGTCAGGGTCATGTCGTCCACCGCATGGACAACACCGGCGTAGGTGTGAAAATTGGTCGTAAGATTCTGGATGCGCATCAGAACATTGTTTTCATTCATTGCACACCCCCCTACTGCCTCAGGCGTGGGTCCAGCGCATCGCGCAGGCCGTCGCCCAGGAAGTTGAATGCAAACATAGTCAGACTGATCGCGAGTGCTGGAAACAGCACAAGGTAGGGGAATGAACGGATGGCTTCGGTACCGTCCGAGGCAAGAACACCCCAGCTGGCCACCGGCGCGCTGACGCCCAGTCCTATGTAGCTGAGAAAAGCTTCGGTGAAGATCGCGGATGGAATCTCCAGTGTCACTGTGACAATGATGGGTCCCATGGCATTGGGGATCAGGTGCCTGAAGAGGATGCGGTTGTTCGGAGCGCCGATGGTCTTCGCGGCCAGCGCGAACTCACGTTCCTTGAGCGACAAAATCTCGCCTCGAACAATGCGCGCCATGGGCAGCCAGTAGGTGAGCCCGATGGCGATGAACACGTTTACCAGGGGACTGACACCTTTATCCTTGAACAGCACCGTCAGCAGGATAACGATGATCAGCGTCGGTATCCCGTACAGAATATCGACGATACGCATCATGATGTCGTCGACTCGCCCTCCAAAGTAAGCGGCGATCCCGCCATAGGTGACGCCGATGAGAAAGTTGAGAGCCGCGCAAACAATGCCCACCGCCAGCGAGATGCGCGAACCATACATGACACGCGTCAACTGATCGCGTCCCAGCTGATCCGTCCCGAAGGGATGTTGCAGCGTGGGGGACTGAAACGTATTCTCCAGGTCCTGATCTTCGTAGCTGTATGGCGACACCATCGGTCCGACGATGGCGACCACGAACAGGGCGATAATGATCCAGAACCCTACGACGGCCAGCTTGTTGCGGCGAATCCGGCGTATGGCGTCGCTCCAGTACGTAGTCGGCCGTCCAGTAATCTGCTGCAGCTCTTCAGAGCTCTTGGGGGCAGGTACGAATGAACCTGCCTCAGGGGCAATACCTTCCTTGAATTGCCATGCAGTCTGTGTAGCCATCACGACACCTTCCTTTCGACGTAGCGAATACGTGGATCGAGCCAGGCATACGTCAGGTCTACCAGGAAGTTCATGAACACCAGCAGAGCGCTATAGAAAATGGTCACGCCAAGAATAACCGTGTAGTCGCGGTCATTGATACTAGTGACGTAGTAACGGCCCAGACCCGGGATCGCAAAGATCTTTTCAACAACGAAACTTCCCGTGAACACCGCCGCGATAAGCGGCCCTAACACGGTAACGACCGGGATGAGGATGTTACGAAGTGCGTGCCGGAAAATGACAAGGCGCTCGGAGAGTCCTTTTGCCCGTGCCGTCGTGATGTACTCCTGGCGCAGAACCTCGAGCATGGACGAGCGCACAAGACGTGCCAGGAATGCTATCGGATACCCTGCCAGCGTAAAGGCGGGAAGGATGACCTGCTTGAAGGAACCCCAGCCAGCGGCAGGCACAAGGTGCAGTCCCAAGGCAAAAATGAACATGAGCAATACCGCCATGATGAAGTTGGGAACGGATACGCCCAGAAGCGCTACGAACATCACGACATTGTCCTGCCAGCCGTTTTGTTTGAGTGCACCCCAGATACCCAGCGGAATGCCGATGCCGACGGCAAGTAACACCGCTACCACTCCCAATGCGGCCGACACAGGAAATCCATCGTTGATGATATTGTTGACGGTACGGTCCTTGTACTTGAAACTCGGACCAAGGTCTCCCCGCAGAAGGTTCTTCATATAGTCAACATACTGTTTCCAGAGCGGGTCATCCAAGTGATAGCGGGCCTCGAGGTTCTTGATGATCTCAGCTGGCAGCTTCTTTTCGCGGGCGAAGGGCCCCGATGGAAGCAGGCGCATCATGAAGAAGGTAGCAGATGCAACAATGAGGACGACAAGAATCATCGAGACCACACGTTGCAGAATGAACTTGAACATAGGACCTCCCTGGATACAACAGGGGGCGGCTCTCCACCTTCCAGAGTAGAGCCGCCCCGCTTCTTTTCCTGTCTAAATCGTGTGTACCGCCGTCAAGAGGTTTCTGACAGCTATCCCATGTAAGCGTTCTTCCAGTCGACAAATCCCAGCGTCGACTGGTAGAAGTTCTTGATGGTCTTCTTCAGGAGCACCGGGTTCGTGTAGTAGTAGATTGGAATAATGGGCATATCTGTCATGAGGATCTTTTCTGCGTCATGCAGTGTTGCCATGCGCGCCGTCGGGTCGGTAGTCGCCTTGGCCTTTGCGATGAGAGCATCATAAGACTTGTTGCTCCAGCCAGTGCCGTTGTTCCCGCCATTCGTTACAAACATGTCCAGGAACGTGTTGGGGTCCATGTAGTCACCGATCCAGCCCGCACGCGCAACAGAGTAGTTGAGGTTTGTCCGGTCATCCAGGTAGACGCCCCACTCCTCGCTCTTGAGGGTGCAGGTGATACCAAGGTTCTTCTTCCACATCTGCTGGATCGCCTCGGCGATGGCTTTGTGTGCATTGGAGGTGTTGTAGAGCAGTGAAAAGGAAGGGAACCCCTTGCCATTGGGATAGCCGGCCTGAGCAAGCAATGCCTTTGCAGTCGTGAGATCGTTGTCCTTGTAGAAGCTCACCTGGGAAGCCTTGCGGAAATCGCTGCCAGGAAGCGCGTCTGCAATACCGTAGGGAACATACGCGAGCGCAGGGATCTGCCCACCCTTGGTGATGGACTGCGTGATGCCCGCGCGGTTGATCGCGAGCGTCAAAGCCTTACGCACGCGGACGTCGTTGAACGGCTTCTTGGTGA
>Ga0209539_1000454_pt1 | contig 23543 bp, 21 predicted proteins | sample BarGraNGADG00312_2_FD_184499 | JGI IMG/M metagenome (GOLD analysis project Ga0209539, IMG submission 184499) | Arctic peat soil microbial communities from Barrow, Alaska - Barrow Graham LP Ref core NGADG0011-312 (SPAdes) (version 2) | ecosystem: Environmental > Terrestrial > Soil > Wetlands >...
CGGAAAGCCCGGATAATCTGGAGATATTGGGCCCGGGAATAGGTGCGGCACATTTTTTTCAAGATCCGCGTCGAACCCGACTGGGCCGGGAAATGGATGTGGCGGGCGATGTTGCGGTTTTCGGCCATGACCTTGATCAGTTCCCGATCATGGTAGCCGGGGTATGAGGTAATGAAACGGATCCAGGGCACCGGCACAGTGCGGGCCAGCTGCCGCAACAGTTCCGGGAAGGCGCGGCCGCCTTTGGCCTCGTGCCAATGGTTAACATTCTGGCCCAACAAAACGATTTCCTTGAAACCATGATCGGCCAGGTATTCTGCTTCGCGCAGGATGGCGGCCAGGGGCCGATACTTTTCTCGGCCGCGGGTAAACGGTACGATGCAGTAAGAACAGAAATTATCGCAGCCCTCCATGATGGAGATATAGCCGGTGACGCTGCTGCTCCGGGCTTGAGCCGCGGGCACCAACTCCTGCCATTGGCGGCTGAAAGCGGCGGCGGTTTCGGCCCGGCGCCCGGCGTCGATCTTGTCGATGATCTCGCCTATATGGTAGAACTGGTGGGTGCCGACTACGTAGTCCACTTTGACTTTTTTCTTGAAAATATTCTCTTTTTCCACCTGGGCCACGCAGCCGGCGACAATGATTTTCTTGGACTGCGGAAACTGGCCGATATAAGAAAATATTTTTTCCTGGGGTTTTGCGCGTACGGCGCAGCTGTTGACGATGATGATATCGGCCGCCGCTGCGCTGCCGCTGAGCTGGAGTCCCTTATTTTCCAATAAATGGCGGATTTTTTCCGAATCGTTGACATTCATCTGGCAGCCGAAAGTCTTGATGAAAAAAGTCATGACTGGGATTTGACAAGGAGAAGTTCAGCGGCTTTCAGCACGTCGGCATTGATGGCGCTCCCGGCCATCAGGCGGGCGATTTCCCTGACCCGGGCGCTGTTTTCCAGGACCGTGGCCGTGCTGAAGGTCTGATTATTTTTGAATTCTTTATTGATCAGGAAATGGCGGTCGGCAAAGCGGGCGATCTGGGGCAGGTGCGAAATGCTGATCACCTGGTTTTGGGCGGAAATTTTGCGCAGTTTTTCGCCGACGAATTCGGCCGTTTTGCCGCCGATGCCGGAATCTATTTCGTCGAAAATGAAGGTGGTCCCCGATTCGTCGCTGCTGATGGATTTCAGCACCAGCATCAAGCGCGACAGTTCACCGCCCGAGGCCACGTCTTTCATGCGTCCCAGGGGTTGGCCGGGGTTGGAACTGAAGTAAAATTCAATTTTGTCGGGTCCGGTTTCGCTGATGTTTTCCGGGCTGGGCTCGTTTTCTTCAGTGCGGACTTCGAAGCGGGCTTTTTCCATTTCCAGATAAGACAGTTCTTTGACAATCGCGGTGCTTAGTTTTTTAGCATTTTTCTGCCGGCTTTGCCGGAGTTGCGCCAGCAGGATTTTATACTCGGCCAGGGCGCGGCTAATTTCCTTTTCAATATCGTTCAAGGAAAAATTAAGGTTGAGCAACTCGTCCCTTTCCTGGCGCATTTGCTTGTATTTATCCAGCAATTGTTCCAGGGTGAGTTTGTGCTTGGCTTTGAGTTTTTCCAGGCGGGACAATTTTTCGGAAATTTCATCGAGTTCGTTTTCATTGTAGTCGACTTTTCCGGCCATGGTGTTTAAAAAGCTGGATATTTCCGGCAGCAGGTTGAAGAAACGGTCAATTTCGTCTTTCAAATGGCTGAATTCCGGAAACAATGACTCTAAATAAGCGGCGGCGGCCAAGTCCCGGGCCAGCAGGTTGTAAACCGATTGGTCTTTTTGATAAAAATCCTGAATCAAAAGGTCGGACTTTTCCAGGATCGATTCGGCCGCGGCCAGAATTTTCAGGCGTTCCTGCCACAACTGCTCATCGCCCTGCTGCAAGTTGAGGTTTTCGATTTCGCTCAGTTGAAAATTCAAATAATCAATTTTTTCCCCGGCCTGCATATTTTTTGCCTGCAGCTCATTCCGCTTGGCTAGCAATACGCGAATGGAGCGGCATTTTTCAGCCATTGCCTGCAACAGGGCGCCGTGTTGCGCAAACTGGTCGAGGAAAACCTGGTGGTTGGCGGTGTTGAGCAGAAAAACGTGGTCTTTCTGGCCGTAGATGTTCAGCAATCCTTCGGCTTTTTCCTTGATCAGGGAAAACGGCACGAGTTCACCATTGAGATAGGCCAGAGATTTGTTTTTGGCGATTTCCCTTTTTAAAATAATTTCTTCGTCCTGCTGCACGAACAAGGCTTCGACGGTTAACTTATCCTTGCCGTTGCGCACGATGTTGGCCGGAGTTTTTTTGTTGATCAGCAGCATGATCGCGTCTATGAGAATTGATTTCCCGGCTCCTGTTTCTCCGGTCAAAATATTCAGGTTCGCTGAAAAATCAAGCTCGACTTTCTCCACCACCGCCAGGTTTTCAACTTTGAGATAGGAAAGCATCAGCTCACATTAATATTTTCATCGCCAGTCTCAAAATGTGTAGAAAATGGCCAGGGACAGCTCGGTCCGGGCCAGGAAACTGGCTTTGATGGTCAATTCCCAGTTGTCTCCGATTTCAATCAGCGCACCGGCCAGCGGGCCGAGGAGGGTTTTTTGATTGTAGGGAATCGCCTGCAGGCTTGGCAAGTTGGCGATGATTTCGCTGGCGGTGAATTTCCCGCGCAGCAGATTCAAGCGCGCGCCCGCAAAGATAGTTACGCCCGTAAATCCCTGATATTGCAGAGTCGCATCCAGGGTCAGCAGCGTAAATGAATTCTTGCCCTTGAAAGTGCCGCTGACCTGCGGCGACAGAATCTCCCATTCCATTTCCTGGGCCAGAGGAAAGTTGAATTCGCCGCGCAGGTTCAGAGCAAAATCATCTAAGCTCAGAGGTTCGGAAATGATGGCCAGTCCCAGCAAAAATCCGGAAAATGGGCTGCGGTTCCAGCGCAGGGGGAGCGGCAGCTGGGCAAAATCAAGGCTGTTTTTATTATGGGCCGAATGATAACCGGCCAAAACTTCCAGTGAGAGATAATCAAAGATGTCCGCCTTCAATGCCAACCTGGAAGTTATTAAATTCAAGGTGTCCGCTGTTTTTTGTTCTCCGCTCAGAATGCTGATGGAATTGTAGGAAAATTCCAGGCCGGGATTGAAGGTGATTATTATTGGCCGCGGCTTCGATTCCGCGGCTGAAAGTGGGGAAAAAATGACAAGCAAAATCAGCAGCAAAAACCAATTTCTCATGGTAGCTCCTTACCTAGTAGGGCTGCGAAGTCCCCTGCAAGGGTGGATAAGAGCCGTAAATAGCAAATTCTAAAATTTGTTCTAAAAAGCTATCAAATTTTAGAATTTGCTATACGGCTCTGAAAAATATATACGTGAAATGCCCCAAAATGTCAAATGGTTTTCGTTTTCAGAAAATGCTATACTCGTTGGTGATGGATAAGAGAATCATCCGCGTTCTTCTGCTGTCGGCAGCCGTGATTTTTACTATCAATAGGGTAATCTAAAGAATTTTGTTAAATGATTCAGATCACGGGAATAAGGTGATTGGCTTGCGGAAGATCAAGGGGCAGGGAATGTATTTTTTCCAGCCAGCCCAGACTTTCCGCATAGCTGGCTTTTCTGAAGGTAATTTCGGTCAATCACAGGGCGATAGAAAAGGCGGTTTTTGTTCAGGCTGGGCGATTTTTATCCATGGTGCGCAGCAGTTCGCTTAATTGGCCCATAGAAACGGTGATCGAATAGTCTGCGCTAGCCGCGGTGGATAAATCAACATCCTGAAAAAAAACGGGATCGTCTATAATGCGTTCGAGAATGAGCCTGATTTCGTTTACGGCCAGTGGTGAGACAACCCAGCCGCACCGGCATTTTTCGATAATTTCGGCTGCGAAAGAAGGGGGAGTCAGAGCCAGTATCGGCCGGCGCGCCTGCAAGTATTCGAAAACTTTGGTCGTGGCCACGCTGCTGCGGTTGGGAGAGGTAACCAGCAACAACAAATCGGCCCGGCGCTGGAAGGCCAAGGCCTGGGGACGGCTGACCGATCCATGAATGCGAACAACTCCGCCTCGGGCCAGGACGGCCAGCATTCTTTTTTCCCTGCGGCTTAGTTCGCCAAGGAGATGTAGCCTGATGATGCGAACTAGTTTCGGCCGGTCGGCCAGAAGTGAATTCAAGGCTTGCACCAGAGGTAAAATCGTGCAGCTGGCATCCGAAAGCGAAAAACGACCGCTGTGAACGATATGAAAGCAACCTGGTTCGAGATCTATGTTTGGGAGCCTCAGTTGCGTTTCGTCGGGGTCGAACCCACTGGGTACGGTCGCAACGCAGGCTGGGTTATATGTTTCACGAAAATACCGGCTGAGCGGTTCCGAAACCGTTATCAGCGCGGCCGCTTCGCTAGAGACGCGGCTTTCGATGATTTCATAAACTTTGCGGACACAGGCAAAGCGGCGCATGCGCTTGCTCTCGATTGCCTCGAACAGCAGTCCGTCGCGAAAATCGGCAATGAGGGGCAAATTGAATTTTTGCGAGAGGTGCAACCCGATTTCCAGGATCTCGACCGGCGGGTAAGTGGCCAGTATCCATTGAGGCTTCACTCGGGCGATGATCCCATTTGTCTTTCGTAAAACCGACCGCTTCCATAGAGAATAGATCGATGCGCAAATTCCCAAACGGTTGAGCATTTCAACCGTAAGGCGCAAAAAAAACCATTGGAATTTGCGCAGGCCAACCCGGTTCTTGTTGTGGCTGGGATCATACACACGGATGATGTTTTTTTCCGCGCTTGTTTCCCTGGCATAGGAAGATGTAAGCACGACAACATCATGACCGAGTCGAGGCAAATACTCGGCCATTTTCAGAGGCCTTTGTCCGCCGCTGGCATGATCGGGGGGGTAGTAATAAGCGATCAGCAGGATGCGCGCCATGGTTATCCCGTTCTTTTGCTTTGAATTACCCGTTTGATGTTTTTCAAGTAATTCGCCGCGGCGTTTTCAAGAGTATACTGGGAGACCGTCTCCCGGGCTTTGCTGAGTATTGATTTCAATTCGTCGGGGCCTGTATCGTTGATGATCCTTTCCAGCAGGGCGACCAATTCATCCTGGTCTTCGGACGAGCATACGAATCCGTTTTCTCCGTTTTTTAGAATTCCATCAATGCCGTATCCCCGGGCGCCGATCACTACCAGGCCACAGGCCATGGCCTCCAGAAAAGCCAGGCCGAAAGTGTCCTGGCTGAGCATGAGAAAAATATGGCCGGATCTCAGTTCCTGCATGGCCAAGGGGGCGGGCAGGAAACCCGGGAATTCGACACGCGCGGCTATTCCAAGGGAAACGGCCAGCCGCTGCAAGGCAGTTTTTTCCGGACCGTCACCGATGATTTTGTATTTCCAGTCAATGGCCGGGGAGAGTCGAGCCAAAGCGTTGATGTTGAAAATGATGTTTTTGCGTTTGTTGAGAGCGGCCAAAGTGCAAAAAATGACGCATTTTTTCTTTCGCCAATCTTCAAAACGCTCCATGCCCACGTCTCCGGTTTGCAGCCATAATGGGTTTATCCCCGAATAGGCTACAAAGCATTTGTCTTTGAATTCAGGATATTTTTCGCTGAAACGCTGGCGGATGATCGGGGAGCGGCAAGCGATCCCGCTGGCCTGCCGGTATATCCGCTGCAAGCATTTTTCACCCAGCATGGCCGGGCCGTACAGGAGATCGCCCAAGTGGACGGCCGCGATCAGGGGGACCCGCAGCCGCCTTGCCAGACGGCTGGCAAAGAGCAGGTTGAAACCCAAATGCGCCACGATGACCTGGGGCTGAAAACCAGTTGCGCGCAAGCCGCGGTAGAGCCCGGTCAGAAAAAAACAACGCAGCCCGGGAAGCTTCAGCACCGGGGCGTGCACCATTTTCACTCCCTGCAATTGATCCGCTCCCGACCGCAGCGGCCGGTTTTTTTGATGCCAGTCCGGTACGAGGAAAGGGCGCAGCACCAGCACATTCTCGGTCCGGGACCACTGCTGGGAAAAGTGGTGCAGGGCATGGCTGATCTCCCGGGGCGAATGCTCTGCATGGGCAGGATAAAGACCGGTGAGCAGCAGGATGTTCATTTGTTTTTCAGCGCTTGATTTTTCCTTTGCCTGTTGCCGCTGAAAATCTGCTTATTGAGCTATGCGGTGACGGCTTAGTGATTTTGCAGCTCTGGTGCAAGATATTCTTGATCCTTTCTTTAGTAGGGATGACTCGTGTTTGAAATCGGGGATGATGACCGAAGCTTGGGAGATTAATTTCTGATATGAAGCTGCTTTTTCAGGCGCCGACATAGCGCTCGCCAGACTTTCCCTGGCAGGGGACGCATTTCTTGGTTCCGGACCGTGGCCTGGATTTTCCGAATCAGGTCCTTCATTTTGCGTGGAACCATCTTCTTCAGGGCGCGTGAAATTCGATAGGTCCATGAGCGATGCCAGTTGCGTAGGTCCCTTTCTAGCTCGTGTACGCGAGCTTTGTAAAAGAGCAGTTGGCGTTCCGAATTTTTTTGGATATTGGCCTGCATGTTTGAATGCTGGCGGTATTCGAGCATTGTGCCCTGCACTTTTTTTGCCAGCCATCCCAAATTTAACAATTTCAAAAACAATTGATGATCTTCGGCGGTTCCAACTTTTTCTTGGTATCCTCCCGCCTGGATAAATGCAGTTCGACGGAACATGGATGAACCGTGGATGATGTTGTTGTGCTGCACATTCTTCATAACCGTGGGGCTGAATTCCGGAAATTTTATCAAGAAACAAGTATCGAAGAGAACACGGTCACGATAAGCTTTGCGGAATTGATTGTATACCAATTCCGCCCGCGGGCCGAAGAGGGCCATATCGGTATAGGCAATCGCCACGTTTTTTGATGCATCCAGCACGCCGGCACATTTTTCAATGTAATTGCTGAGAAAGCAATTGTCGGCACCTAAGAAGCAGATATATTCCGCGTTGGTTGCTGTGACAGCCTTGTTGAAATTGCCGACGATACCCAGGTTGGTTTCATTGCGCTGGTAGCGGATCAACTTGGGATGTTTCTTGGCGAAATAATCTCCGATCTCCGCGGTATTGTCTGTCGATGCATCGTCGGCTATTAAAATCTCCGATGCGGGAACCGTTTGCCTTAGCACCGATTCCACCGCTTCCGGCAAGAAGCGGCCGTAGTTGAAGCAGGGAATGATGACGGCAATGCGGTTGGAGCGAAATGTCATTTCGCTGGTTACAGTGACCCGATTGCGTTGGAAAGCATCCTTGTCGTTCCCCTGGTGGCACGAGAGGGCACCCGCGAATTTTTTCCTAGCCCGGGAGATCAAGGAGTCGCTGAAGCGGCCATGTGGATAAGCCAGCCATCTGAACCCGTGCGGGTCTATCTTGCGCAGGTCATCCGCAATCTGAAGCTCAGCGTCGATCTGCTGGGTGTCCATTATCAAAGACAAGTCGTCATGGGTCTTGGAGTGCCATTGCAGTCGACCTCCCCGTTCCACCATTGCCGATAAAAGCTGTCTTGAAGCGAAGGTTGTCCGAGGCTCCTCGGGATTGAAAACATTTTCCCTGCCGACTTGATCGCCGATGATGAATAACTCGAAGGGAAAATTGAAATAACTTAAGATTGGCGCGGCGAAAAGCGCGACATTATCATAAACGCCGTCGAATGTGATCACGACTTGGTCCGGGTCGGCTGCATCGTATTCGTCGAGGTATACAACTTTCTTGTTCTGGATTTCGTTCATTTGGCGGTAAAAATCATCGATGGTCACCCACCATTTCGTCGGACTTTCCAGGCTGATTTTATGATACAGAAGAATCATTTGCCGTATATCTCCAACCAGTGGATATATTCCCGGTAGTCGTACGTTATGCTTTTCAGTAACGGATAGGGAAATCTTGCCTTGTACCAGGCATCGATATGCACACTGGCCAAGATTCCATTTGGGCGGAGGATCCTGTCGATGATCCTGTAGACCAGGGTCAATGAATTACCGATATATTGAGGATAGAGAACTCCTGCGATGACGATCAGGTCATAGCTTTCTTCCTGATCTTGGGATAAATCAAACAAAGATCCCTGATGAAATTTGAGCCGTGCTTTTTCATATTTTCGGGCGTGGTGGATGGCGGCATGGGATATGTCTATTCCCAAGATTTCTGCTCCTGGCAGGAAGCGTGTGATAAATCCCTGTCCGCAACCTATATCCAGAACCCTGCCGTACTCCTTCTTTGGTATTTCCGAGATCAGGATGTTTTTCCTTTTAAGATCGTCTGGATGATTCTCATATCCCCAAGGGTCCTCTTTTTTATGCCAGGTTTCAAGGTCGGTGATCGGTTGAATACTATTTTTAGTCATTTTGGTCGATGCCCGATTTCACTCCAGAGACCACTGGTGGGAAACGGCGATTGCCCCCCAAATTGGATTCACCGATTTGCCACTGGCGAAAAAATTCGAATCTTCTACAAAAAACTTCAGTGCATGAACCAAATAGTCTTCGATGCCATTGCTGGAACTCACAAAAAAATTCAGAAAATAATTTCCGGAAACCAATGGCAATTGTGGGATCCGGCAACTCACTTTCCCTGCATCCGGGATTTTGGACAACTCGCCTTTCATGATCGTGGATAGACTGATGAGCCTTATATCGTGTTCCGACCAGATGCTCATGCCAAATTCATTGATAGGCACCGGCTTGCCGATGGTCCGAAACGAGGCAGTGACGACTAGGTCATGGCCAGTGGCGATGCCAAAGTTGGACTTGACCTCGATGGCTTCAATCCGGACCATTCCCAAGCCTTCCCGGTCCTCACGGCTGGCCACTGGCGTAATGCTGAGAATGTCGTTTTGAGCAACATAGGTACTGATGGCTTCGTTTACGTCCCCGCTAAAGCGGATGGTGCCCTTCTCCAGCAGCAGGCCTTGCCGGCACAGAGTCTGCAGAGCAGGCATGTTGTGTGAAACGAACAAGATAGTCCGCCCTTCCTTCTGATTCATGTCCCCCATTTTCCCAAGGCATTTTTTTTGGAAGGCAGCGTCGCCGACCGCAAGGACTTCGTCCACAAGCAGTATTTCCGGCTCAAGATGCGCAGCCACGGCAAATGCCAGGCGTACGTACATACCGGAGGAATAGCGCTTGACCGGGGTGTCAAGAAACTGCTCCACCTCGGCGAAGGAGACGATCTCGTCGAACTTGCGTACGATCTCCCGGCGGCGCATGCCCAGGATCGCCCCGTTGAGGAAAATGTTTTCCCGGCCAGTCAGCTCGGGATGAAATCCCGTCCCCACTTCGAGCAAGCTGGCCACGCGGCCCCTGATCTCCACCCGGCCGGCGCTGGGCTCGGTGATTCGGCTGAGAATCTTTAGCAGCGTGGTCTTGCCGGCGCCGTTGCGACCGATGATCCCCAGCCTGTCACCGGGCTTTACTTCGAATGAGACATCCCGCAAGGCCCAGAACTCCTCCCTCCTGGAAGCAGCGGTCTTTTGCATGAGTCGCTTCGCCCCGCCGGCCAGCGTATCGCGCAGCGTTTCGTAGCGCGGCCGCGACTGGTGGCGGATGAGGTACTTTTTGCCCAGGTTGGCGACTCGGATGATCGGTTCCATTTCAGATGACATCGGCGAACGATTTTTCCATTTTGCGGAAAAACCACACCCCGGACACGAAAACGATTAGGGACACGAAAACGGAGATCATGACGGCCGGTCGGAAGAGGGGGAACTGATCGCCTAGCATCGACCAGCGAAAGCCGTCAATGATGCCCACTAGCGGGTTAAAGGAATAGAGCAGTCGCCAGCGGGCGGGAATGATGGCGCTGCTGAAGCCGACCGGGGACAGGTAAAGACCGAATTGGATGATGAAGGGGATGATGTAGCGGAAGTCGCGGTACTTGACGTTCAGGGCCGAGAACCAGAATCCACAGCCCAGCGCCAGCAGCAGGGTTAGGAGCAGGAATAGAGGAAAGAAAAGGATACGGGCGTCGGGGAGGCATTTGTACCAGGCCATTAGGCCCAGCAAAAGCGCCAGAGAGATGAGAAAATCGAGCAGGTTTACCATGACCGAAGAAACGGGGATAATCAAGCGGGGAAAATAGATCTTGGAGATCAGGTTGGTGTTTCCCAGCAGGCTGTTGCTGCTCTCGTTCAGGGCGCCGGCAAAGAGCTGCCAGGGCAGCATGGCCGCGAATACCAGGACCGAGTAGGGGACTCCCTGGGAAGGCAGCTTGGCCAGCCGTCCGAACACCAGCGAGAAGATGGCGATAGTCAGCAGCGGGCGCAGCACGCTCCAGGCGACGCCCAGGACCGCCTGCTTGTAGCGGACCAGGATGTCGCGCCAGGAGAGAAACAAAAAGAGCTCGCGGTAGTTCCATAAGTCGCTGAAAAATTGCTGATGCCCCTTGCCGGCCTCGATTACCAACAGGGTTTCCGCTTTATCCTGAGTGCTTGCCATATTTTCCTGCCACGATGATATTGTTCATTCGCGGTTTTCCCCGACAGATTGAACGGCTTCAAGCTTTAATTCTGAGTAAACGGCAGCCGTCTGGGCGGCGGCCTGCCGCCAATCATTTTGGCGGATCCGTTCGTAACCGCATGCACCCATGGCGTCCAGGTCGGCTTTTCTTTTCATGGCCTCCATCATCTGAGTCGCCAATCCCTGTGCTTCCTCCGGATCGTAAAGAAAAGCCATCCGTTCGTCCACATGGTCGGTCACCGCGGCGATCCGTGGAGCAATAAGCGGCTTGGCGAACGACATGGTCAGGACGATGGAAGCCGAGTTGAATATCTCCCGAAAAGGCAGGCAGACAACGTCAGCGGAATTTAAAAATATTTGGACGTCGCTTTCCTCAAATTGGCGACAGTGGGTGGAAATCCGGCTGTCGGAAGATGCTAACTGGCGGATATTTTCCCCCAGGGAATCGGTTAAGGGTTTGCCGGCGATCACCAACCTCAGCGATGGATCCGGCAATTGGTGAAAAGTGTTTATTAAATCATCGACCCCTTTGTACAAGCGGATATTCCCTAAGAACAAAAAAACGAATGCTGATTTATCCAACTGAAGATGTGCCCGGGCCGTCGCTTTATCGATCGTGTTGGGATAGTTGTCAATGTAATGCCCCTGGGAAATAATCTTGACTTTTGATTCAGCGATTGGTCCGTATTCGGCAAAGAGGCGACTTTTTTGCGAAGGCGAATGGACGAACACATGGTCGCAGAACCGCAGCAGCCAGCGCTTGGCCCGCCATTCCAGCGCCGGGAGAGCGGACTCATGTGCATGCAGATTATGTACGGTCCAGACGAATTTGACCTGCAAACTTTTCAGCATCAAGGATTGTGCCCAGAAGGCGAACAGATGAACGGCGCTCTTAAAGCGGGAATTTCGTAAATAAAAAACGCTTGGCCAGTGGAAATGAACTATATCGGGCTTTCCGTACGCCAATGAATACTTGAACAGAGTCAGGATCCCCAAATAATGGAGAAGATACGCTTGCACCTGGTGCCGGACCAAGGCCTTTGCCAAATTTTGTTGGTAGGGATTTTTTTCGCTGAAAGGAAGATGAAAAACTCGCCATCCGGTTTTCTGTGGATGGGCAAGGCAGCCAACGAGGAGGCCGGCAACTTGGGCCAGCGATTTTTTCCAGGTGCGGGGATGGAACGGTTGTAGAGAGCTTGATGTCTTGGCGGCCTGGCGGCGAATAGTCTGCTTAAGGTTTCGGCCATTGATCTTGGACAGCCAGATGTGGTTGCGCGCCATGTAATAGTGGTAAACCATTTTTTTGGCGCTGGGTTTGTGATAAACCACTGCCCCTGGATCGATGGCGCATGCCCAGCCCCAGGCTGCGGCCCTGAGGCACCACTCCGCTTCTTCAAAATAAAGGAAAAAATCTTCCCGGAAGAGGCCGACCTCCCTTATGGCCTGCACCCTCAACAACAAGGCGCTGCCATTCACATAGTCGACTGGGATCAATGTCGGGTTTTCCACTTCAGCAACATGTTTTCCACAATGACGGTGTTCTACGCGATACCCGTCGCTGGGAAATATCAAACCGCCGTCTGAATAGATGAGATCCGGAGATTCCTTTTCACAAATACGCGGCCCGATGGCTCCGATCCCAGGGTTGGCCGAAATGGATTCTATCAGGAGTGAAAGTGTATTGGATCTAGGGCGGATGTCTGGATTTAAAATCCACACGAAATCGGCGCCGGCGGCCAGGGCGGCCGTGATGGCAATGTTGTTACCTTTGCCGTAGCCATGATTTTTTTGGTTCTGAAGCAGGTGATCACCGGGAATACTGTTGGCCAATTGGCGCCGGCACGCCGGCCGAGAACCGTTATCCACGACTTGTATATGGGAATGGGGGTAGTCCCAGCTTCCCAACAGGCGGTATAGCTCCACCGTGTCTTCCGCGCTGTTGAAATTTAGGATGACAATCCAGATGAGCGGAGCAGCAATTTCATTTTCCATGAATGAGAGTTGTTTTTCGCTAATGATGTGTCGCCATTGTTAAAAGGCAGTAATGATCGTGCAGATCCGCTCTTGTTCCTCGCGTTGGAGATAGGGATGCATGGGCAAGCTGAATATCTCCTTGGCTACTTTTTCGGCAATAGGGAAGTCATTCTTCTGGTATCCCAGATGGGAAAAGGCCGCCTGCAAATGCAGGGGAATCGGATAATAAATTGCTGTGGGGATGCTGTTTTCGTGCAATTTTTTGATGAGATCGTCGCGGTGTGGATGCAGCACCGAATATTGCGCCCAAGCCGAGATGTTTTCTTTAAGGATTTTGGGCACTTTGACAGCAGCGGCAAGCATCTGGTTGTAGTGGGCGGCAACTTCCTGGCGTAGTTCGATCTCTTCGGCGAATATTTCCAGCTTGGCCAGCAGAACGGCTGCCTGCAGGGAATCCATGCGGCCGTTGATGCCCACGCGCACATTGGTGTATTTGTCGATGCCCTGGCCGTGCACGCGGATGGAGAGGAGCTGTTCAAGAATATTTTTGTCGTCTGTGAAGATCATGCCGCCGTCGCCGTAACAGCCCAATGGTTTGGCCGGGAAAAAGCTGGTGGCGGCGACTTTGGCCAAAGCGCCCGCTTTTTTGCCGTTCTGGCTGGCGCCAAAGCTCTGGGCGGCATCTTCCAGGACGAACAGGTTGTATTTGTCGGCTATGGCTTGAATGGCCCGGTAATCAGCTGGCTGGCCGAACAGGTCCACCGGAATAATCCCTTTGGGCCTTAGCTGTTTTTCAGAAATAGTTTTGACGATCGCCGCTTCCAGTTTGAGCGGGTCGATGTTGAACGTTTCGGGGTCGATGTCGACGAAAACCGGCGTCGCTCCGAGCAATGCGATCACTTCGGCCGTGGCAACAAAAGTGAAGGTGCTGGTGAAAACGGCATCGCCAGGGCCGATTTTTTCGATCATCAGCGGCATGAGCAAAGCGTCGGTGCCGCTGGCGACAGAAACGGCATAAGAGGTACTCGTGAAAGCGGCCAATTTTTCTTCGAGCTCGCGGATTTCCGGACCCAGGATATACTGGCCGTGGTCAAGCACTTTTTTGATTCTTTCTTCAAGTTGCCGGCGAATCCTTTTCTGCTGGGCGGCTAAGTCAATGAATTGCATATCTTTATCTCCTAGTTAATTTTTGAATTTACAAAATCTTTAGTGGTTCGCGCTGTGTACTCTCACCATTTCAACCACTCGCCAGCAACAGATAAGCTACCGCCGCTGCGTGTGGGCCAGTCTAACAAATATATTGTCTTGCCATTGCGTGTCAATCTATAATATAGTTATAATATATTATTTTAATATGGTTTTGCAAGCAGCACAAATTATCCACCGACTTCTTGGGCGGTGGATCAAATTTGTCTGTCCCCGAAGGTTGCTCTCACTATGATTTTAACCATATCTGTGAGCCGTTGAAATCATCTAGTGAGACAATCCCTGAAGGGGAGGGTTAGTAATGCTGGACGTTAAGAAAAATCAATAGCCGGTTAGATATGCCATTTTGACAAAAATTGGTATTTTCAATGACTTTTTTTGGCAAATGCTGCATAGCCTAAAACGGAAAGCGGCCTGCAAACAACCGCTTTGGCTTGGCAATAAAATTGCTTATATATATTTGATCCATAGGAGGTTCTTATGAACAAAAAAGGTTTTACTTTGATTGAACTACTGATCGTCGTGGCCATCATCGGCATCATCGCCGCCATCGCCATTCCCAACTTGCTGGTTGCCCTGCAGAAAGGCAAGCAGAAAGCGACCATGGGCAACATGAAATCGGTGGGCACTGCCATCGAATCCTATATCACCGACTGGTCCTTCGCCCCCCAGAGTGCTGAGGGCTCAATCGCTACTATGAAGCTTGTGCCGGGGTTCTCCTTTTACATAAAGGTACTGCCCACCACGGACAGCTGGGGAACCGATTTTCAGTACGCTCGTGGTGGTATTAACACCAGTCTCCAGGACGTATATTCGATCACATCTTATGGCCGGGACAAGCTTCCTGCTTCTACGGCTACTGATATGTACATAGTGGCTGCAATTACTGATTTCGACAACAATATCATCTTTTCCAACGGTCAGTTCACTCTCGGGCCCAAAGTCAACAGATAATCACTACGAATTATTTTTTAAAAAGCGGCTGGAAGTTTATTCCAGCCGCTTTTTTTTTATTGGCCAATTTCGCGGTCAGCGAAGTCAAGTATCTATTTTTTCTGCGCCTGGTTTATTTTTTATTTCTGCTCATTCTGACTGTTTTTTTGAGCCGCTTCCACCTGGAACGCATACTTGCTCCAATAAGCGGTGGCATTGCTCTGATCGTTTTCATTTACGGCATTATCCAGAAATTTTATCTTTTCCCCTGGATCCTGGGACAAAAAGGTTGGGATCAATCGCTTTATTCGCAAGGCTTACGGGTAAGGGTTGCTTCGGGCCGCATCTTTGCTATTTTCCCGCTGCCGACCTTGTACGCCATGGTCTGCGGTATTCTGCTGATTTTCATTATTCATTATTTTTTCAAGGCCCATGGCTGGCAGCGGATTTACTGGCTTGTTTTGTTGTTGTTGGGCGGGTTCAATCTGTTTTTGACCCAATCTTTCGGCGGCATCATTTTCTTTACCGTGGGCGTTTTGTTTTATCTTTTCGTGGCGCGGATCTTCAAGATCAAATACCTGACGCCGCTGCTCATGGTTCTGGCCTTGGTATTTTTCCTGGTCACGGCCATGCGTTTTTCCGAAGCCCGGAAATTGGCTCCGCTTAAATTGCGTTTTGATAATTGGCTGCAGGCCGGCCGGGTCATAGCCGCTGCGCCGCTGCTGGGCGTGGGCCTGGGTAATTATGAAACGGCCGTGCCGGCTTATGTTTATCCGGGCGAACCGGCTTCCATCTATGCCCATAATTTTTTTCTGCAGATGGCGGCTGAAATCGGTATTTTCTGGCTGCTCTTCATATTGCTGCTCGCCATGCCTTGGCTTAAAAAAAATTATAAAAAATTTTTACAGCGCGAGAATGCCCTGTTCATTGCGCTTTGCATCCTGATCCTGTTTTTCAATCTTTTCGATGTGGGCAATTACTTTTTTGCGGCCGGTGTATGTTTCGCCATCGCTTTCTCGCAAGTGTTTGCCTTTGAAGGCCAAACGCGGCGGCCCTATCTTTGGCCGGCAATTATTTTGGCTGTATTATTGCTGGTTAATGAAATCGGCGTTGACCGGCATAAAACGGCCGACTTATTGTTCGTCCGCGGGGAGTACAGCAAAGCGGAGCACTATTATCTCCAGGCCTTGCGCATCAATCCGTTTTCGTACCAGGCGCTGCTAGGCAGGGCTGCCATTGTCGAAAAAAAAGCTGACCTCGTTGGGGCGGAACAAATTTACAGGAAGATTCTGGCTATCTATCCCGGGCAGGGCTATGCCAATTACATGTTCTCGCAAGCCGCTTACCGCCGCGGCGCTTACCTGACCGCCCTGGTTTACGCCCGCCAGGCAGCGGTGGCCAATAGAAAAAATGCTGAATACCAGAGGTGGCATGAATTTATTAAAACCAATTTTACGGATCGGCTCACGCTTTCAAGAGATTGAATTTTCAATTCTTTTGGCCTGGGCTTTACTTTTTCCTGTTAAGCAGTCCTACCTCTATTATTTTGGCTTCGCCGCGCTGCTGGTATTGTTTTCCCTGAAAAAAATCTTCACCCTGAAAAATATTTCCTTCATGCGTGTTTCCATTTTCCTGTTGCTGTTTAACTTGCTGCTGATCGGCAGCGCTTTTTTTTCGCGCCATCCCGGTCAGTCACTTTTATTTGGCTGTGATATTTTTCTGCTATCGCTCTGGTTTTTCCTTTTTGATATTGAAAAAATTGACGTGATCCGCTACCTGCGCCTGTTGGCCTACGTGATATCAATATCCTCCCTGGTAATTGTTGTTTTATTCGCTTGGCAAAACGGTCGTGGCCAAATGGGGACGATTTTCAAAAACCCCATCCTGCAAGGCATCGCCGCGGCGCTGGCCGTTCTGTTTTTTCTCCATGTGCTGCTGCAAAAGTTCTCTTACGCTGGCTTGGCGCTGCTGGTTATCAATGGCGGGGCGGTGATTGTCAGTGCTTCCAAAGCGGCTTCCCTGGGCCTGGCGATATTCGCTGCCGTCATGATTTTTTCACGTCGGCGTAAATGGCTGCTATACTTTTTAGTTGTTTTGCTCCTGCTGCTGCTGATTCCCAATCCTTTAAAACACAATGTGGGGCATTCGCTGTACCAGGATCCCTATGTTTATAACCGCCTGGATATATGGAACATGTCGGCCCGCATGTTCCGCGCCCATCCCTGGACCGGGGTGGGGCCGGACCTGTTCAGCGAGGCGGCCAGGCGTTTTAATTTTCCCCAGGAAAAAGGACCGGCCCGTTATGGCAAACTGCCCGAATCTCCGCACAGCGATTATTGGAAAATCATTACTGAAAACGGTTTAGCCGGCTTGATTTTTGTCTTGCTGTTTTTATTTTTCACCATCCGCCGCATGCTGGCGCCGCCCTGGTCAGATTTGTCCAAAATACTGCTGGCCTTTCTATTGCTGCAGATGTTGTTCTTTAATTTCATTTTCAATCTCTTTTTCCTGCTGGTTTTTATTTTTCTGCTTTATTCTTTTTTTTGGCGGCGGTTGCTTTTTGTTTCACTTGCTCCCCCTTTCAAGATCTTCTTGTCGGGATTATTGTTTTTAATTTTTGTCATTTTTTATTTGTTGCCCCTTAGCGCTAACCGCTTGCTAGAAACAGCGGCCGCGGAAAAAAACATTGTCCGGCGCTTTGCCCTGTTAAACCGGGCCGGCCTTTACAGCCCGCTCGATGAACGGGTGCCCCTGGCCCGTGCCCAACTCCTGCGCGGATTTTTCAAAGCTTCTGCCAACCTGGAGGCTTGGGAGGCCGCCTGGAAAGATTCGCGGGTTGCCCAAAAACTTAATCGCAACAGCAGCGAAGCTTGTATTTTGGAATCGGGATTATTTGGGGATATTCTGGAAAAAAGGATCATGTATCCGGCTTTGGCAGAAGAATTATTAGCCCCGCTGCGCCGGGCCGAAAAACTTGAGCCGTTCAACCCTTTTTTAAAGCTGCAGCAGGCGCTGATTTTAGGCGAGTTTGACCGCCGCCAGGAAGCGCGGCGCCAGGCACTTGCCGCGCTGGAACTGGAGCCGGATTATGTCGCGGCCCTGTTTTTCATGGAGCAATTGGCTGGTACTCCGGCAGGAGATTCCGTCTTCCAAAAGCGTATCGCCCAAATTCAAACCAAGGCTAAAGCTCTGCAAGCCAAACCAGGGTCTTATCTTTTCAACCTGTTCCAACTGCCGGCCAAAGCCGCCGCCAGGCAATGATCAATCGACCTGCGCTTCCAGCCTGACGAAAATATACGGATTGCGGTAGTCGTTGGTGCGGATCTTGACCATGTTGTTGAAACTCCCTTTAGTAAACGGGGTAAAATTGAGGATGATTTCGGTAGTTTTCTTGGCGCCCAGAACATTGGTTTTAAACTGCAGTGAAACCTCGGGGTTGCAGCTGATTTCGATGATGCGCAAATCCGCGTTACCGCTGTTACTCAGGTTGAGTTTGCGGGTATAGGTTTTTCCGATCTTCACCATGTCAAAATTCACGCGATCGGGTTTAAGGTCGGCTTGGGCGAAATCTTTGATTATTACGGTGCCGCTAATGGTCAGGCGGGTTTCCGCAGCGTCGGGATCGTTGCTGGTCACGGTGATGGTTTTGATGACCTTGCCATTGTAGCCGCTGCTATTGAATTTGCTTGAGATCGTTCCTTTTTCGCCGGCTTTATATTCTTTTTTGGCCAATCCGGTCGTGGTACAGCCGCAGGAAGGGATGACATTTTTAATGATCAAGAGGTCGGAATCCGTGTTTTCAAATTCAAAGTTGATGTCCACAATTTTGCCGCTTTCCACTTCGCCGAAATCAATGGTTGTACTTTTGAATTTAATAGCCGGTTTGGCAAATAGCACCGCTGCCAGTAAAAAAATCAAAATAAAAATATTTTTTTTCATTTTTCCTCCAATGCCTTTATTTTTTTTTCGATGAGCCGCAATTTTTCCTTCCAATCCGCTAAATTCCTGACCAGCACCATATTCTTGCGCCAGGCGCTGAACTCCTGATGCGGGATGCCGGCAACGATCATTTTGGTTTTGACCGAGCCGCTGACGCCGCTCTTGGCGGCAATCATGACGCCGTCGGCAATTTTGACATGGTCAGCAATACCCACCTGGCCGCCCATGACCACATTCTCGCCGATTTCAGTGGAACCGGAAATGCCGGTTTGGGACGAAATCATTGTGTTTTTGCCGATATGGACATTATGTCCGATCTGGATCAGGTTATCCAATTTTACGTTTTCAGCCAAGGTCGTTTCTTCAATCGTCGAGCGGTCGATGCAGGTATTGGCCCCGATTTCACAACCAGCGGCGATAATTACCTTGCCCTTTTGCGGAATTTTTACGGGCGTACCGTCGGCGTTGTGGCCATAGCCGAAACCGTCGGCGCCGATGACCGCTCCGGGATGGATGATCACCCGGTCGCCGATTTCCACATTTTCACGGATGACGACCTGAGAATATATCAGGCAGTCGCGACCGATTTTGACGTCGCGATAGATGATCACCCCGGCGTGGATTTCCGTATTTTCTCCGATCTGGCTGTTTTCGCCGACATAAGAGAAGGGACCGATACGGACATTGTTCGCCAGCTGAGCTTTTTCCGAAATGCTGGCATTGGCGGCAACGCCCGTACAGAAAGGCTGCTGCGGCTGAAAAAAATCCAACAGCTTGGCAAAAGCCAACTGGGGATCGGCAACATGAACCAGGTTCGGGTAGTTGATGCGGCTGTCAGCGGCCACGATCAGGGCTCCGGCTTTTATTGCCGAAAGGTCCAGGCTTTCTTTTCCCCTGGCCACAAAAGCGATTTCACTGGGGCCGGCTTTTTTCAGCGCCTGGACGCCGGTGATTTCGCTTGCGGGATCTCCTTGCAACTGACCAGTAACGATTTCAGTGATTTTTTTTAAGTTTGCCATTTTCCTCTTTGTCCAGCAGAAATGTAAATTTGGCGCCGTAGAGCATGATGCTCATGGTCAATTCCATCCAGAATCCGAAAAGAATGATGGCGACGATGGGGCTTTCGATTTTTCGGAGTACGGACACATGGATCAGATAATAGGTGTAGGCCCTTTTAAGCAATTCCCAAAGCAGGGCCGAAAAAATCGCGGCGATCAAAGCGGCGCCTGTTTTGACTTTCTTTTCCGGAATCCATTTGAAAAGGATGAAAAAAAATAAAAAAGTAACCAGAAACGGGAAAATAAATTTAATGAGAAAGGTGTCGATGGATTGGACGAAGGCCGGGTTAATACGGTTTTTGAAAAACAGGCTCTCTTCGGCCAGGGTGTTGATGGTTGATATCAGGCCGGTGAACAGGAATGAAAAAACAATCAGGATGCCGACAATTACCAGCAAACCGAATTCCTTGATTCTCCTGAATAAAATACCGGGCTTGATTTTGATGAAAAACATGTCATTGATGAAGCGGATCATTTTTTTAAAAACCGTGATGCCCACGAACAGGAATATTCCCAAACCGATCAGGCCCAGATCCTTAACCTGGGCGGTCAACTCGCTGGCTTTCTGGAAGAAAATCGGGGCGATTTTTTGAATAAATTCGGGAGAAAAAGGATACATGCTTTTAACGGCGCTTCCCGGGTCGCCGATAAATTTGTTAAAAATGAATGAAAAAAAAATCAGCAGGAAAAACGAGGAAAAAATTGAATAGTAAGCAAGGATCGATGATTTATCGATCCCGTTTTCGCTTAAAAAACATTTCAGCGCCAGCCAGATGTTTTTTAAAATATTGAATGGCGTGAAGGCATTATCTCGTTTTTTCATTGGTTGAAATGGGGGAAGGCGAACAGCCCTTCCCCATTTTTATGTCTACTTAACGGCGTAATTGCCCCATTTGACAAAGAAAAGGATGAGGTCGATAAGCAGGACGTAGATGACCAGGGATTCCATCAGGGCCAGGGCGATGATCAGCATGCCGCGAATCGAATCGGCCGCGGCCGGGTTGCGGGCGATATTGTCCGCAGCGGTGCGAAAAGCTCTGGATTGACTTAAAATTCCCACGATGGCCGCCAGTGTCAAACAAACGCTGCCGATGAGGGTTGTCCAGAAAAACATCGATGAAGTGAGCATGGGCTTGTCAATGCTCTGGGCCGGGAGTGCTGAGGCCAGGATGAGCAGTCCGGAAATGATCAAGAACAGTTTTTTTCTCATGTCTATTATCCTCCTAATTGTTTTTTAATGTTCCGAAGCTATGGCGCCGGCAAGATAAACCGTTGACAGCATGATAAAAATATAAGCCTGCAAAAGGGAAGTGAAAATTGCCATGGCCATCATCGGCAGCGGCGCGATAAAAGGGACGAGCCCGACGACGATGATGATAACCAAATCTTCACCGAAAATATTGCAGAAAAGCCTGACCGTCAGCGACAGCGGCCGGGAAAAATGGGAAATGATTTCGATGGGCGCGAACAGCCAGGCCAGCCACCAGGCCGGCCCGGTAAAAGTTTTTAAATAGCCGATAAAACCGTGTTTTTTCACTCCCTGGGCATGGTAATAAAGAAAAATGAATATGGCGCAACCGGCGGGAACGTTCATATTGGCCGTGGGTGAACTCATTTCGGGGAGAAGTCCGAGCAGGTTGGCCAGGGCGATAAACAACCCCAGTGTGCCCAGGGCCGGTATGAATTTCCGGCCTTCTTTGCCGATCATATCGTCGACGTGGTTTCTAAGAAACAAGTAAAGTGTTTCCAGCAAGGTCTGCATTTTTTTAGGAAATAGGGCCAGGTTCCTGACCGTGAGTTTGAAAAAAATAACCAGGATCACGGTGACGATAAAGGCCATGATCAGGTGGGCGGGAATGGGGTCGGCGTGCAGGCGAAAACCAAGCGCTTGGGCAATGAAACGGATCAGGCGATTGATCAAGCTGGCAATCAGGGGGTTATGTTCCATTGCCTAAACTCCCGCATAATTGGATCAAGCCTTCAATCATGATGGCCAGATAAATGCTGGCGATGCCCTGAATGAAAAAAACAACCCCAATTTTTGTCAGGCGGCTAAGCGCGTAAAAAGTTCCGGCTATGATCAGTAATTTTGCCTGGGCCAATAAAAAAAACATTGTTTTTCCTTTGCCTTTTTTCAACATTCTAGCGGTCGATTGTATCAGCAACACAAAACCGGCGATACTGATGGCGGCGCCCGTGATAGAAATTATACAATAAATGATGCTATTTGTAAAAAAAAAAATTATGATTAAGGAAACGATTTCTACGCCGATCGCTTTTCCGATCACCTTTACGAGAATATCCGGCTTATTTTTTTTGTTCATGGGAGCGGCTGACGGCGAACAAGTTGACAAATCCGGCCAGGATACCGTAAATGATAAAAATAATGGTCAAATAGGGGTCGGTTTTCAGCCATTTATCCAAAAAATAGCCGATGGCGAACCCGACCAGAATGGAACTGGGAAACATCAGGCCAACCGCGGAGTAAGCGCCCCATTTTTTCTTATCTGGCAACGGCGGCATGGCTTTCAATATTCACGCCATGGCAGAAAGGATTTGGCGCCGTTCAATAATCTTCGTCCCCTTCGTCGTCTTTCATATCGAACCCATCCAGATCTTCTTCGGATTCGTCGTCTCCGAAGTTTTCCTCTTCTTCGTAATAGTTCATGGTTTCGAAATTTTCTGCGCCGAACTCGGTTTTGCGTATGGCAATGGTCTTGTGGAATTCATCCTCATCTTCAAAATGCCTGATGAAATTGGCGTCCAGTTCGCTGTAAAACAGTTCCAGATAGTCGTCCTCGATACAGCAAAAAATAGACATATGCTCATCCGTGTCCAGAGCGCCAATTACTTCTATGATTTTGGTCGCGGCGGCCTTCAAAGTGTCAAGCGTTTGCCACGAAATGATTTCGATTTGTTCCATCAGCGCATACTCCTTCGCAAATTTTTATATTTTACTTATTTAGTTTGATAATTTGTTTTTGTCAAGTGTTTTTTAAATAATTTTTCAGATATTGTCCGGTCAGGGATTTATTGTTTTTTATCATGGCATCTGGTGTACCGATGAAAAGCATGTATCCACCGCCGTCTCCGCCTTCGGGGCCGAGTTCGATGACATAATCAGCGCTGGCGATCAGGGACAAATGGTGCTCGACCGCCACTATGGTATTGCGGTTTTTCAGCAAGCGGCCGAAAAGCTTTTTTATTACCGCGATATCGTAGGGGTGAAGGCCGAATGATGGTTCGTCCAGCAGGAATAAAATATCCGTTTTTTCCTGATTCAGGTATTTGAGCAGCTTGAGTTTTTGCAGTTCGCCCGTGGAAAGGCAGCTTATTTTTTCCCCCAATTGCAGGTAGCCCATATCGTTGTCCTGCAGGTTTTTCAAAACAGCTTGAACCTGGGGCATATCGGCTCCAAACTCGCGGACGAATTCATCAATGGTCAGGGCCAGGACAGCGGCGATGTTTTTATTTTTATGGGTGATTTTTAAAATATCGGGAGTAAACCCGTTGCCATGGCAATGGGGGCAAGTTGTTTTAACCGCCGGTAAAAATTGCATTTCAATTTCCAGATAGCCCCGGCCTTTGCATTCCGGGCAGCGTCCCAGCGGTGAGTTGAATGAAAAGTGGCCGGGAAGATACCCCAGCAGGCGGCTTTGTTTCAGGGCGGCGAAAAATTCCCGGAGGATGGAGAAAATGTCAAAAAATCCGGCGATATTGGTGCTGCCACGCCTGGAACTGATGCCCGGGTCGAGATGCACGATTTCGCTGCCGCCGGAGATTGATTGATTCTTCAGATATATTTCATCATATAAAAGCGTACTTTTGCCGGCGCCGCTGACCCCGACAATGACGGTGAATGCCCGGCGCGGGATTTGGAAATCAAAATGCTTCAGGTTGTGGCTGCCGGCGTTTTTAAAAGTCCAGAATTCGGCCCAGGCTTTTTTTTTCAG
>Ga0209539_1000460_pt1 | contig 23415 bp, 21 predicted proteins | sample BarGraNGADG00312_2_FD_184499 | JGI IMG/M metagenome (GOLD analysis project Ga0209539, IMG submission 184499) | Arctic peat soil microbial communities from Barrow, Alaska - Barrow Graham LP Ref core NGADG0011-312 (SPAdes) (version 2) | ecosystem: Environmental > Terrestrial > Soil > Wetlands >...
TAGCTCGACGACGGCGAGGCCGTTGGAGAGGACTGCCGTACCGTCCTGTATCTGCGCGCCGACCTCGAGCGTCACGAGGTTCTTACCGTCCTCGACCTTCTTGTCGACGACCTTTCCCCAGAAGGTCACGGTGTCGCCGGGGCGGGCCGGCTTGGCGAAGCGCACCTTGAAGCGCTTCACGGCGCCGGGATCCCCGACCCAGTCCGTGATGCAACGGCCGAGCCGCGCCATGCTCGAGAGCCCGTGGGCGATCGTCCCGCCGAGCCCCACCTTTTCCGCGAACTCCTTATCCACGTGGATCGGGTTGAAGTCCCCGCTCGCGCCGGCGTACAGCCAGAGCATCATCTGGTCGAGCGTTATGTCGAGCTTCGGGATCTCGTCGCCCACGTTGACCTGGTCAAATGTGACGTTCGCCATATCAATTACCCCCCCTGATCACGAAGGTCGCGCGCCCCACCGTGACGAGCTCGCCTTCCTGGTTCACGGAGCGGCCCTCGAAGACCACCAGGTCGTTGTTGCCCTTTGCCATGATGTCCACGATCTTGCCCGTCGTCGTGATGACGTCGCCCGGCTTGACCGGCTTGATGAACTCGAAATCCTGCTCGCCATGCACGAGCATCGCCATGTTGAGCTTCAGCTCCGGGTCGAAGAACACCTGGGCGCAACCCATGAGGTTGTACACCGCCGCGAAGTTCGGGGGGGCGATGTTGTCGCCGTACTTGCTCTTTTTGCCGACCTCGCGGTCGTTGTACATCGGGTTCATGTCGCCGACTGCCACGGCGTACTCTTTCATCTTCTCCCGCCCGATCTCGTACACTGTGACCGGGTACTCCTTCCCGATGAATTTTTGATCGATCACGCGCAACACTCCCTTCCCATGACCCGCTTGCCGGCCCACGCCTTTCCGCATCAAATCGATGCGGCAATCATATATGATTGCGCGGTCGTATCAAGCCCTGCGCCGCTCGGGCCGCACCGCGGGCTCGCTCTGATTCGACAGGCGGTCGCCGGCCACCCGTCAGCGGTCCAGCACTTTGCTATACTAGACCATTAACCGATCCCACCCGCGACGGAGGTAGTCTTGATAAAACTGGTTATTCCAAAGGGAAGCCTCGAGGAACAGACGCTGGCGTTATTGAGAGACGCAGACCTGCCGGTCAGGCGCTCGGGCGACCGCGAGTACAACGCGCGAATCGACGATGACAGGATATCCCAGGTCGCCATCCTTCGCCCCCAGGAGATAGGCAAGTACGTCGAGGAAGGCCTCTTCGACATCGGCATCACCGGACTCGACTGGGTCCAGGAGACCGACTCGGACGTCGAGATCCTCGCCGACTTCCCTTACGCCAAGACCGGCTCGGGCGGCAACCTCCGCATAGTCCTCGCGGTCCTGAAGGACTCCGGGATAAAAAAGCCAGCCGACCTCCCGGCAGGCACCAGGATCGCCACCGAATACCCGAACATCGCGCGAAAGTATTTCGAGGGCCTGGGGATAGCCGTGAAGGTCATTCCGTCCGCGGGCGCGACCGAGGCGAAGGTTCCCAACATCGTCGACGCGATCGTCGAGATCACCGAGACCGGCAGCACCCTGAAGGCGCACGGCCTGGAGATCATCGACAACATCCTCTACACCTCGACCAAGCTGGTGGCCAACCGCGAGAGCTACGCCGACCCCGCCAGGCGAAAGCTCATCGAAGAGATCAAGACCCTTTTGATGTCGACCATAGCGGCGCGAGGCAAGGTCCTGTTGAAGATGAACGTCCCAAAGGAGAGCGAGCAGGGAGTCCTGGACGTGCTCCCTTCCCTGGAATCACCAACGCTCAGCCACCTGGCCAACGGTGACTCCGCGATAGAGACCGTCGTTGAGAAGAGTACACTTGCCGAGCTGATCCCGCGCCTCAAGGACAACGGGGCGACGGGCATCCTGGAGATACCTCTCGGCAAGGTGGTCCCATAGGAAGCCTGCGGGGAGCACCCGGCCGGCCCGCAGGCAATTGGGCCATCGCCGGGTGCGCGCGAAGACCCTTGTGAGGGCAAGTTGAAGAAGCAGATGTCCGCTGAAGACCTCACGATGATCCTTCAGTGGGTCGTCATCCTTCTCCTTGCCCCGTTCGTCCTCCTTCCACTGTTCCCAAGCAAGGGAGTCGACTTCACCGTCCGCCTGCTCATCGTGCTCGGGGCCGTGCTGGGCAGCGGCGTCATGACGGCCGTCTACCTGGCCGCGAGAAGGCGTTCGCAGCGCGCGGCGGCGGTCGTGGTCAACGTCACCGCCGGCCTCGACGTCGCGCTCGTGTTCGTCGCGATGCTCGTCTGGCCGACGTACATTCCGGACCTCTTCTGGATATTTCCGATCCTCGTCATAGTGATGGCGAACAGGTTCGGCTATAAACAGGCCGCGATCGCCGCGATCGGGCTGTCCTGCCTCTACGGGATAACGATAGTCTCGCGCCTTGGCCAGGGGCAGCCGACGAGCACCGTCGTGGGGGACACACTGCTCCGCATCGTGTTCCTCCTGCTGGTCGCCCTGGCGACGACCTTCATCAGCCAGCGGGAGAGGCGGCAGCGGCGGGACGCCCGCATCCTCTCGGGGATCGCCACCTCCATGAGCTCGACTTTCGACACCGGCGAGCTCATGAACATGGTCGTGACGGGCATCAGCCAGGCAGCCGAGCTGGGTCGGTGCTCCGCGTTCCTGATCGCCCCCGACGGCAGGTGGGCGCTGCCCCAGAGCACGACCGAGACGGACCCGGTCCTGCGCGAGGAGTTCTTCCGCCGCAAGATCGACATGAAAGCGAAGAACGTGGCCGCCCACGCGGTCGAGACGGGCGAGCCGTTCGTCGTGGACGACCCGGCGTCCGAGCCGCTGCTCGACGCAGAATGGAGGCGCGATTTCGGTCTCGCCTCGCTGCTGGTCCTGCCTTTCATAGTCCGCGACGAGCCGCGCGGAGTGGTCTTCGTCGAGCGGCGCGTGGGATTCAAGAAGCACTTCCTCGACCGCGAGGTGACCATCTGCAACACGATCCTCGCACAGGCGGCCGCCGGGCTCGAGAACTCCATGCTCTACCAGGAGGAGCAGAGAAAGAGGACGGAGGCCGACATCCGCTACCGGACGTCCAGGGAGCTCTCATCCACCCTGGACATGGAGCGCGTGCTCGAGAACGCCTGCAAGCTCGCGATGCGCTCGATGGGTTCGCCCGAGGCGACCATCTTCGTCCTGGACGAGCAGAAGGGCCTGCTCGAGCCGATGCTTTCGATCGGGACCGGCGGCGCGCGGAGGACCGATTTCCAGGCGGAGGCCGCGGTGGCCGCCACCGCTTTCGAGCAGATGTACTCGCTCGCGCAGCGGCCGCCGGCCATGCACATAACCGACGCCTCGGGGACGTCCCCGCTCCCCGCGTTCCTGCGGACTGAGGGCAGCCTGCTGGTGGCCCCGTTCTTCAGCCGGGGGCGCGTGTCGGGGCTGCTGTGTGTGACGGACCGGGTTGCGAGGAGCTACTCTGATTCGGAAGTGTCGCAGCTCGGCGCCATTGCCGGGGAGAGCGCCCTCGCTGTCATGAACGCCCACCTCCATCAGAGGATCAAGGCGGACGCCGCCCAGATGGCGAGCCTGGTCCAGCTCGCCAACGCCATCGGCTCGACGGCCGACCTCCCAACGATTTTGAGCCTCGCACTCGAGACCGCGCGGCACCTGTTCGACAGCACTTCCGGGCTCATATACAGGATCGACGAGCGGGACGGGTGCCTCAGGTACATGGATTCGTTCGGCTATCCTCAGGAAGTGCTGGACAGGCTGTCCTCTCCGCCATACCCGCGCCTCGAGGAATGCTGGACCGTCCGTGAGGGCAGGCTGATCGGGGTGGACGACCTCTCGAGGACTAAGCTCGCCTGCCGCACCCTCGAGAAGATCGGCCACGGCTCGACGATGTGCGTCGGCATGCAGGCCGAGGGCATGACGCTCGGGGTGCTTCACGTCCGCAGCGACCGCACGGAGGCTTTCCGGGAGCAGGACCAGCAGCTGGCGCTCGCCATCGCCGACCAGGTCGGCCTGGCCATCCAGCGCGCCCTTCTCTTCGAGGAGATCAACCGGCTCGCCGCCACCGACCCGCTCACCGGGGTCTTCAACGTGCGCCGCCTGGAGGCGGTCCTCCAGGAGGAGGTCAGCAGGGCGAGGCGCTACGAGAGGTCCGTCTCGTTCCTCATGGTGGACGTCGACAACCTCAAGGCTTTCAACGACACCCTGGGCCACCAGCAGGGCGACGTCGCCCTTTCCCAGATAGCCTCGATCCTGGCCAGCGCCACGAGGGACGTGGACAAGGTCTTCCGCTACGGAGGTGACGAGTTCTGTGTGGTCCTCCCGGAGACCGACTCGCCGGAGGCCGCGGTGGTCGCCGAAAAGATCCGCAAGGCGATCGACGACTTCCATTTCGCCGGCGAGGAGAGGCTGCCCGGCGGGGCGCTCACAATCAGCGTCGGCATCGCGTCGTTTCCGCGGAACGCCGGAGGCGAATCCGAGCTCGTGGGCCAGGCGGATATCGCCCTTTATTCGGCGAAACAGATGGGCCGCAACTCGGTGGCCTCGGCAAGCTGAGTCAAAACGGATAGTGCTTTTGAACGCCGGATTTTACCCCCTGATTGTCTCTTGCAAACCCCACTGGAACTGCGTATAATACGCGCCAACGTTTCGGCAATTCTTGAAGCCACTGCTCTCGACAGAGAGTTGTTTCTTTTTGAGGGGAACAAAATGGAGATCATCGATACCGAGTCCAAGGGTGAAGTAATTCTCACCGAGGAAGGCCGCCGGAAGCTCAACGTGGAGCTCGACGACCTCAAGAACGTCAAGCGCAAGGAAGTCGCAGAGCGCCTGAAGAACGCCATCAGCTACGGCGACCTCATGGAGAACTCCGAGTACGATGACGCCAAGAACGAGCAGGCCCGCGTCGAGCACCGCATCGACCAGATCGATACGATGCTCGCGAAGGCGAGGGTAATAGACCGGCGGCACGTGAAGACAAAGGAAGTCGGCATCGGCTCCCTGGTCGAGATCAAGCAGGTCGGTTCGGGCAAGAAGCAGGAGTACCGCATCGTGGGCCCGGCCGAAGCCAACCCCGAGAACCACACGGTCTCTTTCCAGAGCCCCGTCGGAAGTGCCCTGATGGGCCTCAAGGTCGGTGACGTCGCGATCGTCACCGCTCCGGCCGGCCAGATCAAATACCGCGTCGTCGCGATCAAGCGATAACCGCGAGGCTCGAGCCTCGAGTTTCACGAACAGACTCTATGTTATTCTTTCGGCGAGATTTGACGTTGATCGACTGACACCGCAAAGGACAGCACATGGAAAACGATGAGACCCTTCAAGACTCCGAAAACATAGAAGACGAAAGCGAGCTCCTGCGCATCAGGCGCACGAAGCTGCAGAAGATACTCGATTCCTCCGAGGAGGCTTACAAAGGGACCTACGGCGAGCCTGGCGAGGTTATGCACGCCGCCGATCTCGCGGCCGAGTACGAATCGCTCGAGCCGGGAGGGAGCTCCGGAAAACAGGCTGTCATCGCCGGCAGGCTTGTCGCGCGCCGCGAGCACGGGAAGGCGACGTTCGCGGACCTGAAGGATTCGAGCGGGAAGATCCAGATGATGCTGCGCCTGGACATCCTCGGGGAGGAGCCCTACGCCAGGTTCTCTGAACTCGACCTCGGCGACTGGATCGGCGGGCGCGGGGAAGTCGTCCGCTCGCGACGTGGCGAGCTCTCGGTGGCCGTTCAGTCCTACGAGCTGCTCTCGAAGTCGCTTCGCCCACTGCCCGAGAAGTGGCACGGGCTGAAGGACCGCGAGCAGAGATACCGCCAGCGCTACCTGGACCTGCTGATGAACGAGGAGGCGCGCTGGGTGCTGTCCTCGCGCGCGAAGATGATCAAAGAGATCAGGAGCTTCCTCGACGAGAGGGGCTTCGTCGAGGTCGAGACCCCGATGCTCCAGCCGCTGCCCGGGGGCGCCACTGCCCGTCCGTTCGTCACACACCACAACGCGCTGGGGATGGACCTCTACCTGCGCATCGCCCCGGAGCTGTACTTGAAACGGCTGCTGGTCGGCGGGTATGACAAGGTGTACGAGCTCAACCGGAACTTCCGGAACGAAGGGATGAGCTCCCGGCACAACCCCGAGTTCACGATGCTCGAGACTTACGAGGCGTTCGTCGATTACCGCTACCTCATGGAGTTCCTCCAGGAGCTGATAACCCGGGCGATAGTCGCCGTGCGCGGCACCGGGGACATCGAGTACGGCGACCATCAGATCGCGATCGGAGGGCCCTGGAAGAAAGTGACGATGTGCGAAGCGCTCGCCGAGTACGCCGGCATCATTGTGGACATTTCGACCGACCCCGAGCGCCTCAAGGCCCTCGCCGCGGAGAACGAGATCGAAGTGCCCCCGGCGGCCGGGCCGGGCTGGATAATCAACGAGCTCTACGAGAAGCTGGTCGAGCCCAGGCTCATCCAGCCGACCTTCGTCCTCGACTACCCGGAGGAAGTCTCGCCCCTGGCCCGCAGGAGCCTCACCTCGCCGGGATTCACCGAGCGGTTCGAGATACTCGTTGCCGGGCAGGAGATCGCCAACGCCTTCTCCGAGCTCATCGACCCCCTGGACCAGCGCGCCCGGTTCGAGGACCAGGCGCGGAAGCGGGCGGCCGGCGACGAGGAGGCGCAGCCCCTTGACGAGGATTTCATCACCGCGCTCGAGTACGGAATGCCGCCCGCGGGCGGCACCGGAATCGGCATCGACAGGCTCACGATGCTGGCCACCGGGTGCCAGAATATCCGCGACGTAATCATCTTCCCGCACCTGAGACCCCAGCAGGGTAGGTCATCCCAAACGCGCGTCGAATAGGATTACAGGGTCGCATCCAAGCGGCCCGTTGCACTATTGACGGATGTCATCAAAGAAATGTCCGTCCGGCGTTATAGTATGAGAGAGGTCAATGCTGGCCGGTAAGCGGCTGGGGGTCGAATGAACATCTTCTGTGACGAATGCAAGAAGAACATCGCCACCGTCTTCCTCACCAAGATCTCGTCGAACGAGGTCTCGAAGGTGCAGCTCTGCGAGGACTGCGCCGACAGGATGGAGGAGACGACCGAGGCGGCCAACCTGCTCGCGTTCCTCCCTCAGATCCTTTCGGGGCTGCAGGGCATGGACGAGCAGGCTGCCGACGACGTCCTGGCTTCGGAGCTCATCACCTGTGAGTTCTGCGGCACGTCGTTCAACGACTTTCAGAAGATGGGCTTCCTGGGCTGCGCCTCCTGTTACGAGGCTTTCGGTGAAGCGCTCGACGGTGTCCTCCTCGATTTCCAGGAATCGACGGAGCATATCGGCAAGATACCGGGAAAGGCGTCGCAGAGCGCGCGATTGCGCAAGAGGCTGCTGGAGCTTGAGAGGTACCTCGAGCGTCAAATAGACGAAGAAGAGTACGAGGCGGCCGCGGCCGTGAGAGACCAGATAGTGGAGATACAAGGCAAGCTCGAAATGGAGAACGAGGGTGGCAAGGAGCAAAGCGCCTAGAGCCGGTGCGGACTGGCTCAGAGAGCAGGGCCCGGGGTACCCCCTGGTCCTGTCGTGCCGCGCCCGCGTCGCCCGCAACCTGGAGGGTCTGCCCTTCCCGATCGCGGCTCTCGAGGACGACCTCGAGAAAGCTCGCGGCATGGTGCTCGAGGCGGTCGCGAAGCGCGTCGCGCCGGAGCGCGACTGGGACATACGTTTTGCCGAGGAACTGTCGCGCAACAGCCTGGAGATGATGTGCGAGGAGCACGTGACGAGCCCCTCGTTCTCCGACCGGGTGCAGGGCCGCGCGGTGGCCGTCGGCCCGTGCGACGGCAGAAGCGTCATGGTGAACGAGGAAGACCACGTGCGGATCCAGGCGGTCATGTCCGGCGCCCAGTTCACGAAAGTGTGGAAGGCCGCCGACGAGCTGGACAGCCTGATAGAGCAGGAGGTGCAGTACTGCTTCGACCAGCAGGTCGGGTATCTCACCTCCTGCCCCAGCAACGTGGGGACGGGCCTGCGGGTCTCGGCGATGCTGCATCTGCCGGCGCTCGTTATAACTGGTGAGATAGCAAAGACCATGGCGGCGCTGGGCCAGGCGGGCATTTATGTCAGAGGTTTGTACGGTGAAGGGTCCGGCGTGGCCGGGAACCTGTTCCAGATATCGAACAGGCAGACCCTTGGCCGGACGGAGGAGTTCATAGTATCGAGCATGGACATGATAGTGCGACAAGTGGTAGACAATGAGAGAACGGCCAGAAAGATGATGGCCAGGGAAGACCCGCTCGACCTGGCGGACCGGGCGTACCGGTCGCTGGGCGTGGTGGAGCGGGCGAGGCGGGTCTGCTACTACGAGGCCCTCGAGCTCATCTCGCTGATGAAGCTCGGGGTGGACATGGAAGTGTTGCCGGTGGCGGACTTCAACATTCTGGACGTCGGGGTGGGGATCGGCCCTTACCACCTCAGGGAGCTCGCTGGCGGAGAGGCCGGCGAGGAAGACATAGACAGGGAGAGGGCCGTGCACCTGCGGAGGATGTTGGATCTGTAGGTGACATAATGAGAATGTGGTTTCACTACCTTAGTATAGAGACGGGAGGAATGTAGGTTGTTCCAAAGATTTTCGGACAGCGCACGGAGAGTTGTAGTCCTGGCCCAGGAAGAGGCGAGGAAACTCAACCATAATTACATAGGCACCGAGCACCTGCTACTTGGGCTGATCCAGGAGGGCGAGGGGGTCGCGGCCAAAGCGCTCGAGACCTTCCAGGTCAACCTGGACGCGGTCCGGAGCCAGGTGGTGGAGGTCATCGGCAGGGGCTCGAGCCCCCCGAGCGGCCACATACCGTTCACACCGCGTGCCAAGAAAGTGCTCGAGCTGTCTCTGCGCGAGGCGCTGCAGCTCGGCCACAACTACATCGGCACGGAGCACATCCTGCTCGGCCTCATCCGTGAGGGTGAGGGCGTGGCCGCCAAGGTCCTCGTCAAGCTGGGCGTCGACCTCGAGCGCCTGCGCAACCAGGTTCTCAAGAACCTGACGGGCGGGGCAGCCGCGGGCGAGCTCACCGGGGGCGAGGGCCCCGGCGGAGCGCTCATGCTCGACCAGTTCGGCCGCAACCTGACCGAGCTCGCCGCCCAGAACAAGCTCGACCCGGTCATCGGCCGCGAGATGGAGATCGAGCGGGTCATGCAGGTCCTGTCGCGACGCACCAAGAACAACCCGGTCCTGGTCGGAGAGCCCGGCGTGGGCAAGACCGCGATCGTTGAAGGCCTGGCGCAATGCATCACCTCCAACGAGGTTCCCGAGATGCTTCGGGGCAAGCAGCTCTACACCCTCGACCTCGGCGCTCTCGTCGCAGGCTCGAGGTACAGGGGCGACTTCGAGGAGCGCCTCAAGAAAGTCATAAAGGAGATCCGCGGCCGCGGCGACATCATCCTGTTCATCGACGAGCTGCACAACCTCGTCGGAGCGGGCGCCGCCGAAGGCGCGATCGACGCCGCGAGCATCCTGAAGCCGGCCCTCGCCAGGGGCGAGCTCCAGACTATCGGCGCGACCACGAGGGACGAGTACCGCAAGCACCTGGAGCGCGACGCCGCGCTGGAGCGCAGGTTCCAGCCGATAACGGTCGAGGAGCCCACCGTCGAGCATACGATCGACATCCTCAGGGGCCTTCGCGACCGCTACGAGACGCATCACAAGCTTCAGATCACCGATGGAGCGATGGTGGCGGCCGCCAGGCTCGCGCACCGCTACATATCGGACAGGTACCTGCCGGACAAGGCGATCGACCTGATCGACGAGGCGTCAAGCCGGATGCGCATGCGCGCGATGACAGCGCCGCCGGACGTCCGCGAGCAGGAGGACCTGCTCCAGCAGCTCCGCCTGGACAAGCAGACCGCCATCGCGACGCAGGATTTCGAGACCGCCGCCCAGATCCGCGACAAGGAGCAGTCGACCATACTCGAGATCGCCGAGAGCGAGAAAGACTGGAAGGCGCCTCACCAGAGCCACAAGCTGCAGGTGACCGCCGATGACATAACCGAGATACTGTCCTCCTGGACAGGCATCCCTGTATACCAGCTGACCGAGGAAGAGAGCGAGAAGCTGCTGCGCATGGAGGACGAGCTCCACCAGCGCGTAGTCAGCCAGGACGAAGCCGTCGTCGCGATATCTCAGGCGATCAGGCGCACCCGCGCCGGCCTGAAGGACCCGCGCCGGCCGGGCGGCTCGTTCATATTCCTGGGCCCGTCGGGCGTCGGAAAGACCGAGCTCGCGCGCACGCTCGCCGAGTTCCTGTTCGGCAACGAGGACTCGCTGCTCCAGATCGACATGTCGGAGTACATGGAAAAGCACAGCGTCTCACGCCTTGTGGGTTCGCCTCCGGGCTACGTCGGGCACGAGGAGGGCGGCCAGCTCACGGAAGCCGTGCGCAGGCGCCCGTTCTCAGTCGTCCTCCTGGACGAGATCGAGAAAGCCCACTACGACGTGTTCAACGTGCTGCTCCAGATTCTGGAGGACGGCAGGCTGACCGACTCGCAAGGCCACCAGGTCGACTTCCGCAATACGATCATCATCATGACGTCCAACCTCGGCACTGCGGAGATACACAAAGCGGCGCCCCTGGGCTTCCAGTCCATAACCGAGGGCGGCTCGGTGCCATACGGCGACATGAAAGAGAAGGTCGTCGCCGAGCTCAAGCGCACGTTCAGGCCCGAGCTGTTGAACCGCATCGACGACGTGATCGTGTTCAACGAGCTCTCGGCCGGGGACGTCAAGGAGATCGCCGACCTCATGCTCAACAGGGTGAGGGAGCAGCTCGCGGAGCAGGACATCAAGCTCGAGGTCACCGACGCGGTCAAGGACATCCTGGTCAAGGAGGGGTTCGACCCGTCCATGGGCGCCCGCCCGCTGCGGCGCGCGATCATGAGGCTAATAGAGAACCCGATATCCGAGGCCATACTCAGGGGCACCTTCACCGGCGGCCACGTGATAGCGGTCGACGAGAAAGAAGGCCGGCTCGACTTCGAGATCCGCGAGGACACTGAGACGGTCGAGCCCGTCGGGGCCAACAACTGACCACAACAATAAACAGACTGCGCCGGGCTTCTGATATCCTAATAGAAGCCCGGCTCTTTTTTACCGGGTTTTAGCGGATGGCATAGAAATAGTCTCACGGGCGCCCGTGGCCCCGATCTCTATCACACAATAAACGCGCTGGCTGTTGGCAGGGCAAGGCGGGAGGACTCGCTTGAGAGCGGAAACGGCGAAGCAGAAGCAAGAGAAACTCATCGCGGTTCTGGGAACGGTTGCGCCCGGCACGGAGCTGAGAGAGGCGATCGACCGTATCCTCCAGGTTGGGTCGGGAGCCCTCATCGTCGTCGGCAACATCGCCGACCTGCGACGCATCATGTCCGGCGGCTTCAACATAAACATGGAGTTCACCGCGCCGAGGCTGTTCGAGCTGGCGAAGATGGACGGTGCTGTGGTCCTCAGCCAGGACCTCAAGACGATTCACTCCTCGAACGTCCACCTCGTCCCTGAAGCCTCCATCCCGACTCACGAGGCGGGCATGCGGCACAGGACCGCGGAGCGCGTGGCGCGAGGCCACAAGAACGTCTTCGTGATCGCCATATCCGAGAAGATGAACACGGTCTCGATATACGTCGGCGACGATCACTTCACCCTCGAGAACATACCACTGGTGCTCGCGAAAGCGGACCAGGCCCTGCAGACGCTCAGCAGGTACCGCCTCCGGCTGGATAAGGAATACGGCCACCTGAACACGCTCGAGGTCGAGGACATGGTGACTCTTCGCGACGTCGTCAAGGTAATGCAGCGCAACGAGATGGTGGTGCGCATCGCCGACGAGGTCCGCTTCCAGGTCAGCGAGCTGGGCAAGGACGGCAGGCTGGTCAGCCTCCAGTTGAACGAGCTCATCGCCGGCGTGCCAAAGCTGCAGCGCCTCCTGGCCGAGGACTACCTGGTCCCACGTGACAACCGCTCCTCCGACGCCGTGATCAAAGACCTCGCCAACCTGAGCACAGACGAGCTCACCGACGAGGGGACCATCGCGAGGGTCATGGGGTTCCGAAGCTCGATCGAGCTGATGAACAAGCTCGTGCGGCCCCGCGGCTACAGGATTCTCTCCATGATCCCGGGCGTGCCTTCAAACGTCGTCAGTAAAGTGGTGGAGCGGTTCGACAACCTGAAGAACGTCCTGCGGGCTTCCCCGGCCCTGCTGGACGAGGTCGACGGCGTTGGAGAGCGCAGGGCGCTCGCGATCAAGGAAGGGTTGGACCGGATAAGCGAGAGCATCATCATGGAGTCATACATCTAGCAGCTTGTGATCAAGGGTAATTGAAATACCTGGTGTCCGTACCCCCGTACAGGAAGACCCCGTTCTGGTAGGTTTCCCACCTCGCAAGGCCGTCCCTGCTGACGGTTACTATTGTGCGCTGCAGGTTGTTGGTTATGGCCTGGTAGTTGCCGGCCGTGTTTATGAAGTTAGTCTCCAGCATCCCTATCGTGCCCTCGGCGGCCTTCAGGTTCGCCGCGGTGTTGGCCTTGTTGGAGGGATTCACCTGGGCTGCCGTGACCAGCACGTTGTTTTTGTATACCCCCCCACTACGCGCATCTTGTTGGTCGAGCTGTAGCGCGTGAGCCTTGCCCACTTAGTGCTGGTCTGACCGCCGTAGTTGACCCCCGACCTGCTCATGTACTGAGCTCCGATCGCGGTCGCGCCCGGGTCGGCATACGAACTCTTGCCCTTCAGCGAGAGGTCGTACCAGAGCTTGGTCATCATCTTGGAGCCGTTGGCCATGTTGTAGTCGGCGGCCTTCGACGACGCGTTGCCGGCGGCGACGACGTACGTGGTCACGACGATGGCAACCAGGACGGCGAGTATCAGCACAACGATCATGAGTTCTATGAGAGTGAACCCGTGGGAGTGTGCGAGCTTGCGGAGTTTCGATCGGGATCTGATGGTAGCGGGTACCCTTGGACCTGCAAAACGAGTGCCGTGAACAAAACGTTCAAATATATCGTACAGCAATTAATGAACCTGCCCACCCGCGGACTCAAGCGCTACCACGTGCAATTGTATTCCTGTAATTTGGCGTGCGTCAAACGGCGTGTGCGGGCACATGCGTATCGAGGTTCATAAAAGGGAGTCGATGCGAGAACTTCTCGTCAGGTCAGGCTGTAGAATCCGAGCGTTGAGATCCGGTCGTTCTCACGCTTGATGACACCGTACAGGTCGATGCCGGTCAAGGTGCAGATCGCCGCGAGGAAGAACATCGACTTGCCCATCTCCTCCTCGATGATCTCCGCGCAGTTCGGGCAGAGGTGGCCCTCGAGGTGAGTCTTCACGTATTCGCTCATCTCGGGGAGAGAAGCGTCAGCAGGGAGCTCCTGCTTCGCGGCGTTGATCTCGAGGCACCCGCAAGTCGTGACGGCCTTGGCCAGGGCGCGGTTGACCCGCGCGCATGCATCCTGGTACTTGGTCATGACATCGAGGACGCTGCGATGCCTTATGAGAGATAGCGACACTGTCTGCTGGAACTCGTTGCACTTGGTCTCGATCTCTCTTGGCATGTCATCCTCATTCCAAAGAAGCTTGAATTGGCTAACTCAGCCTTGTGAATTCATTATATTTACTCGTCGAGAAGAGTGTCAAGAAAGCCCGTTATCATGCGAATCTTGCCCGTCCGCCTTTTCTGTGCTACCATTAAAAATGCTTCATCTTGCACTAAGAATTAAAAATTCTCCGTCAAGAACTAATTGAAGATTCCCCTCGGCGTATTATGGCCGCATTCTGCGAAAACGCGGCCTGGATATAGGAAGGACCTGAGTCTGAAGGGAGATGCTGCAAAGTGTTCAACGTTGGAGACAAGGTCGTTTATCCACATCACGGTGCCGGCGTCGTCGAAAAGGTCGAGACCAGGAGCATCGAGGGCGAGCGTAAGAAATATTTCGTCCTCAGCCTGTGCAGGGGAGACCTCAAGATAACCGTCCCCGCGGCAAGCACAGACGATGTCGGCCTCCGCAGCGTGATTCCCAAGACCCAGGTAAAATCTGTGTTCGAAGTCCTAAACCAGGAACAGAGCCAGATGCCGACCAACTGGAACCACCGGTACAAGAAGAACCGTGACAAGATACGGAGCGGCGACGTCTACGAGGTTGCCGAGGTCGTGAGGAACCTCTCGATACGCGAGCGCGAGAAGGGCCTGTCGACCGGCGAGAAACGAATGCTCAACCAGGCGCGCCAGATACTGCTTTCCGAGATCATCTTCGTTCTCAACATCGACGACGAGAAGGCCTCCAAGATGCTGGACGAGGTGTTCTCCGGCCGGTGATGACGCTTGCGGCAAGCGCACCTTGAAATCGAAGTCTCAGTAAGACTGGGAGGCCAGCATGGTGGTCGTACTCGTCCGCCTGCTGAGCATGTTTGTTTGCTCATACGGCGGATACCGGATCTCCCTCCTGCTGAACGACAACTATATCCTGAAGACCCCACAACAGGTTCTCGCAATCATCATAGGTATTATTCTGGGGCTCCTCATCGGATACGTTGTCGGCGGGCCGGTCGGCAGATTCACAGCTCACATACTCGGCGATCTCGAATCGGTCTTCTACAAGGCCTCGGGAGCCGACATATTCTTCAGCGCACTGGGCGCCTGCATCGGGCTCATCATAGCGCTGCTCCCGTCAGTCGCCCTCTTCCATTTCGGATACGTGGGTGACATTGTGTCCATTGCTCTTTTCCTGCTGTGTGGCTTTGCGGGGGCGCGGGTTGGCGCCATCAAGCGCTCCGAGCTCTCCACGATGTTCAAGCTGGGCCCGAGCTTCCGGGGTTCGGCCGAGAACGCTCAGGCCATCATCCTTGACACGAGCGTAATCATCGACGGGCGCATCGTCGACATCGCGCGCGCGGGGTTCCTCGGAGGGACGATGGTAGTGCCGCGCTTCGTGCTTACCGAGCTGCAGGCTATAGCCGACTCGGCGGACACGCTCAAGAGGAGCCGCGGCCGCAGGGGCCTCGACGTGTTGAACTCGCTACAGCGGCTCGAGAATATCCAGGTCGATATCACCGACCAGGACTTCCCCAAGATCATGGGCGTGGACGCGAAGCTCGCCGCGCTCGCAAAGCTGACGGGCATGCCGCTGGCCACGAACGACTTCAACCTGAACAAGATCGCCGAGATCCAGGGCGTGAAGATCCTGAACATCAACGAGCTCGCGAGCGCCCTCAAGCCTGTGGTGCTTCCCGGCGAGGAGATGCACGTGAAGGTCATCCGGGAGGGCAAGGAGCCCGGCCAGGGCGTGGGATACCTCGACGACGGCACAATGGTCGTGGTGGAGCATGGCAAGAAGATGGTCGGGCAGGAAGCCACAGTCGTCGCGACGAGCGTCCTGCAGACCCCCGCGGGCAAGATGATCTTCACGGAGCTCAAGGAAGACCGGCTGGAGGCCTGACGATGGCCTTCGCTGTGATCGCCGCCGGCGGCGCCGGCGACAGGCTGGGTGGTGACGAGGCCAAGTTCGAGGCCGCCCTCCTGGGGCGGCCGCTCGTGACTTACTCGCTAGACGCCTGCGAGGGCGCGATTTCCATCGAAGGCGTGATCCTGGTGGTCCCTCCCACGAAACTCGACGCGTGGAATTGTGAACGCGTGAGGTCGATGGGCTTCTCCAAAGTGATGAATACTGTGGCGGGTGGCGCGTCCCGGCAGGAATCAGTCCTCAACGGGCTCCGGGCGCTCGAGGCCGCCCCGGGAGTGGTGGCGGTCCACGACGCCGCAAGGCCGCTCGCGACGGCAGCCATGTTCGACAGGGCCTGCGACATACCCGAGGGACTCGTCGGTCTCATCACGGCGATTCCGGTGACCGACACGGTGAAAGAAGTCGCCGGAGGGCAGGTCGTGACAACCCTCGACCGGTCGGTCCTGGTGTCGGTTCAGACTCCTCAGTCATTCGTGTATGATGTCATCGTTCGCGCGCACTTGAATGCCGCTCGCGACGGATACACGGGCACCGACGACTCCGCGCTCGTCGAGAGAGACGGCGGCCTGGTCGGCGTCGTCGAGGGCAGCCGCGAGAACATCAAGGTCACATATCCGGCGGACCTGCGGGTCGCGGAGGCAGTACTCCGGGGGAGGGCAGGCAAGTGAGAGTAGGGTTGGGCATCGACGCCCACCGGTTTGCGCCGGGCCGGAAGCTGGTCCTGGGCGGGGTGGAGATCCCGCACGAGACGGGCCTCGCCGGGCACTCCGACGCGGACGTGGTCCTGCACGCCCTGATGGACGCGATGCTGGGCGCGTGCGGCGCGGGAGACATCGGCGAGATGTTCCCTGACACCGACGAGACTTATGCCGGCGTCGCAAGCACGGAGCTCCTGGGCAAGGTCGCCCTCGAGATGGAGTCCCGCGGTTTCAAGCTGGTCAACGCGGATATAGTCGTGGTCTGCGAAGAGCCCCGCCTCTCGAAGCACCGGGAGGCGATCCGCGCGCGGATCGCAGAAGTCCTGGGCGCGGATCCGGGATCGATAGCGGTCAAAGGGACCACGACCGAGGGAATGGGATTCACCGGGCGTGGCGAGGGGATAGCAGCCATCGCCACGGTATTGATCGAATAGAGGACGGAGGACAAGTTGGCAGGAAAGAAACTCAAACCGGACCGCGTGCCCGTCAGGCGGCGCAGCGCGGACGAGAGGACTAAAGATTTCAATGAAGTAGCTCTCGGCTACGACATCGACGAGGCGGCGGCCGAGGCCGACAGGTGCCTCGGGTGCAAGAAGCCTCTGTGCGTGAAGGGTTGCCCGGTCGGCATCGACATCCCCGGTTTCGTTACCGAGCTCAAGACGAAGGAAGCCGGCGCGGCCGTGAAGCGCGTGAAGCTCGAGAACCTCCTCCCCGGCGTCTGCGGAAGGGTCTGCCCGCAGGAGAGCCAGTGCGAGGCACAGTGCGTCCTGGGAAAGAAGGGCGACCCGCTCGCGATCGGCAAGCTGGAGAGGTTCGTCGCCGACTGGGAGGCGGAAGCCTCTGATGCAGAGGTGCCGCCTCTGCCCCGGGACACGGGACTTCGCGTCGCGGTGGTAGGCTCCGGCCCGGCGGGGCTCACGGTCGCCGGCGAGCTGGCGAGGCGTGGGCACAAGGTAACGATATACGAGGCTCTTCATGTCGCGGGCGGGGTGCTCACGTACGGCATCCCGGAGTTTCGTCTCCCCCAGTGGGTCGTCGACCGCGAGGTGGGCCTTCTGGAGCGCATGGGCGTCGAGATCGTGCTCGATTTTGTGGTCGGGCGGACCGCGACCCTGGACGACCTCGTCAGAGATTTTGACTCCATATTCATCGGCACGGGCGCGGGGCTGCCGACGTTCATGGGAATCCCCGGGGAGAACCTGAACGGCGTCTACTCGGCCAACGAGTTCCTGACGCGTGCCAACCTGATGCGCGCGCGGAGCTTCCCTGAATACGACACACCGATCAAGCGGGGCGGAAAAGTGTGCGTCGTCGGCGGCGGCAACGTCGCCATGGACTCGGCCCGCACCGCCCTGCGCATGGGCGCCGAGACCGTCAACATCGTCTACCGGCGCTCGCGCGTGGAGATGCCGGCCAGGAAAGAAGAGGTCGACCACGGCGCCGAGGAAGGCATCGTCTTCCACATGCTCACGAACCCTGTCGAGGTTTACGGACGTGACGGCTTCTGCCACCAGATCAAGTGCCAGCACATGGAGCTCGGCGAGCCTGACGACTCCGGGCGCAGGAGGCCCGTGCCGATCGAGGGCGACTACTTCGTGCTCGACACCGACACTCTCGTCATGGCCATCGGGACCGGCGCGAACCCGCTGCTGGCCGCGACCGCGAAAGGGCTCGAGCTGAACAAGTGGGGATACATCTCGGCTTCACCCGAGACTTTTGAGACGAGCATCCCCGGCGTCTACGCCGGGGGCGACATCGTTACGGGATCGGCGACCGTCATAGAAGCGATGGGCTCGGGCAAAATCGCTGCGGCCGGGATGGACGAGTTCATGAAGGCGGGCGCGCGCGCCTGAAGATGCCTGGAGGCAAGCAGATGTGTGAATCAAATGTATACGTCAGGACTGAAGATGGGGAGACCCTGGTCATGGAGGACGCGGTCACAGTCGTGAACGAGGGCGGCCGCATAACGGTGACTGACATACTCGGTGACAAGAAAGAGTTCACCGGAGAGCTCGAGGAGATTACTTTCCTTGAGCACCGGATCGTCATCAAAGCTTGAAGCGATCCTGCCCTTGGTTATTGCCTGACCATCTCGAGCTTCGATCTCAATTTATCTTGAGTGCGGGCTCTCAGCCCGCATCCGCAGGACAACCAATGCATTGTGACGGCAGCCGGATTGTTGCGGGCTGCAGCAGGTCGCCGGCCGTGCATAATCGGAATTACGCACCGCCGGCGCAAGGTTTGAAGTGCCAATGCGCTGTTAGGTCAGGCTAAAGCCTGCCCCCAAACAAAAAAGCCCTTTCGGGCTTTGGGGAGAGGACAACCGGGCCTTGGAACCGGGTCCCGGTCAAGACCGGCGTATCAGACCTAATGCGGCAACTCTTGGGGATATTTGGATGGTCCAAATACTTTAACCCTGAGCTGTACCCGGTTGTCCGAACTTGGTACTGGCAACCGATTCAATCCCGGCTGAATGCCGGCAATCCGGCTGCCTGTCGGATGAGAAGCGGTACCTCTGCCTATATTCTTGCCCCTACGGGACCCCTGTTCAAGCGGAATTCCACCTGCGGGCAAAATAGGGCGGTGAAGAGCAAAATCGGCGTATGAGCGGAAAAGCTGAACAGATTAGCGGTTACATGTTCAGTATCTTCTTGAGCTCGGAGCTCTGCCTCCGGCTCATGGGGATCCTGCTCTTCGAGGGGTCGCTCATCGTGAGCTCGTAAGAGGAGGTACCTATCTTCGTGATCTCCTTGACCTTCTGGAGGTTCACGATGTATCCGCGGTGCGCCCTGAAGAACTTCGCCGGGTCGAGCATCTTCTCGAGCTCGGCAAGCGTGTGGTTCGTCAGGAAGCGGTCGGTGTCTGTGTGAAGGTAGGTGTACTCGCGCTGGATGTTCACGAAGTTGATGTCGTCGATGTTGATGAGGTAGATCTTGTCGCCCTTGCGCGCGGGTATCTGGGACCGGGCGGTCTCACGCGGGCCCGTGCGGTCCGAGCGCTTGAGCACGGCTTCCACGCGGGCCATCAGCTCGAGCGCGCTGAACGGCTTGGTGACGTAGTCGTCGGCGCCGCCCCTGAGCCCCTGCACCTTGGACTTCTCGTCGGACAGGGCGGTCAGCATTATTATCGGGATGCCCTTCGTCCGGGAGTCGTCGCGCATCCTGGTGAGGACTTCCCAACCGTCGATTTTCGGCAGGAGCACGTCGAGCAGGACCAGGTCGGGGCTGACCTCCCTGACTTTCTGCAGGCCTTCTTCGCCTGTCCTGGCGGACTCAACGAGGTATCCCTCGAGCCGCAGGCTCTTGGCTATCATCTCGCTTATAAGGGGCTCGTCCTCGACGACCAGCACCTTGTACTTCTCGCCGTTCATGTCACTTCTTCCCGGGTTCTTTTCGGCGGTCCATCACGTACTTGCTCCCCGGAAACGTCATCGCGTACTCAAGTACTTCTCTTGCTATTTCTGCCGCTTCCCAGTGAGACTTGATCTCGCGGTGCCCGTTGGAGGCAATGCCTATGGACACCGTTATCAAAGGATTATCTAACATGCCCCCACGCCTGTCAAAGGTCGAGACGCAGCCCTTGTCGATGTCCTCGCGGGAGTACAATTCGCCGACCTTGCGGTCGAATTCGTCTATTATCCGGACAGCGGTTCCTTCAACGTCGGCCGGAGGAGCGAGCGCGCTGAAGTTGCCGGCGCCGAGGTAGAACGCGCCGGTCGACTCAGCCTCGGCCTGCGCGAGGACCGATGCGATGACCCGCGCGGTTACCTTGATCGCTTCCTCGAATCTCGCGTCTCCATAGACCTCTCTGTATGGCCGGAGGTCGTTGATCGAGACCAGCAGGTAGGCGAATGGCTCGCCCGACAGGACCTTCTCCTTGAGAGCGTCGTCCGAGTCGATGTTGCCCGGAAGGCCCGTCAGCGCGTCCGTCGCGTACTTGTTCGCCGCGCGGTCCAGGTTCATGTTTATGTGGTCGATGAGCTCGGGGAAGTTGAACGGCTTGGTGATGAAATCGTCCGCCCCGGCCTCCAGCCCCGCGACCTTGTTCTCGACCTCGGTCCTCGCCGTGAGCAGGATTATAGGGATGTCCCGGGTTGCTTTATCGGCCTTGAGCTGCCGGCAAATCTCGTAACCGTCGACGTCCGGCATCATGATGTCGCAGATGATGAGGTCAAAGGGGCTCTGGCGGGCCATGTCGAGCCCGGTGGTCCCGTTGAGCGCGACTTCGACATCGTACATCTCCAGGCGGAGGTTGATCGCGATGATCTCGGCTACCGTCTGCTCGTCCTCGATGATCAGTATCCGCTCAGGCACCCTCATCTCCCAACGCGAGTGTGTCGCCGCCCTGGCCGGCGATGGCAAGCGGCAGAGTGAAGATCATCGTGGTGCCTTCGCCCTCGGTGCTCTCCGCCCAGATCCTGCCGCCGTGCGTCTCGACGATGGACTTCGTCACGAAAAGCCCGAGTCCCGAACCGCGGATTCCGCCGTCTGCAGCCTTGCCCCCCCGGTGGTACTTGTCGAAGACGAACGGAAGCTGGTCGGGGGGGATGCCCATGCCGTGGTCGGTGACCGAGACCATCGCCTTCTCCTTGAGCCGTTTCACGGCGATCTCGACCTCTCCGCCGCCCGGCGAGTATTTCAGCGCGTTCCCTATCAGGTTCAGCATCACCTGGTCCAGCTTCTGCTGCTCCGCCAGAACCGGCTCCATGTCTACAGGGAGGTCGAGGACCACCTTGTGGTCTTCCGTCTGGGACTCGATCCTCGAAACGACCTTCCTCACGAGCGCCGGCAGGTCCACGAACGTGGGCTTGAAGTCTAGGCGGCCGGCTTCGATGCGGGAGAGGTCGAGAATGTCGTTGATGAGCCTCGTCATCCTCTCGGTCTCGCGCGCGATCACGTCGATGAAACCCGAGCGCGTCTCGTCGTCGAAGGTGACATCGCGCCTCTGGAGCGTGTCGACGTAGGCCTTGATCGAGGTGAGCGGAGTGCGCAGCTCGTGCGAAACCATCGAGACGAAATCGGTCCGGGCCTGCTCGACCTCGTGGATGCCCGTCACGTCATGCAGGACGGTCACGACCCCTCCCTTGCCCGTGGAGAGCTGCTTCATGGGCGTGCACGACACCTCGAGGTGCCGGCCGGAGGAGAGGACGACCGTCTCGTCGATCAGGGTCTTGTCCTCGTCGATGGCCCTGCGGATCAGGCGCACGAGCGCGGGCTCCGGTATGGCGTCCTCGAGGCCGGAGCCGAGCCACCACCACGGCCTCGCCATCGCGAGCATGTTGAAGACAGTCGAGTTCGCCATCAGGACCTCGCCCTGGTTGCTCACCGCGAGCACTCCCACGGCCACGTTCTCCAGAACCGCCTCGAGCTTCGTCTTCTCGAGCGCGAGCTCGCCGGTCAGGCGCTGTACCTCGGTCACGTCCTGGAGGAGCAGCACGGCGCCGATCACCGTGCTCCACTGGCTGGTAACCGGCGAGACGCGGGCGCTCAGGACCCGCCCCTCGCCGATGCCGGCGACGATCTTCAGGTCCCGGGAGAAAGCGGTCGGCGGCTCGCCCGGCGGGCAGTCGATAATCCGGTTCTCGATGTCGCGGCAGAGACGGCGCCACTCACCGACCTTGCCCTTGAGAATCCGCTCCAGCGGTTCGCCCATGCCTGGCCTCGCGCCCAGCATCTCCCTGGATGTGCGGTTGGTCATCACAACGCGGCACTCGCGGTCCACGACCACGAGGCCGTCGATGAGGCTCTCCGTAACCGCTTCGCCCCGCGACAGGAGCTGCTGATAGAGGTCCGCGCGCTCGATCGCGGCGCCGGCCAGGCTCGCGACGGAGTCCAGGAGCTCCAGGTCGTCGCTCGTGAACCTCTTGCGCGTCGAGCTCGCGCACGAGATGACGCCGACCGTCCTGTCTGTGATCTTGATGGGAGCGGCGATCGCGCTGGTAACCTTCTTCTTCGCGCGCGGGAAGTCGGCGAACCGGGGGTCCTTGCTGATGTCGCTCGTAATGAACGTCTCGCCGGTCTTCCCGACCCAGCCGATGAAGCCTTCTCCCATGCGGATCTCGATCTGTTCCTGGGCGACTTCCTCTGCGTCCGCGCCCGACGCTTTGACCACCAGGCTGTTGGTGCCAGGGTCCAGCAGGCGCACCGAGCTGATGTCCGTCCTGAACACGCCGTCCATCTCGCTCAGCAGGCGGTTGAGGACCTGCTGGAGGTCGAGTGACTCCCCGAGCGAGCGGCTTATCCGATAGAGCGTGGAGAAAGTCTCGCGGTCGCGCAGCCTGCGCCTGTAGGTCGACAGCGCCATGTTGACGGCCAGCGGGGAGGCCGCCAGGAATGCAACCTCGATGAACGCCCTGGTCGCCAAGCCGAACCGCGCGGAGAGCAGCGCCGAGGCCAGCAGAAACGCGAGGATGCTGTAAGCGGACATCGCCGCGGTAAAATACGGGCCCGACGTGAGCGCCGCGATCAACACGGTCACGATGAGGAACGCGTAGAGCGGGCTCGCCGTTCCCCCGGAGTACCCGGCCGCGAGCGCGATGACGGTGATGTTGATCAGCAGCTGTACGGTAAAAACCCGGTCGAGGTCGCGCGCGTCAATACGTTCGATGGGCATAGCATATGAAACCGCGTTGATGACCGCCCCGACCGCCAGGACGATCCCGTAAGGAACAAGGTGAACGAAGGAACGCCCGAACAGAAGCGCGACTGATGCCACGACGAGAAACAACCACTGCAGATTTCTTGCCGCCAGAAGCTTGCGGGTGTCGGTGTTCACGGAGTTGTCACCTCTGTAGATTTAGCTTGAGGTTATCAGGAATAATGCCGGCTCGCAAAGGCGCGGTCCGGCGCCGCGGCGTATCTTTGTTTTGACGAAACGACAGGAGGACACTCTTATGAGCAACGAGACGGACACGTCGGCGCCCCGGACCGCTCCCGCTGCGCCCGGCGGCTACTGGATCCGGAAGAACACCCTGGTGGCCGTCGTGGTCATCGGCGCGCTGGTCCTGCTGCTCCTGGCGGCGGCGCTCGGCTTCGGGATGGGGTTCATGTGCGGCAGGCACAGCGAGCGGTTCGGCGAGAACTCGAGGAGCTTCCAGAAAGAATTCGGCGGCAAGATGTACCAGCGCGGGTTCGCAACGCCACCAGACACGAGGGACCCGATGATGGTGCCGCCCGGACAACCCGTACCGCCTCAGGG
>Ga0209539_1000461_pt1 | contig 23404 bp, 19 predicted proteins | sample BarGraNGADG00312_2_FD_184499 | JGI IMG/M metagenome (GOLD analysis project Ga0209539, IMG submission 184499) | Arctic peat soil microbial communities from Barrow, Alaska - Barrow Graham LP Ref core NGADG0011-312 (SPAdes) (version 2) | ecosystem: Environmental > Terrestrial > Soil > Wetlands >...
GCGCTCCCAGATCGATCGCGAGAGCGTCTACTCGCCGCTCGCGGCGATCCACATGCTCAAGGAGTTCGAAGCGGCGAAGTTCGACGAGACGGTCGAGGTGCATTTCCGGCTCGGGCTAAACGTTCGCCACGCCGATCAGCAGTTGCGCGGCACGCTCATGCTTCCCAACGGAACGGGCAAGGACGTACGCGTTGCCGTTTTCGCCGAGGGCGAGAAGGCCAAGGAAGCCGAGGACGCCGGCGCCGACGTGGTCGGTTCCGCCGATTTGGCCAAGCGCGTCACAGAGGGCTTCACCGATTTCGATATCGCCATCGCCACTCCCGACCAGATGGGGAACGTGGGCAAGCTCGGGCGCGTCCTGGGCCCGCGCGGTCTGATGCCGAACCCCAAGACCGGCACGGTCACCTTCGACATCGCCAAGGCTGTGCGCGATGCCAAGGCCGGCAAAGTCGAGTACCGCACCGACCGAGGTGCCAATGTGCACGTCTCGATCGGCAAGCGTTCGTTTACGGAGCGCGCGCTGCTCGAGAACTACGCCACGTTGGTCGAGGAGATCATGCGCGCCAAGCCGGCGGCGGCGAAAGGCCGCTACATACAGTCCATCACGCTGACGACGACCATGGGCCCCGGTATCCACGTCGATACGACCAAGGTCAGAGATGTAACCGACGAGCTCGAGGAGGAGCAAGCGGTTAGCGCTTAGTCAACCAAGCCCGTCGCCAAAGACAGCTGGCAGCTCAAATGAGCAGAAGCCCAGCCCAGGCGGCCCGGAGCGGCTATTCGCCTTCTTCCGAGCTCGCCTTTTGTGCGGGCTCGATTTATTCGAGGAGGTGATCAGATGCTTAAAACCGACAAGGAGCGCGTCATTGCCGAGCTGGCCGAGCGTCTCAAAGAGACCGAGACGCTGGTTATCACCGACTACCGCGGCCTGACGACGAGCGACCTGGCCAAGCTTCGCAGCGAGCTGCGCAAGTACGGCGCCCGTTTCAGCGTCGTGAAGAACACGCTGGCGAAGCGAGCCGCCGAAGAAGCCGGAGCGTCGAATCTACTCGAGCTTCTCGAGGGACCGACCGCGATCGCGTTCCTGGAGTCGGACGGCGATCCGATAGGCGTCGCCAAGGTGCTCGGAGATACCGCGAAGGCGACCAAAGTCCTGAGTATTCGCGGCGGAGTCCTGCAAGGCTCCGAAGTCCGAGCCGAGCAGATCGCAGATCTAGCCAAGCTACCTCCGGTAGCGGTTCTGCACGCCCAACTCGTTGCTGCCATCGCCGCCGCGCCGACGGCCATTGTCGGCCTGTTTACGGCTCCCTTGCGCGATCTAGTCGGAGTACTGGATGCGCGCGTCAAACAACTCGAATCTGAAGATCAGTAATCAGGAAGGAGTAGTACAAGTGCCAACCGATACCGCGAAGCTCGTTGACCAGCTCGGCAAGATGACTGTGCTCGAACTGGTAGAGCTGAAGAACGCGCTCGAAGAAACATGGGGCGTCACCGCCGCGGCGCCGGTCGCCATGGCGGCCATGCCGGGCGCCGTCGCCGGAGCCGAGGAGGCAGCCGAGGAGCAGACGTCTTTCGACGTCATGCTCACGGCGATCGGCGACAAGAAGATCCAGGTCATTCGCGTAGTGCGCGAGGTCGTTCCGGGTCTCGGTCTCAAAGAGGCCAAGGATCTGGTCGAGAGCGCGCCCGCCGCGATCAAGGAAGGCGTCACCAAGGATGAGGCCGAGCAGATGAAGGCCAAGCTCGAGGAGACCGGCGCCACGATCGAAATCAAGTAACTCCCGAGCCAGACCTCAGTCTGACTCGGGCGCGCGATTCTTGACGCTAACGCCGCGTTAGGTTCGAGCTCAAGCTGGTGGTTGGGGGTCGAGCCCTTCGGTCCCTAGCCGCCGGCTCCCGCAGGAGCTCCGGAACAAGCAGCGGCGTCCTTCCGCCAAACCGGAGCGCTCGCCCGCGCCGATACGAGCAGGCGCGATTCGCTCACCCTGACGCGGGTGGCAGTCGTGGCTATCGTCGCTCGCCACGGGCCGTTGCTGCAGACGGCGATACGAACCGAGCGAGGTTTACCGAGCTCCAGCCGAACTTTTCGTTTGACCGCACCCGGAAGGTGGAGCGAGAGCCTGGCTCGACCGGTGCCTTGAGTGGCGCTGGCGCGGAAGGACAGGAAACCTGCGAGATGACCACTCGATCTCGCCGGCCACAGCGCCAGGACGGCACGCGGCCCTATCCAGCCCGAGCCGAAACCGGCGCCGTAAAACGCGAAGCGCGGGCGGCCTCGAGGCAGCCAGAGCGTGAAGTTTGTCGAACGGCCAGCCCTGACCGCGCCGCGCAGCTGGATCGTGTGCATCGAGTCGTCGATCACGAGTGGACCGTTGAGCGGCTTTCCCCCAACCGAGAGCGTGCCGTCGCCGCCCATCTTCGAGTATGGCCAGGGCAGGATGTCTGGGCGAGAAGAGTCCGGGAGCAACGCCACCCGGTCGAGCGAGCGGTTCCAGAACAACAGATCGAAGGTCGAGCCACGAGTGCCGTACCCCTGCAGTAGTACTGCTCGGCCGCCGTCCGCCGGGCTCTTTCCGATTCGCGCGTCCACCCATCCCTTGTCGGGGGCTCCCTGACGGATGATCCTTGCGCCGTTACTCAAATCGGCCTTGATGGAGATCGCCATCGCTGTTGCCGAGAGAGCGATCGCCAGCACGAAGATCCCGGCTCCGCCCAGACGCCTCGACAAGGGCAGGGCGAGCGTCGCCAGGGCGAGCGCTGATACGACGAGAGCAACTAATAGCGCGGCGATACCGATACCGATGCTTTGCTCGAGCCGGGAGATCGCATAGAGGAAGCTGGACTGGTCGAGACGTGAGCTGACCGCATAGGTGGAGAGCGGAAGCAGGGCGACGAGAACAATGATCGGCAGCACGAGTAGCGCGTGCAGCCGCAGCAAGGGCCAACCGCGCTCCGCGAAAAGCGCCAGCGAAAGGGCGAGGATCGGAGCGCAATAGAAGAGGTAGCGCTCCTGCGGAATCGTCACCTCGCCAAAGAAAGAGGCCTGGAGCAGCAGCCCGAACGTCACGACGAGCGCGCTGCAGGCAAAGCCAAGCTCGATACGCGAGCGGGGCCGGACGACCGCCAGCCCGAGCCCGATCAACGCTCCCGGCACGATGATCCAGGAGCTGGCGAAGAGGATGCCCAACAGCTGAGTGCCGAGATGAAGGGCGAACCTGGTCGGCTCGAGGTCGATGTGACGGGTGCCCTTGTAGAAGCCGAGCGTGCTCGCAGGAACGGCCACTGCCGCGATCGCGATCAGGGCGAGGCTGCCGATCAGGTAGCGGCGCTCGGCGAGGAAGCGGTGGAAGCGGCGCTCGCGCGCGGCCATCAGCGCCGCCGCGAGGGCAAAGGCCAGAGGAAGGACGAGCAGCTGGATCCTGGCCAGCGAGGCGAGCGTGAAGACCACCAGCGCCGGGGCGAGCCAGCGCTTTTCGCCCGAGAGAGCGAGAACGCCCATGGAAAAGCCGCAGAGAAAGAGCGGATAGGCGAGCGGCTCACCGAGCAGCCAGGAGGAATAGAGCATGGAGGGCGTGGCCAGGGTCAGGGCGGAGGCCGCCAGTGCCATTCCGGCCGAGAGACCCAGTCGCCTTCCCAGCCAGTAGACGGGCAACGCCGCCAGCGACATGACGATCGAGCCGAGCACCATGGAGGCGCGGAATCCAGTCTCGACGCTCCCGAGTAGCCAGCACGGGGCGGTAACCAGCGGCTGCAGAAGCGAAGGGAAGAAGATCTGGTTGCCGCGTACGAGCGGCAGGCCGGTCGAAGAGAGCGAACGAGAAAGCTCGCTATAGAGATACTCGTCCGGGAGGAACACGATGGTCGAGCGTGAGAAGGAAGCAATCACATGCCCTAGAGCACTCACGGTGACGAGCGCGAACAGCGCGTAGCCACTGCGAAACCTCAAGCGCCGGCGGCGTTTGAGTTGAGTGTCGGCATCTTCGCTCGGCATCGTCTGCCCGCGCGGGGCGATCGGGCTCTGGGGAATGGTACTCAACGGGGTGGTGCGGTTTGGCGGTACGGCAACGGTTGGCGAATCTTCGTGCTCGTGACTGAATCGGCAGGCTCTCGAAGCGAGTTGAGCGGGAAACTCCGCTCTCTCTCATCCCACTGTTCTCGTGCCCGTGGCTTGACTCCTTCGGAGGCCGAGTTATAGTGGGCCCGACAGGCGGTGCAAGTCACCGTCGGGTCTACCTTGCGGAAGGGTCGCTATTTTCGCTACCGTTCAGAGTTGCGCCACGTTCCGCCTGTCCGCATTTCTGTTAGACGCCGTTAAGGGAGGCTGTCTCATTTGATTAGCACCGTTGCCGCGCCTCGCGTGCGTAAGAGTTTCTCGCGCCTCAAGCACGTTCTCGACCTCCCCAATCTCATCGATATTCAGAAGGCCTCGTTCGACTGGTTCCTGAGCGAGGGCCTCAGGGAGACGATCGACGACATCTCGCCGATCGAGGACTACACAGGCACGCTCGCCGTCGAGTTTGCCGACTATCACTTTGCCGAGTCACAGTTCTCCATCAAGGAGTGCCGAGAGAAGGACCTGACGTATCAGGCCGCGCTCTCGATGACCGTTCGCTTCGTCAACAAAGAGACGGGCGAGATTCGCGAGCAGACCGTCTTCATGGGCGACTTCCCGATGATGACCGACTGGGGTACTTTCATCATCAACGGCACCGAGCGCGTGATCGTCACGCAGCTCGTGCGCAGCCCGGGCGCCTACTTGATGGAGCCCAAGGACGCGGCGAAGCAGGTCTTCATCGCCAACCTGATGCCGAGCCGCGGTTCCTGGCTGGAGCTCGAGATCGACAAGAAGGGCATCTGCTACGCCCGCATCGACCGCAAGCGCAAGTTGCCGATCACCACTCTCCTTCGGGCGCTTCCGGCCGAGGATCCGACCACCGGCTACAAGTTCGACACAAGCTCGAACGAGGCGATTCTCGCGTTCTTCAACGACTCGCCTTACATCCAGTTCACGCTCGAGAAGGACCCCTCCACTCGTGAGGAAGAGGCTCTGATCGAGGTCTTCAAGAAGCAGCGGCCGGGCGAGCCTCCCACGCTCGAGAACTCGCGCAACCTACTCAGGGCGCTCTTCTTCGATCCGAAGCGCTACGACCTGACCAAGGTCGGTCGCTACAAGCTCAATCAGCGTCTCGGTGTAGGAGTGCCCGACGACGTGCGCGTTCTCACCACCGAGGACATCGTGGCTCTGGTGCGCAGGCTGCTCGAGCTGCCGATCAAGCTCGGTCTCGATAACGAGGCGAAAGACCTCGCCGCCGAAGCAGCTTCGATGAACCGCGACCCGATTCGCGGCGAGCTCGACGAGTACGAGCACTTCGGCAACCGCCGTCTTCGCACGGTCGGCGAGCTGATCCAGGAAGCGTTCAGGGTCGGCCTCTACCGCATGGAGCGCGTCGTGCGCGAGCGCATGACCACCGAGGACGTGGACACGATCACGCCGCAGACGATCATCAACATCCGCCCGGTCGTGGCGGCGCTGAAGGAGTTCTTCGGCTCTTCGCAGCTCTCGCAATTCATGGACCAGACCAACTCGCTGGCCGGGCTCACGCACAGGCGGCGGCTCTCGGCTCTCGGCGCCGGCGGTCTCACCCGCGAGCGCGCGCCGATCGAGGTGCGCGACGTGCATACGACCCACTACGGGCGCATGTGCCCGATCGAGACGCCCGAAGGCCCGAACATCGGTCTGATCGGATCTCTCGCTTCCTTCGCGACGATCTCGGAGTTCGGCTTCATCCAGACTCCTTACCGGCGTGTTACGAAGGGCAAGGTCAGCGACGAGATCGTCTATCTCGACGCGGCCGAGGAGATGCAGTACACGATCGCCCAGGCCAACGAGCCGGTCGACCCCAAGACCGCGAAGTTCTCGAACGACATGGTGCTTTGCCGCTCGCGCGAAGGCGAGGCGGTCACCGCCGCGCCCAAGGACATCCAGTTCATGGACGTCTCGCCGGCCCAGCTGGTGAGCGTGGCGACCGCGCTGATCCCCTTCCTCGAGCACAACGACGCCAACCGGGCGCTGATGGGCGCGAACATGCAACGTCAGGCCGTGCCGCTGATGATCACCCAGGCGCCGCTCGTCGGCACCGGGCTTGAGCACCGCGCCGCCGTCGACACCGGCGACGTCGTTCTGGCAGCTCGCGGCGGTACCGTCGTGGACGTTGACGCCGAGAAGGTCGTAATCGAGGCGCGAGGCGGCGAGCAGGACGAGCACGTGATGACGAAGTTCATGCGCTCGAACCAGGGCACGCTCATTCACCAGAAGCCGGTCGTCAAGCTTGGACAGAAGGTGAAGACGGGCGAGGTGCTAGCCGACGGTTCCTCAACCGATCATGGCGAGCTGGCGCTTGGTGCCAACCTCCTCGTGGCCTTCATGTGCTGGGAGGGATTCAACTTCGAAGACGCGATCGTCCTTTCGGAGCGGCTGGTCAAGGAGGACGTGCTCTCCTCGATTCACATCCACGAGTACGAAGTGGACGCGCGCTCGACCAAGCTCGGCGACGAGGAGATCACGCGCGACATCCCCAACCGCTCGGAGGATTCACTGCGCAACCTCGACGAGCGCGGCGTTGTCCGCGTCGGCGCCGAGGTCGGCTCGGGCGATCTGCTCGTGGGCAAGGTGACGCCCAAGGGCGAGACGGAGCTGACCGCAGAGGAGAAGCTGATTCGCGCCATCTTCAAGGAGAAGGCGCGCGAGGTTAGAGACACGTCGCTCAAGGTGCCGCACGGCGAAGGTGGCGTCGTCATCGACGTCAAGACCTTCTCGCGCGATGCCGGCGACGATCTCTCGCCGGGTGTGAACGAGCTCGTGCGCGCATACGTGGCCACGAAGCGCAAGATCTCCGAGGGCGACAAGCTGGCCGGGCGCCACGGCAACAAGGGCGTCATCGCCAAGATCGTCCCCGAGGAGGACATGCCCTTCCTCGAGGACGGCCGGCCGGTGGACGTCGTGCTGAACCCGCTCGGCGTTCCGAGCCGAATGAACATCGGGCAGGTGCTCGAGACGCATCTCGGCTGGGCGGCCGCGCACGGTGTCTTCTCTGATGTGACGGGCGCCGAAGGATCGCCGACGATCGGTGGTCGCCAGAACGTGGCGGGGCGCATGCAGGTAATCGCCGCGCCCAATCCAAGCCCGGTGGCCACGGCTGTCTTCGACGGCGCGACCGAAGAGGACGTCGACAAGGCGCTGGTGGCATGGACGAAACAGGGCGACTCGCCGATCACGATGGTTGTCGATCCGAAGCGGCCTGTGGGCCGTCACTGCTCGGGCAAGGTGCGCCTCTTCGACGGAAAGACGGGCGAACCCTTCGAGCAGAAGGTGACAGTCGGCTTCATGTACATCCTCAAGCTGCTGCATCTAGTGGACGACAAGATCCACGCTCGCTCGACCGGCCCCTACTCGCTCGTCACCCAGCAGCCTTTGGGCGGCAAGGCGCAGTTCGGCGGCCAGCGCTTCGGCGAGATGGAAGTCTGGGCGCTCGAGGCTTACGGCGCGGCCTACACGCTGCAGGAAATGCTCACGATCAAGTCCGACGACACCGTCGGGCGCGTCAAGGCCTACGAGGCGATCGTAAAGGGCGAGAACATCGCCGAGCCCTCGATCCCCGAGTCGTTCAAGGTGCTGCTCAAGGAGATGCAGTCGCTCTCACTCGACGTGAACGTGCTCTCCGAGGAAGGGCAGGCTGTCGAGGTTCGGGAGGAGGACGACGAGCTCTTGCGCGCGGCGGAAGAGCTCGGCATCGACCTCTCGCCCGGCTCGCTCCGGGCCGCGGCGAGGCCGCCCACGGCCGAAGAGGTCGAAGAGGGCCAGGAACGCGTCGACGAAGCGGGGGAGCTGGCGCTTCCCAGCGACGAGTCGCTGGGTGACCTCGAAGAGGTTGAGGTCGAGCCCGGAGCCGCCGAAGTGACCGTCGAAGAAGAGGGTGCCTGATGGTCGGCGAGACGACATTGCAAGCAATACACAGAGAGAGCGGGGGGACGAAGTTGCGCACCCTTAGAGAGACCGCCCGCGCGGTCGGAGGTAGGCGGAAATGATCGACATCAACGAATTCGACGCCATTCGTATCGGTCTCGCGTCGCCGAAGCAGATTCGCGACTGGTCGCACGGCGAGGTGACCAAGCCCGAGACGATCAACTACCGCACGCTCAAGCCCGAGCGTGACGGCCTCTTCTGTGAGCGCATCTTCGGCCCCACCAAGGACTGGGAGTGCTACTGCGGTAAGTACAAGCGCGTTCGCTACAAGGGCATCATCTGCGAGCGCTGCGGTGTCGAGGTGACGCGGCAGAAGGTGCGCCGCGAGCGAATGGGTCACATCGACCTGGCCGCGCCCGTCTCACACATCTGGTTCTTCAAGGGCGTCCCGAGCCGTATCGGCTACCTACTCGACATCGCACCGCGCGAGCTCGAGAAGGTGCTCTACTTCGCGGCTTCGATCGTCACCTCGGTCGATGCCGACAAGCGGGCGGCCGACCTGGCCGATCTCGAGGACAAGGTCCGTGCCGAGTCGGAGCGCGTCAGCGTCGATCGTGACGAGGCGCTGGCTGCGCTTGAAGGAAGGCTGGCCCGTAGGCGCGAGTACTTCAAGACGAGCAAGGAGCGCGACTTCGACGAGGACGACGACTTCTGGACGCGTGGGCTCGGCAACTGGGCCGAAGAGGCGGGGCTCCCCGCTCTTCCGGATGTGCGCGAGCTTGTCTCGGGCATCTTCGTCGAGCTCGTCGATCTGATCACCACCGAGGACTCGAAGCGCATCCGCGAGCTCGTCCGAAACGCCGCGATCCGCGACGATCGGCGTCTGAGCCCGCGTGAGCTGGACGCTGTCGCGACGGCTGCGGCTCAGATTCGGCTGGCGCTGGAGCCGCTCCAGAGCGCACTCGCTAAGGCTTCGGGCTCGAAGAAGGGCGCGCTGACCAAGCACCTGAACAAGGTCAGGGACGCGCTTCTCTCGGGCACTGAGCTGAGCGGGGACGACGCAGAGATGGTGGCGAACATCGAAGCCAAGACGCTCGAGCGCTCGCGTGAGCTCGGCAGCGGGCTGCTCGCGGACGTGCTCGCGCAGGCCGAGCTCGATGCCGACCAGACCGCTATGCGTGAGCTGGCCAACGATCTCTGCCTCAAGACCGACGGACGCATCCAGAAGGAAGACCTGGACGCAGTCGTGCAGTGGGCGTTGAAGGTGCGCGAGATGTACCTCGACATCGAGTCCCGCCGGCAGGACACGCGTGAAGCCGCGGTCGACGCCGCCAATCGACTCGAGCAGACCTGGGTCCTCTTCCGCGAGCTGGAGTCGAAGTTGGTCGTCAACGACGAGCAGCTCTTCCGCGAGCTCAAGGATCGTTTTGGCTCGCCCTACGGCTTCGGAGTCTATTTCCGCGGCGGCATGGGCGCCGAGGCGGTGCGCGATCTGCTCAAGGACCTCGATCTCGTTGCCGAGGCGGCCTCGCTCAGGGATACGATTCGCACGTCCAAGGGCCAGAAGCAGCAGCGGGGGATCAAGCGGCTCAAGGTCGTTAACGCCTTCATCACCTCGGGCAACCGCCCGGAGTGGATGGTGCTTGAGGCGGTTCCGGTCATCCCGCCAGAGCTACGGCCAATGGTGCAGCTCGACGGCGGCCGCTTCGCCACCAGCGATCTGAACGACCTCTACCGGCGAGTGATCAACCGCAACAACCGCCTGAAGAGGCTGCTCGACCTGGGCGCGCCCGAGATCATCGTCAACAACGAGAAGCGAATGCTGCAGGAGGCCGTTGACGCCCTGTTCGACAACGGGCGCCGCGGCCGCGCCGTCACCGGCCCGGGCAACCGCCCGCTCAAGTCACTATCCGACATGCTCAAGGGAAAGCAGGGTCGCTTCCGCCAGAACCTGCTCGGCAAGCGCGTGGACTACTCGGGCCGCTCGGTGATCGTCGCCGGGCCGGCGCTGAAGCTGTACCAGTGCGGTCTGCCGAAGATAATGGCGCTCGAGCTGTTCAAGCCCTTCATCATGAGCCGGCTGGTCGAGCGCAAGAGCGTGCAGAACATCAAGGCGGCCAAGAAGCACGTCGAGTCGATGGTGCCCGAGGTCTGGGATGTGCTCGAGGAGGTCATCGCCGAGCATCCGGTTCTGCTGAACCGAGCGCCGACGCTGCACCGGCTGGGCATTCAGGCCTTCGAGCCGGTGCTCGTCGAGGGCAAGGCGATCCAGGTTCACCCGCTCGTCTGCCACGCCTTCAACGCCGACTTCGACGGCGACCAGATGGCCGTGCACGTTCCTCTCTCCGCAGAGGCGCAGGCCGAGGCGCGCATCCTCATGCTCTCGGCCAACAACATCCTCTCGCCCGCGAGCGGACGCGTGCTGGCGACGCCGACTCAGGACATGGTTCTCGGAACCTACTACCTGACTTATTGCGAGACGGATCTTCGCAACACCAAGGCCGAGGATCTCGATCCGCGACCTAAGCGCTTCCAGAACGAGGAAGAGGTCGAGTTCGCGCTCGACGCCAAGCAGGTGACGCTGCAACAGCCGATCGAGTACCGCTGGAAGGAGAACGTGATCCTGACCACGGCCGGCCGCGTCGTCTTCAATGCCGAGGTCGACCGGGCGCTCGAGGAGGCCGTGCACGTCGAGGTCGAAGGGCCTCTGCACGAGTTCCTGAATATCGCGCTCTCGAAGAAGGAGCTGGGCGACTTCATCGCCGAGTTGGTCGATCGCTACGGAGCGCACGCGGTGGCGGCAACGCTCGACAAGATCAAGCAGCTCGGCTTCCACTACGCGACGCTCGCCGGTATCACGATCTCCAAGAACGACATCGTCATCCCAACCTCGAAGGAGAAGATCCTCGCCGGCTACGAAGAGCGCGTCGCTCAGGTCAAGTCCCAGTACGAAAGCGGTCTGATCACCGAGGAAGAGCGGCACGAGTCGATCGTGAATATCTGGACGGAAGCGACCGACAGCGTGGCCGCCGCGATGGAAGACACCCTCTGGGAGCTGAACCCCGTCTTCATGATGGCCAACTCCGGCGCCCGCGGCTCGTTCAAGCAGATCCGCCAGCTGGCCGGTATGCGCGGTCTCATGGCCAACCCGAAGGGCGAGATCATCGAGCGGCCGATCAAGGCCAACTTCATGGAAGGCCTGTCGGTGCTCGAGTACTTCATCTCGACGCACGGCGCCCGCAAGGGTCTCGCCGACACGGCTCTTCGTACGGCAGACTCGGGCTACCTGACCAGGCGCCTCGTAGACGTCTCGCAGGATGTGATCGTGCGCGAGGACGATTGCGGTACGAGCGATTTCGTCGAGTTGCCGATCTTCCTCCCCGACGGGCAGAACAAGAGCCTCGGCGGACGAGTGCTGGCCAACGATGTCTGCCGTCCGCTCAAGGACGGCAAGCCCGGCAAGACCGTTATCGCCGCGAAGGGAACGGTGCTCAGCAACCCGGTTCTGCGCCTGATCATGGAGGAGCTCGGCGAGCACACTCATACGGCTGTACTGCCGGTGCGCTCGGTGCTCAAGTGTGGCAGCGAGTTCGGCGTTTGCCAGGCCTGCTACGGCATCTTCTTGGCCACGGGCACGATGTGCGAGATCGGCGACTCGGTGGGCATCATCGCCGCGCAGTCGATCGGCGAGCCGGGCACCCAGCTGACCATGCGCACCTTCCATACCGGCGGCGTCGCCGGCGCCGACATCACGCACGGTCTTCCGCGCGTGGTCGAGATCTTCGAAGCCCGCAACCCCAAGGGGGCGGCGCGGCTGGCCGAAGTCGCGGGCAGGGTCGAGCTCGAGGCCACCGACCGCGGTTACCGCGTGCTCCTGCATCAGGACGGAGTCGACGACAAGGGCGAGCCACTGCAGCCGAAGGAGTACGCGTTCCCGCGGCGGAGCCGGCTACTCGTCACGGACGGACAGATTGTCGAGCCCGGCGATGCGCTGAACGAGGGCTCGCTGTCGCCGACCGAGCTGCTCGAGCTGAAGGGCCCGACTGCAACCGAGCTGTACCTCGTTGGCGAGGTGCAGAAGGTCTACAAGTCGCAGGGCGTTGACATCCACGACAAGCACGTCGAGTTGATTGTGCGCCAGATGTTGAAGAAGGTGCGCGTCGACAACTCGGGCGAGACCCGCCTCTTGCCTGGCCAGCTCGCCGATCGCTCGGTTGTGGAAAGAGAGAACGCGAAGGCGCGCGCCGAGTCGAAGGAAGAGGCGACCTACGGTCCGCTCATCCTCGGTATCACCAAGGCGTCGCTGGCGACCGAATCGTTCCTTTCGGCCGCTTCCTTCCAGGAGACGACGAAGGTGCTGACCGACGCCGCGATCGAAGGCAAGATCGACCGCCTGGTCGGTCTCAAGGAGAACGTGATCATCGGCAAGTTGATTCCGGCGGCAACGGGTCTCAAGCGCTACCGCACGATCGAGATCAAGCCGGCCGTGAAGGTGCCTGCTGCCGCCTTCGTCCGCCCGGATACGGGCGAGCAACTCCTCGCCGAGCTCGAGGAGATCGGCTCGGACGCCGGGGGCGGGCTGGCAACGCTCGGGCTGGAGGATGAGCCGAACGAGAACGCCGAGCTCGAGGCCGGTGCCTCCGGCGACGGCGATCACGATGTGGAGAGCTCGCCCGAGAAGGAGTAAGGAGCACTGTCGAAGGGATAGTCGCGGGACAAATCGGGTCTCGCGTCTATCCCTCCAATACCGGTGAGTGCAGGCGTTTTCCTCACGGCGAACGCTGCGACGGTAGTGCTGATTGCCGAGGCCCCAGTATGAGACTCCGGCTCTGCGCTACTCTGTCTCCCTGCCGGCTCGACCATGCGGTCGTAAGCGGGCAGGAAGGCGGTGGCCGTTTGACGCTAGAGCGGGCCTCCGCTAGCATCCGCAGTCCGGTTGGCGGGTCGTCGCCCGCCGGCCTTTGCTGTGTAAGAAGGCAATTGCACTAAACCTATGCCCACCATAAATCAGCTCATCCGCAAGGGTCGCGTCTCCAAAAAGGCGAAGACCAAGACGCCGGCGCTCCGCAATGCTCCGCAGAAGCGCGGCGTTTGCACGCGCGTCTACACGACTACGCCGAAGAAGCCGAACTCGGCTCTGCGCAAGGTCGCGCGCGTCCGCCTGACGAACGGCATGGAAGTCACGACCTACATCCCCGGCGAGGGCCACAACCTGCAGGAGCACTCGGTTGTGCTGATCCGCGGCGGTCGCGTCAAGGACCTGCCGGGCATTCGCTACAAGGTGGTTCGGGCCGCCCTCGACACGTCCGGCGTCGGCGATCGTCGCCAGGGTCGTTCGAAATACGGTGCCAAGAGGCCATAGGTAACGATGCCGCGCCGTGCTGAGATAAAAGCCCGCCCGATCGAGCCCGATCCGGTCTTCAATTCCCGCCTGGTTGCCCAGGTGATCAACCGTGTGATGCGCGAGGGCAAGCGCTCCATGGCCGAGAAGGTCGTCTACGACGCGCTCTCGATCGTCTCTGAGCGCACCGGACGAGCCCCCGTAGAGGTGCTCGAGCAGGCGATAAAGACGCTGACGCCGGTGCTCGAGGTTCGCGGACGCCGGGTCGGCGGCGCCAACTACCAGGTTCCCGTCGAGGTTCCGCCTCGACGCGCACGCACGCTTGCCGTGCGCTGGCTTGTCACCTTCGCCCGCCAGCGCCGTGAGAAGCGGATGCCGGACAAGCTCGCCGGCGAGCTTCTCGACGCGCTCGAGCAGCAGGGCGGCGCCTTCAAGCGCAAGGACGACATCTACAGAATGGCGCAGGCCAACCGGGCCTTCGCGCACTACCGCTGGTGATGGCCACGATGACGAAGATCAGCGCGGCCGCGGGCCTCGAGAGTGTGCGCAACATCGGCATCATGGCCCACATCGACGCCGGTAAGACGACAACGACCGAGCGCATCCTCTATTACACCGGCCGCACGCACAAGATGGGCGAGGTACACGAGGGCGCCGCGACCATGGACTGGATGGCCCAGGAGCAGGAGCGCGGCATCACGATCACGTCTGCGGCGACGACAGCGGAGTGGCGCGGTTTTCGTATCAACATCATCGATACGCCCGGGCACGTGGACTTTACGATGGAGGTGGAGCGCAGCCTGCGCGTTCTCGACGGCGCGGTCGCTGTCTTCGATGCCGTAGCGGGCGTTCAGCCTCAGTCCGAGACGGTCTGGCGCCAGGCCGATCACTACGACGTGCCGCGTATCGCCTTCATCAACAAGATGGATCGCACCGGCGCTGATTTTTTCGCCTCGGTTAAGTCGATGGTCGATCGCCTGGGAGCGGTTCCCGTTCCGGTGCAGATCCCGATCGGGCAGGAGGATAAGCACATCGGCGTCGTCGATTTGGTCGAAATGCGGGGCATCGTCTGGAACGATCAGCTGGGCGAGACCCCTGTGATCATCGAGATTCCGGCAGAGCTCGCCGAGCAGGCGCACACCTACCATCACCTGCTGATCGACAGGGTCGCCGAGTTCGACGACGAGCTGATGGAGACCTACGTCGAAGACGAGGAGTCGGTGACCCCCGACATGCTTCGTCGCGCGCTCAGGCGCGGCACCTTGACCAATGGCGTCACGCCAGTTCTGCTCGGCTCCGCCTTCAAGAACAAGGGCGTGCAGCCGCTGCTCGACGCGGTCATCGCCTATCTGCCGAGCCCGCTGGATGTTCCGCCGGTGATCGGTATCAACCCCAAGAGCGGCGAGGAGATGGAGCGGGCGGCTTCGGAGGACGAGCCCTTTACGGCGCTCGCCTTCAAGGTCATGTCCGATCCTTTCGTCGGCAAGCTCACCTACTTTCGCGTCTACGCCGGTAAGGCCAAGACCGGCCAGCGCGTGCTCAACGCCTCGAACGGCAAGACCGAGCGCATCGGTCGCATCCTCCAGATGCACGCCAACCACCGCGAAGAGCGGGCCGAGATCGGCCCCGGCGAGATCGCAGCCGCGGTCGGGCTCAAGTTCACGACCACGGGCGACACGCTGACGGGCGAGAAGATGCCGATTCTGCTCGAGACGATGACCTTCCCCGACCCGGTCATCTTCATCGCCATCGAGCCCAAGACCAAGGCCGATCAGGACAAGCTCACAAACGCCCTCGCGCGTCTAGCTGAAGAGGATCCGACCTTCCGCGTTCGCCAGGACGAGGAAACCGGCCAGACGATCATCGCCGGCATGGGCGAGCTGCACCTGGAGATCATCGTCGATCGGCTCAGGCGCGAGTTCAACGTCGAGGCCAACATCGGCCGGCCGCAGGTCGCCTATCGCGAGACGGTCTCGAAGAGGGTAGAAAAGATCCACGGCAAGTTCATTCGCCAGACCGGCGGTTCGGGCCAGTACGGTCACGTCGTCATCAACCTCGAGCCGGCCACCACCGGAGAGGGTTACTCGTTCACCGACAAGATCGTCGGCGGGAAAATTCCCAAGGAGTACATCTCGTCGGTCAACGCTGGGATTCAAGAAGCGATGGCGGCGGGCGTGCTGGCGGGCTATCCCGTAGTGGATACCACGGTCGAGCTCATCGACGGTTCCTACCACGAAGTCGACTCCAGTGAGCGCGCTTTCAAGATCGCCGGCTCGATCGCTTTCAAAGAGGCGATGAAGCGCGCGGGTCCGAAACTTCTCGAGCCGATGATGGCCGTCGAAGTCGAGACTCCCGAGGATTATCTCGGTGACGTGATGGGCAATCTCAATGCCCGCCGCGGCCGCGTCGAAGAGCTCCAGCCGACGAAAACTGCCCAGCTGATCAAGGCGAGCGTGCCGCTGGGCGAGATGTTCGGCTACGCTACCGATCTTCGCTCGATGACACAGGGTCGGGCGACCTTCACCATGCAGTTCGACCACTACGCGGAAGTGCCTGGGGAGCTTCTGCATAGTATGTTGCGAGACCGAACCAACTAAGGATTCTCCACCAGTCAGACTAGGACGTTTTTCCGGAGGAAAAAACATGGCAAAGCAGAAATTCGAGCGCTCCAAGCCGCATCTCAACATCGGCACCATCGGTCACATCGACCACGGGAAAACGACGCTGACGGCGGCCATCACAAAGGTTTTACAGGAGCAGGGACTGAACACCACTTTCCGCTCCTTCGATTCGATCGACAACGCGCCTGAAGAGCGCCAGCGCGGTATCACCATCAACACGGCGCACGTCGAGTACGAAACACCGAACAGGCATTACGCGCACGTCGACTGCCCAGGGCATGCCGACTACATCAAGAACATGATCACGGGCGCCGCCCAGATGGACGGCGCGATTCTCGTCGTCTCGGCCGCCGACGGCCCAATGCCGCAGACGCGTGAGCACATCCTGCTCGCTCGCCAGGTTGAGGTGCCCTACATCGTGGTGGCTCTCAACAAGGCCGACATGGTCGACGACCCGGAGCTGCTCGAGCTGGTCGAGATCGAGGTACGCGATCTCCTCACGAAGTTCGAGTTCCCCGGCGACGATATTCCGGTCATCACGCTCTCGGCGCTCAAGGCGCTGGAAGGCGACCCGGAGTGGACGCCCAAGATCACCGAGCTGATGGAGGCGGTTGACTCCTACATCCCCGAGCCCGAGCGCGATGTTGACAAGCCGTTCCTGATGCCGATCGAGGACGTCTTCACGATCACCGGCCGCGGCACCGTGGTGACGGGCCGCATCGACCGGGGCAAGATCAAGAGCGGCGACGAGGTCGCGATCGTCGGCATTCATCCCGAGGTCGTCAAGACGGTTGTGACGGGCCTCGAGATGTTCAACAAGACGCTCGACTACGCGCAGGCCGGCGACAACGCGGGCGCGCTACTGCGCGGTATCAAGCGCGAGGACGTCCAGCGCGGACAGGTGCTCGCCAAGCCGGGCTCGATCACTCCGCACACCCACTTCATGGCCCGCGTCTACGTCCTCTCCAAGGACGAGGGTGGGCGCCACACGCCGTTCTTCGACGGCTACCGGCCGCAGTTCTACTTCCGCACGACGGACGTGACGGGATCGATCAAGCTGCCGGACGGCCAGGAAATGGTCATGCCGGGCGACAACACGGACATGGAGATCGAGCTGATCCAGCCGATCGCCATGGATCAGGGTCTCCGCTTCGCGATTCGCGAAGGCGGCCGAACCGTGGGCGCCGGCGCAGTCACCGAGATCATCGAATAGGGAGTAATAGGAAGCGTTGAACGCGGGAGAGGTCGAAGCGGCGCCGTTTCGGCGCTCGGAGATCTCTCCCATTAACCAGGAGCCGTAGGCTTGCCACAGCACAAGATCCGAATTCGCCTCAAGGGCTATGACTACCAGCAGCTCGACAAGTCTGCTTCGCAGATCGTCGAGACGGCTCAGCGCACCGGTGCGACGATCACCGGGCCTGTTCCCCTGCCCACCGAGCGCAACATCTATTGCGTGATCCGCAGTCCCTTCAAGGACAAAGATTCGCGTGAGCATTTCGAGATACGTACGCACAAGCGCTTGATCGACATTCACTCACCCACCCCGAAGACGGTTGATTCGCTGATGCGACTCGACTTGCCGGCGGGCGTCGACATCGAGATCAAGCTCTAGGTGGACTGGAAGAGAACGTGAAAGGAATAGTCGGCAAGAAGCTCGGGATGACCCAGCTCTTCGACTCGGAGAGCGGAGTCGTCACGCCCGTGACCGTGATCGAGGCCGGTCCCTGTCCTGTCGTGCACGTGAGGAAGCCCGAGACAGACGGCTACGAGGCGATTCAACTCGCGTTCGAGCCGGTCGCCGAGCGCAAGATCACCAAGGGCGAGCTCGGTCACTTGCGCAAGACCGGCGCCGGCGCGTACCGGCACTTGGTCGAGTTCCGCGGCCCGAGCGACCTGGCGAGCGGAGACACCGTCACGGTCGAGATCTTCCAGCCCGGCGACAAGATCAAGGTTTCGGGCATCTCGATCGGCAAGGGCTTCCAGGGCACGATCAAGCGTCACAACTTCGCCAGCGGCCCCAAGTCGCACGGCTCGCACAACGTTCGCAAGCCGGGCTCGATCGGCGCCTCGGCCTGGCCCTCGCGCGTCATGAAGGGCATGAAAATGGCCGGGCGCATGGGTGGCAAACGGGCTACGCAGGTTGGCCTGACGGTGCACGAGGTCGACGCGGAGCGGAACGTGATCATGGTCAAGGGCGCCGTGCCCGGCCCGAAGAACGGCATCGTCGAGATTCGCGAGGAGGCGAGATGAGCCCCGAGCAAAAGCTTGAGCAAAAGTTCAAGGCTCCGCTCCTCAAGCTCGGAAAGGCCGCGGGCGAGGTCGCGTTGAGCCAGACAGTGTTCGCCGCCGAGGCCAAGCCGCACCTGCTTCACCAGGTAGTGCGAGCCGAGTTGGCTGCGGCACGTCAGGGTACGCGCGGAGCCAAGAGCCGTGGAATGGTCGCGGGTGGTCGCTCCAAGCCCTGGCGTCAGAAGGGCACCGGCCGGGCGCGGGCGGGAACCACCCGGGCGCCTCACTGGACAGGCGGCGGCGTCGCCTTCGCGCCCGTTGCCCGTAGCTTTGGTTTCAAGGTCAACCGCAAGGAACGCCGAGCGGCGCTTGCGGGAGCGCTCGCGGAGCACGCTCGCCGCGGTTCGATCGCCGTCGTCGACGGCGCCGTTCTGGCCGAGCCTTCGACGAAGAAGGCGCTCGAGCTACTCGCCGGCTGGCAGCACGATCTACCGCTCCTGATTGTCGTCCAGCCCGACGAAGAGACGCTCGTGAAGAGCGTTCGCAACCTTCCCCGCACTTTGGTGGTTCCGGCCAGCGAGCTGGGAGTTGCAGCTCTGATCTGGGCGCGCTCGTTGCTGATCAGCGAAGCCGCGCTACCGCTGGTTCAGACCAAGGCAGAGGCAGCCCCGCGCAAGGGAGAGTCGAAGTGAAGCTGGATCCGACCCAAGTCTTGATCGCGCCGGTGGTCTCGGAGAAGAGCTACCACATGATCAACGCGCGCCAGTACTGCTTCCGCGTTCACCAGGACGCCCATAAATTGCAGGTGCGCCAGGCCGTGGAGGCGCAGTTCGACGTCGAGGTCGAGTCGGTCAACATCGTCTCGGTACCGTCCAAGCCGAAGCGGCGCGGCGTGAGTCGCGGCCGCCGGCCAGGCTGGAAGAAGGCCATCGTGAAGCTGCGCGAAGGCCACTCGATCGAGATCTTCCAGGGCGCCCAGGTCTAGCAGAGAGGATCGAGCGAGATGGCAGTACGCAGATACAAGCCGACCACCCCGGGACGCCGTTTTATGTCGGTTGCGACCTTCGACGAGGTCACCAAGACCACGCCCGAGAAGAGCCTGCTCGAGCCCGTGAAGAAACAGGGTGGCCGCAACGTCTACGGTCGCATAACCACTCGCCATCAGGGCGGCGGTCACAAGCGCCGCTACCGTCGCATCGATTTCAAGCGGCTCAAGGACGGTATTCCGGCCAAGGTGGCGGCGATCGAGTACGACCCCAACCGTTCAGCTCGGATAGCTCTCCTCCACTACGTCGACGGTGCCAAGGCCTACATCCTGGCTCCGGCCGGCCTGATCGTGGGTGCGACCGTCGAGTCGGGCCCGGGCGCCGACATCAAGCCCGGGAACGCCTTGCCGATCGCCAATATCCCGACCGGCACGATGCTGCACAACGTCGAGCTGAAGCCGGGCAAGGGCGGGCAGATCGCTCGCAGCGCCGGCGCGAGCGTCCAACTCGTCGCCAAGGACGATCCTTACGGCGTGCTGCGTCTCCCCTCGGGCGAGATGCGCCGCGTACCGCTCACCTGCCGGGCCACGATCGGCCAGGTCGGTAACGTCGACCATTCGAACATCACCATCGGCAAGGCAGGACGTAACCGCTGGCGTGGAAAGCGCCCGACCGTGCGTGGATCGGCCATGAACCCGGTTGACCATCCGCACGGCGGCGGCGAGGGCAAATCGAAGGGTGGGCGCCATCCGGTGACTCCGTGGGGCGTGCCCACGCTCGGTAAGCGCACCCGCCACAAGCACAAGGAATCGAACAAGTTGATCGTCCGTCCGCGCAGGCGCGGCAAGGAAAGAAGCCGCTAGCCCGCCCGGGCGCCAGGCTGTCGAGACCGAGATAGAGAGGGACTTAACGCGTGAGTAGATCGTCGAAAAAAGGGCCGTTCGTGGAAGAGCGCCTGCTGGCGCGGGTCAAGAGCATGAACGATTCCGGCAGCAAGCGGGTCGTCAAGACCTGGTCACGCGCCTCGACCATCTTCCCGGAGATGGTTGGGCACACGATCGCCGTGTACGACGGGCGTAAGCACGTGCCGGTGTTCATCGACGAGGCCATGGTCGGGCACAAGCTGGGCGAGTTCGCCCTCACGCGCACGTTCCGCGGCCACGCCGGCGACCGGCAGGCGAAGGTCAAGAGGAACTGAGACAAGCGAGATGGCAGAGACGCAGACACAGACAATCCCCGAAGTTCGGGCCCAGGCGAAGTGGGTTCACTGCTCGGCGCGCAAGGCACGGCTCGTGCTGGACACGATCCGCGGCCGCAGCGTGCCGGAGGCGCGAACCGTTCTCGCCTTCTCGACCCGGGACGTCGCACGCGATATCAACAAGGTGCTGCGCTCGGCGGTCGCCAACGCCGAGGCCAATCACGGCTTCTTCGGCGACGACATGATCATCTCGGCTTGTTATGCGGACGAGGGCCCTGCCCTGAAGCGCTGGAAGCCGCGCGCTCGGGGTCGCGCCGATCGCTTTATCAAGGGAACCTGTCACATCACGATCAGGCTGGCATCGCTGACCCCGCCGCGCGAGATCGCCAAGCCGGCGAAGCCTGCCGCGGCCGAGGGCCCGACCGAGGACCTAACGCCTCCGGTTGGAGCGGCGCCTGCGGACAGTGGGACGGTAGTGACGAGCGGGGAGTCCGCTGAGGCGAAGCCGAAAGCGCCGCGAAAGGCAGCCGCCAAACCGCGCGCCAAGAAAACCGACAAGGGCCAGGCCAAGCCGAAAACGGCGACGAAGCGCAAGCCCGCGAGCAAGAAGGAAGAGGAGTAGGGATGGGTCAGAAGGTTCACCCGGGCGGTTTGCGCGTCGGCGTCATCCAGAATTGGAAGTCGAACTGGTTCGCCGGTCCGAAGGAGTTCGCGAGCTGGCTGATCGAGGACGTGCAGATTCGTGACCACATTTACGGCAAGCTCGCGCACGCCGGGCTCTCGGACATCCTCATCCGCAAAGACAAGCAGCGCGTGACCGTGGATATCTACACGGCGCGCCCGGGCATCGTGATTGGCAAGTCGGGCGTCGAGGTGGACGCTCTGCGCCGCGAGTTGCACGCCATCACGCGCAAGAACGTTCACATCAACATCAACGAGATCAAGCGTCCCGAGCTCGACGCGAAGCTGGTCGCTCAGTCGGTCGCAGAGCAGCTCCAGAACCGGGTCAGCTTCCGCCGCGCCATGAAGCGCGCGCTGGCCTCGGGCATTCGCTCGGGGGCGCAGGGAATCAAGATCGCCTGTTCCGGGCGACTCGGTGGCACCGAGATGAGCCGGTCGGAGAGCTACTCCGAAGGCCGCGTGCCGCTGCATACGATCCGCGCCGATATCGACTATGGCTTCACCGAGGCTCGCACGACCTTCGGTCGCATCGGCGTCAAGGTTTGGATCAACAAGGGCGAGATCATGCCCGAGGGCTACGAAGGCCTCCAGGGCGGTCGCGAGTCGCGGCTGGGCGAGCAGGACCAGGCTCGGCGCAGGGGCTCCGGCGGCGGCGAAGGGCTCGCCGGCGGCCGCGACGGTGGTCGCGGGCGCAGTGTCGACCGGGAAGGGCTCGGACCTGTGCGCAAGAGCCGTCGTTCCGGCTCGCGCGGTCAAGGGCGTCCCGGAGGCGGCAGGCCGCGTTCCGACGCGCCGACCAAGCCGGCCGAAGCTGCGCCGCAGGCTGCGGCCGTCGTTGAAGAGCCTGTGACTCCGGTCGAGAAGCCGGAAGTCGCTGCTGCAACGCCCGAGCTCAAGGTAGAGAAGGCCAAACCGGCCGCCGCGGAAGCGAAGGCAACTGCCGCCAAGGCAAAGCCTGCCGCCGAGAAGGCCAAGCCGGTCGCCGAGGAGAAGGCAGCCGCCAAGGCCAAGCCGGTCGCCGCGGAAGCGAAGGCAACTGCCGCCAAGGCAAAGCCTGCCGCCGAGAAGGCCAAGCCGGTCGCCGAGGAGAAGGCAGCAGCCAAGGCCAAGCCCGCCGCGAAGAAGGCTCCCGCCAAGGCCAAGGCAAAGGCCGCAGACAGCGAAGCGCCGAGCAAGCCCGCAGCCAAGCGGGCGCCGCGCAAGAAGCCCGAGACCGAAGTCAAGGGTGACAGCTAGTGCTTCTTCCTCGCAAAACCAAGTATCGAAAGATGCACCGTGGGCGGCGGCGTGGCTATTCCAAAGGCCAGACGACCGTGCAGTTCGGTGACTACGGGCTCAAGGCGCTCGACGCCGGCTGGATCACGAACCGGCAGATCGAAGCTGCTCGTATCGCCATGACGCGGAAGATCAAGCGTGGCGGCAAGGTCTGGATCAACGTCTTCCCCGACAAGACCTACACCAAGAAGCCGGCCGAGACGCGCATGGGCAAGGGCAAGGGGTCGCCTGAGGGATGGGTCGCCGTGATCAAGCCCGGGCGAGTCATGTTCGAGCTGGCTGGAGTCGCGGAGCCGCTTGCGAAAGAGGCACTGCGGCTGGCGGGTCAGAAGCTTGCCGTCAAGACGAAGATCGTCGCGCGGGAGAGTGGACCATATGAAAGCTAAGGAAATACGCGAGCTGAGCGACGAGGAGCTGGAGCGGAAGTTGACCGATACGCGCCAGGAGCTCTTCAACCTTCGCTTCCAGTCTGTGACGGGTGCGCTGGAGAACCCGGCGCGGATCACGCTCGTGAAGCGTGACATCGCGCGCATCACCACGATTCGCGCTGAGCGCCAGGCGGCGCCGGAGAGGCAATAAGTAGATGGCAGAAAATAAAAACAATTCGAGCGACGACAAAGTCAAGGCTGAGGCCACGACCGAGGCTGCCGAGACGGCCGCCGAGGTGAACGAGCAGGCCGCCGAGGCCACGCCTGAGCCGGAGGCTGCATCCGAGCAGCCAGGTAGCGACGTCGCACCGGAAGCTGAGGCTACGCCCGAGGCCGAAGCAGCGCCGGAAGAGCCGGAAGCCGAAGCAACGCCCGAGGTCGAAGCGGCGCCGGAAGCACCGGAAGCCGAAGCAACGCCCGAGGCCGAAGCGGCGCCGGAAGCACCGGAAGCCGAAGCAACGCCCGAGGTCGAAGCGGCGCCGGAAGCACCGGAAGCGGAAGCTTCACCGGATGCGCCGAAAGCCGAGGCTACGCCCGAGGCCGAAGCAGCGCCGGAAGCACCGGAAGCGGAAGCTTCACCGGATGCGCCGAAAGCCGAGGTCGCGCCCGAGCCGGAAGCTGCACCCGTGCAGCCGGCCAAGCGAACGCGTCCCCGCCGTCACGTTCCTCGCGGCGAGCGCCG
>Ga0209539_1000462_pt1 | contig 23402 bp, 20 predicted proteins | sample BarGraNGADG00312_2_FD_184499 | JGI IMG/M metagenome (GOLD analysis project Ga0209539, IMG submission 184499) | Arctic peat soil microbial communities from Barrow, Alaska - Barrow Graham LP Ref core NGADG0011-312 (SPAdes) (version 2) | ecosystem: Environmental > Terrestrial > Soil > Wetlands >...
TGGGGTTGACGCCGGACACGCAGCGCATCGCGTGTCCGGCGTCGTGATTGCGGGGCTGAGGCGTGTGGCGCTTGCGCTTCACTTGCCCTGCTGGCGCGGCCGTTTTGCATAGTAGGTTTCACGAAAACTCGCCATGGAGCCATAGCGGTTCGGGTACTTGCGCTTGAAGCGCTCGTAGAGCTCGCCCCACGTCAGCGACGGGTCTGCGGTCCGGGCGGCCTCGACGAATTGAACGACCAGATACGGCCCCTCCTGGGGCTGGCGCGGCAGCTTGAAGAGGCCGCGTACGGCCTGATAGGCGGCGGCCACGTCGCTTTTCGGCACCCGCCGATCGCGCACGGTGATTACGTAGCCGCGATACTGATGACTGCGCCTCACCTGCACGTACGGCAGGCCCTGCTGCATCCCGCAGAGCAGGTAGGCCACCGCCACCGCGGAGTCACAGCCGGTCTGATCGGCGATGGTCTGCGCGGTCTCGGCCAACCGCGAGAGCTTCTGCTCGCTCGCGCGCTCTACCGGAGTCGGCTCGCGCAGGCAGCCGTTCTCGTCGACTAGCGGAGGGCGCTGGAAGCCCCGGTAGACCACCCAGAGCTCGTTGTCGATGGTCTCATCGTCGATGTAGTCGGCCGGCACCCGCTCGCGCCGCAGCGGCACGCCGAGCAGTAGGTGGTCGCCCTCGCGCCGTTCAGCGTGCGCGACCTCGGCGAGGAACGCCGCCACGTTGTTGAAGTTCAGGAAGGTGGGCCGGCCGCTCTGGTCGAGCAGGCCGAACAGAGTCAGCATCTCGTGCTGCTGCCGCTCATAGCGCGCCCAGATCCGCGGCCCCTCCTTCTCCCACCAGGGCGGCATCCGGGGGATGCCACGCATGCCCGGCAGCCGCTCTGACGGTATCCGGCGGCGCGTTGAAGCCTGCGGGACCTTTGCAGACCGGGGAGCCCGTCGCCACTCATGGCAATGATCGGCGATCGTCTTGGCGAGCTCGTCTTCCTCCTCGAAGCGGTCGTAGTCGTCGAGCCACGGTGCCTCCAGGGCGTAGTCCATCTCCGCCGGCGTGATGGCGCGCTGGCCCATCTCCTTGAGATGCGCGCTGACGCGCTGCCGCAAGGTCGTGTCGGTCATGGTCAAAGCCTCCGTTCAATAGCGTTGGACCTCCAGTGACAAGATTGTACTCGACATCTAATGCGAGCACAAGGAGTCCAAGATGAAGAAGCTCACGCAGGCACGCGAGGCCATGGAGTGGACGCGCACCGAGCTCGGTCGTCGGGCCCGCATCCACCCGTCGCGCGAGGGCTCTATCGAGCTCGGGCGCGTGCTGCCCTATCCCGTCGAGCTCAAGCGTCTCGCCAGGGCGCTGAGCTGGCAGGGCGACCCGGACCTGCTCCTTGAGGAGGTCGACGATGACGGCTGAGCGCAAGGACCCGCGAGTCCGGATCAGCCTCGACGACATCCCCGGCGACTGGGCGACATTCGAGGACTATCGAGCCTGGACGGGGTTGTCCCGCAACGGGGCGTACGAAGCGCTCAGGCGCGATCCGCTGCGTCAGCACGTCGTCCGTATGGGCCGCCTTATCCGCATCCCGAAGCGCGTTCTCCAGCAGCTCAGGGACGGTGAGTGAGATGACGCAGCGGACGAAGACGGAGACGGGAGTGACGTGCCGGGGTCCGACGCGGAGGCCGGCAATGAGCGCCTGGCGACCAGACCCCGACGTGGAACGGGCCAACGCTCTCGACCGCGCTTGGGTTCGCAGAGCACCCTGGCGAGACCGTGTACTTCCGGGCACCCATCCTTGGCGAGTTCGACGTGCGTGTGGAAGAGCATGTCTTTCTTCTCAACACCACCGCAATCGCGCTCGTACGCGTCGAGCAGATCGCCCCCGGCGTGCGGCGGCGGACGGGGCTGCCATTCATCGAGCACCTACCATGAGTACCTTCGACGCCACGGAGGGCGACTCGCATGGCTGAGGCAGTCGTGGTTGACGGCGGAGCCCTCTATGATATGGCCATCGCGGCGGGCTTCATCGACGCCCTCGTCACGGCGCACGCGGAGAAGCACCCGCTCACCCCGTGGCGGCGCTTCCAGGATCGTCACCTCACCGACGAGGAACGCGCCGAGCAGCGTGCCCTCGCGGTCCGCACCCCGAATCCCGGCTTCTGGTCGCCGACCGGCGGACCGCACGGCATGGTGGTCCTCGATGCCGACGATGAGAAGGCGCGCGCCTTTCTCGGCGAGACGCCCGGCGAGGAGGTATTCGCCCGCACGGCCTGGGAACGCACGCCGCACGGCCACCACCTCATCTTCGCCGTGGATGAGGATGATCGCACGCCTAACAACGGCCCCGAGGGAGTCGGCATCGCCAGCCTCCACCGGCGCGGCTACGGGGGCGGCATCAAGCACTGGCCATCGGGGGGCTACGACCTCGTCCGTTCCCCGGCGCGGGGGCTCCTGCCCCTGCCCGATGCCCTCAGGGACCCGCCGGCCGAACCGAGCAGCGGTGGTGGTCACGCGCCGAGTGACCCTCAGGCGTCCGCCACGATCCCCTCGGGCGAGCGCAACACGACCCTGCTCAGCCTCGGCGGGACGATGCGCTACCGCGGCCTGCAGAAGGACGAGATCCTGGCAGCGCTCCTGGTCGTCAACGCCAGGCGCTGCGACCCGCCGCTCGATGAGGAGGAGGTACGCCGCATCGCCGCCAGTCTGGCCGCCTACGAGCCGACTGCGCCTGGGGGAACGAACGCCGGCAAGGCCGTGCTCACGTGTCTCGCTGACGTCCAGCCCGAGGAGGTGGTCTTCCTCTGGGAGGGCCGGCTCGTGCAGGGCAAGCTCAACCTGATCTTCGGCGAGCCCGGGCTCGGCAAGAGTTACCTGACGCTCTACTGCGCCGCCAACGTCTCGCGGGGGCTGCCCTGGCCCGACGGGGGGGCGCCGCCGATCGGCATCGTCATCCTGCTGACCGCCGAGGACGGCCTCGCCGACACGATCCGCCCGCGCCTCGACAAACTGGGGGCCGACCCGGCACGCATCCATGCGCTCACCGCTGTGAAGCGCAGCGTTGACGGCCAGGAAGTCAGCTTCTCGCTGCTCGACGACCTCGCCCTCCTCGAGTCGGCTGTCGTTCGGCTCGGGGCCTCGTTCGTGATCATCGACCCGCTGAACGCCTACCTGCAGAAGGTCGACTCGCACCGCGCCTCCGAAGTGCGCAGCGCTCTGGCGCCGATCGCCGCCATGGCCGAGCGGACGCGCGTCACCTTCCTCGCCGTGCACCACACCAACAAGAGCGGCGACGGGCGTGCCCTCAACCGCGTCACCGGCTCCGGCGACTTCGCGGCCGCCCCACGTTCGGTGCTGCTCGTGGCCCCCGACCCCGACGACGAATCGCGGCGCTGCCTGGTCAGCGCCAAGCTTAACCTGGCGGTCAAGCCCCCGGGTCTGGGCTTCTCGATCATCGAGGGCGGCCTCGTCTTTGATGACGAGCCGGTGACCCAGGACGCCAACGCGCTTCTCGCCGGGGCGCCCCGCAGCGCCAAGGCAGAGGGCAAGTTCGAGGAGGCCAAGGAGTGGCTCGCCGAGTACCTCGGCGACTACCAGGAGCACGCCGGGAAGCAGGTGGAGGCCGCCGCCAAACAGGCGGGCATCGCCAAGCGCACCCTGTGGCGCGCCAAGGACGCACTCCAGGTCAGGTCGGCGAAGGACGGCATGACAGGCGGCTGGACCTGGTGCCTGCCGTCGCCGATCGCCGAAGTGCGCATCCATCGCAAGGTCATCGACGGCAAGGTATACGGGCCGGGCACGTGAGCGCGAAGGGTGCCAGGACGGCTGTCTGGCAGGCTTGGCTGCCTTGGCAGCCTTCGAAGGCCGCCAACACTCCCGAAGGTTGCCAACACACAGACGACGATCTAGCTGCAAATCGTGAAGATTGCCAACCCGGGGTAATCAGGCAACCTTCGACGCGCCGGACCCGAACAACAACGCGAAAGGAGACGATTATGATCCAAGGAGCTGCTGAGGCGGGGGGTGGTGTCGTAGTCCCCGGGGTTCATGACTGCCCCGTTCTGCGGCTCATGGGCACGGCCTATCACGAGGCAGCTCATGGGGTCGCTGCGGGTGCGATGTGGTCTGCCATCACCGTCACATCAGCGACCATCATCCCGGATGACACTTCGTTGGGTCGGGTTACCCTCGAGGAACCAGACGAACTTCTGCTTGGCACGGATCGCGATCGGCGAGCGGCTACTGTCCGAGCCAGCGAAACAGAGGCCGTCTTCTGCCTCGCCGGCTACGTGGCCGAGGGACTGTTCCTCGAAGCAGATGGCCTGCCTGACTACTTTCGATCGACTCAGGACTGCTTCGACCTCGTCCGGGCAAGCGCGGGAACCTGGGACGGCGTCAGCGATAAGGTCCGCCACGCTCTCGCCTATCAGGACAGCGTGCGCGACCTGCTTGAGGACCCGCTTGTGTGGCGCGCCGTGTCCCTCGTGGCTGCCGCTCTCCTGCGCCGTGGATCGCTTGCCGGCGAAGAGATTGATGAGATCGTCATGGCGACAAGGGCGGCTCCCGATGCCTGGACCTCGCGGCCGTGGGGACCGTGACGGGCCGAGGGCATCATGTCCACTCGCACGACGGTGCGGGGGATACGGGGTGGCGCTAGAGCCAACTGGCGCGGTGTCTTCAGTGTTCTCTTGCGCTCCACGTAGTTCATGGTATCATGGTGGGCATACTCGGCCATCATGTGGGTGGACCGCAGCGCATCGGAAACTGGTGAGCCGCGGTCTGTGCTCACCGCGTCAATAGCGGACGATTGGATCCGCGGACAAGGAGACATGATGGCAAGGAAGCCCCCGACTCGAGACGACCTCCCGCTCGGCATGACGGCCGAGCATTGGGATGACCTTGAAGAGATGATCCGCGACGTGCTCTGGCTGGTTGGGGAGAACGGCGAGTCGATCAGCTACATGGCCCTGTGCCTTAGGCTCGAGGGAGTCCCCCTGCATCATCGCTCGATCGTCCTCACGGGTTTGCTCAACGAGATCGCCCTGGATGAGCAGGACCGCGGCGCCCGCTGTTGGGTGACGGCGTTCATTGTCCTGTCCGGGAGGAAGTACTCAGGTGCTGGCTTCTTCAAGATGGTGGCGGAGCACGAGCGCAGGTGGACGGGCAAGACGAAGTTCTGCGACGAGCAACGGCGCCGCGCCCAACGGTGGATGCGGGAACATCTCAGGTCCGAGACGGCGGCAGCCTAGCCCGAAGCCCGCTACCCCATTCGGGTGGCGGGCTTCGTCGCGTACGGGGTTGTCCTGGCACAGATAGGGGCGTCAGGCCACGCAGACACCAGAGGAATGGTTCGCAGCCGGGTGTGCGGGGTGGAACACGCCGCCGACATGACCTCGGACCCCTGTAAGAGCACGCTGGATGGTGGCCCGAGCGACGTACATGGAGCCCTCGCCGTACAAATGTGAACACGAGGCAGTTCCCGCGCCGTTCCCCGGAGATGCCGGGGGTCTCAGGCTCGCCCCGTCAGAAGTTCAGCTGCGCCCGTAGCCGCCCGACCTCGGCCCAGGCGTTGTCGCGCTCCTTCTCGGCGGCCTTGGTTCGGGCGCGCTCCTGCTGCATTCGGTCGATCGCCACGAACTGGGCCTCACGGGCCGCCTTCGATTCCCGTTGCAGCCGCCGCACCTCTTCCTCTAGCAGGTCGATGCGCTCCTCATGCACGAACGAGCGGGGCTGGCGGCGACAGTGGGGACGCCAATCCGCCAGGGCTCGGTCGAGTTCGGTGTCGAGCCCCCAATGCGCAGCCAAGGCGCGCACCTTCTCCAGTTGAGACTCGGCGGCCTCGCGTCCATCAAGCGCGTCATCAAGGCGCTCGCGAAGCACGCGGACCTCCTCGCTGCGCTCGGCAAGCGCGGTGAGGTAGCGCTTCGTGAGTGGGGTCACGGGATGCCGGCGCAGCAGCTCCCACGCGCGCTTTTCCCTGTCAAGATCGAAGTCGAGGCCGAGGTCGGTGGCCAGTCGGTTCAGGCGGCTGAGGAGGTACTCGGCCTGGTCGGCACGGCTGAGCGCGTCGCCATGGACCTCTTCATGAATCTTGCCGGCGAGCTGAAGGGCGAGTCGACCTTGGCCGTCGAGCTGCTCGAGTGCGTGGAGGGCTTGATCTGCGTCGAACATGGCGGCTCCTTGGGCGGCTTGTACAGGGTGAAGGCAAAGTGCGCCTGTAGCCCGGATCATTGAGGAGCCGGTCGGAGCCGGACATCGCTTATTGGGTTAGTTGCGAAGTCGCGCTTGTGGGCCTGGGGGCATCGTTTCGGAACGTGATGGTTGCGGATCGGGTTGCAGAGTCCTATTTCCGGCCTCTGGGATAGCTGCACTACTGCACGATTTCGCTGCAAATGCACCTGTAGCGAGACGAAGCCGTCGAGGGTGACCTCCGCCCTGCGGAGGCGGCTACTCAGGTCTTATTGCGGTCGCAGGGCACCCGCTAGGACGGCAATGACGCTGCTCCACCCTGTCTCGGCGGGCAAAGCGACCGCAGGCGCCGCCGGTGTAGGGTGCCCTCAGCGTCACATGCGCCCGTGGTCAGGATGCCGGCAAAGGAGCCGTTCCGTGAGAATAGTCGCACACGACGAAGACTCGATGACCAACCTGTTCTTCTCCGAGGTCCACCGCCACGGGAAGGTCAGCGACTTCCTCGGCCTGATCGCGTGGCGCAGTCACTCGAGCATGCCCTTCGACGTTGCTGCCGCCGAGCTGCATCAACAGGTCAACTTCTCGGAGTTCGGACGCCCTGACGTGATCATCTTCGTGACCGACACCCAGGGCCAGGAGCACGTCGTCATCGTAGAGGTGAAGCTCGGCACGTACCTCGACTCGTCGATCGCGACGGTGACTGGCAAGTTCGACAGCCTCAACAACAGCAGACTGAACAAACAACTCGCACTCAAGTACCGGGCCATGATCTCACTGCCCAGCATCCGCAGCGAGGGCTTCATTACTGAGCGAGCCCATGCGGACGATTCGCCCTACTCTGACGACCAGGTCCGCCGCTGCAAGAAGCGGTCGACTATCTCACTGTTCAGGGAGCGTTCTGACGGGCACGGCCCCTTCTATCTCGTCACGCTCACTGCCGACAATGCGTCTCCGACCGATGAGCGGCGGCTGGCGACGTCCGACCCCTGCTTTCCTCTGTTCTTCGATCAGCGCGCGGAAGTTCAGCGGGAGTTCCCCAATCTTGGGAGCATCCTGTGGAGCCAATGTCAGCGACTCTTCGACGATGTAGACAGCCATGCCGCCGATTCGTTCGAACTGCACTTCGCAACCGTGGCTGACACGGATGAAGCGCAAGAGTCGGCTGGAGCTCCAACACAGGATGAGCTGTTCGTCCGAGGTCGGCAGATCGTGCGCTTCGCCGGCAAGACGTGTCACCTCGCCTGCCAAGGCTATTCGTTCACCGTCCGCCACTTCCGCGATGGGCAGTTTGTCCCTATCTATCAAGGACGGAGCGACCGCGAGAAGTACCTGGGCCTGAGGGGCCAGATCGAGGTTCTGGGCAAGGCACCGAGACACCCCCTTGCGGACACGGCGTTCTGGGCGGCCTACTTCTCGAGTGTTGGCTAAGGGCGTCAAGACCTCGGACTGCGCGCGACAGAATCGACAGAAACGCCGATTGCTCGCATCGAGAGCCCCTTGGATCAGCCCGCAGGATAGCCGGCCCTCCCGCTCGAATAGGCGTCCATGGACGTGCCCGAGATAGGGAGGCCGCCGAGCTTCGGTCCTGAAGAGTGGGAGGCGCTCAAGCGGCGGACCAGGAGCATCCTCTGGGAGCGCGGTACGCTCGGCATCGGCATCAACTACGGCGAGCTTGCTCGTCGCCTCGATCTTCATCCCTTCGCCGGCAACTTCTTCAGTTTGCTCGACGCCGTGTGCCTGGACGTCGTGGCATTGGGCGGTCCAATGGTGACCGCGCTTGTGATCAACATCGACACCAAGCTTCCGGGGGGACGCTTCTTCTCGCTCGCGGAAGACATCGGCTTCGAGGTGCTCGATCGCATGGAGTTCGCGCATGCGGAGCAACAGCGGTCGATTGCCTGGATTCGTACCCATCCTGAAAGCCCCGGACCGGAGATTGCCGCTCCCCACTGATCCGCAGGACAGCCCTGACAGAGCAGGTAGCTCCGTCAGTTCCGTCGATTCTGTCGAGCGGCCTTCGCCGGCTTCGGTGGCCGGGACCCCGAGCAATTTCCTGCCCGGGCGGATACAGGGGTCCTATCGCTATCGCACGTCGTCCAAAGCGTGGCCATCAAATGACCGACTTTGCGGCTGTCACGCGTACTGGTTCGCGGTTGGACCCGGCGGGCCGTTAGCACCCTTGCCGGCGGCTGTCGCCATACCCAGGGTGGAGATGAACACCGGATCAGGGTGGAGATTGGTCTCCTCGGTCGCTTTCGTCGCTGAGCTCCGACCCGGACGTGCCACAGGGGCGAGACCCAGGAGACCATAGAGACCGAAGCGGGCGACAACCCGCGTCCCGGCGTGCGCCTGCCGTACAAGCCGAAACAAGAGGGGGAGAGCTGGGAGATCGGAAGGGAGCAACTGGGCGTATCTAGCGGCTTCGATTCCGCATCGCGCAATCGCACAGGTGTACTACCGAGGCGCATGCGACATACAACGACAGCTCTCTCACCATTGCCGCTGGGGAAAGCGCCGCCGGGCCTGGACTACTTGATGGTTCGCGGTCGAGTACGAGTCGCCCTTCGGCTACGGATCTCGCGGCGTTCTGGTTAGCGCCCCCGAGATCACGCGGGAGCCAGTACGCTTGAGCTTCCTGGAGAAGCGCATCCGCGATGGGTTGGGCGGCGCGTGGCAGAGCGAGTGATCCGCCGGCCCATTGCTCACACCAGGCAACAAGAGTGCGCGGATGGTGCCGCCAGGCGACCAGGAGCCGCTGATCGATGAAGCCGATCAGCGCTTGGTGGGTTTTGGCTCCCTCATTGAGGTGCCACCACGGCGGCTCTTTGCCTGCATGCACGAGTGCATTGCGGACTCTGTAGACGTCGGTCCAGTACTGTTCTGGCGCGGCACCAGGGCCGGTCCATCTGCCGCCCAAGATGTCGGGCAACCGCCCCCGAAGTACACTTCTGAAGGATGCTTTCGCCTGTTCATCAATCTCGGCGGAATCAAGCCCTTCGTCCACCAGAAGCAGTCGGTAGAGTCCTGTGGCCAGCGTTTCGACGGCTGCTTGAAGCGTGATTACAGCAGCCGACCGTTCGCCATACCATCTTTGCGTTTCGGCCTGGGACGCAAGAAGCCGGGCCATGTGAAGGGGGTGCGATAGCGCAGCCGATTCCGCTTCAAGACGACGACTGACGTCCTGACTAAGACGCACGTGGATTGCCTCTGGGTCTTGAGCGACGAGGCGAGGGTTGTATACACGGCTATGAAGCCTCATCTCGTGGCGCGAACCCAGCTCGTTGGATTGGATATCGACGTCGAACCACGTGAGCGTTGGATCGAGCGACTCTTTCGACAGAGGCCGCGAGTAGAGGTCGTCGGCAACCAGCCTGCTCGCATCACACACCATGTTGATGGCCCTCAGGCAGCGCTCGAACCCAATGCTCAGTCCTCCTCCAGACAGCTGTGATAAGGCTGCGAAAGGCTCGTCGTCAAACCCAACATTCAACGTGCTCGCCAGAATCCACGTCTGCCCCGAGAATCCCTTCTTCAGCTTGGGTCTGACCTCCCCCATCAGCACGGCGAGACCACTCTCATACGGGGCAAGCAGAGCGGCCGCAGGTTCCACTTTGACGCGCTGGACGGAAAGCATCACCCAAGTCGGAACATCCGGGTCTTGCGATCGCCTCAGGCCGAATGCCGCTCCATCGGGCACGGGAAGGTCGAACGGGAGACGAATCGCGAACATGGCGGCTGCAATCGGGGGCGTCGGATGTCCAGCCGCCGCACGTGCAGTCTCCTCTGTGTGGCGTGCCACGCCGACTGCGTTCGGGTGGTCCTCCCAGTAGGACAGCTGCTCTCGCGTCACCTCCAGAGGCAGGATTCCGAACGCGATGTCAGGAGCATCCGAATGGCCAACACCACGGCGAAGCAGGTGCTTGAGCTGAGAGAGGGGGTTCACGATGCGGTCTTCGCTGTGGGCTGATGTATCCCCTGTCCGCAGCGCCGGCGCATCTCGGACACCCGGAGTGAGCAGACGCCGCTCACCCCTCGTCGTCCCAGGTGGAGAGCCGAGTCGTGGGAGTGTCAAACCCAATAGAGGTACGACTGTGCACCGGCAAGAACAGCAACGACTGCTCCAGCACTTGGAGACGGTGATCGATCAGTCACATAGGCTGCAGCTTGAACTCCTCGGACTCTTGCGCTCAATGACGGAGATCGAACCGCCAGCCCTCATCCCGTCAATGCCGGAAGCTCGTGATGTCCCAGTCGTTCTCGACCTGCCCGACAAGCAGATGTTCTCGGTGGAAGAGGTGGCGGCGATTCTGGGCGTGGGCAGGGCGACCGCCTACCGTTGCGCGAACACCGGCGAGATCCCCGCCCTGCGGCTGGGCCGACGCCTGTTCGTTCCGGGGGCAGCGTTGGCTCGCATGCTGGGCGGATGACGAGCGGCTCACGAACCCAAGAAGCTGATGGGCACGCTGGCCGTCAGCTGAGGCCTGCGTACTCCATGTAGTTGCCTGACACCAGCCGCTCAACGCTCTCGATGGCTCCGGTGGAGCGGCAGACTGCGACGTGAGTGTCATCGTCGTCGTCTCGAAGAATGAAGACGTAGTAGCGATCGGGATGAGCGCGGAATGTGCTGGCGGCCTCCGCGATCACCGACGTGTTTCTAACGGGAATCACATGGGAGGCGAGGAGGCGTGCGTCGCCAACGGGTATGCCACGTCGCTCCATCTCCGCGACCAGCATGGACAGCGCCACCGGTTCAGCGACGAGAACGTGGCCTTGATTCCGCAGCTTGCGAAGCGCCTGCTCAGCTCGTCTCCCGATGCTCGGCCAGGACTTGAGGTTCTGTTCGATTGCCGGTCCGATTGCCAGGAGGCCCGTGACTATGACGAGGATGGTCTCCATCGACGCGCCGTAACCGGCGCTGCCAGACTCCAGGACAGGTGGAGTGTCAGGTAGCGTGAGGTCTCGTACTGCCTCTGCCAGATCATGCGCCAGTCCGGGCGGCAGGTGGCCCGATTCCGAGCGCTGCAAGAGCTCCGAGCACACGCAGAACGCAAAGTCCTCGCCCATCGAGTCCCCCTCCTTGCTGGCCAGGCTGAAGTCTACCCCTCATGCGCCGCTGCTCCGGAGGACCCTCGGCTCTATCCGTGCGCTGGTGTAGCATCAGTGCGGTGGACGATCTCGGTCCGCCGTCTTCGTGTCAGTCCGCCGGACGGGAGGGGCCCCATGACCGGCAGACTCGTGGGCCGGTTACTGCGAGGCCGCTGACAACGATCCCTTCGTTTCGTCCACCTCACGTACTAGGATTGAGTCCGTCATCTTCGAGGGGGCCATGGCCGGGGAGCCGACGGAGTATCGCGTGGTGGGGGAGCTGCGCCTCGACGACGAGACCGCGATCATCTTCGCGGTCTATTCGTTGAGCAAGCGCAGGCTTGGATCCGCACGCATCTACAGGGAGGGCAAGGGTTATGCCGGCCCGACCCGCTCGGGCTTCGACGTGCAGCTGGCGCAGCTCCAGCAACTTGTCACGATTCTGCAGAACGTGTCCCAGTCCCTTGAGGCCGGAACCATGGCTCCCCCCGTCGAGCTCGGCCGCATCTCGAGCGGTAGCACAAGTGAGTGGGTGGTGCGCCTGCTTGAGCCCGACGACTACCACGCCGATGTCGTCCTCGACGTGCGCAAGTACGTGTCGACTGAGAAGTACACGGGCTGGACCAAGAAGGGCCTGCGTTTCAGCGTCGACGTCCTCGACGACGTCCTCCCGCACCTCGCTGCCGTCCAGGCTGCACTTGACGCCTGGCGAGAGGGGCACAGCGGCCTGTTCGAGGCGGGCGGTCCTATCGAGCCAGACGGCCCGACAGATCCACCCGACGAGGCGCTCCCGGTGCCCCTCGAGTACCGCGACCTGTTTTGAAGGAGCATGGCATGGCTTCAACGACCGAGATCATCGACGTTACTCCGGATCAGACCCTGATGCCGAAGCTGGGCAAGAGCGGCTACTCGATCCCGCAGGCCATCGCGGAGCTTCTGGACAACGCCATCGACGCCCGGATCGAGGGCGAGCTGCTTCACATTGCCGTGACGCTCAAGGCCGGCGAGATCACGGTGGCGGACGACGGCATGGGGATGGACCGCGAGGGGATCACGAACTCCATGATCCTCGGCAGGTCCTCGAAGCGGGACATGCTGGGGGAGTTCGGCCTGGGGCTCAAGACCGCGTGCACGAGTCTGGGCAAGTCGTTCTCCGTGGCTTCATCGAAGCTGAGTCAGCCATTCGAGTACGTCGTCGAGTACGACGAGGAGCGCTGGATCGGTGCCGATGACTGCTGGCGGATGCAGCTCACCGCGACTGACCGCGAGCCAGAGCACCACTACACCATCGTGCGAATCGGCAGCCTTCAGCGCTTCTACGCCGGCCTGCCGGACGCCGTCCGACGTGACGTTCAGCGGCGCTTCGCGCCGTTCATCGACTCCGGCGAGGTGCAGATCAAAATCAACCGTCGCATCAGTGCTCCGGAAGCCTTCGATCTGGTCGAGGATTCGCGTCACGACTTCGCCATTGCCGACGAGCTCGGTTATCCACTCACCGGCTGGTACGGCCTACTGAAGCAGGGTTCCAACAAGGGCTACTACGGATTCCACACCTACCGGCGTGGCAGGATGATCACGACCTACGACAAGATCGGCATCGGGGAGCACCCGACCATCTCCCGCATCATCGGCGAGATCCACATGGACGAGGTACCGGTGACGCACAATAAGCGCGAGTTCGAGACGGAGTCAGTCGAGTACGTGGCAGCCGTCAGAGCGCTTCGAGCAGAGTTCGCCGACATCATCCGCCAGGCGCGGCAGAGAACGTCCAGCGAGATGCTGAACAAGACGGTGCGGAACGAGGTCGAGCGCTGGAAGGACGCACTGGCAAGAGCGCTGACGACCAGCGAGCTACGGACCTACGCTTCCGAAGTCGCGACGCCGACGGAACCGCGACGCGACGACGCGGCAGCCGATTCGGCTGAAGTCGAGGTCGAGAAGCGGCAGCCACCGTCGAACACCAGCGTTCCCCCGGAGGAGCCCGCTTCGCCTCGCGAGCGGGTGCCCAGGCAGACCCACAAGCGCCCGAGACACGTCGTTAAGGTACGTGGTCGGACAATCGACTTCCGCCACGAGTTCGCCCCATTGGGTGAGCGTGAGGTCTGGTACCGCTGGGCATTCGACGACGGCAAGGCCCTCGACATCTACACCAACACTGATTTTCCCGCCTACTTCACCACGCGGGATAAAGCCTTCTACGCTGCCATTCACATCGCGGAGAGCATCGCCCAGCTCATGGCCAGGGAATGCAGCCTGGACGCCTCAGAGGCCGATGACGTGAAGCAGCTCATCCTGCGCAAGGCTTCGGCGGTGAAGGACCAGTGGATTGACGAGGATGAGTCCGCGAACGGAGACGGCGTGGCTGAGACTCGCGTAGCTGACGAGTAGCCACCTGCATGAGACTCATCGTTGTCCTGTACGTCCCTCTCGTCCGATAGACTCAGCAGTGGCGGTTGACCGTGGGCCGCAAGACGCCGGCACAGGGGGCTAGCGTTGGCAGACCGGCAACAGGGCGGCGACCTCCTCATCGTCGACAACGCGGATCTCTGGCGGGTTCAGGAGTATCTGCGGGAATGGGCCGACCTGGCCCACTCGTTCGACATCGCCACCGGCTACTTTGAGATTGGCGCGCTTTTAGCCCTCGACGGTCAGTGGCAGAAGCTCGACAAGCTGCGCATCCTTATGGGCAACGAGGTCACGAAGCGCACCCAGCAGGCGCTCGTGGCTGGCATCCAGCGCGCACGCGAGGTGCTCGACGACAGCATGGAGAGCGAGAAGGAGAAGAACGACTTCCTCCACGGCGCGCCGGCCATCGTCGAGGCTTTGCAGAAGCGCCAGATCGAGTGCCGCGTGTACGGCAAGGAGAAGTTCCATGCCAAGGCCTACATCACGCACTCCAAGCACCGGGTCGTCGGCTCCACCGCACTCGTCGGCTCGAGCAACTTTACCTACCCGGGCCTGACGACCAACATCGAGCTCAACGTCCAGCTGCGCCGTGAGGTCGAGCTGCTGCAGGAGTGGTACGAGCGGCACTGGGACGACGCCGAGGACATCACCCCCGAGATCCTCAAGGTCATCGAGCGTCACACGCGCGAGTATTCGCCCTTCGAGGTCTACGCCAAGGCGCTGCAGCAATTCTTCCGCAGCCACGAGCTCACGTCGGGCGAGTGGGAGCAGACGACGTCCGAGGTCTACCCGGTGCTCGACCAGTACCAGAAGGAGGGCTACCAGGCGCTCATGAAGATCGCGCAGCGTTGGGGCGGAGCCTTTCTCTGCGACGGCGTCGGGCTGGGCAAGACCTTCATCGGCTTGATGCTCATCGAGCGCCTCTGCCTGTTCGAGGGCAAGAACGTCGCCCTCTTCGTGCCGAAGTCGGCGCGCACCGCAGTGTGGGAGCCGCACCTTCGCCGGTATGTGCCGCATGTGTGGGGCGGAGCCAGCGACTTCAGCCACCTCGCCGTCTTCAGCCACACCGATCTTCTCCGTCAGCACGGGGACTGGCCGGCCAGGCTTGCCCGCGTGCGCGAGATGGCCGACGTCATCGTCATCGACGAGGCACACAACTTCCGCAATCCCGGGGTGCGCGCCGAAGGGGAGGGCGAGCGCCAGTCGCGCTATTGGCAGCTCTACGACATCTGCGAAGGCAAGCAGGTGTTCATGCTCACGGCGACGCCGGTGAACAACCGCCTGCTCGATCTGCAGCACATGATCGAGCTCTTCTCCCACCATGAGGCGACGCACTTCGCGGCAGCGCCGCTTGGCATCCAGTCGGTGGCTGGCTACTTCCGCAAGCTCGAGAAGGACCTCGAGAAGAGCTTGGCTGTCACAGCGACCGGGGATAGCAGCGACGACGTCGAGACCGATCAGGCCGACTTCGAGCGCGTGCTCGGAGGCCAGGAGCTCTTCCGCGAGATCATCGTGCAGCGTAGCCGTAGGTACGTGCAGGAGAGCCAACGGAAGTACGGTGGTCGGCAGGCAATCTTCCCCGTGCGCGAGGACCCGAAGGTCGTCAAGTACTCGGTCGCCAAAACCTACGGTCCCCTGCTTGCGAGCTTTGAGCGCGCCTTCAGCAAGAAGAACCCTCTGTTCACGCTGCCGATGTACTATCCGCTCAACTACTACACCGGCGACGATCCGGACGCGATTTCGGCGATGGACGCTGGACGCCAGCGACAAGTCGTGCGCCTCATCCGTTTGCAGTTCCTGAAGCGCTTTGAGAGTTCGCCGAAGGCCTTTGAGATGTCCTGCGGGATGCTGCTCAAGAAGCTGCTCGCCTTCGTCACCGTGAACAGCGCAACCTCAGGCGAGAAGCACGCTCTCGAATCATGGAAGCAACGCCATGCCGACCTCATCGGCTACGTGAAGCGCCAAGAGCAACAGCTCGAACTAGGCGAGGAGCTCAAAGACGAGGAGGACCTCGAGGAGGACATCGTCCCGCCCGAGCTGCTCGAGGCCTACGAGCTGCTTCCGCGTGATGAGTTCAACGTTACCGACATGCTCATGGAGTCGGTCGCTGACCTCGAGCAGGTGGCCGAGTTCCTCGAGGAGCTGCAGAAGCTGAAGCCCAAGAACGACGACAAGCTGCAGCAGCTCATCACGCTGCTCAAGACCGACCCGGTCCTCAAGAAGCACAAGGTCATCATCTTCTCGGAGTACCTCACGACGGCTCGCTACCTGCGTCAGCGGCTGGAGGAGGCCGGCATCAAAGGTCTCGACGAGGTCGACAGCATGGTGAAGACCCCGCGTGACAAGACGATCTGGAAGTTCGCGCCCTACTACAACGAATCGTCGAGCGCCCAGATCGCTGAACTGAGCGAGAGCGAGACCCGCGTGCTTATCTCGACGGACGTGCTCTCAGAGGGCCTTAACTTGCAGGACGCGACGCGGCTCATCAACTACGACCTGCACTGGAACCCTGTACGCCTCATGCAGCGCATCGGGCGCGTCGACCGGCGTCTCAACCCAGAGATAGAGAAACGCCTCGTCACGGACCACCCAGACCAGGCCGACGTGCGCCGCACGGTGGCTTTCTGGAACTTCCTGCCGCCGGCGGAACTGAATACGCTTCTGAGCCTGTACGCCGTCGTGACCCGCAAGACGCTGCGCATCTCCCAGGTCTTCGGCATCGAGGGCAAGAAGCTGCTGACTCCCGATGACGACTACGAAGCCTTGCGTGACTTCGTCCACGCCTACGAGGGCACCACGACGCCTACCGAGGAGATGCACCTCGAGTTCCAGCAGCTGCTCATCGACGACCCCGAGCTCGTCGCCAAACTCGATGCCCTGCCCGGGCGCGTGTTCAGCGGCAAGCAGCGTCCCGCCGAGGCGACAGACGCCGTCTTCTTCTGCTACGCGCTGCCTGCGCCCAGTCTCACCGAAACCCCGGTCGAGTCGCCCGCCGATGCCTGGACTGAGGAGCTCGGCTCCACGGCCTGGTATCTGTATCAGCTGGATGCGGGCCAGATCGTGGACGAGCCCTCGAGGATCATCGATGTGATCCGCTGCGCGCCCGACACGCCCCGACATCGTGGCATCCCCGATGAGACGCTGTCGGACATCCGCGTCAAGGTCGAGAAGCACATCAAGAACAGCTACCTCAAGAAGGTCAACGCGCCGGTGGGCGTGAAGCCGATTCTCAAGTGCTGGATGGAACTGAGCCGGGGGTAGCGTGGGATGACCCTGTCACATCGAGCCCGGTTACAGCAGACTCAAACCTTTCCTCAGCTCATCCGCTTCCTGCGCGACGAGATGGGCTGGCCGATCGAATCCGAGGACTTCGAGGATCTTACCTTCACCTACACGCTCGAGGAGCTCGGCATCGATTCGGGCAGCGCGGCCAAGAGTGCGGAGATCAAGCGCCTCCGGCCACTGATTCTGGATCAGCCGTGGGGCATCTTCTTCGTCAAGTTCGAGCCCAAGCGTCTGCCGGTCGTAGCACTGCGCCGCATCCTCAGCGCGTTTGTGATGCGGAAGCGCGCATCAGCTAATAGCGCAGACCGAATGACCTGGGAGACTGACGACCTACTGTTCATCTCCAGCTACGGGGAAGACGAGGGGCGGCAACTGAGCTTCGCCCACTTCTCACCGAGCGTCGAAGGAAGCAGCCTGCCTACGCTCAAGGTGCTCGGCTGGGACAACCGCGACACGGCGCTGCATCTGGACCGCGTCGCCAAGGAACTGACCGAGAAGCTCGCCTGGCCGCATGACGAGACCGACTTGGCGGGCTGGCGCGAGACATGGAGCTCAGCCTTCACCGTGGGACATCGCGAGGTGGTGACCACCTCCAAGGCTCTCGCGGTTCGACTGGCAGCTCTCGCTCGCGTCATCCGTGATCGCATCAAGACGGTGCTGGCCATCGAGAACGAGAACGGCCCGGTGACAAAGCTGATGACCGCCTTCCGCGAGACGCTGGTGCACGACCTTGACCCCGACGACTTCGCCGACATGTACGCACAGACCATTGCCTACGGTCTGCTCTCAGCGCGCATCGCCGACCCAAAGTCGAAGACCACGGATGATCTCGGCGCACACATGCGGACGAACCCGCTGCTCCGCGAGCTGATGACGACGTTCGTGGACGCCGGCGCGAAGGGTAACAGGTCCCAGGGTGAGGGCGTCGACTTCGATGAGCTGGGCGTGAGCGAAGTGGTGGAGCTTCTCGACGACGCCAACATGGAGGCCGTAGTCCGGGACTTCGGGGACAGGAACCCGGAGGAAGACCCAGTCATCCACTTCTACGAGCTGTTCCTCAAGGAATATGACCCCAAGGAGAAGCTGAAGCGCGGGGTGTTCTACACGCCACGGCCAGTGGTCTCATACATCGTGCGCTCGGTGGACGAGCTCCTGCGCACGGAGTTCGGCCTCCAAAACGGCCTCGCCGACACGACGAATTGGGGCGAGATGGTCAAACGCCACAAGGACCTCAAGATCCCCGATGGCGTTCCGCCTGAGCAGTCCTTCGTCCAGGTCCTCGACCCCGCCACTGGCACCGGCACTTTTCTCGTCGAGGTCATTGATCTCATTCATCGCAGGCTAGTCGAGACGTGGCGGTCAGAGGGGCGCAGCCACGACGAAATGGACACGCTCTGGAACGACTACGTGCCGCAGCACCTGCTTCCGCGTCTTCACGGTTACGAGTTGCTCATGGCTCCCTATGCCATCGCCCACCTCAAGATTGGGCTCAAGCTTCTCGAGACCGGCTATCGGTTTCGAGGCACACAGCGAGTACGCGTCTACCTCACGAATGCGCTTGAACCGGCCAAGGACTTCTCGGGTCAGTTTGAGTTCGCAATCCCGGCGCTCGCGCATGAGGTGCAGGCAGTCAACCATATTAAGCGGACGGCGCGATTCACCGTTGTGCTGGGCAATCCGCCGTACGCGGGGTTCTCCTCGAATGACGGTCCATGGATTAATGACCTCATGGAGTGCTACAAGGTGACGGTCCGCTCGGAGGAGCGCCAGATCCAGCGTCTCTCCAACGACTACGTGAAGTTCATGCGACTGGGACAGTGGCTCGTCGCTTCATCGGGCGCAGGCGTTCTGGGCTACATCACCGACAGTGGCTATCTCAACGGCATCCTCTTCCGAGACATGCGTGGGGCCATTGTGGAAGCCTTCGCACGTGTTCGAGCCCTGGATCTCCATGGTGTTGCGGTACGTGGCGCTGTCAGACTCGAGCTCGACGAGAACGTATTTGATATCACGCAGGGAGTCTCCATAGCTCTTCTCAGCCGCCCTCCCGATTGCCGTCGGTCCTCGGTGTTGTTTGCGGAAGTTCGTGGCGATCGTCGTCACAAGTACGCATACCTTGGTAGCTCGAGCGCGAGGAGTACAGACTGGGTAACACTCACGCCCACCCCACCCAAGTACCTCCTCGCTCCGATGTCTCACGACGCCACATACCACGCCTGGCCAGTATTCACGGATGTCATTGGGACAGGGCACCCGCGTGCCGACCGTGACGTGCGATACGGCACTGGAATCAAGACTCGACACGATGAGTTCGTGATCGGCTGGGACGCCGATGATGCTGTGAGGCGTGTCCAGCAGGTGGCCGACCGCCGGGAAAGTGATAAGGAGCTAATCAAGTCGCTCGGCCTGTGCACGACTGCTCACTTCTCTATTGCTGCAGCACGGCTACGCGCCGAAGCACACGATTTACACCGCTTCGTGCGACCCATCACGTACAGGCCGTTTGACACGCGCCAGTTCGTCTACCTGAGGGAATTCGTGTGCGAGCCGAAGCTCAAGACAATGCGGCATATGCTGCCCCCCAAGAACATGGCTATGGCGGTCCTGAGGAGAGACCGCCGGGAGAGTGGCACAGGTTTCTTCGTTGCACGCGGCCTGGTTGCCAAAGACATGGTGTCCAATCTCGACGACGCGCTGGTCTGGCCCCTGTACGTGACACAGGTCGTCGACGGCCAGCTCTTCGGTGCCGTTGGCGAAACCCCACTGAAGGGCAATTTCGCCCGCAGTTTCGTCGAACGCGCATGCTCGGCTACGGACCTGACCTGGCACGAATCCGGGAAGGGCGATCTGGTCCACTCCTTTGGGCCCGAAGATCTGTTCAACTACATCTACGCAGTCCTCTACAGTCGTGGCTATCGCAGTCGCTACGCTGAGTACTTGAAGCTCGACTTCCCGCACCTGCCACTGCCCAGCAGCACCAGTGCCTTTGGCGACCTCGCAAACCGCGGCGCTGAACTCGTTGCGATGCACCTGATGGAGTCGCCCAGGCTCGACAACTTCGTCATCACCTACAAAGGGCCGGAGAACCCCCAGGTCGGGCGGGTTGGTTGGTCGGACGACACTGTCTGGCTCGACGCTGCCGCCACCAAGAAGGGCCAGCCGGCCACACCCGGAACCATTGGTTTCCACGGGGTCCCCGCGCCCGTGTGGAACTTCCACATAGGCTGCTATCAGGTCTGCGAGAAGTGGCTCAAGGACCGCAAGGGACGGACGCTCTCCGACGACGACATCGCCCACTACCAGAAGATCGTCGTCGCCATAGCCGAGACCATCCGCATCATGGGCGAGATCGACGAGGTCATCGCGGAGCATGGCGGGTGGCCTGGCGCGTTTGTCTCCTCAAGCTCCTGAAGGGGGCATGAGGTGGCAGGATACGCCTTCATCCCCGAGCACAAGTGGGGCTTCGTCTTTTCCAAGGAAGGGCACCGACTCGTGTTCTGGCTGGAAGATGGCATGGTTGAGCCGGCCAGCGAGGCCCCAGCAGACGAGAGGACCGTCGAGGAGTTTCGTAGTCTGCTCGGCCAGGCCCCGAAGCCCGTGGTTCGGGAGTCTGATGGACGGCTGCGGTCGGCGCTGGAGACGCATGGGTTCCTTCTCGTCGCGGAGCGGCAGTACCGATTCATGTCGGGCACTCTGATTCAGCAGGCCGACCTACTTGCCGAAGTTGCGACGGGCTTCAGCGGTCAGCGCGACCAGATGCTGCTACTCAATGATGGGCTTGAGCCTGCCGCGCCTGACGAGTGGCTGGAGTGGTATCGAATCACACACACGGCCTCGTCGGCGGCAGCGGCTGCCGACATGATGACTGCGTCAGCGATCGAGGCGTTCGTGAATGAAGTCCTGGCGAATCGCTACCCCGAGCTGTACGAGCAGCTTGAAGTCAAAACGAGATCCGCGCCCAGGGCGAAGCTCGGACGACTCTGCGAAGAGCTAGGTATCCGTCTGGACAACCCTTGGATGGTTCAGATGGAGGTCGGCTTCGATCGCCGGCGTGAGACCGTTCATTTCCGCCCCGGATACGTTGATGATGAGGATCTCGTCGCCGGACCTCTGGACGCTCTAACACGGCCCGAGGCCGCGCGAGTATTTGTCGATGCTGCGTTCGACGCCATTGCCGCCATTCTGGCGGCGACGGGCTCGCCGGTTCCTCCGACACACCTCCCATGGCGCCAGGCCGCGCTTTCATCTGCCACCCTCCTAGCTCGAAAGCGACATGGAGACTGATGCTTTCCAGCTGCTTGCCGATCTTTCCGCGGCCCACCCGGCCGGCTATCCATCGCTCATCATCCAACTCGAGCATTTACTGGCACCCCACTTGCCGGCTCGATTGCCTTCGGGGAAGGGTGCGGTATACGTCTTCTCGCTTTCGGCCCAATTCGGAGCGCATTCACTCGCTGGTGCTCACAGGGTTCTCAAGGTGGGAAAGGTGGGGCCGAACAGCAACAATCGATTTCAGTACCAGCACCACAGCGCGACGGCCGCCGTGAGCACGCTCGCCGCCTCCCTACTTCGCAACCCAGTCTTGTGGCCGTATCTGGGCGATCTGGACATCGCTTCCGATTCCGTCGGAGAGTGGATGAAGCAGCACCTCGATCGAGACCACTTCTTCACTGCGGGCGAGGATCGGGATCTACGGTCGATGCTTGAGGTCTACCTGAGGGCGCGCCTGGGACCGGTCTTCGAGGGCAGCTGACCTCCGCTCCGACAACCCGTTGACAAACAAACTGAGCGCGGGCGTTTGCGGAGCCGTGTGGCTCGGAGCGGGATGCGGATCAAGGAACCCCTGCAAATCAGTGGTTCGGTGCGGCCCAGCGCGGCTTAGTGGAGTGAAATAGTCAGGATTTGCACGGCGGAGGTCAGCGACGAGCCGCCCCTCAAGACGCAAGAGACGAAGGGACGCAGGGATCTGCCATCTGCAACCCCGGCTGCAACCCGGCCTTCGGCTTCGGTCGCCTCAGTCTCTTGGGTCTCAGCCCGCAGTCAGCACCCTGCCCGCCGTCATGGAGACTCCGGCGCGTACAAGGATCAGTCTCTGCATGTCCCCGGCCGGTCGGGCGTGTGCTCGGGGGTTTCAGGTAAGTCCAGCGGATTTGCCGGAGCGAAACTGCAGTCTGAGCCCGAAAACGCGCCGGCGGCGCGAGCCGCCCGTTCGTCCACCGTCGACGCGGCTGCTTACGCAGTCTGCATATGCCCCGTGGTCAGGCTTGGTGCTATGGTCTTACGCAGAAGGGGGTAGCTGCGATGAAGGAGTTATGCGGTCTGCCGAATCCTAGTTCGACAAGGATGGCCGAGCGCGAGGGATCCGAGGGCGGAACAAGGGGTGGAGATGTCATTCTCTAGTCGGAGGGGCTTGGAGCCACCACGGGAGGCCTTTCAGCTTGACTCGATGGATTGGGATCTGCGAGTCGCGCTGTACAACTACCTACTCGACGAGATTCTCAAGAAATGGACTGGTCACTTCCGAAATGGCTCCGCCTACGCGGACGTCGGTCAGCGTGCCGCCAGAATCATCTTCACCGACTTCTTCCGTCGGTCCGCAGACGAGTTCAACACCCGGAGCGGCTTCTTTCAGCCCATTCTCAAGACCTTCGTCTTAGAGGGTCCATGGAACAAGGTCTACGACCTCCTCGAGTTCATAGAGTCCGACACGCCGTTGGAGCTCGACACCGACACTCTCAATCGGGTTCTTGAGCGAGACATGTCCGCGTACCGGTGGCGTGAAGGGCAGGTCGTGGCCGTCTCAGACGAGACCGAGTTGGCCGCGATTGACGCTGCATTGGCCGTTCCAGAGCCCTTCGTCGGCGCTCGCGCGCACATCGTTGACGCCTTGGCGAAGCTGTCTCTCAAACCGGATCCGGATCTCAGGAACGCGATAACGGAAGCGGTGTCAGCGGTGGAAAGCGCTGCGCGCGTGGTGACCGGTAAGCCCAAGGCTGGACTCTCGGACGCGCTCAAGGTTCTCGAGAAGGATGGAAGACTCCACCCCGCCCTCAAAGACGCTTGGGTGAAGCTGTATGGCTATACGAGCGATGAAGAAGGTCTCAGGCACGCCATGACCAACGAACCTGACATCGACTTTGCGACAGCGAAGTACATGGTCGTGTCATGTGCTGCATTTGTGAACCTTCTGAGCACCCTCCCGCCGAAGGTCTAGACCGGCGTCGCGAGCGATGCGCATCTTGTCGAACAAGGCGTTCGAGCAGACTCGCAGAAGCTCTGTCCAAGACCGTGGCGTGAGCTCTCGCAGCTCAACGCCCGGACTAGGCATCACACCCCTTGTTGGTGACATGACAAATCAAGGTCTTCGAAGACTCAAGCTCTTTGCGACTTGGTCCGGCGTTCTGGTTACTCTCGTCGGCATCGTGGTCAGCATCATTGAAGGCGGAAG